>JABAOC010009908.1_pt3 | contig 10461 bp, 9 predicted proteins | sample 7062161 | NCBI WGS metagenome assembly JABAOC01 (sample SAMN14538625, study PRJNA623070) | marine sediment metagenome | biome: marine biome [ENVO:00000428]; feature: marine pelagic biome [ENVO:01000023]; material: deep marine sediment [ENVO:00002113] | place: India: Gulf of Khambhat ...
ATCATTGTCACTGATGTGACTGCTGACGATCCTGTCAGGAAAAGCCTCGATGAAAGATTTCGGTCCTCCCGGAAGAAGACTTGCATGGGCAACATCGAGGGTGAGTCCCAGATACTTCGTGGGTAAGGCTTCAAATACCCTGGACAGCTCCTCTATGGTCACTCCCAGGTAAGCGATTTCCGCATCCTCGTGAACCTTGTTCATATTCTCGATTCCAATCGGGATATCGTATTTCTCCGCGAGCTCGACAACAGGGGTATATGTTTGAATAAGGCATCTGAAAACCTCATCCATAAACAGACTGAAATGATAGCCGAAGTGGAGAACAAGGTATTCGGCTTCCAACTGGTGTGCCAGCTCTACATATCCCAAAAGATACTGTTCAGCGGCCTTTCGCACGGTGGGCTCAATTTCTGCCGAATTCACGTAAGAGGCTGAGTGAAGGCCATACCGGAGGTGATACTTATCCCGTAACTTCTTAATGTTGCTTATACGTTCTGGATTGAAGGTGGGAAGAAAGTTTTTGGGATTGTTGCAGCTCAGTTCCATCCACGGGAAGCCATTCTCATGGGCAAAGGGAAAGTATTCCTCAAGGGGTTCTGGGCCGGCATTGAAACATAGTTGCATTGTATCCTCCTCTATCCATAATATTATGGTTTGAAGGTCGGCATAATTTTTTGCATTGTGCTTATGACTGCTCCATTGAGGGAATCAAGCCATGCCGTAGCACGGGCAAAACTCAATCACCCAGAGCCAGAAAAAGGCATGAAGGCCCCTTGAGTCCTATACCAACTCTGAGTGATCATTTCGTAACCAACCATTCCTTAATCAATTGTGAAAAATTTGTCAAGTTTTTTTGAGTAAAATGGGTGCACCCCTTATGTGGACAATTTATGCGAGAGTATCAGAAAGGATTGAAGTCGTGTTCTGAGGAGGAAAGGATCTTCCCAGGGGAACCAGACGCCATTTCCCGTTGAGTTTAAGCGGTGAGGTCGAGCTGGGCCGAATCTTTTCTTGACAAACGTGAAGAAGGGCAATTATCCTTTTAATCTTGATTTTTAGCGCAAGAATTGCACCGTTAGTAGTTTCTTTCATAACTGAGAGAGACGGAGAATAATAAGACAGATCATTCGGGAAAGGAAAATACGGTAACATTGGAGGTGTTGAAGGATGTATGAACTTGAAATCATTCGAACGGCAGAAAAACTGGCAAGGGAGGTTATGGGAGTCAAGGAAAGGGACCAGATACTTGTGATTACCGATGTGGCTAAAATAACGGTTGGGAACGCCTTTACGTTAGCGTGTAGAGCCGTGGGAGCCGAAACGGTCATGGCGTTTATGTCTTTGACCGGGGAGCACGGAAATGAACCGCCAGCGACCATTGCAGCAGCAATGAAAGTAGCTGATGTCGTTTTCGCTCCGACAACCCATGCAATTACCCATACGAGAGCTCGATTGGAAGCATCTAAAGCGGGAGCCAGGGTTGCTATTCTCAGGGGTGTCGACGAGGATATGATGATAAAGGGAGCAATGACCGTTGATTTTCAGGAGTTAAGAGCAAGGACTGAAAAGGTTGCTCAAGTCCTGTCGGAAGCTGATGAGATCACGGTAACATCTTCTGCTGGAACAGATGTAACGTTTAAGCTTACTCATAGAAAGGCCTTTTCCCTTGATGGCTACTTTCATGAGGAGACCGGTTTTGCCGCATTGCCGCCGGGTGAAGCCCCTACGTGCCCAGTTGAAGGTACGACAAATGGGACTATTGTTTTTGACTACTCCATGGATAGTCTTGGAAGGTTGAGCAAGCCTCTTGTACTCGAAGTCAAGGAGGGCAAAGTCATCTCGGTTAGTGGAGAGGGTGAAGAAGTTCATGCTATTGAGCGGCTATTCGAACGGGATCAAACCGCTCGCAACATTGCAGAATTTGCCATAGGAACAAATCCCAATGCCCGCTTAATCGGAAATCTGGCAGAGGACAAAAAGCTCCTCGGAACCGTGCACTTTGCAATTGGAGACAACGAATCCCTCGGAGGGCACGTTCAAAGCAGCGTACATCTTGATGGTCTCATGTTAAAACCCACGGTGATCGCTGATAAGAAAATTCTGGTTGAAAACGGGAAAATCTTGGTGGATACGTAATTCTCCCTGAAGATGGTGTAAAATTCTTCCCGCTTCGTCACCGATTCAGGTTCCTTCGGGTGAAGTTGGACCGATAGAAGGGCATCAAGGAAATTACTTACTCCCTTATCCGGCTTTCTTTATCCCGTGAAACAGTTCACTCCCCGCGCCGGGATAAACCTTCCGTTGTTCCCGCGGCGTGGATCTCTCCACTTGGGGCCACTGATCAAAGTTCGGCTCCGCTCCCTCTCGCGTTACGGTCGAGGGGGCAGAATCCGCCATCTGTGGGTGTCTTCGGACGTCAACGCCCTCCACGTTATGGCTGAACTCGATGGGGATTCCATTGGGGTCGAAGGCGTAGATCGAGTGGATAAAGCCGTGGTCGATCACGTCCGAAACTCGAAACCCCGCCGCAGAGAGCTTGTCCTTTACCTCCCAGAGAGCCTCCTTGCTGTCCACACCAAAGGAGACGTGATCGAAGATGAAGGGTCCCGTAACAGGACGGCCGTGGTCTTTATGGGGAACCGTCTCGACCCCGGGCCACTCGAAAAAGGCGATAAGATCGTCTTCTGAAATTTCGAAAAAGTAGTGCCTGTAGCCGGGCTGCCCCAATCCGGCGACCAATCTCATGCCCAGCAAGTCCCTCCAAAAGCGGATAGTCCTGTCCATGTCCCCTGTTGCCATCGCCAAATGGTTAATTCCGTTGAATTTTGTCATGGAGGATCCTCCTCGTATGAAAATTTCGGTTTATCCAGTGGGCGTTCATCCCTTAAGAAAGGATACTCTGACAGGGGAGAGGGTTCAAGGGGGCTGAGAAGGTGGAGATGACAGTACCGTGAGTATTGATTTTCACAGAGTCTAAATTTCCCCCCTTTTTTTGGCTATAATGAGAATAGTCGTCTATTCTCCCTTCTCGCCGAAATTTATCCAAAAAGGGAAATAGAGATGAGAGGCTTCTGTGGGGTAAAGTCAATGGATGAATTGAGCAGGAGGGATTTTTTGAGGTATACTGGGGCGGCTGGAGGTGCATTATTCCTCGGAATTGGTAGAGGAGGAGTGACTATGATAAATACTATGAGCCATGTGACATTAGTGAAGACAGATGACCGCAAACACGGGGTAAAAGCTTCTTTGGGGGCATTGGAGAAAATTCCCGTAAAGGGCAAGGATGTCCTCATTAAACCCAATTTCAATACCGCTGATCCTACCCCAGGCTCTACGCACAAAGACACCTTGGTAGCCCTGGTGGAGGAGATGTGGGAGATGGGGGCCAAATCCGTCAGCCTCGGAGAACGAAGCTATCCCCCTACCCGGCGGGTCATGGAGGATAAGGGCATCTTACCGGTCATGGATAAAATGGATGTGAGGGTTATCGACTTCGATGATCTTGACGATAAGGATTGGGTGCTATTCAAACCTAAGAAGAGCCATTGGGCGAATGGGTTTCGGATCGCACGGCCTATCCTTGATGCGGAGTTCCTCGTATCTACATGCTGCCTGAAGACCCACCAGTTTGGAGGGATTTTTACCATGTCGCTGAAGCTCCACGTCGGTGTCGTTCCCACGTCCCGGCACGGATACGACTATATGGGGGAGCTTCACAGTTCACGGCATCAACGGAAGATGATCGCGGAGATCAACGAACCCTTTCAACCCAATCTCGTCGTCCTGGACGGGATCGAGGCTTTTGTTGACGGTGGGCCGGCAACGGGGGAGCGCGCAAGGGGTGATGTCTTCCTCGCCTCGACCGATCGTGTGGCCATTGATGCTGTGGGAGTAGCCATTTTGAAGCTACTCGGGAGCAACGGAAGCATCATGAGGCCAAAGATATTCGAGCAGGAGCAAATTATAAGGGCCGTGGAGCTTGGTCTCGGGGCATCGTCTCCTTCCGGGATCGAGGTAATACCTGCCGATGAAAAAAGCCAGGACTATCGGGACCATGTTGTGGGGAAACTGAGGGAAGGATGATGATGTACCTCCCATTTTGTGGGCAAAAGGCTTCCAAAGGGTTTGGCCAAACGTTCATCGGTTCGGAATCCCAATTGCCCTGGAGAGATGAGCTTGACAACCCGCACCCCCTGTGATATGAAAGAACCCCAAAGGAGATGAGTAATGGTCAGGTACTCTTCCCTCAACCGGTGGAGCAGGAAAAACAGTGGGAATGGCCTGGCCATTGCGGAATAGTTGAGGAACAGAAGAGCAAAAGGAGAGGCAATGAGGGCTACGGGTCACCTGGAGGTTCGTGGCCCTTATTTTTTGGCTGCTCTTGGGGAGATGATGAGATGAAAAGGAGAAGGTCAACTGGGAAGGTCCTCTTGGGCAATGAGGCTATGGCACGGGGGATCGTTGAAGGAGGAGCCACTGTGGTAGCTTCGTACCCTGGAACCCCTTCATCGGAGATCATGGGGGCGGTGAATGGGATAAAGAGCGAGCACGGCCTGACGATCCATACGGAATGGTCGATAAACGAAAAGGTCGCCTTTGAGGTGGCCTTGACCAACAGCTACCTGGGCAGGAGGTCCGCCGTCATGATGAAACAGGTGGGGTTGAACGTGGCCTTGGATCCCTTGATGAGCTCCGCCTATACGGGGGTAAAGGGCGGCTTCGTGCTTATTGCTGCTGACGACCCCGGCCCCTACAGCTCCCAAACGGAGCAGGACAGCAGATCCCTGGCGAGCTTCGCCAAAATACCTGTCTTCGATCCTTCCTCTCCTCAGGAGGCCAAGGAGATGGTCAAGCGGGCCTTCGGTCTTTCAGAGAAATACGAGATACCGGTGATGGTGAGGCCAACCACCTGGGTATGTCACGCCCGCCAAGGGGTCAAACTGGGCAAAATAGAAATGGAGAACGGGGTCCCCACATTCATAAAGGAACCCCAGCGGTGGGCGGCTACCCCCAGGTTCAGGTATCTACTGCATAAGGACCTCAATAAGAAGATACGGGAGATCGCCCTCGGAAATAATCCCACACCTATCTCCGCACCCGAAGGAGCAGAACTGGCGGTAATTGCCTCTGGTGTTCCGTATGCGTATGCGCACGATGTAATCAAGGCCATGGATCAGGAGGAAAGGATAGCCTTGTTCAAAGTCGATCTTCCCTACCCCCTTGGGTCGAAGATAGATGAGCTTGTGGGGATTTACCCCCTAACCTTGATTTTGGAGGAGCCTTACCCTGTTATTGAATTTCAGGTTCGATGCAGGGAGAAGGTCAAGGGGCGGCTTGACCTTGCCATCCCCTCGGAGGGGGAGCTCACCCCTGACATTGTCGCCAAGGCCATTGCCACTATGCTCGGGGAAGGGGTGAGGGAGATAGGGGAACTTCCCCCAGGCGGGAAGAGGCCGAGTTTATGTCCTGGATGCCCTCACCGGGCGGCGTTCTGGGCGCTCAGGAAAGCCCTTCCCCAGGGGATTTACCCCAGCGACATCGGCTGTTATACCTTGGGGTTGAACCTCAAGGCCGTAGACACCTGCCTCTGCATGGGCGCCAGCATTAGCCAAGCGGCGGGCCTTTACCAATCCTTTAGACAGGCGGGCGAGGAGATACCACCTATTGTCGCTACGATCGGGGATTCTACCTTCTTCCACGCCGGTGTCCCAGCCCTGATCAACGCCGTGCACCAAGGGGCTTGCTTCGTCCTCCTCATCCTGGACAACGGGATTGTGGCGATGACCGGGGGGCAACCAACACCAGCATGGGAGGGACCGGGGAAGAGGATGAAGATAGAGGAAGTAGCAAAGGGTTGTGGGGTGGATTTCATCCGGGTGGTGGACCCCTACGATGTTCCCCTCTTGATTCAACTCTTAGGGGAGGCGGACCAATATGCCCGGAGGGAGGAAAATGGTGTAGCGGTGATTATTGCGCGACACCCATGCCTCATCTACGGAGTTAGGGATGAGAAGCGGGAAGAGGGTGAGATCATCATCGGGGAAGAATGTGATTCTTGCGGCCTGTGCACGAAGAGGTTCGAATGTCCGGCCTTAGAGAAGGGTCCGGAAGGGAAGCCCATCATTGCCAAGGCACTCTGTGCCAACTGCGGCGTCTGCCTTTACGTATGCCCCCAAGGAGTGATTGAGAGGAGGTGAATGGATGGATCTCCAAATGGCCATAGTCGGTCTTGGTGGTGAGGGTATCATATTTATGACCCGGATCTTAGTCGAGGGTTTCTACCGAAGCGGTCATCCCGTGATCTCTACGGAGACCCATGGTATGGCCATGCGGGGAGGATCGGTGATCTCACAGATCAAGATCGGGAACTACCAGAGCCCCCTTATTCGTTATGGGGAGGCGGGTATGCTCGTGGGAACCTCTGAAGTGGAAGCCCAGCGGAACCTCCCTTTTCTCAAAAAGGGGGGGACTGTTATCATGAATACGAAGGGGAAAGGGGACCATTGCATTGATGCCACTGGTATAGCTCATAGGTTGGGAAATCCTCGAGGTGGCAATTTAGTCCTCCTGGGATATGCCCTTGCTCATCTTGCGCCAACCACCTCCTTGGAGCCCTTTTTAGAGGTTACGGAAGAACTGAGCCCGGAGAGGTTCCTTTCGGGGAATTTGAGGGCTTTGGAAGAAGGATGGCAGGCAGGCCTGCAAGTTGATAAGAGGAGGAAAAAGGGGAGGGGGGTTAGGCGGCACGGCTAAGCAAATATTCCCCGCCGGATTCGGGTGTCAGGTCCAAGAAACGGCGATTTGGCAGCGGCAGACATTGGAATGGGTGTTGTGGATGTGGAGGAGTTACAGCTTTCAGACAGGTTTCGCCGACTGATCCTTTAAGCACTATAAGGGAGAGTCAAAAAATCTCTAGGTATTCTATTGTTCCATTTCCGAACTGGGCCATAGTATCAGCGGCAACGGTCAACCCCTCCTTGAGATAACGAGCTTCGATGCCCGGGACAGCATAGGCATAGAAGAGAACATTGCGTGTAGCATCCTTCACGCGCGTTTTTTCGTCTGCACCTTGGCAGAGCACACAGACAATCTCCTTTGCATCCCTCAACACTATCTCATCCTTCCTGGTCCTCATACTACGGCTACCCATACCCCGGCAGTTTTCACCTTCGTTAGCTAGATCCAGAGTCAATGCACCATCAAACCGGTCATAATCACCTGCCGCAACAAGAATACCCCCGCACATCTCCGCCATGAAGTGGGCGTCCACCATGAGGTTGTATCTGGGAAACCCGCTATTGATAGTTCTTTTCAGATGTTTCGGTAAAGGACACTCGTAACCGAAGCTCTTAAAGAATTGGTCATAAATATCTACTCGTTCTGCAATTCGTACAAGGTTTTCTCGCTTCCTCATCTTTCTCAGGAGTTTCCGCTTATAGTGATCAAATCCCTGTGGGTTTGCGAAATTTTGGCAACCAGAAATCAGGGTTAACCCAAAGGCTACTCCCTCATAGTGAGCCATGTAAGCTGGAGACAGGGAAAAATTTATCACCATCGACGTCTCCTCAGTTTCACTATCCCTTTAAAGAGGTTTTATTCTTCCCTCCGAGAATAGTTGGATAGCACCCCTGTAATTGGATAGATCAAGTTGAAGTTGTCCGGTACGATCCCGTGGAATCTTAATCTTGCAAGAGAATCTGCAGGAAATCATTTGACGTAAGGGAGCCCAGAAAAGGGTGAGGCCAACCCGTCGGAAGAGCAGGATATCTCAGATTGTTACCTCCAATGTGCTCGTTAAGAGGATGAGGCACCCATGTTTTTGCAAAATAACGCAAAACTCAACCAATCTTTTTCTTTGGAGTTTTTGGTGGTAATGAAGCCACATATTGATACGAAAGCTCCAAAAGTTTCTTGAAAGTAGCCGAATGAGTGTAGATTGATTTCGGTACTACCACATATTCCTTCATAACCCGTCCCTTCATGGGTTCAAAGGGACGCATTCCGTCATAGGTTACAAATACCTTTTCCCTATCCGTTTCAGAGAGCCGGACAAACAAGTTGTTCTGGTGTAATCCAGCAAACATATTGTTATTGATGAAATAAGTGGGACATCCGAACATCATCTTTTTTTGACAGTTAAATGACTTTAAAGCCTCTTCGAGAAAATCGCTTAGTTCAGCGAGTATCTTTTTCCATTTCATGAGGATCTATCCCTATGGCTCGGATCATGAAGAAGTTACCTTATCCCTCTGCCCGGAATTCCCTGGTATTGTCGAAAAGATATCCTACGGTAGGGATCACCGTAACCGCAACCATGTTGAGATTTGGGAAGAGCTTTAAAAGTTGCAGGAATTTCTCTTAAGGAGAATGTTCCCCCTGGGAGCAAACAGAGGAAATGAGATTCACGTTGGGTTGTGCCTTACGGATTCGGCCCATAAACTCTTCTTCGATAGTTTCATGGACTTTTGCGAAGCTATACCGACTCATCTTGCGATATCATTGAACAAGTCCAGATAATCTGACAAAAGCCTTGTTATGAGAAAATTCTTTCTGGCCTTCTCTTTACCCTTATTTCCCATCTCTTCAGCCAAAGATGGGTTTTTCAAGATTTCGATAATCCTCTCTGCAAATTCGTCTTTCTCATGAGGTTCGACCAGAAAGCCATCTTCGGCGTTCGTTATCTGGAGGGGGATACCTCCCACATTTGTCGCTACCATTGGTTTTCCCTTCCACAATCCCTCTGTTATGGCAAGGCAGAATCCTTCCCGTATGGAGTTTTGTACTATTACTTTAGAAAACCGCTGAATAGCGTTGACATGAATTTGGTTCTTCCCCACAACGAAGACAACGTCACCTCTTTCCCTCAGTTTGTTGGCCTTCCGGTATACCTTAGAAAATATGGCAGTACCTTCCGGGTCATCCAGTGCCATGTCGTAACAGTAAACCAGCCTGCAGTCCACCTTTTCCTTCACCCGTTTGAATATTTCGAGTAAGCCTTCCGGATCTTTCCACGGGTCCATCCTTGAGACTTGGGCGATAACCGGTTTATCATTTGGGATCCCCACTTTCTTAACGTATTTTACTATGTCTCTTTCCGAGAGTTCCTTGTTCTTCAGTGATAGAGGGTCAATAGCGGGAACGATAATCCTCTGTTCCACGGGAAGATCCTTTTTTTTATATGTCTCGGAGGAGAAGATGACTATGTCATATTTAAGGATGAACCCTTTGAGGAATTCCCAGAGCTTTTCATTCGGATCCGTGAGATCTATGTGGCACCTCCAAACCCACGGTTGTCTTTTCCTGTAGAATCTTATGAGGGGAAGGGGCTGGGGATCATGGACAATGACACAATCGTGTTCCATATGGCAATACGTAGAAAAGGCCTCATTGGCTCCAATATAGAGTTGTTTCTTTATGTCAGAGAGGTTTATTGAATCGCCCTGAAGGGCATTGTGAAATTTCTTGGTTATAGTAAATAAATCTGGGCTACCGCGGAGTACCCTCCAATCCACCTCTATGCCTGCATTATTCATGAGGGGCACGAGGGAGTCCAGAATCTCCGCTACACCACCACCATAATAGGTGGAATTAATCTGTAAGAAATGTTTTCCGTAGAGCCTTCGTGCCTTTCTATATATCCCGGATATTACGTCATCACCGATAATTCCTCTGTAGTCGTCCAGGGTCCGCATTTCACTCCTCCACCTTAGTAGGGCGATTGTCCATAACAAATTTGGCACACGGTCAAACTCGTGGCAAGTATTTCCCCTGGTGAAACATATCGAATGAACCCATTGACCCTGTAATCCCCACCGACAAGGAAAAGGGAGAACCATTCCTGAGGTCCTCCCTCTTATGCTTATTCATGGAAGAACATAATTACCGAACGAGATCGCCAGAAATGAGACCTCCTCGTGCTAAGGTAATTAAAGTATAAAAATATTGGAACTGCAAGTGAAAGTCAAGGAGAAAGTGCTCTATCAATTGCTATGCTCAATTTGTAAAAGGTTTGCCGTAACGGTGATATGCCAGGTAGTGAGAGCTTTTCCATCTCCCCTCAACCCGCTTGGCGGATAGGGTGGTGATTATCCTTGAATCCGTCAACGGGAAAGCCTCGGGGGGTTATCCTTGACACACTATATCAATCGAAATATGATGCGGTGAATCATAAAAGCCTGAATCATTCGGATTGTGTTTCTGAAGAACATTGAGACCGGGAGGGATGACTGCTTAATAAAAAATGAAGGAATATGAGGTTGGAAGGCGGTACTCGAATCTTTTTCATTTCTCAGGCATATAACAGGTCCTGATAAGAATAGGGGAAATATGAGCTTAGGAAAAAAGGCAGATAGACAATACTGGAATCCTTTCGTCGAGACCCTACCCAGAGAAAGACTTCAGGAGCTCCAGCTCAGGAAATTCAAACGGATCTTTGAATGGGCATATCGAAACTCAAAG
>JABAOC010009682.1_pt6 | contig 10457 bp, 11 predicted proteins | sample 7062161 | NCBI WGS metagenome assembly JABAOC01 (sample SAMN14538625, study PRJNA623070) | marine sediment metagenome | biome: marine biome [ENVO:00000428]; feature: marine pelagic biome [ENVO:01000023]; material: deep marine sediment [ENVO:00002113] | place: India: Gulf of Khambhat ...
GGTCCTGGACAGAGAATGGCTCTTCCCATCCACGGTCACGGTACGTTCCTGCATCGCCTCCAACAGCGCGGCCTGAGTCTTGGCAGGTGCCCGGTTGATCTCGTCGCCCAGGATGAGGTCGTGGAACAGGGGTCCGGGACGAAATACGAATTCCTGCCCCGTTGTGAGCACTGAGATCCCGGTGATGTCCCCGGGCATGAGGTCCGGCGTGAACTGGATGCGGGCGTAGCTCACGTCGAGGGCTCGCGCCAGCGTGCGCACCAGGAGCGTCTTTGCGGTTCCCGGCACCCCTTCCAGCAGCACGTGTCCCCGGGCGAGGAGTGCGACGAGACAGTCGCGGGTGGCACCTTCCTGCCCCAGCACGACGCGGCGGAGCGCGGCTAGGATCTCTTGTACCTGTGTGCCGGTCGCAGTGCTTCCCACACGTCCTCCACGGATCTGGCGGCATTGAGCACGTGCTCGTCTCCGCCCCGTTCACGCAGCAGCCAGCCGAGCCGCTTGACCGCCGCCCGGGCGTCGTTGGAGCGAGCGGCGAGGGCCAGCGACTCCAGCCACTGCTTGAGATCACGCCCGGACGCGCGACGCAGGTGGCCGGTACGACTCAACCGGCGCCGCAGTCCCATGGTGATTAGTTGCACGGCGGTGTCACGGCCTTCCGCACGCTCCAATCCAACGGCCAACGCGTCCAGGTGCTCGAGGGGCGAGCGACGGCGCCGCTCGACCACCCGGAGCGCCGGCCCGAATCTCACTGCGCTGACTGCCAGCGCTAGGAGGCCCGCGAACGCGAGTTGCAGGATCGCCCAACCACCCGGTCGGGTGCGGGCCCAATACCACGCCGCGCCGAAGATCGAGCCTCCCTTACCGAAGCCCTGATGGTACTCGTCCACGATGACGCGAGTGGGCCCCTCGTCCAGCAGCCACCGAAGCACGGCCAGTCCGGCGTCGGTCTCCCGCAGGAACTGGTTGGAGAAATAGCGGGAGTCGGCGACGAGGATCACCCGACCACCACCCTCCAGCCGCATCTTCCAGGCGACCGCCCGGCCGTTGGCAGCCCGCAGCAACAAGCGGGTCGACACGATTTCAGGCGCCTCACACCTCGGGGTGCCGAACTCGTCGCTGTCGGCTGCCCCACGCTCTTGCACCGCTCCTCCGATCCTTCGCAGCACATACCGCGCTGCGGGTAGCTCTTCAGCCCCAGATGGCGAACTGACCTCCACCACGTCCCGCTCGCCCCTGGGAAGGCGGTCTACCCGAACACCGAGACACCGCTCGATCCCTGTTCCCCCCACGAGCAACAGCGCCCCACCCCGGGCCACGTATCTCATGAGCTCACGCGCCTCCACCGGCGAGGGAAGGGCCCCGCCCCCCCCAGCACCGCGGGCCGCTCGACTGAAGTCCAGCGGCTGTGGAATCAGGCTCAACAGGGCGAACCACGCGTTGGGGTCCACCGCAACCGTGTCGGCGGCGATGCCGAACAGCGCCCGCCGCCGCCGCTCCACTCGGACCCCCAGCGCCTCCAGGGCGTCCGCGAATCCCTTGGCCCCGTCCGGCCCGGTGAGCTGCGTGGATCGCCGCACGTCGAACAGGTCCTCGCTGGGCGCTGATCGGACGCCGGCGAGGGCGGCCAGCACCAGCGCGATGCCGAAGGCCACCAGCAGCACGACCGTGAGTTCAGCTCGTCGCACCGTACGCTACCAGGTCGGCGGCCTGCCGATCAAAGACGTGGAGGTCCTCAGCCGTGCACGGCACCCCGCCAAACAGGTGCTTGTAGAGCGCATTGACCAGTCCGGTGAGGGAGTTCCGCCCGGGGTCACCGAGCCGCGCTTCGAAGATGTATTCGGCCGGCGTCTTCGCCGGATGGAACTTGAGCATCTTGCGCCCATCCAACTCGAGCACGAGGGCCGAGAACCGGTGGGCCAGCGCCTCCGCGTACTGTCCCTCCTGGGCCAGGCGGCGGGCTTCCCCGAGGTGCCACGCGGCGTCCCGCGCACGCGCGACCGGCCCGCCACGTACGGCTTCGGCTATAGCCCGTGGCCGGAGCGCCCGCCACACGAGGTAGCCGAAGTGAGCGAGGATCGCGAGGAGGAGGCCGGTCAGCAGGCCCATGAGCACGTAGAACACAACCGGATGAGCCTGCTGCAGCTGGTCGAGCCACTCGAGGAACGCGCTATACAGCTCCCGAAAGAACCGGAGAGGATCCCGCGGCAGCTCCCAGTCGTACTCGGACGACTCGAACACGCGCCGCAACACTGAGCGCAGCGAGTCGGCTGGCGGCGTCTGGAACTGCGTAGTCACGCCTCGACCGGCTCGACACCCAGCTGCTGACTCAGGTGCTCGAGATCAAACGCCTCTTTACGTACGCGAAGGTCGTAGTAGAACAAGGTGAACGCACACGCCACGATAGGATAGAGCAGGAGCTGAAGCAGCTGTCCGCCCACGGTAAATGTCGTCTCCAACCCGGGCACGAACACGGCAAACGCCCCAGCCGCCATGAGCGGCAGCATGATGAGGGCAAACACCACGATGCCCAGCACCAGGGCCTTCCCTTTGAATCCTTTGGTCAGTTTCCACGAACGGCCCAGGGCATCGGTCGCCGACGGCAGCTTCTCCAGCACGACGGCCTGAGTCACGACGGCGTACCCGCAGGCCACGATGATTCCCGGAATGAGAAAGAAGAGCGAGGTGATGAAGACCAGGATGTACTTTGCCAGCCCCGCAATGAAGAGCTGCACGATCTTTCCCAGCGCGTAGCCCAGGGCGTTGCCTATCAGGGGATCGCGGCCCAGGTAAACCTCCGAAATGACCCAGATAGTGGCTCCAGCGGCCACCAAGCCTCCCAGACCTGACAGCACGAACGCAGCAAACCACATCACGGGATGCTGCAAAGGGCCCCCTCCCAGCTCGACATAGGTGTTCATCACCGCGGGCACGCCCTCGCACACGATGGCGATGGAGACGAGGGTGGCGAAGTACGTACGGTAGATGGCGAAGGCACCGTCCAGGATCTCGCCCAGCGACAGGCTGCGAATCTGGTATGTGGCCATGGCTCCTCCCGTGCGATAAGATGTTCTGCAAATGCCCGACACGCGAGACCCGAAGACACTGCAGTTCTCCCGCCGCATCGCCGTGGAGACGCCGGAGCATGTGATTCTCCGGTTCGAGCTGGCGGGCTTGGGCTCCCGCACGGCCGCAGCCATCTACGACCTCGTGGTCCTGTTCCTCATGCTGATACTGGTGATGTTGATGTTCTCCATCGCCGGTACACTGGGGACCTGGCTCCGGGGCTGGGCCGGCGCTGCGCTCCTGTTCATCTGGTTCGTGATGTTCTGGGGGTACTTCACGTTGTTTGAGGCCCTCGCGGGCGGTCGCACCCCCGGCAAGCGCCGCCTGGGGATCCGGGTGGTCATGGATACCGGACACCCCATCACCTTCACCGCAGCCGCCGCACGCAACCTGGTTCGACTGGTCGACATCCAGCCGCTTGGGTCGTACGTGGTGGGCATGCTGTTCGTGTTCTTTCAGTCGCATCACAAGCGGCTGGGAGATGTGGTGGCCGGAACCATCGTGGTCCGCGACCGCCCCGAAGACCTCGTGCTGGCCGCTCCGGTGCCCGCAGAGGCAGAGCAGCTCGACGCCGGACCGCCGGCTCTGTCGGACGACGAGTTCCGGCTCCTGGAGCAGTTCATCTTGCGACTGGACGATCTGGCACCAGAGGTGCGTCTCCGGTTTGCCCCGGAGCTGGCAGACCGCCTGGGGCAGCGCTTCCCCGAGCGAGACCCGCGACCGGAGAAGTTCCTCATCACGCTGTATGACACGGAGCTGACCAAGCGACGCGCCAAGACGGCGGCGCGCCGAGGTGGCGGCGGCGCAAGGGCGGCGGGAATGGGCGACCGGTTCGTGGCGATGAAACAGCAGGCGTGGGAAGCCTTCCGGCAGCGCGCGTCACGCGTGGAGAAAGAAGGGTTGAAGAGCCTGTCGGGCCGAGAACTCACCGGCTTTGCAGCTGAATACCGAGAGATCGCCGCCGACCTTGCGCGGGCACGGACCTACGGCGTGGATCCCCGGGTCCTCGAGTATCTCGGTCGNNGCCGGGCACAATGCGTTGTACGGGCTCCGGGGCGTGCGGCGGCTCCCGCTGGGTCGCCTGCTCCTTCGTGAGTTGCCTGCCGCCGTCTACCGGGCACGACGGTATGTTCTGGTGGCAAGTTTGCTCTTCTTCATCCCCGGCACGGTTGGCTACATCCTGGTACGCGAGCGTCCGGAGATCGTGCACGAGATCATGCCCAACGGGATGATCGCCCGGGCCGAGGGCGGTGAGTACCAGCGCGCAGCCGGTCGTGGCTATGCGGAAGCGCCCTCCCCCTACCTGCCATTCATGGCGTCCGCCATCATCACCAACAACGTGCAGGTCGCGTTCGGCGCGTTCGCCTTGGGAATCACCGCCGGCATCGGAACGGTCCTCGTGCTCGTCTTCAACGGTCTGTTTTTCGGCGCGGTGCTTGGCCTATTTGCCAATTATCATCTCGCTGGCTGGATCCTCACCTTCGTGGCCGGACACGGCGTGCTGGAGCTCACCGCCATCTTCATCGCCGGGGGAGCCGGGCTCCTAGTCGGGCGGGCGCTGGTTGCCCCCGGCGATCTCGCGCGGCGGGACGCCCTCGTGGTGCACGGCCGCCTCGCCATCCGGCTCGTCGGCGCGGCGGCGTGCCTCCTGATCCTTGCCGGGTTGATTGAGGGCTTTCTATCGGCGAGCGGAGCGCCGCGGTTCTTAAGCTCGTCGTCAGCGTGGCGAGTCTGGTGTTGGTGGGACTGTACCTTGCGGCGGGGAGGCAAGCCCTCGCTCGTAAGCCTTCAGCTTTCAGCCTTCAGCCGTCGGCGATCGCGAGCAGTTCGCATTTCGCAATTCGCAATTCGTAGCGCGGCACGCGCGTTGCCACCCGACCCTGCCCTCCCGCAACGGAGTGCTACAGCACGCAATCGATTGGCACCGTCATTGAACGGCCATGTACCTATGATTAGGGACCATGGCTTCTCAGCCTCGCCGACGACCACTGCTTCGCGACTTCCGAACGCTGCGCGTTTGGCGAAAGGCACACCGCTTTGTCCTGCTCGTTTACAGAGGAACAAGGACATTTCCCAAGTAGGAGATGTACGGTCTCACCGCACAGCTTCGGCGCGCTGCGGTATCAGTACCTGCGAACATCGCGGAGGGCTGCGGCAGGCCGGCAGGACCGGATCGAGCACGTTTCTTCCAGGTAGCCCTGGGATCCGCGTCCGAGCTTGACTACCTGCTCGAACTCAGTCGCGACCTAGCGTTCCTCGACACCGATGCTTGCGCAGTGCTGTTGAAAGCGGTGGTAGACATCAAGAAGATGCTACCACCGCTAATCAGAAAGACGGCATCGAATTGCTAATTGCGAATTGCGATTTGCTTAGCTGAAGGCTGAGGGCTGAAGGCTACAGCCCTCGAATTGCGAATTGCGAATGGCGAATTGCTCGCGACGCCTAAGGAGACGGCTGAGGGCTGAAGGCTACGGTCCCCCCCTCCGCCACTCCATATGTCGTTGATTCTTGAAGCGGATCACACCCTCCGGTACCGCCGAGTAGTAGAACGCGAACTCGTATACCGCCTCTTCGTTGTCGTAGTTGATGGTGTACAACGTCTCCCGGACGCCCTCGTCCCGTTTCACCTCAAGAATCTCGTGGACCGTCGAATCCGTGCCTCCCTGGTGGAAGATGAGGATGTCCTTGGTGATCTCGAAGGGGCGATCCGCATACCTGGGATCCGTTGTATGCCAGACGCCCACCAATTCGTCAGGAATGGTCTTGTCCTTCGGGAGGAAGCGGATACCGTAGGCGACGACCGCTACAACGGCGATCACCGCGAACACAGCTCCCAATACGGTGATTCGCGTGCGGCCATCCGCCGACGACCCTCTCCTCGGCGGGCGCGAACCAGGGTCGGGCTGATTCATCGCCGCAAGCACCTCAGCTGCCTTGGCTCGCAGCATGGCTTCACGATGCTGGAAGGGTATCTCGGGATCGTTTGTCTCTGCCATCGGGACTGCTCCGTTGCCTTATCCATATCCATAGCTGGCTTGGGTAATCAACGCGCCCTCACTCTGTAGCGCTGCGGATGAGGGGAAAGGTCGCGTACCGTGAGAGCGGCTCCGGCCGCCCCATGACAGCCAGGAACGCGTCCGTCACGGCTGGATCGAACTGGGTGCCGGAGGAGTCGGTGATGTAGTCCATCACCCTGGCCAGGGGCCACGCTGACCGGTAGGGACGATCCGACGTCAGGGCGTCGTACACGTCGGGAACCGCCAGCAGCCGAGCAAGGAACGGTATGTCCTCGGCGGCCAGCCCCTCCGGATACCCCGACCCATCCCACCGCTCATGGTGATACAACACGATCGGGATCAGGTCCGCGTACGCGGGGATCGGGGAAAGGATCCTCGCACCCACCGTAACGTGGGAGCGCATGATCACCCACTCCTCGTCGTTGAGCCTCCCAGGCTTGTCCAGAACGGAGGCCGGGACGCCTACCTTCCCGACGTCGTGCAGCAAGCCGCCCCGATGCAAGATATCGATCTGCTCCGGCGGCAGGCCCATTTCGTGGCCCACCGCCAACGACAACCTCGTCACTCGCTCCGAGTGACCCGCCGTCCACGGCGACTTGGCGTCCACCGTCTGCGCCAGCGCGGCGAGGGCGCCCCAGTTGAACTGATCGAGCTCCTCGAGAAGTCGAGCATTGGACAAGGCCACGGCCACCTGGTCGGCCAGCGCTCGGGCTTGAAGGAGATCATCCTCCTGCACAGCCGCTGGGTCGGCGAACCCCAGCGCCACGAGGGCCGCCAAATCCTCTTTCATGGAAACGGGAAGAACGACGTAGTTCCGAATCGTGCGCTCGGCCAAGGGGACGGAGGCTACATAGCCGGGTACCTCGGCCCCGTCAAGCAGCAGGTAGTCGGGATGGTCTCGCAGCTCCCTGACCTGCGCCGGTGTGACTTGCACCTCTTGCGCGACAGTCTCCCCCTCGATGACCGCGATCCGGCGCCAGCGATCACCATTTCCCGGGGAAACCCTCAAGCTCACGGTCACGCTGTCGCATCCCAGAGCTGCAGGGGTGCGAAACAGCAAGTTCTTGATGATCTCGTCCGTTTCCAGCGCCGATAGGATGGCCCTGTCGATCTCGTTCATGGCAGTCAGGGCACTGAAGTGCCTGCCCAGCCGCTGGGACATGGCATTGAAGGAGCCCGCGAGGTCCTCGAACTCGTCCCGGCTCTCAACGACGACCGGCGTATCGAAGTCCCGCTGAGCGACACGGCGCGTTCCCTCTTGCAGCTTCTCAATGGGATTCAGGCTCCGTCGGATCTGCACGTTGCTCAGAAGCAGCACCACCCACAGCGCCATGAGAACGGCAGGGACGAAGACCATCTTGAAGCTCGCCATGGGTAGGAGAATGCTCTCCTTGGACTGACTCAGCACCATGTACCACGGCGGTGCGGCATACGAGCCAGTGACGAAGACCTGCCAGAATCCCGCCAGGAACGCACCCCGGTTGTCGCGCCACTCGAACTCGCCACCGTTGCCCTCGACGGCGGATCTGACCTTCTCGACCAGCGGGCGCGATGCCAACTCCGAGCAGTAAAGAGGCCGGTCGGCATGATCGAACAGACAGAGCTCCATGTCCGGCGGCACGGCCGCATCGTCCTCGCCCGCACTCACGTGAGCCGGATCCAGGCTTGCCCACAGGATCCCTCGATCTGGGTCCTCGGCATCCACGGCCTGCGCCATGAGGATCGACAACTCGCCGGAGGGCCACTGGACCGAGACCAGGGACTGGCCCATCCGCAGGTGCTGCTCCTCCGCCGCGTCGAGCGGGGGCGGCTCCGGCAAGCGGCCGCTGAGGGAATCCGTTCGCCCGTCGCGACCCTGAAGCGCCACGCCAAGGAACGGACTGCCACTCCCCTGCGGGGAGCCCTCCGGCACTCGGCCGGGACGAGCCCGCAGACCGGAGGCCACGATTCTCAGGTCGGCCTCGAAGAACTGCAGTCGCTCGAGGAGCCCCATACCGGCAATCTTGCTCGCCTGCTGCACCCGCTCCCGACTCTGGTTGTTCAGCTGCCGCGTTACCAGGACATAGGAGATGGATGCCAACAGGACCAAGGGGACCATGGCACACAGCACGAACAGGCCGAGGATTCGGCGGGCGACGCGAGTTCGAAGAAAGGCCGTCTGGATAGCCATTGGCAGTCAGCTAGTACCTAACGGCCAAGCCGATGAACGCCCCGTCATTGGCGCGCACGACGTCATCCTGGCTGGGCTTGGCCGTCAGCGCTACCGTGGTTGCGCCGTCCTTGCCCATGCTATACAGGTCGTAGCTCGTGTTGATGGGAACCAGGAAGCGGTCCCTCCGGGCCCCCGGGGGAACGGGCTTGCCACGCTCGAACCTGAGGTACTGATAGGGGTTGCCCCACGGGTCCAACATATCCCGACCAATCTCCGCCAGGGTTTCCGGCAGACCCTCGCCCAGCATTTCTACTCCGGCGAGGTCGGCCTGTATGCCCTCGATGTCCAAGATGGCTCTGGCGACTCGGGCCTGGTCGATATGCTTGGTAACCTGCGGTGTGACCATCGCCAGGAGAGTCCCAAAGATCGCCACCACCAGCACCATCTCGACTATCGTCCAGCCGAGCTCGTACCAGGCGCCGCGGGAGTGGCGCGCGGCCGCCAGCCAGCGAGTGACAGTCGCCACGGCAGAGAGATCGCGAGGAGCAGGCACAGATCCCATACAAACTGGAACGGCGGCTCCGTGCGGTCCGTGCCAAACATCACGAACCGACGCCGGAGTGCGCCGGCCAGTGTACTCTACGCCGTTCCCCGGGGTTCGCAAGTAGCGCAGCGGGGCTCCCGGGCTCGGGGGGCAGCGCTGGAAGTTTGCTTGCCACACGCGGTTGCGCTCACGCGATGAATGACGAGGCGCAGCCGGAAGGAAGTCGACGCGTAGCTGGCACAATTCGACCCAGTAGGCCCTGCACCCAGAGGTGTCGTAGGTCACCGACCCTGGAGGTTCCAATTGGGCAAGTTGAGCGGGTTCTTGCAGGCGGGAGCGGGCGCCCGTGGCGGGATGGACNNCCCCGCCTTGCGCCCTCCGGCGCACCGCTCCTGCCTGCTACACGTGTACGCACACATCTAACACGAGTGCACACAACGAGTTAACTTGGCGCGATGCTACATCGCCTAGCGTGGTGCGAACCACACCACTCATCGCACTTATCCCAGGTAGGCCGGTCCACCCCGGCCGCCGGAAGACTACGATTGGCCGGCTTCACTCTGGCCGAGATGCTGCTGGTGCTCGTAGTGCTGGGCATCCTCACCTCAGTGGGCTACTGGCAGATGTTGCCGGCCCTCGAGCGGCAGAGGGTGCGGCGAACGACTGCCGTCATCGCAGCCGATCTCCAGTACGCGCAGGCCATGGCGGCGCGGCAGCGTCGGCCGGTTGTGATCATCGCTCAGCCGGTGCTCAAGGCGTACCTCATCCGCGACCGCCCGGGCACCACCGTGTATCGCCAACGGTTCTTCGGAGACGAAACCGACTACATGATCGACGCGTTCGACGTGAGCCCCAAGACGACGGTAGAGATCTTCCCCAACGGCGTCGCCACGGCAACCACCACGTTCACCGTGTCGATTCAGGACTATGAACGGCACGTGAGACTGACCAGCGCCGGGCAGGTGCGCATCCTCGGCGTGAGCGAGAGTTAGCAATGGTGCCGCGCCGGCTCCGTGCCATCCGGGTAGCCCGGGGAGATGCCGGCATCTCCCTGGTCGAGATCATGATCGCGCTGAGCATCCTGGCCGCGGTGCTTGTGGCCCTTGGGGGACTCATGTTCCAGGTGGCACGCCATACGCGCCAGTCGGCGGCCGCGGGATACCGCAGCGCTGCCGTCACCAGCGCGGCAGCCTGGGCACGAGGCCTGGCGTGGGACAGCCTCGATACGGCNNACCACGGACACCACCGGGCTGCTCACCTACTCCAAGTGCGTCACAGTGCAGACGCTCTCCACCAATCTGAAGCGCGTCACAGTAGTCATTTCCCCCACCGGTTCACTGGTGGCACTACCTGACACGGTTGAGGTGGACCGCAACAAGCCGAGGCTCAAATCAACACTGCGAGCAAGCTGAATTCGCGGGGCTTCACGCTCGTGGAGCTGATGGTCGCCACCACCGTGATGGCGATCCTCGGCATCGCCTTGGTGCGCATGCTGATGAGCGACTCCCGGTTCGTTAGCCGGCAGGACGCCATGGTGAGCGCCCGGCAGACGGCACGCTCGGCGTTGAACGTGATGGCCGTCGAGCTGCGCATGGTTTCCGACAGCGGGCTGATGGCGGCCTCGCCCGACTCCGTGACGGTGCGAATCCCGGTGGCATTCGGGATGACCTGCCGGACGACC
>JABAOC010013870.1_pt2 | contig 10457 bp, 13 predicted proteins | sample 7062161 | NCBI WGS metagenome assembly JABAOC01 (sample SAMN14538625, study PRJNA623070) | marine sediment metagenome | biome: marine biome [ENVO:00000428]; feature: marine pelagic biome [ENVO:01000023]; material: deep marine sediment [ENVO:00002113] | place: India: Gulf of Khambhat ...
CACGGATGCGAACCAGATATTGACGGCACCCCCTGTTGTTGGAGGGGATGACATCGGCTTCAGAATCCAGTAGGCGAGACGTTTATGAAAAAAGCAGCCGGCGCTGCGCAGGGAAGAAAAAAGCTCCTGGGGGAGCGCCTCATCGAAGTGGGGCTCATTACGCCCGATCAGCTCGAGCTCGGGCTGAAGGAGCAGAAAAGAACGGGTGAAAGGATAGGGGAGATACTCATCAGCCTGGGATTTGTGACCCAGGAGCTTATCTCCTCTGTCCTGGCCTCTGAGGCGGGCGTCTCCTTTATCAACCTGGAAGACCGGGTTATCGAACCGGAAGCTATTTCTCTGCTCCCGGAAAATCTCTGCAGGAAGTTCAAGCTCGTCCCCTTCACGGCGGANNTCCGTGGCGATGGAAAACGTCTTCGATGTGGTGGCGATCGATGAGGTGCAACGGAAGACCGGGAAGATGGTGGAGGTTGCGTCGGCAACCCCGCAGGCTATATTGAAGGCTATCGATAAGTATTACGGCACCGGTGTGTCCGTCGAGGATATCGTTCAGAGCAGCATGCGGCAGGTGGAAGCGGGCAGGGTAACCGAGGCCGATCTTGCCGCCGGTGCCCCGGTAGTCAGGCTCGTGGATCAGATAATTATCGAAGGAATGAACCAGGATGCCACAGATATTCACCTCGAGCCGGAGCACAATATCCTGAGAATCAGGTACCGCATCGACGGGCAGCTGAAGCAGGGGCTCTCCCTTCCGAAAAACCTCAAGCTGGCGGTGGTTGCGAGGGTGAAGATAATGGCAAGCCTCGATATCGCCGAATCGAGGTTGCCCCAGGACGGGAAGATAAACTTCGATTTCGGCAGGAGGAGAATAGATTTGCGGGTTTCCACCTTCCCCACGGTATTCGGGGAAAATGTCGTTTTGCGCATCCTGGATAAATCGAAGCTGGTGATGGGGCTCGAACAGCTCGGGTTCGATGAGGAAAACCTATTGGTGTATAAAGAACAGATTCTTTCGCCCCACGGGATAATTCTGGTTACGGGCCCGACGGGGTCTGGAAAAACCACGACCCTCTATTCGGCCATCTCTTACATCAACTCCCTGGAGAAGCAGAACATAATAACCCTCGAAGACCCGGTGGAATACGAGCTGCCGATAATCAGGCAGTGCCAGGTGAACGTCAAGGCCGGGCTCACCTTCGCCGAGGGACTGCGGTCGATTCTCAGGCAGGACCCCGATGTGATCCTCGTGGGAGAGATGCGGGACGGGGAGACGGCAGATATGGCCGTCCGATCAGCCCTGACCGGCCACCTGGTGTTCAGTACCCTGCACACAAATGACGCGCCAAGCGCTGTCCCGAGGATCATCGACATGGGCGTGGAGCCGTTTCTCGTGGCGTCGTCGCTAAACGCTGTTATCGCCCAGAGACTGGTGAGGACATGCTGTGCCCAGTGCCGGGAAGAGTATGCGCCCCCGGATGACATTTTAAAGGCGGCCGGAATAAGCGACACGGAGGGCATGGTGTTTACGAGGGGAAGCGGCTGCGATGCTTGCGGAAGCACCGGTTTCAGGGGGAGAAAGGGAATATTTGAAATTCTTCGGATATCCCCCGGGCTATCCCAGCTGATCATGAAGAAGGCATCCCGCTCCGAGATCTATGAGAAGGCCAGAGCAGAGGGGTTCAAAAATATGATGGAAGACGGGATTGCGAAGGCATTGAAGGGAATCACCACGGTCGAAGAAGTGATGAAAAATGTGTCATGAGCATCTGTTATGCCGAAATTTGACTACATAGCGATCGATGACTTCGGAAAGAAGACTAGGGGGACACTTATCTCTCCCAGCGAAGAGTCGATGAAGGATGCCCTCTCTTCGATGGGCCTGACCCCGCTACAGATGAAAGTGAAGAGAGATCTGCCCTCTCTTTTGAAAATAAAAAGGAAGATAAAGAGTCGGGAGATAATCGATTTCACGGTCCACTTGAAAACGCTTATTGGGGCGGGAGTTCCCGTTGTCCAGGCCATGTACGACCTGGTGGAGCAGACAGACAATCGATCGTTTCGAGACGTTATAGCAGATGTGAGGAGAAACATCCAGGCGGGAGCATCATTTTCAGATGCTTTGAGCCTCCACCCCGCCGTGTTCAACGAGACCTACGTGAGCATCGTAAGAGCAGGTGAGGCGACGGGAAGTCTCGATACGGTCCTTGGAGACCTCATCAGGTTCCTGGAGTGGAACGAGGAACTCATTTCCACTGTCAAGCAGGCGACCCTGTATCCCGTCATTGTCCTGACTGCAGTTTCCGGACTCATCACCCTGCTCTTCACCTTCGTCTTTCCCCGATTCATCGTCATATTCAAAGCGGCAAATGTGGAGCTTCCCCTTCCCACGAAGATCGTTATCTGGATAAGCACCTTCTTCAAGGAAAACATACTCTACATGATCGGAGTCGTCCTGCTGCTCTTTGTCTTTCTCAAAGTCTACGGGCGCAGGGAAGAGGGAAGGTACCGCATCGATAAGATAATAATCCGATCTCCCGTTGTGGGAAACTTGATCAGGAAGATAGAGCTCAGCAGGTTCGCCCATTATCTGTCCCTCCTGCTCAGATCGGGGGTCGACACGACCCAGTCACTCTGGGTGGTGACGAAGGTGGTGAAAAACAGGGTGGTGAGCAGAGCGATCGAAAGGGCGAAAGAAGGACTTACAGCGGGTGAGTCGCTGTCCGATTCTCTTCGAAAGTCGGACGTTTTTTCCCCCGTACTCGTGAGGATGGTGGCCGCAGGGGAGTTATCGGGAAAACTGGATGAGACGCTGGATAAAGTATCGGAATATTACGACAGGGAGGTTCCGATCGCTGTGAAGAAAGCTTTTGCGATCCTGGAGCCCGTCGTGATCGTCATCCTGGCTGTCGTCGTTCTCGGCGCTGCCCTATCCATGTTCCTGGCCCTTTACAAGATGGTGGGCGTCCTGTCAGGAGGCGGGTGAGGAGATGGGGCCATGATGATAGGAGACAGAAGAGGGTTCACCCTCGTCGAAGTGATCGTGATCATTGCGGTTATATCGATTTTAGCCTCTATCGGCGTGCCGTACGCATTCAAGGTTATCAACCAGGAACGCGAGGGCGCAACGAAGGATGAGATGAAGGAGATCTACAGGACGATAATGGGTGATTCGTCCATCGGAGACGGCGGTTACGTGGGGGATATGGGAACGCTGCCGATGAGCAACGAGCTGCGGGCGTTGAACGAGCAGAATTTCGGAGCAGTCAATCAGCCGAATCCGCAGACCGATGCCTACGGGGTCAAGTACGGGTGGTGGGGTACATATGCGAACGTGGGGTTTGACCCCACGAGCTACCTGGAAGATTCCTGGGGCCTGCCGTATGCGTATGGTGACCCCGGAGCAGGCCAGATACGGAGCTCGGGTCCCGACAGGGCCATGGGGACGGCCGACGACATCATCTATCCGCCGAACCCGATCAACATCAACGGGAGGCTCCTGGTAAATCTTTTCGTGTGGGATGGGAACCAGTTCATTGAAAATCCTCAGAGACAGGGGCAGTACAATCGGATGGTCATGGATATATCCCTGTCTTACTCGAACGATGGAGTTCCCGATTCCGTGACGGTGAGCGTTCCGCCGCCCGGGAATGCCCCTCCCCTGACGTTTACCGATCTCCATCGAGGCCAGCACGTTGTGACCGGCACCTGCGATCTGGACGGAAATCAGAACACGTACGATGAGGTTTCCGGTCTGGCAGTGGTGTACGTCATGGGGAATGAGACGCAGACGCTCTTGAATCTTTATATGAGGTGACCTTGTGCGAGTTGTCGAAGGAAATAGGATGCTTTCCGTTGAAATTTCCAGGAGGAACGTATCCATACTGGAATTTATACCGGGAACGTTTCCCCTGAAGATCACGAACTTCGCCAGGGCATCGAAGCCGGCGGGTGATCCGGCTGAGGTGGCGCGTTTCATGAGAAAGATGGCGGATGATGCAGGGATAACGGGAAATAAAGCCCTGGTTGTCATAAACGAGCCGATCATCGAGCACAGGACATACGTATTGCCCAAAGTTTCAAAGGATGAGCGGGATGTCCTGGTCATGCGGAAACTCGAGGGAGACGTCTCCACCCCCCTTTCCGAGCTGTCCGTGGTGAGTGCAGTCCTCGGCGATACGGTCGATAGGGGTGTGGACAAAGATGAGGTGCTCGTGGTATCGACCCCCGATTTTGAAGTAAAGCGGGCGCTGTATATCGTCATGGAGGCGGGATTCGAACCCCTCCTCATGACATCTTTTCCCGTGGCCTGCTCCCATCTGCATCCACCGGCGGAGAGAGACAGCTCCATTTCTTTCGTCCTTCTATCGGAAGGGAAAAGCTTCGTAACCGTGTCGAGGGATGGAAAGCCGAAGTTCTCGAGGGAATTTTTCCTCGATTTCGGGAGTTCAGATGTTCCCGAGGATATTACCGGATATCAGATCATCGGTGAGGCAGAGGAAGATCGGATTCAAAAAGTCATCGACGAGAGGATCGTGACGGAGCTTTCCCGCTCTTTTCTCTATTTCAAACAGTTCTCCCGCGGTGAAACGCTGCGGAAGGTGTACCTGATGGGAGAATATGGTGGAGAAGTCCTCCGACAGACGGTGTCGGACCGGTTTGTCATGGGAGTTGACACACCGGAGACGCTCCTTTCGGGGAAGATCGATCTCGTGGACAGTGCCTTCGAAAGAGGGGATGAGTTCGATGTTTCTCTTTTCGCCCACCTCATCGGTCTGGCAACGAAAGCAAAGGAGACGGGGGAAATCAATCTCCTCCCGCAGGAATACCTGGAGAGGAAAAAGAAGATCGTGAAGCGCACCGTTGCCACCGGCGCTGCTGCGCTCTATCTCCTGGCGAACGTAATCCTGATTTTCGGTTTTTCGAGTGCGAAGAGTCATTACCAGAGCCTGCTACGGGAGTTCGATGATATCAATCCTGTCATCGTCAAAAACAGGGAATTTACGGAGAGGATCCATGCCCTCAAGAGAAAAGCTGCTGAATCAGAGGCAATCTTGAGACAGCTGGAACACCCGTTCACGAGGTGGGTCGAATGTTTCGGGCTGCTCTCACAGGCCGCTCCGAAGACCGTCACGTTCGATGATTTGAGCATACAGAAGGAGATAAACGGATACCACTGGAAATTGTCGGGAAGAACGGAAGGGAGGACACCGGAAGAGGTCCAGCTCGAGTTCAACCGGTTTTTCTCCTCCGTCAAGAATAATCCTTTTTTAGACGGGACGCGGTACATCCCCGTGGTGGTCTACCCGGTTGAGGGGCACGGGCATCAGTATGAGGAGAAATTCATCCTCGAGCTCAGCATGAAGGGAGATCTCGGTGAATGACCCGAAGGAAAAAATAAAGAGGAAGAGGATATTTACTCTTCTGACCGTTCTGGGAATCGTGCTGTTTTCATGGATGCTCTTTGCATTTTTGTACTCGCCGCAGCTCGGGGAGCTGAAGAGGTTGAGAAGTGAGGTTCTGGCGAAGCAGGCGCAAATTGCGAAAGAGGTAGACAAGCAGAGTGCCGCCGTTCACGTGTCGAGGGAAGAGCTGGAGAAATGGCAGGGCAAGATAGATGAGCTGGGCCGTCGGCTTCCCGAAAGAGAGGATTTTGAGATTCTCCTCTATGACATCGGGAAGATGGCCCGGTCTATGAGACTTCAGGATTTCAGATTGCGTGTCGAAACAGATGGTGGGGGGGAAGAGATCAAAAATGGGAGCGGCAAATCATCGAGAGAGGGTCTCCGTTACCAAGAGAAAGGAAAAAGAGGCGGCGATGAAAAAAACCATAGAATCTCTCCCCGTGAGTGCGGCCGTCCTGAAGATAGACTTTACGTCGAGATACCGGGAGATGGCTTCCTTTCTGGAGGGTTTGACGAAAAATGCGAGGGCGATGAGCCTGGACGATATCAAACTGGGAAGAGAGGGCGACAGGATGGTGGCCCAGATAACGATCAATGCCTATTACAGGGAGCAGAATGGAAAAGCCAACTGGTAAGAAAGCACGGTCGGTAGCGCTCGTATGCAGCCTCGTCCTGGTGATCGCAACCGGTGTGCTGTATGGATTTCACCTTGCAAACAGGGAGGAAAAAGGAACTGCCTCGTTCGATCAATCCGTCGTTGCTTCTCTCGAGAAAGAATATCATGTGCACGAAGTGAGAGTGGCGAAAGAAATGCTGTTCCCGCCCATTCCTCCGGTTGAGATCAAGGATTCTGCGTGGACGAGGAACCCCTTCATGCCTCTGGAAAAACCGCTGTCCGGAGTTGTTTCTCGGGAAAAAGCCCAAAATAAGCAACCTGTTTCCACGCCATCACTCGTGCTTTCGGGGATTCTAAAAAGCGAGGGAGAGTTCTTGGCGATAATAAACGGCGAGAGGCGCAAGGAGGGTAGCTTCGTTTTGGGATGGAAGCTCGTAAAGATAGAAAATTATCAGGTCTGGCTGAGGCGGGGAGGAGAGAAGCTCAAACTGGAGCTTTCTGAAAAACCAGAGGAGATGAGAATCAGATGAGAAAGACGATCCTATTAGTTTTTTCACTGCTGTTGATTTTTGATCTCAACGGGTGCGCAAAGAGGGAGTACTTGAGAAGCGATGAGCCGGCCAAACCATCCGTTGTGGCGCAGGAAAAGAAAGAACTGCCTCCGCCCGGGTCCCTCCCCGAGGAGCCGATTGTGGGAATCGAGGGGAAAAAGGGTTCCTATGACGGTTTTTCCCGACCGGCCAAGAGGTTCAACATCACCCTGGAAAAAGCGGATCTGAGGGATGTGCTTTTTTCCCTGTCAAGAGAGGATGAATTTCAGCTCATCATGGACCCGGGTATCGACGGAGTGGTCAACCTCGATATGAAGGACGTCACCTCATATGAGGTAATTTACGAGATCTGCAGAACGAACAACCTCTACTGTACCGTCGAAGAGGATGTGGTGAGAGTGAGAAGGAGGGAGCATACAACCAGGGTCTTCTATCTCGATTATGTGATTACGAGCCGCTCGGGATCCGGCAGCCTGATCGCATCCACTTCAACGTCGACTGGCGATGGTGCGGATGCAACAACGGGAATTAGCACGGCCGGTGGAGAGGATAGTAACGATAGCGTTAACGAAGTCACCACCGATGAGAGCATGCATGTGTGGAAGGTGCTCCAGGAGAACATCAACATGTTTCTATCCGGTGAGAATTCCCGCGTCTCCATTTCTCCAGAGACAGGCATGGTGGCGGTGACGGATTATCCGGAGAATCTCGATCTTTTGGAGGAATACCTTTCCATCGTTGANNGCAGGTCCTTATCGAGGCGAAAATCCTCGAGGTTACGCTGAACGATTCGAACCGGTACGGCATAGACTGGTCTGCCATCGTCGATCTTTCGGGAATCGGCCTTTCCGGAAGTCTTGTCGGGGGCGCCACATTTCAGCAGAATCTCTCTTCCGGGGCAACGGCATTCCAGTTCGGTGTGTCTGACAGCAAAGCGGATGTGTTCCTGGATGCGGTAGCAGAGCAGGGGCAGGTTAATGTCCTTTCCACACCCAAGATCTCCACGCTCAACAATCAGAAGGCAATAATACGGATCGGGACGCAGGACGTCTTTTTTCAGTCGGTGGTGATACCTGCCACGACGACAACGGCTCCCGTTACCACCTTCTCTCCCCAGACGATAACCGAGGGGATCATCTTGAGCGTTACCCCTCAGGTCGGCCGGGATGGCCGGATCACCCTCGCGATCCATCCCAGCATCAGTGAGAAGACGGGGGAAGCGGTAGCACCCGATGGAAATACCGCCCCCATCATAGAGATCAGGGAAGCGAATACTATCTTGAGCGTGGGGGACGGAGAAACGGTGTTCATCGGCGGGCTCATGCAGGACAGGGTGACGGAAAGAGTCAGATCCGTTCCGTTTTTCGGGGATATTCCCTTCCTCGGGGCCCTTTTCAGAAATACCGTTCAGGAAAAGAAAAAGTCCGAGCTCGTAATCCTGCTTACCCCTCACGTCATACGGACGAACGATATGAGTTCCATTGTGGAAGAGGAGGCAATGCGCATTCAAAGGAGCAAGAAGGGATATCATATCGGAGCCCGCCCGTGGCTGTATGGAACCCGTGGGGAAAGGCCCCAAAAATGGTGAGGGAGGACCGATTTATGTACGAAGATTTCTTCAAATTAACGGAAAAGCCGTTCAATCTGACCCCCGACCCCGAATTTCTCTACCTCTCGGTGAGCCACAAAGAGGCGCTGGACCATCTCTATTACGGTCTCGTAAGGGGGGAGGGTTTCATCAGCATTTACGGGGACGTGGGAGTGGGAAAAACCACCATTTCCCGCGAACTGCTGCGGAGGCTCAACGACGACTTCGTTCCCTCTCTCGTATTGAACCCCTTTCTCACTGAGAAGGAGTTTTTACGAAGCGTGCTCGATGATTTCGGTCTGTCAACCTCCCGGGGCACGAAAATGGACCTCCTGGACAGGTTCAACGGGTTCCTCATCGAGAAGGCCACATCGGGGGAAAAGCCCGTTGTAATCATAGACGAGGCCCAGAATCTTTCGCCCATACTCCTGGAGCAGATTCGGATCATCTCGAACCTGGAGGCCAACAATTTCAAGCTGGTTCAGATCGTCCTCGTGGGCCAGAAGGAACTCAGGGATAAACTCTCTTCGAAGGGACTCCGGCAGCTCAACCAGCGGATAACGGTGCGGTATGAGATAANNAATTATATTTTTCACCGTCTGGCGAAGGCGGGGTCCCGGGGCGACGTTTCCTTTTCAACCGAGGCGATCGGTCTGATTTACGGGCTTTCAGGGGGGGTTCCGAGGCTGATCAATGTGATCTCCGACAGGGCCATGTTATCTGCCTACGTGCGAAGCTCCAAAGCGATTGAAAAGAAGGATGTGAACGAGGGTGTCCAGTCCCTGGGTGAATCAGAGGGGCTGCTCCGGAGAAAGAGGGCGCCATTTGGCCTCATCTTCGGTTATCAGGGGATTTTGCGGAGTATTTTATAAACTAAGGCAAGGGGCTGTTTTAGCATGAGCCTTATATCTGAAGCGCTGAAAAAGCTCGAACGAAAGCCGGAGGAGAGATTTTCCGGCTCTTATGTGTCCGGTCACGCACCAAGAGGAAAGAAGAAGAGATTACCGGGAACATTGATCGTGCTGGCAGTTTGCCTTCTCCTGGTTGCCGCATCAGGGATGTATTTACATGCGAAGCTTGGCAATAAAGAACGTTCGAAGGCAGAAGAAATCAGGGTTTCCGTTGCCCTGGAAGGTGGTGGAGAAAAGAGCAACGAACTGCCTGCAGCAGTGGATGATGTGGTAAAGGGACAAACAGTTATGNNCCGGGGCAAAAAAAGGGGAAGTGGGAGTGAAATCCATATCACCCCCCACGAATACAAAGATTGAGACGTCGGCATATTTCGAAGGTGTAAAAGAGAAAGAGAAGGCAGACAACGTATCAACGGCAAAAAGGATTAAGGAAAACAATGTTCATGGCGGTGATAAATGGAGTCATTCATCAACAGCCGATTCGTTAAAAAAGTTCAAAGAAGAAAAGGTTGGGCATAGCGAGAAGGATATGGGTCTCGGGGAAAAATTGCCCGTGGCAATGAGCGGGGAAAAAGTTGTGCGGAAAGAAGTTCCCGCACCTGAAAAGGAAGAGAAACTTATCATCACGAAATCGACGGCGGAGAAAACGCGGGAGAGGGAGCTTCGGCACTTCAACGATGGCGTCAGATATCTGGAAATAGGAGATCTATCCCGGGCGGCGAGAAACTTCCTGTTGGCCCTGGAATACAACTCCGAGAATGTGGATGCCCTGTGCAACCTGTCCGTTGTTTCCATGAGGCTCGGTGAATATGATTCTGCTTATCTGTACATAAGTGAAGCGCTGAAAATTTTTCCCACCCATGTTCGGTCGCTCAACAATGCTGGTGTTTTGAACCTGAAAACCGGGAGATACGAAAAAGCTCTCGATGCGTTCAAGAAAGCGCTCATATACGACAAAGACAACGCCGATGTGCTGGCGAACCTGGCCCTTCTCTACTACAAGATCGGCGTCCCGGAAAGGGCTATCCATTACGGGAGCAAGTCCGCAAAGATTTCTCCCGGGAATCCTGAAGCCTGGTATAACCTGGGACTTGTTTATTATCAGAGGGACAAACGGTATCAGGCGAAGGATGCGTTCTCGAAGTTCCTGGCTCTCATCGATGAGAATGACCCGAGAGTATCGCCGGTGAAAGATATTCTCGCAGCCATCAAATAAAACACGTCCAGAGTCCATCGTCCAGAGTTCAGAGTTCATAGTCCAGAGAAAACCCGAATTGTGCTGAGTCGAATGTGAATCGACAAATCTTAAATGCTAAATCCGAAATACGAAACAAATCAAAAATCCAAAATACAAATGCCCCAAACAGATAAAGGTGAGACGTCCATGGA
>JABAOC010005898.1_pt1 | contig 10452 bp, 8 predicted proteins | sample 7062161 | NCBI WGS metagenome assembly JABAOC01 (sample SAMN14538625, study PRJNA623070) | marine sediment metagenome | biome: marine biome [ENVO:00000428]; feature: marine pelagic biome [ENVO:01000023]; material: deep marine sediment [ENVO:00002113] | place: India: Gulf of Khambhat ...
GCCAGAGGCGGGTATGAGAAATTAAAAGCTGTCAAATCACTGAAAATAACCGCAAAATTGGTGCGACCGGGCGGGGAAGAGCCAGTAATCTTAACCATAAAACGCCCGAATTTTGTCCACGCAAAGCTTCCACGTTTTATCGGTGGATATGACGGCAAAACAGCCTGGTGGTTTATGGGTGAAAAAGTAAAAATCTCTCATCTTCTTTCTCATACTTCGGGAATCGCAATATGACACAAATCTCCTCAAACCATGATTTTCCTGTCAAAGTTATTTCTTTCTTTAAAATATCAATCAAAATGACAGAAAATCCATGACATTTCTATCACATTAGGTATAATGAAATGCAAACATGCAAAATATATTCATCACCGGCGCGAACGGATTCATCGGGTCAAACCTGTGCCGGCACTTCCTGAAGAAAAACTTCAATGTCTATGGTCTTGTCAGGAAGACATCCGACCTTCATTTTCTGGAAGACCTGGATGTCAAACTGATATACGGCGATTTGAGTGATGTTGAAAAGATAAAGCTCCCGGAAAACCTGGACTACATCGTCCACTGCGCCTCAGAAGTCTCTGATACCGCGGATAAGAAATCCTGTGAAATCAATATCTGTGAGGCCACAGAAAATTTTGTAAATCACGTCATTGACAACACAAACAATTTGAAAAAGTTTATCTACATGTCGACAGCTCTCGTCCTGGGATACAAAAAACTAAACATCTCTGAGGAAAATCCAGGCAAACCGGCCAATTTACCCTACGTCCAAAGCAAGAAAAAAACAGAGAAATCTCTTCTGGAAGCTCACAAAAAAAACGGCCTTCCGCTGGTTATTTTGAGACCGGCAGATGTCTACGGGCCCTATGACAGGACTTCAAGTGCCCCCATCGTCAAAGGATTAAAAGACGGACTTCCACCGATTGTCTCTGGCGGAAAATGGATTTTTCCTTTTTGCTATGTGGATAATCTAAGCCTGGCCACCTTTCTCGCCTGTGTCACGCCAAACATCCAAGGAAACGCATACACGGTTACCAATGGCTCAGATGTTACCTGGAAAGAGTTTTTCTCTGTCATACTGAAGAGAATAAATAAAAAGCAAAGATTCTATCTCCCCAAAATCACTCCGTTTGCTGTGGCTTTCGTGATGAAGATCATCCATTTCTTCGTCCCTTCATTCGACCCCCAGCTGACGTATTACAGGGCCAAAAGAATCACATCTCACACGAATTATGATATATCGAAGACTGTCAAAGATCTGGGTTTTACTCCTGACAATGACACAGAGGAGCAGTTCAATGCCATAATGGATTGGTATCTGGCTGAGCAAAAAGCAGGTTATTTAGATTAGAGCAAGAGTTATCGCATGACTTCCTTTTTAAAGGATTTCTTTCAAAACTATCTGACGCTTTACTCACTTCTGTTTCTTATCTATGCTCTGGGTTTCACACTGCTCTCATCCTTCTTCCATTATAAAAGCCTTCAAAAAAAGTACACGGATGACCTCCAGGTATTTATTCGCTACTTCATGTATTTTTGCCTCTTTCTCCTCGTCATCCCGGCAATTGTTATCTTTCTTTACGCGTCTCAACCGCTTGAAGCGTTGAAAATCTTTGGGCTCCGGTTTGGAAACTATAAGTTAGGACTCCTGCTCTGCCTCATAGCCATCCCTGTTTGTGCAGTCGCTGTGTTTATCTCCCTGAAGGATCCCAAGCTTAAAAACCAGTACCCTTTTTCAAAGAATGCCTGCCGGAGCCGGAAAACCTTTGTCCTCTATGAGCTGGCCTACCTTTTCTTCTATTATTTTGCCTGGGAATTCACCTTCAGGGGAGTTTTTCTCTTCTCTATCATAGAATTGACAGATGAGGCTAAAGCGGGCATTCTAATGGCTATCCTGATTCAGGCAACCATCGCCACCATATATCACATTGGGCATCCAGATATCGAGGTTATCAGCGCGTTCGTGGGCAGCATAATATTCGGAATTATCGCCTATGTCACGATGTCATTCCTGTATACCTTGTTTATCCATGCGCTCCTCGGGATTGCGAATGACACTTTCTTCTATCTCAAGTATCACAAAGTCAAATTTATTCCTGAAAAGTAACTGATGAAAATCCTCGTGACCGGAGCCACAGGCTTTGTGGGGAATTGCCTCCTCCCAGAACTTCAAAAGGCTTTTCCCGACGCGGAGCTGACAGCATTCGTCCTGCCAGATGATACATTTAAAGAGAGTCTGTCAAAACACAAAAAGCTGTCCATAATCGAAGGCGACATAACCGATAAAAAAGAGACCCATGATGCAGTGAAGGGGCACTCTCATGTCATCCATCTGGCCGGACTGATTTCCTACTGGAATAGAGACCGCGAAAAATTGATGGCTGTGAACAAGGTCGGTGTGGAAAATATCGTAGAAGGGTGCCTGAAACACCACATCTCCAAATTAATTCACATCTCCTCTGTGGGGGCGTACGGCTTCTGCAAAGACGGCCGTTTCGCCGATGAGGAAACCCCATTCAACTGGCCGAATTATTTTGGATACATGGTCTCGAAATACGAAGGCCAAAAAATCGTCGAACACGCCTTTAAAGATAAAGGATTGAAAGCGGTTATCCTCAATCCGGCCTCGATAATGGGACCCGGAGACCCAAACCTCTCCACTCCCCACAACCAACTGTACAACAGAATCTATAATGGCCCTTTCATCGGATGTTTCTCCGGAGGTCTCGCAGTCGTCGATGTTCGGGATCTGGTCAAGATCATCATAAAAGCGTTGGATTCGGCTACGCTGGATTCAGATATAATTGGGAAGAAATATCTTGTCGTGGGAGCGAATGTCAAATACACTGAGGTTGTCAAAACCATTGCCAGGTACGCAGGGAAAAAAGCGTATCCCTTTCCTGTCCCCTCATTCCTGCTAAGCGGCCTCGGCACTTTTCTTGAACTGTTGAGCTCTATTACTCGCCGGCGTCCGCTGCTCACTCGAGCGTATGGTAAGCTGAGCGGCTGGAAGACATACTATTCGAACGAAAAAAGCAAAAAAGACTTCAATCATGAATACATCCCTTTTGAACAAACCATAGAGGACAGCTGCAGATACTCTGAAAAGAATTTTCTCTGATTCAAATAAAAGGGACAAGTCTTTATGCTCAGTAATTAGGCAGCTCTTCTAGTAATGATATTGAAGGGCAAATTGTCATTGCGGGCGAAGCGCGGCAATCTCTTAGATGAAAATACATTTCTTTTAATGAGATTGCTTCACTCTGTTCGCAATGACATCATAAAAACGTTACCGAATTACTGAAATAGTACAACAGGCTACTTTTTTCAGAGACTGTCCCTTTCAGCCCTTATTTAAAGAAAGATGGGGACTGTCCCTTTCAATCATTTTGTTAAGGGAAATACGAGCTGCCCCCCTTATCTAAAGAGTAGCGTATCCACTTTTTTCAGGTGATGAAGCGCCTTCTCTTCTTTCTCCGATATAAAACCAGAAAGATCGGGAACAGGAAAATAAACACAAGCAAGCCGGCCGATATTCCCGGGCCGAAACGAAGCGCTGCATAACTCAACGCCACCAGAGGCAGGAGGTGAACTCTAACTGCCACTCTCCAAACGGCATGTCTTGAGATGAGGTCCGCCACAAGGGGTGAATGCCTGTAATAAAATTCAATGACCCGGCGCCCCGGATGACTGCGCACGAGGTATCTGTCTCTGAAATCCCGAAGAATCTCGACATGCGGGTGAGAAGGCCTGCCATACGCGGCTGTAGCGATGAAACATAATTTTTGTTTTTCAAAGTGCGCGGTTATAGACTTGTCTGAATTCATGATAACGAGCACCGGATTGACTTTTTCAAGTCCAGAAAAAACATCTCCTGACCACTGAGAAAAATCATACCCGTCATCAGGCAACGCTCTGATGTCAATCTCCGTTCCGTGGGTGTAGGTATAGCTTCCGGGTTCTGGCTGAGTCGTCCCCCCCTCATTCGCGGTTATCGTCAGGGCGTAAGCTAAGACCTCGCCCGTGTAATCCTGGTTTGGAATGTCAGAAGTCACAGTCGAGTAGTCCCGGCTGGATGGTGTGAAGGCATAGCCGGCCTTGGACGGTGTAGCTGTCCCCGACCAACCTTCCATCACACTATGAGAATAACTCCCATCCACGCCAGTCGTCACTGCACCTCCGTCGTCAGAAAACGTGATGGTCACTCCTGCCATCCCCTCGCTCCCAGCGGTCCTGACATGGCCCGAGATTATCCACGCTGGATAGGCCGTATAATCCTGGCTCGTGTAATCAGACTGCACATCTTCATAATCTTGCGATACAGGAGAGAAGACAGTTCCCAACAAGGTGGGAGTCACCGTGCCGGACCAGCCACAATCCACTGTCGCTTCGTAATAGCCAGAGGCATCTGTCACCGGATTTCCCGGGAGTCCGGACATCACCACTCCGCTCAACGGCGCTGAAGTCGATGCCATGCGAATCGTGCCGGATATTGTGTAGGTTAAAAATGTGCCAGTGTAGTCTTGACTCGTGTGATCAGAGTTGACATTAGTGTAGTCCTGGCTGGGAGGCGTGAAAGAATAACAGTTTTTGGCTGGAGTGGCTGTTCCTGACCAGCCTTCTTTGACCGCATGAGAATAGCTCCCATCTGCAGCTGTCAACACTTCGCCTCCATTGTTGGAAAAGGTGATGGTCACCTCATCTATCCCCTCACCGCCTCCATCCCTGATAAAACCAGAGATGATATAGACGATGAAGCCTGTATAATCTTCATTCGTTTGGTCAGAAGTGATCTCAGTATACTCCCGGCTGGCGGGTGTGAACCCATAGCCGGCTAGGGATGGCGTGGCTGTCCCGGACCACCCGTAGCTCACACTGTGGGAATAATTTCCATCTGCGTCAGTTGTCGCTTCACCTTCGTCCCCGGAAAATGTGATGGTCACACCCTCTATCCCCACATCTCCTTCTGTTTTCACGCTTCCCGAGATTTCCGGCCGGTTCTCGCAGACCTTATAAGTGTCCGCAGCGCTTTCTTGAGGGATAATGCTTGTGATTTGAGGATCAAGGCTTGTCGCTTGAAAAGAAATATTTGCCTCTATCAACGTAGCACCCGTGCTGGCCACCGATGCGCTCGAGATTCCCTCCAGGGAACAGGAAAGATCGATTGCCCCACCAGGATTCAGCTTCAGGACCAATATATCCAAATCTCCGGGACTGTAGGAATTTGTGGTGCCGGCAACTACATAGCCGGGATCACCTTCCGTCTGTTGGATGGAAAAAGCAGCTTCTTCTCCAACATCCCCATAGGCCATTTCCCAATCGATGTTTCCCAGTGATGAAAGCTTGAGCAGCCAGAAATCCGAAAGTCCCGCGCCAAAGGAATCTGAGGAGCCGGCGACAATGAATCCTCCGTCACTGGTTTGCTGAGCCGAATTCGCCCAGTCATCTCCACTTCCCCCATAGGCCCTTTCCCAATCGATGTCTCCGTCAGAAGTCAGCTTCAAAACCCAAAAATCCAAGTTGCCTGCACCGAAAGATTCTGTATAGCCGGCAACGAAATATCCTCCATCTCCTGTCTCCTGAATGGCATTCGCCCAATCATCCTGGCTTCCTCCATAAAAACGCTTCCATTTTATACCACCTATTGAATCCAGCTTTAAAATCAAAAGATCAATACTATTATTAAGCGAAGGATAAATTTGGCCCGCCGTGATGTAACCGCCATCGCTCGTCTCCTGAATGGATCTTAGATAGCCATTGACAAATGGAGTGTAATATTCCTGCCATACATCACTTCCCTGCGCAGTAAGTTTAATGACCAGGAAACCGACTTCTCCACTACCGAAGGAGTCGGAGGTGCCTCCAATGATGTATCCACCATCGCTTGTCTGCTGGATAGAACTCGCCCACTCATTTCCGCTTCCTCCAATGGTGCGCTGCCATTCAATATCTCCTTCTGTTTTCAGCTTGAGGACCCAGATATCCTTATTCCCCAAACCGAACGAATCCGTGTAGCCGGCAACGATATACCCGCCATCGTCCGTTTCCTGGATGGAATACGCCTCTTCATTTTGTAATCCTCCATACGTGCGCTGCCACTCAATGTCTCCCGCAAAAGATAGCTTGAGGACCCAGATATCCCAAAGCCCTTTTCCAAAGGATTCGGTATATCCGGCAACGATATATCCTCCATCGCTGGTCTGCTGAACAGAATTGGCCCAATCATTTTCACTGCCCCCATAGAGCATGGCCCACCGGGCATGGAGGGATTGAGGAATAGCGATAATGAGAATTAGGATTGAGGCCAGAATTAATTTTTTCATTTCCCCTTTATCCTTGTCATCGAAAACCTGAAACAATTATAGCAATTAAAATAAAATCAATTCAACTGCCCTTCTTTTTATTTTTCAAAGAATGGAAAAGAAAGGAAAAATCTATCGAGGATTCTAAAGAAAACATAAAAAAATCATTAGGAAAAAAAAGGAAAGATGTGAAAGAAAGGAATGTTTTCAGAATGAGATTCGAATGAAAACGATTCTTCCGAGGCAAAGATGCAGCATAGCTGCTGGAGCAAGGGTTTTCATTCCACCAACCGCCAACCCCTCAACCTCCCCTTTGCTGCCACCTTTAAGTCTATTCGAAAGAGGAGTTCCTCCGGATACTTTCTTTGACTCTACTTATTGATTCCTTTTTAAAGCTTTTCCCTGTTAGTAGTATGTATTCTACTATTTAACAATACATAATTTATACCAATTATTTATTTTGTCAAGTAATATTTATATTGATTTTTCCTATATATTTGGTACAATCGGGCTCTTAAATATTCGTATAAATTGGAGGTTTGAATGCTGAAAAGATACCAAGTCCTGCTTCCAGAATGGTTAGAGGATTATCATAAATTTCTGGTTGATAAATATGGTCTAAGTTTTTCTGAAGTACTCAGGATTTCACTCTGTATCGAGGTTTTAACCATGGTGCCTCTTCTCTGTCCCGGATATAAGCCGGATTTAACTGCGGAAGAAATATCCAAACTCATCAAAAGAAAACTCGATGAAAATATGGACCAGGATGAATTGCATAGATATATGTCAAAAATTTACTTTGAAGCCAGAAAGGCGGTCGAGTTCAGACTGGCACAAGAAAAAAAGCAAAAAAAGAAATAGGGTTAGTTTTGTTTTGATATTCTCTCTGATCTATGCAGATATCATATGGCTTGCTCTTCATAAGAAATGCGCACAATTTATAAACCTGATACAGGCTTGACTTCTAAAAGACGCTCATACAAAATTCACTGGAAAATATTCTCGGGTTTGAACTTGTTTGGAATCGAGAGTGAAGGACAAAATCTTCTTTGAAAACAGCCGGGGAACCAGGCTCTGCGGGATTCTATCGAATCCGACGAATAGCCGAAGGAAGCCGATTATCATTTTATGCCATGGATTTTCAACGAGCAAAGACAGCCGGACACACGCGCGCCTGGAGGAGATCTTGAACGATAAGAAAATCTCCACATTCAGGTTCGACTTCTACGCCCATGGAGAGAGTGAGGGGAAATTTGAGGAAATCACAACATCAGAAGCTGTTGATGACGTCCAGAACTCTATAAGATTTTTAAAAGAATCAGGATACAAAAAAATCGGCCTTGTCGGCTCAAGCTTCGGGGGGCTGGCCAGCATATTGACTGCCTCACAATCGGATGATTTGTATCTTCTCGCATTAAAATCACCGGTTTCCGATTACATAAGCATGGCGCACACAAGACGCAGCGAGCAGGAGATTAATGAGTGGAAAAATAAAGGCTATATTGAGCTCGATAGCACGAACCAGGAAAGGCGCCGGCTCAACTATTCTTTTTATGAAGATGCGGAGAAAGTGAACGCCTATGAGGCCGCCAGGAAAATCAAAATTCCAACACTGATCGTCCACGGGGATGAAGACGAAACAGTCGCCATCAAGCAGAGCATTAAAACCGCCCGCCTAATCAAGAACTGCCGGCTGGAGATCATCACAGGCTGCGACCATATCTATTCCCGGCCGGAACATTTCGAAAAACTCCTGGATCTGATCTCTGGCTTTATTGCCCAGAATTCTAAAAAAGCATAATCCACTTTAGGAGAAATTGATCATGATAAAAAGATGGAAATCCCTGAACCTGTTGCTCTCTCTCTGCATCATGCTTTTTTTCATTTCAGCTAAAGCCCATGAAAGCCAGTCTGAAGCATTCGACCCGGAGAAAAAATTCACTCCGGAACAATTGAAGTCTGATTTTGAACTGCTCCGGGATGCGCTGGAGGAAGGGCACGGAGGGCTCTATTATTACACCCCTAAAAAGGAATTGGACCGTCAGTTTGACCGCATCTTGAGGAGTCTGGATCAATCCCTGACTGAGTTCGATTTTTTTAAGCGTCTCGTTCCACTGATCGCCAATATCAACGACGGACACTCCGGAATACTCCTTTCTCCTACCTACAGGGCTTATCTGGAAAATGAGCCGTTCCTGTTCCCCTTCAATTTGAGATTCATTGGGCAAAAGACCTACATCTTCCGCAATTACAGCCAGGATGAGGATTTTGTCGTGGGCGGAGAGGTCATATCCATTAATGAACATCCCATCTCAGAAATCCTGGAGCAGATGATGACGGTCATCCCTTCTGACGGGCAAGTCCAGACATCCAAATACAGAAAACTGGAAAATACGGCTCGTTTTGGCGAGACCTACAACCTCCTGTTCGGCAAAACGACTTCTTACTCGATCACGTATCGGACAGCGGATAACAATGAACTGAGGCAAGTGAAAGTCAAGGGGATCAACCGGAAAGAACTGAACAGTATTTCTGAAAAGAGATATTCTGATGTAGCCAGGAATCTCCCGCCAATAGAACTGGAATACAGAGCGAATATTGCCATATTGACGATCAGAACCTTCGGATCAGCAGGTTACCGGAGGGCCGGGATCTCCTATCCCGTTTTCATGAGAAGTACTTTTAAAGAATTGGAAGAAAAGAATATTCAGCATTTGATCATCGACCTCCGGAATAATGGAGGCGGGGATGATCTCTACGGAAAAATTCTGGTGGCTTACCTGATGGACAAACCTTTCAAATATTACGAACACCTGAGAGTCCGGAATAAAGAGCTTGCTTTTCTCGTACATACGAATGTTTCATCCGAAAGCCGCAAAGAACTGGCTTCCAGGCTCAAGGAAAACGAAAGCGGAACCTATGACCTGCTGTTCCATCCGAACCTGGGTGAGCAAAAGCCCATGCAGCCGACATTCAAGGGAAAGGTTTACGTCTTGATCAACGGAGCAAGCTTCTCCGCATCGGGCGAATGCACATCACTCATTCATTTCCACAAAAAGGCAGTCTTCATCGGAGAAGAATGCGGAGCCGGCTATTACGGCAACACATCTGGCTTCATGCCCAGGCTCACACTTCCTCATACAGGGATTCAGATGAGAATCCCTGTGGTGAGATATTCGATGGCTGTATCCGGCTACACCCCAGATAGAGGAATCATTCCTGAATATCCTGTTTCCTCGTCAATAAAAGACTTGTTGAGCGGGAAGGATGCGGAGCTGGATTTAGTGTTTGAGTTGATCGAGAAATCAAAATAGAACGAGCGATCATCTCCTTCTAGACATGGGCGCTCTGACCCAACTGCCGTTCCACATGATCAAGTCTTTGTCAAAGTCCTCTGCGGACTCTATCTCAAAAAGACCTGCTGCAGGGTCAGTTCGGTCAAACTCAAAATCCTCTTTTTCCTTGTCACGGCCGTAGGAAACGACAACGAAATCATCTGGCCCGCAACCTGAAATTCCGTATTTTCCGTTGCAGGCTTCTCCACAGTAAACTCGATAAGGGCTGAACCAGCAATCATAGAAAGGCAGGTTTCTTACGTATTTTGGAGACAAAGCTTTGATAAATTCAATATTTTCGTTGTACGGTCCATCCTGTTTAGGTAAGGCTCGGTTGTCTGTGACATAGTCGGCTAGAGCCGTGGTGATCATACCGATTTCCATCATGGTGTATTTTAGTTTCTCTTTGAGTTCGGTTATTTCAGGATCTTCCTGGATAGAAGACGCAGCTTTGAGTGTGTTGAATTGAACTCCCCCGTTGACAAACAGGAAAAGACATACAGATACCCCAACCAAAATTTTGTACTTCATTTATCCCTCCCTTTCAATTGTGTCAATAATTCTATTCAAGAAAACTTATTCTGCCAAGAAAGCTGGCGAGATAGAGAGGAGAATGTTTTTCTGAGATTATTTATTTAAACAGAAAGGCCTGGTCTATCCTTATGAGATTGCCACGCGTCGCCTGCAATGACAAAGACTGCTCTCTTCATCTAACGATTATATTTATGCTTCGTCCGCAATGACAATGATTGCTCTCAACCTCAAACAATATTATTACCACTTCGCCCATAGTGAAACTAATCACTCTTCTTCCC
>JABAOC010013031.1_pt1 | contig 10451 bp, 10 predicted proteins | sample 7062161 | NCBI WGS metagenome assembly JABAOC01 (sample SAMN14538625, study PRJNA623070) | marine sediment metagenome | biome: marine biome [ENVO:00000428]; feature: marine pelagic biome [ENVO:01000023]; material: deep marine sediment [ENVO:00002113] | place: India: Gulf of Khambhat ...
CAAAACTCGCCTTTACATCAAAGAAATCACGTACGATGTCGACGTCCCGATCCAAATCGAAATCGAATACCGGCTCGAGGGTAAGCGAGTTGATGCTGGATCTCTGTCAAAAAAAGTCCACTACAATCGGCCACTGTTGATAAAGGAAGCCCGCAGCCGGACCGCCGAGGAACTCGATTACATGGTTAATCAGCACGTCCAGTATGCGATTCGAAGCCATTTATCCTCAAGGGGCTATGTTTTCGATGAGAAATGAGGGTTATATTGAAAGACCTGCCCCGCTGTTCTCAGAAGGGGAAAAGAGAAATTATCCTTTTGAAGTCAAGACCTCATCCCATAACTCTTGTTATCCAATGAAACCTCAGGCAGGCTTTTAGGAGTGATCTTCGACAAATTTGAGGATTCTCCTATTTCTCTGCACAGACTTCCCGTAGAAATAGGAAAACACTGCTACAAGTACTCCATATGCGAAACCAGTGACACCCATATGGAATCTCGTCACTGCCATGAGAAAAACACCTGAATACTGCCCGTCAATCTGAATTCCTTGGAACCATTGACGAAAGAGCCCTCCAAGGCCCACGCCTTGCGTTGCTGCAAATTTCGACCCCAGGTGAATGTTCAGAACACCACCCACTATGAGAACGCAAGCGACCACAGGTAGAAACCACATGCCAATCTTGGCACTTCTTGTTTGGGAACGCTTGAGATGCTTAATATCGCTCACTTCCAGCATTGGCAACCCGTTTCCTTTTGAAGGAAAACAAGGAAATCATTCTTCCACTGTCAAGGGTTGGGCCCCACCATTTTGAGTATTTCCCATGTCGAGAAAATAGAACCGTCCAATTTTATGAGTGCCTGACCCCTTTTGTGCTAACCTTTTTTCTCTGGCTCCGGCCTTGCTAATGGGGTCTCCATTTTCTTAGAATCTTTACGGTTTTTCTCGTTGTTCTTGGAAAATGAATAAACGTGAAAAATTGCAAGGCCTGCTGCAAAGAGACTAATTGCAACAGTTATTACAAATGCTATCCAACTTTTCCTTATGATCTTTCGGATTCTTTCCTCAAACGTTTGAGAGAGGCTGCTCAAACTATTCTCTGCTTTTTCGGTGTACCTTTTAATTCTGCCCGCAGATTCATCTATGGCACTATTAATCTCTGCTATCTTGGCCCCAAATTCTTCCAATGCAACTGTGGGTCTTTGAAACTGGCAGTACAGTGCTATCTCTTGGCCAGGGTGAGGAAAAAGAATTTGTCCAATTCTTCTCCCTGGAAGGACCGGAAAATCTTCTAAGTCATAATATATCCCGGATTTCATATCCGAATAGCATTCATTTGACAAAAGCCTGCATCTGGAACCATGGATAACCTTTTGGGGATCCGGATTTCCATAGCTAAATAGATATCCCTCAGGGAGGTATATCATCATCTCACATAATTTCCGATCTATGCCTATAGCCATGGGAACAAAGATTTCCAGTTTTGGAGTGAGCGTGACTTCATAAAGCACATTGTTGAAAATGTATTGGAAAAAGCCAACTGAGGGGAATAATTCAGCAAATTTAGGCATCTCGTAACTGATTCTAAAAACCCTTTTATCCGCCCTTCGAACAGGTTCAAAATCTATGGAAAAAATGCACAAGCGGTCATCGTTATCCAGCGGATTAGGAATTGTTGTGCCGTTTTTCCCTGCAGAACAAGTAATCCCATCAACTTCAAACAATTTGTCTTCAGCCCTTCCTATTCGTCTGACTGGGTATGAGTAGCTTTTGTTAAAATGCAGATTGGGATCTTCCAAAGTATCCGTCACATCTCTAATTGAGTCTTCTTTCAATCTATTCGGAATTATAAAGATAATCGTTGAGAGTGATTGTTCTGAATCATCGCCAACCGCAATGATAAATTCAAGTACTCCCTCTGCAGAGCCGTCGGGGCGAATATTAATTCGATCAAGAAACTTCACCAACTCTGCTGAGCAATTCTTTTCCCTTTCTGTCTTTGTAACCATCACAAGCGGCATGTTACTATCCAGCGTCTCGTTAAAAAGCTAAGATGAATAGAAGGTTAAACCTTTTGATTAATACTTTCTATTTTTCCACAGGAACACGTATATGGCAAATAGTATTTTGATTAGTTTCCAAAGATTATGCTTCTCGTTAGAAAAAAGTGGCCCGCGCCCTTATCTCCCTTTGATTGAAAAACTTCACAGAAATAAAAAGGGGGTTGTTAAGATGTTAGCATATCTTATGCCAACGGTTTTTATTTCTAATCAATTGAAATCATTATTAAATCACTATGGGTTGCAGTTAAATCCGGTAATATGCTGATAAACTTTGCGAGTATGGTGAAAAATTTTCACAATCTGGAATTTTGGATATGTCTGAGGATTTGATGGACAGAGTGAAGGAAATTGGACCGGGAAGAGATTCGACGTTATCCCGAATGTCAAAAGTGAAGACTTGATCCCTCTTCTTCAAAAGGGACAGGGGAATCATTTGTCAAATGTGAAGGAGTGCCCCCCTTTTTTTGGCAACCCGAAGGGCGATTACCCGGTGTCGGCAGTGAACCCTGCCCCCTCAATGCCCGCGACGGCACAGGCTTCGTCGTTGTGCGAGGTATCCCCGCTGATGCCAACAGAACCTATGATCACTCCCTCAGCCTCGCGGATCAGAACCCCTCCCGCCACGGGAACCAAACGGCCGACGGGTGCCCCGACCAAGGCACTGACGAAATGCCGCCGTTCAAGCGCACGTTGCTCCAGCGCTCTGGACGCAATACCCATCCCCACCGCCCCCCAGGCCTTGCCTATGGCGATGTGCGGGTGAAGCGCGCTCCCTTGGCCCTCCTGACGATTGAGCACCTTCAAGTGCCCACCATCATCGAGCACCGCAACGGTGACCGGCCGTAATCCGAGTTCGTTGGCCTTCGCTAGAGCCGCATCGACGATCGTGGAAACTTCGTCCAGCGTCAACCCACGCATTGGATTCTCCCCCGGGTTTTCGGGCTTTGACCTTGTATCCGATTGCCGATGAGATGAATACGGACTTCCTTTTGCCTGAGGGTGCTACAGGTGGTGGGACGTTTGTGTCTCAAGAGAAAAGGTATCGCACGGGACAATTGAGCTTGATGAGGTCTTCGGAAGTATTGTGCGTATGCGGTAAAACCCTTTGCTTGGACTCGATGAATTCTACGGATTAAATATGTCAAAAAAGATTTGACCCGTTCCCCAATTTGGCAATAGTCAAATAGAAAAGAACGTCCCCTCCTTCACGGAGGTAAGAAGCAAGGCCTGACCCCCGACCATACCGGTTCCCCTTCAGGAACCGGTTTCCTCCTTTAGCAGAGAGATGACGTATCGGAAGAGCGCCCTGATATCACTGTCCTTTTCGACTTTGTAGAACCTGACCCCGGCCTCCTCCGCGGTTTTGCGGTCGAACTCGGTGTCTCCAACGAAGAGAATCGGACGAAAACCTCTCTCTTTCAGTGATCTGAGGAAACCCAGCTTATCCCCCCCTCGTGCTTCCCTGAATAAATCCAGGAGGTTCCTCCGGGTCATCTCACCGATGAACTCTTCTTCAAGAATCCCCGAGGCGGCAAACAGAGCGAAGCCCGCATTTTTCAGCTTAAGAAGTACTTCTCGGACTGACAGAAACTCTGGCACAGCAACCAGAGCTTTGCTGTTCAGTGAGGAATAGAGATGGCTCCAGGACTCCTTTTGCTCATCCGTGGCTTCGAGACCTAGCGAGGCAAGCGTATCTGCGAGCTGGTCAAATCTATTGGCCCCATATGTTCTGCGGCTGGATGCTTTGATGATCTCCCGATCCCCTTTTCCCGTCCCAAAGATACGTTCAAAGGCCTGGAGGTAATTGTCGATTTTGATCTCTCCGGTATCGATCAGAGTGCCGTCAAAATCAAATGCAATGGCTGTCTTTGCCCTGTCTTCTCTTCTAGATTTCATATTCCTTGAACAGCTCAGGGACGATTACCTCCCCGGAAAAGGACTCCGAGGCCTCCGCCTCGAGATCTGATTCCTTCAGACTGACCCGGTAGTCGAAATGGGCCAGAAAGAGCGTCTTCACCCCCGCTCGGGCGGCTACCTCTCCGGCCTGTCTGGCCGAGGAATGGCCCGCCGGATTCAACCTCCTTTCCAGGCCACGGTTCCCCGAGGCCTCATGAATGAGAGCCTGTGCTCCGGTGGCTTTCTCGATGACTCTCCTGCAAGGAGAGGTGTCGCAGCTGTATACGAGGACAGAAGTGCCGGTAATGAGTTTCACCCCGGAGGTCGGTGTGGAATGTTCCACCGGAAACAGTCCCACCTTCAGCGCCTCCGATAGGGACACTTGACCGTCTTCCAACTCCTCCCATGTAATCGAAAAAAGGTTTTCCCGCTGCAGAAGACGGAACAAATTACTCAACTCCCTGGCAAAAGCAGCGGTAACGGGGTTGGCGACGATGAGCAGGGGCTTTTCTCTCTTCCCCATCCAGAGGGCATGCAGGAGCGACGGCAGCCCATAGATGTGGTCCGTATGAGCATGGGTTAAAATAACCGCATCCAGCTCTAAAGGATCGAATCCTGCTCTGAGCAGGTTCTGTACCGGGTTGCCCGAGGCGTCGATGAGTACAGAGGTGTTCTCAACTCCCACGGCAAAAGAGAGATTGCCGTTTTTCCCCGTTGGAACGGCTCCAGAAGTTCCAAGAAAAACCAGCCTCATCGGTTTCTCCCAGTTCGAAGAAATGTAAGCCCCACGGAAAGGAAAGCCAGGATGATAAAAGCCAACGCGATGGGTTTGGTGAAAAAGACGAAGTAGTCGCCGCCAGCAAGCTTTACCGCCGTTCGGAAATTCTCCTCGAGCATGCCCCCTAGAATGAGTCCAAGCACGATAGGCGCGATAGGATATCCGCCCTTCTTCAAGAAATATCCCACGATACCGAGAAACAGCGCCACCCCCATGTCGAAAATGGCCGAAAGTATGGCCTGTCCTTCTATTGCATAAGACCCGATCAACGAGAGGACGATAATGACTGGAATGAGCATGGCCATGGGAACGGAAAGCACTTTGGGAAAAATCCTCACCCCCATCAACTGAAAGGTGAGCATGAATACATTGGAGAGGAATAGAGAGAAGAAGATGGCATACACAAGGCTCAATTCCTGGGTGAAGAGCTGATTCCCGGGCACCACCCCCTTGATCAGCAGAGCGCCGAGGAGTACGGCAGTCGAGGAATCACCCGGGATGCCTAAGGAGAGCGCCGGTATCAATGCGCCGCCAGTAACGGCATTGTTGGCGACCTCCGGAGCCATAACCCCCTCAAGGCATCCTGTGCCAACCCGTTCCAGCTTGCTGCGACGGGAGGAAGTAATCTTCTTTGCCCGTTCGTAACTCAAGAAAACGGCGATAGAGGCTCCGGTTCCGGGTATTGCCCCGATCAGGGCACCGATCCCGGTGGATTCAACGATGATCCGCCACATCCGGGCGATTTTTCTGAGAGGCGGGAATACCTTCTCGATTCTAATCTGCTGGGGAGACAGGTAGCCTTCTCGTATTCGCTCCAGGTCGGATAGGGCCTGGGAGATACCGAAAAGACCGATCAGGGCCGGTATGAGCTTTATCCCGCTCGTGAGGGGAGTTTTGGCCAGAAGATCGGGAAAGGGAATCCTCAGGGCAACGGTAAACGGATCGGTTCCAAGTAATGCCAGGGCCAGACCCATCGAGCCGGTGAGCACACCCTTGGCCAGGTTTTCAGCGGAAACAGAGGCGATGATGGTAAGGCCTACCAGGGCTAGGGTTGCCTTTTCGGCGGGGCCAAAGAGCAGGGTAAAGCGAGCAATCAGTGGGGAGAATAAGACCAGGAGGAGCAGGCTTGCGATTCCCCCGATGAACGACGCGACTACCGCCCCCCCAAGGGCCTGACCGGCCATACCCTTCTGGGTCATGGCCTGTCCATCGTACACCGTGGCGATGGCGTTGGGGTTGCCCGGGATCCCGAGAAGGATGGCTGGAATGGAGGCTCCGGAGACCGCACCGCAGTACACCCCGAGCAATAGGGCCATACCGGTGGCTTTGGAGAGCTGAAAGCTGATAGGTAGCATCAGGGCAATACCCATAGTAGCCGTCAGTCCTGGAAGAGCGCCCAATAAAATGCCCAGGACCTCCCCCAGGGCTATCCAGAGGATGGTTTCCAGGTTCAAAACCTGCAGTATGCCGTTCGCCAGTTCCTCCAATACGGCCCCCCCGAATTACCAGGTAATCAACCCCTTAGCCAAGCGCACAAGGAATATTTGCTTGAAGACAAGGTAGAGGATCTCCGTAACAGCCGGTGCGGTAAGCACGGAAATCCGTGTATATTTTCCCTCAGCCGATCGGGTTATTTTTCCTGATATAAAGAGAGTAGCAAGGAATATCAAGGCCAGAATGACCATCGTAACCCCGGAGGTGAACAGTTTGCCAGAGAAAACCTCAAGATCAGATCTCTTGCCGTAGAGAACCAGGGAGCGGGTAATGAACCTGCCGAGGGAATAGATCAAAAGAACGAATCCGCTACTCAGCACAAACCCGAGGCCAAACCCGGGAACCATATGCCATTCCATCCCCTTTCTGTAATTAAAGTAGATCAAGGTGAAAAGCAAAGCGTTGGTGGAAAGGATGAAACCGGTTGTCCTAAAGAGCAGGATGTAAAAGACCGTGAGGGCAATGGTGAGCACGATGAGTCTAGCGGAGCCCTCATCCAGTTTTTCCGGACCTTCCGCGGCAGGCTTCTCCCGCAAAGTGAGGTAGATAGAGGTGGCGAGCATGATCACACCTGTGCCTATGGGAAGGGCCCTGGAACCTGGATCCCAGCCTCGCTCGTCCCCGATCATCCTGCGTTCTTCTAACGAAAATGCAAAAATGAGATAAAAAATTGAGATGAGGATAAACACCCGTGGGATAGCTCTTCTCATGGTTAAGCCTGACTCCAAAACGGGTGAGGAATGAAACCGCACAGCCCGAGGAAATTCTTTTGAGGCTGTGCGGTTTCCGTTCATTCTTACTGTTTCAGAAGTCCCGCGCTCTTTAAGATGGGTATGTATGCTTCGACCAATTCATTGAAGTAGCCGTCCAGCTTCCCCAGCTCGTAGTAAGCGGGGAGCAATCCCTTCTGCTTCATGAAGGTTTGAAAACCGGGGGATTTGTAAGCCTTGCGAATGATCTCCGCCAGTTTGTTCTTTACCGCTTGTGGCGTTCCTTTCTTCACCGAAAAGGAGCGGAATGACCCCCCCGGTACCGTAAGGTTCTGATATCCGGCTTCCTTTAAGGTGGGAACATCCCTTAAATCAGGAAGGACGCTGTGCTCGCTATAGAGGATCACCAGGGGCTGAAGCTTATCCCTGTTTGCCAGCATCTCCGATTGGGAGAAGATACCCACATCGCAATGACCTCCCAAAACGTTTGCCAGCAGGTTTTTCCCTCCGGAGAAGGGGGTAACGTTGAACGACTTCGCGAAGGCAAGGTTCAGGCCCACTGAGGCCACCCCTGTAGCGCCGCCCATTCCGGCATTCCCCAGGCTAATCTTTCCAGGGGTTTTTCTGGCGTCCTCCACCAGTTCCTTCATCGTTTTCCAGGGCCTGGTATTCAGGACGGCGATGATGAAGGGATCCCAATTGAGGCTGGCGATCCCATCTAGCTTCTTGTAGCCATCGGTCAGCCCCTGGAGAGTAGCGGCCACGGTATGGGTGCCGCTGGCCAGCACGGTGTACCCGTCGGCGGGCAGGCTCAATACCTCGTTGGTACCCTTAGAGCTGCCGGCCCCGCTGATGTTACTCACGATGATGTTTGCCTTGGTGTGCTTTTTCATCTCCTCCACGATCGGCCGGAAAATTAAGTCGGTCCCCCCTCCCGCGCTGTACGGAACCACCACGTTGATGGTCTGTTCGGGATCAGGCCAGGCCGCCTTCCCTTGAACCACCGCAAATGACGACAAAGCAAAACAGAGCAATACTGCCAACCATGTGATCTTTTTTCTCATTTTTCAACTTCCTCCTTTCTTGTTTTATAGGCCACCCCTCCTATTAAAATTAAACGCATAGGAAAAAGCAAGCAAAAAAGAAAAGCACACAAGGAGTTATCTATAAGAGTTTACCTAGGCATCCCCGCGATGTGCTCAATGCGGCTGCAGATCCTGGAAGGATTGTTTGGAACGCGTTTGTCAAACAGAACCTGGTCCCAGGCTCTGTTAAATTTCACGCTTTATGCCCGGAAATTCAAAAATCAAGGCTTTACCCCAATTCGCCTTCTTGGAATTACGGATAATAATGAGGGGGGCTTGTTGTTCATTGCAGTAAAATACTGATAAATTGCGCGAATTGCTTGAAAAATCTTCGCCATCTGGATTTCAGGATACGTCTGAGGACTTGATGGGCAGAGTGAAGGAAATTGGATGGGGCTGAAGTCATGGATTCATCGGGAATGTCAAATGTTGACGGCCTGTTGCTCAAACCCCCTGGAGCGAATGTTGAAGAATTTTCGCTAACCATTCTTGGTGAAGCGAAACGGCCGCATATCTAATGTTTGAGCCCAAAGGGCGCGTTGCGGGAACGAAGTAGCGCCGAAGGGGCGCTCTTTGCAGTGAGGTGAACTTTAGAATGATCAAGAATTCTTTTCTGAGAGCGAAAGGGGATGTGGGTAACAGCCTGTTGACACCTGATTCCTGTTCTTCAAAAGGGACAAGAAAATCATTTGTCCAACGTCAAGGGTTGGCTCCTCTCCCCCCTCTCCGATAAAGATTGCAATGCGCCAGCATATTCGGGCTTGAGTCGAACCGCCTCCTTGAAGGACTCCGCCGCTTCCGGATGGCGTTGAAGCATGACATACACCAGGGCAAGAAAAAAGTGCGCATCGGCATTATCGGGCTTGTGGCGGATGGCCTGTTTGTAAGCTACAACTGCTTCCTCCCGGCGTCCAAGGTTCACATAAACCCTGCCGAGAGTAAAGTACGCATCGGCAAAATCAGGGCATATGCGGAAGACCGTCTTGATAGCCTCGATTGCTTCCTCGTAGCGCTCCAAGTATTGATACACCAGAGCCAGGTTATAATACACCTCAGCATTATCGGGCTTGAGGCGGATCATCTCCTTGTAAGCTTCAGTTGCTTCGTCGAGGTTCCCGGTACTTTGATAGGCAAGGCCTAGATTGTAGTGTGCCTTGGCATAATCAGGTGCGATCCGGATCGCCTCTTTGCAAGCGTCAATTGCTTCCTGGTACCGACCAAGCTGGATATAACAATTTCCAAGATCACAATGAGCCTCGGCAGAATCAGGCTTTCGCTGGATGGCTTGCTTGAAGGACTCTATTGCTTCTTGGTAACGATCATCTTGCAAATAAGACAACCCCTCATTGTATTTTTCATGTGCTTTAACATCCATACTCTTCTCGAGTGATCAAGGTTCTTAATCTTTCTTTAAGCCTCCATAGACCATACTTGAAAAGACGAACCTCCGTTTCTTGCACTCACCTCATTACCGAATCCGCACATGAGTGGATTGAGGTTTTTTGCAAGTTTGCATTTTTTGTGCCACCTAGGTGCTCATACATAACTATTTGAAATCATGATGACACCTGGATATCCCAGTAATAATTACAGGCAATTTTTGAGAGCGCTGTGAAATATTTTCACAATGTGAGCTTAAGGCGGGATTCTGAGCATTAAGCCGGTCAAGAAAAAACAACCCCCCGTCACATTTTATGTATCGGCGAGGAGCTTTCCCAGCTAGCGTCCCAGCGACATTCGGTGTCCGCCGTGAACACAGAGCAATTGTCCAGTAAGCCACCGGGCTTGTTCAGACGCCAAGAAAACAATGACATCAGCAACGTCTTCTGGTTGACCAATACGTCTCAGCGGGATATCACCGACCAATCCTTCCTCCATCTGCGGCGTGATATATCCGGTTTGAATCGGGCCAGGGGAGACAATATTCACCGTGATGCCAAAGGGGCCCAGCTCCGCAGCAGCACTGCGGCTGTAGGATTCGAGTGCGTACTTACTAGCCCTGTAGGAGACTTCCCCGGGACAGCCCCAAGAGCAATCAGCACTTACATTGATGATCCTCCCCCAATTTCGATTACGCTCGATATGCCGACGGGCAAATTCTGCCATCATCAAGGCCACGGCACGGGTATTAACGGCACAGTGTCGGTCGTGGCTTACCGCGTTGATGGTTGACCTGAGTGGGCCCGCTTCCCACAGCGCGCGTTCGCCAGCGGCAAGAGTCTTTTCTGGCAGGAACGTGTCGGGAAAATAATCTGCAGCGTTATTAACCAACACATCCACAGGTCCGAATGCCTCTTCAGCGCGATCAAAGAGCATAGGAACAAGATCCGGGTCAGCCAGATTTCCCTCCCAAGCCTCTGTCCGCCCCCCCTGTTTTCGAATCGCTTGGACTATCTTCTCGGCGGACATGGTCTGCATTTTGAGAAA
>JABAOC010006939.1_pt1 | contig 10450 bp, 6 predicted proteins | sample 7062161 | NCBI WGS metagenome assembly JABAOC01 (sample SAMN14538625, study PRJNA623070) | marine sediment metagenome | biome: marine biome [ENVO:00000428]; feature: marine pelagic biome [ENVO:01000023]; material: deep marine sediment [ENVO:00002113] | place: India: Gulf of Khambhat ...
AACTGACCTTGAGAAAATTTTTTATCCATTTCTGCCGTTCTCTGACTCTTCCAAAATACAAAACAGTCAGCTCGAAAAAGAGAATAAAAGTAAAAATCAGGAGAAAGACACCAGACCGGGATTCTGAAAATATGATGGCCACTGCCATGACGACTATACCGGCTGAAAGAAGCAGATTCACCGACATCCCTTTCTCTGACAGCCGGAGAATCTTATCCCTCCATTTCAGCCCGGTCAAAGAGAAAAGGCTTATCCGGGCGATGATCAATCCCAACGCTATGGGAATAATCATCTCCAGATAACCGGAAAGGTGGTTCCTGTTGACAAAGGTGCCGGTGACAACATCCACATAATGAACTTTTTTTAAGAACAGCAATCGTGGACTATCATTGTACATCTCATACATGCCGTAAAAGGCTTCAAAAAAACCCATGATAACGAGCACATAGACGATCCTCTTGATCTGCTTCCTTGTGGTGACCGTTTTTACGATCAGAAAGCCCAGGAGAAAATAAGTGAAAAGCTCCAGCCCCTCCCGAAAAGTGTGTGAAGGAATTAAAGAAAGGCTCATGAATCGAGCGCCGGAAAAACCTGGAGAAAAAAGAGCCTGGAATGAATGCGTGTTCGGAGAGAGGAGGGCGATGATAAAACGAGGGAAAGGGATGATCTGGAATACAATGAGAACAAAGAGACCTAAAAACAAGTATCTGGGCCATTTCAGTGTCAGCGAAATGAGCTCATTATTCTGCGGTTTTTCCCGCATGAGGACATAGGCCGCCATCATCACCAGCACCACAAGTTGAATCACCAGTATCGACCACTCATACACCGAGGCCGCGGGAAGAGGACTGAAGACAATCACGCTGAGAATCCCGTACTCGATTATCTTCTCATATATTCTGTCTTTCTCGGATAGAACATGCCTCTCCTTCTTTGGGCTTGTTTTTTTGAGTTTGTTTCTCTTTATCATTTTTATGTTAAAGAGCTACCGAATATAGTTCAAGTTTCAAGCTCTAAATTCCCATCCGGAACCACATAGAAATCTATCCTCTCAAAGATATTTGTTCATAGTCAGCTATCGAGAAATCCTTTATTGAATAACCCAAAAAATAGACGTGTCATTGCGGGCGGAAGACATGAAGCATCTATAGACTTAATACCTTATTAATCTCTGCGCTTAAAAAGCGACTTTTTGAGTGGAAGCCTCCTCTCCTTTTTGGAGGGATTCACTGCCTCCGGCAAGTAGGGAATCCCCTTATCCTCCAGCACCGCACCGGGATTATCTTCAACGAGCGCCTTTGCCCCCTGTTTTCCGATAACTCTCTCCGCCCTTTCCCTGGCCACTGAAAGCTTCGGGGCCAGGACATTCGGGTTGTGTCCATCGCTCGCGATGAAATGAATCAAATTCGTCTCCAGAAAACGAAATACAGCCTGTTCAGCCTCTCTTCCGTAAACCCCGGATAAGCTGCCGCTGTTGGCTTGAGACAGGCTTCCCATCCGGACCAATTCATACAGGAAGGAAGGATGGCGGACAAATACTGCGTTTCTTTCTGGATGAGCGATGACCGGGATTAGGCCTTCGCTCATCAATTCGAAAAAAAGCTCTTTCACGCCGGAGAATACATGCCGGGATGGGAACTCGACGAATATGTAAGAACTCCGGTTGATAACAAGAAAGTCACGGTTTTTTCTTATCTCTTCCATTAAATTGTGGGCAATATGAACCTCTGCCCCCCTCAATAGTTCCACATGGATGTTATTAGCTTCGAGAACCCTGCTGAGTTCTTTTCTTTTCTCCTCGATCATCCCCGGGCCTTCGCTCATAAAATCTCCCCGGAACAGATGGGGGGTGGCGACAATCCTCTCTATTCTTTCATCTTCCGCAATCTTTGCCATCTCCACGGCCTCTTCCAGGTTCTTTGCTCCGTCATCAAGACCGGGAAGAATATGGCAGTGAAGGTCGATCATTCTCTAGCTGACACGCTCCTCTTCATCTCCATAATAACTGGTTCGGTAATAGTGGTAGTACGGGGAATAATATTCTCTCTCTTTGAACTTCACTTCGTTGAACACCACTCCGATAATCTTCGTTTTGGCCTGATTGAGTTCCTCGACTGCCCGTAAAAAAGGCATGCGGGTTGTCTTTCCGGCTTGAATGATGAACACCATGCAATCTGCTAACGTAGAAACGATCAGCGGATCCACCACAGCCAGGATAGGAGGGGTGTCGAGCAAGATGACATCAAACCTCTCCTTCATCTCCTCCAACAGCTCTTTCATCCTGTTAGAATTGAGCAGCTCTGCAGGATTCGGAGGAATGGGGCCGCTGGGGACGATCCAGATGTTTTCGTGCGATGTCTTCTGGATGGCCCCTTTTATGGATACTCTCCCGGTCAAATACCCGCTTAATCCCCCGACATTTTTTATCTCGAACAATCGATGAAGCCGGGGCTTCCGCATATCTGAATCAATGATGAGAACTTTCTTCTCGAGCTGGGAAAAGGAAATGGCCAAGTTGGTCACAGTGGCTGTCTTTCCTTCCTGAGGCAGGGAGCTGGAAACAGCAATCGTTCGAGGAGGCGCCTCTGTTTGAGAGAGCAAGATAGACGTTCTCACTGTCCTGTAGTCTTCGGACACAGACAGCTTCGGAAAAGACTCGTTGACAAATTCAATCTCCATAAAATCCAGCGGGTTTTCTTCTTTCCCGGGATTCTGTTTTCTCTCGGAATATTTGTACTCGGAATAGACGCCATACCTTTTTTTCTTCTTTATTCCTCCAGGAGGAAGATAGGGAATCACGCCCAGGGAAGGAAGGCCGACGAGCTTTTCCACTTCCTCTCGTCCCTTGACCGTGTTATCTAAATATTCCAGAAGAAAACAGAGCCCTCCGCCTCCGAGAATACCGATCAAAAAAGCAAGGATGAGGTTGCGCCTCTTTTTGGGCGAAACAGGACTCCCCGGAACCTCTCCTTTGTCGATAATGCTGATATTGCTTGTCTTCAAGCCTCCCAGCCTCGCGGATACCAGAGCCTCATTCTGTCTTTCCACAAGAGAATTCAGGAGTTTCCGCTTGTTCTCGACTTCAATCTTCAAGCTGTTGTAGAGAATGGCGTTTGAATTCATCCGGATGACGTCAGCTCTCTGTGTCTCGAGCAGCGTCTTCAGGGAGGCTTCTTTTTTTAAATCTGACCGGTATTCGGACTCAGCCAGGTCCACAGCTCTTTCGATCTCGCTTTTCAGCTCATCTCTCATGCTGTCAAGCTTCGCCTTCAACGTCACCATTTCCGGATAACTGGATTTGTAGATTTTACTCTTTTCCTCATACTCGTTTTTCATCCGGGTGTATTCTGTTTTCAGGGTCTGGATCAGCGGGTTATTCACAAACTGCGGCAGGGAACCGATATCCAGACTTTTTAGCTCCCGATATTCAGCCTCTTTCCTGATCCGGTCAATCTGGGCCTGCGTGTAGGCCTCATTCAAGTCGGCAAACTTGTTGACTACCGTGCTCTCTGTCTCAGTCAGAAAGAAAATTTCTTTCTCCCGGCCATACCTCTGGAGCTCTCTTTCCTTTGCAGCCAAATCTTCCCTCAGATTGGCGATCTGCTCGCTTAAAAAATCAGACGCCTGCTGGGTCGTCTCAAATCTTTTCTCTACAGAAAAATCTATGAACTCCTCAGCCAATGTGTTCACCACATTGGCAGCCAGGACCGGAGAATGCGATGTGAAGCTGATCTCCACAAGCTTTGTTGTCCGGATAGCCGCAACATCGATACTGTTCCTGACAGAGTCGGCGATCCCGGAATAAGGGTCAGAGCGGACCAGAGGCTTTGATTCTCCCGTTTTTTCCTTTTTTTGGGGAAGAATCCATTTAAAGCTGAGCGCTTGTTTGGCGAAAGTCAGGAGACTTTTTTTCTGCTTCTTGTCGGCTCCGAATTCCGGGCGGCTCAAAAGATTCATTTTCCTGGCCACCCTCTCCGCCAGAGATTTGCTCTTCAGAAGTTTGAGGCTGGTGTTGAACGACCTTAAATCTTCAAAGCTGCGGCTGTAGCCAAATTCATCTTCTATACTCAATATCTTTGAGCGCTCTCCCTCGATGAGCAAAGTGGCGGTTGATCTATACTGTGGGGTCGCGAGAAAAGAAAACACGCCGGTGAAAAGGACCAGTGCTCCTGTGGATGTGATGAGCACCCATTTCCTCTTGACAATCATCCTCCAGTATTCCAGCAGGTCCACTTCTTCCTTTTCGTCTCTTTGATATTCCATTTTCTGTTCCCTTCCCTTTTTTATTAAAAAATCATTGGCTTCTATTGTCTAGCCTTTCATAGTCTTGAGTTTTCCGCTTAAAAAATGGTCTCCGGCACAAAAACAACGTCATTTTCCTCTAACCGGATGTCTCTGCGCTTTCCTTTAATGATATCCTTGACGTTGACTTTTATCTGGACTTCCTTTCCCTCTTGATCGACTCTTCTGATAATCACTCCACTCTTCGAAGCCCGGTCAGAAAAGCCTCCAGCCTGAGCAATGGCCCGCAGCAGAGTCGGGATATTCGACTTTTTCACTTCAAGAGCTCCGGGTTTGTTCACCTGGCCGAAAACATAGACGTAGACGGCTTTATCTGCCGGAATATTCACAATATCATTCGGCTCAAGGAAGATATTCAAGTCTGTGTTTCCTTTGAGGATCAAATCATCGATCGGTATTCTAAAGGATTTATTGGTTCCGTCCCGAAGCTGCCTGATGACCATGATCTCATCTCCTGCATCAGTGGTGAGCCCTCCTGCCCGAGAAATCAGCTGCAGCAGGGTTTGACGGCCGAGCATCTCATACGGACCGGATTCTTTCACGGCCCCGAGCATGAACACCCTCTTGCTCTGGTATTCCTTGATGAAAATCGTCACCTGTGGATTCTGAAGATATTTCTCTTCAAGAAGCTGGCTCAATCTTTTTTCGAGCTCGGTTTTGGTCAGCCCCTCGACATTAATTTCCCCCAGTAAAGGCAATGAAATTTTCCCTTCTTCAGAGACACGGACAGTCCCGTTGAGTTCCTTCAGCCCAAAAACACTGATATCCAGGAGGTCCTGGGCGCCTATCTTGTATTCTGTCGTTTCCTTCTCCTGTCCCCAAATTAGACACAGAAGCACAAAAAACAATGCGAGTGAAACGATTCCCTTTTTCCGCATCACCAAAAGCTCCTTATTTGTCTTCCAGAAGTGAGACCTATTGTAGCACATCTCACACTTTATTCTAGAGGATAAACTCTTTTTTTCAGTTTAGGTTCTTTAATCTCAATGTCCGGGCAACCTGCATCTTATAATTGAATTCGCCTAGAACTCATAGGTGACGTATCCGCCGATGAATACTCTCTTCCTGTTTGCCCAATAATAATTCGATTCCCTCTCCCAGAAATTCATCGTGATCCCTAATCCCGTGTTTTCAATGACCCTAAAGACCAAACCGACTGAATGGATCCGGTAAATATCCTTTCTGAGTATCTCTTCATAGCTTCCATCCGGCATCCTCAGAGATTCAATCTCAGGATAATTGGCTCTGGCACGGCTCAGGCCATAATCGACTCTTAAGAACCGTGTCAAATAGTAAGAGACTCCGGCTCCGTATCTGTCTTCGTTGAAGAAAATGTTGTTCGTCCAGTAAGAAAAATGGCAATCTCTCCGGTAGCTCAGGCTGAAGCCGAAACGCCACAGCCTGAAATTCAGGCTTGTGTTCCCCACCAAACCTGAAAAACCTGTCCTGCCGGCTTCTCTCGGGATAAGCTTCTTGTAGCCGAGGGAAAGGATTCCTCTTATTTTTCCCAAGAGTGGAAATCTAATCCCTGTGTAAACCTGGTATGAGTAGGAGTCCCGCCAGCTCGATTGAGCGTACTCGAATTCATAGTCGGTGTATCCCGCTGTGACAAAAAAATAACTCGCCGCAAAAACCCTGTAATACAGCTCCATATTCCCGCCTTTCTCCCTGCGGTTCAATTCACGGGAGAGGTAGATCTCTTCTCCCGGCAGCGTTGTATCCTCATAATTGATTTTTCTGGTGAATCCAAAGAATCCGAATGAGGTTTTTCGGGCGGTCTCATAAAAAAGCCTGCCGCTGGCGCTGTCCACAATCTCGTTGGCCCGCACATCGAATTCACTCGAAGCGCGTCGTCTCCGGTTGCTGTGCACATATTTCCCGGAAAGAACAAAACGATTGAGAAAGAGAAATTTAAATTCCGGGGATAGCGTGTTATTCCACCTTCTCTCCCTCTTTTGTTCAAAGTAATACACGTATTCCGGATTCTCAGCGAGCGAAAGAATCAAATAATCCCGAAAAAGCAAGTAGACTTGAACTTGAGGGGAAAAGGTAACCGTGAAATCAGAAACCGGGTCGTTGTCCTCATGTTGATAATAAACGTTCGTATCGTATCCGATATCTTTAAATTGAAGGGTCGGCAGGATCCGGAAGGGGCCAACCTTGAACTTAGCTCTTTCTCTTATCTGGTCCAGTGTGGACTTGAATGACTGGTAGCTCTGTCCGTAAGCCGCGCTTGAAATCAGGATCAACAAAAAGGAGACGGCAACCCGGCTGAGTAGACTGGAGAACGGCCTTTTCAACTTATCCAATTATTAAATTAGGGCGCGCAAATTGAAGAAAAACAATAGTAAAAGTTTCTGTGCTACCGCCCTTGGGACTGAAATTCATAAACTATGTTTCTCAATCGGCTATTTTGTTATTTATTCAACATGCCCGGTCAATCAAAATATTTATTGCCATTTTTAAAAGAGAGAAACAAACAAAAGCACCTGCGGAAGGATACAAAGTCGCGCACACGGACATCTTTTATTTCTCTTTCTGTTGATTTGTACTTGATTCCGCAAATGTCTTGGACCCCTACTCGATCTATTAAAGGCCGATAAAATTCTTGTGGTGTGGACGCTCAATTTTTAGAATAGCTCGTCCCTGTCTAATTACTTTGCACGCCTAAAACCCGTTCCCTTCTCACAAGGAAGTTTCTATAGTTTAAAATTGTCAGATGAATAGTACAAGAATATTTTTTTAAATATTAAAAAAACCTCGATTCTCAACCTTTTACATTTCTTAAAAGTCTTTAAAAGCCAGAGCACAGCCTTTGACCAGCCACCGGCATCATTCCCTGTCAACATCGACACCAGTCGAACTTAGGGCCAGACTCCCATCCTTTCAGTAATTAAATTCAGGCTTTAAGGAGTCATCCCCTCTCCTCTTGAGAAAGTGGTTAATGCGCTTTGAATTCTCGCACTTCAATGGGATTAAACCTGGTTCCAAATCTCAATGCAATGACTGAAGTTACTGAGGACTGATCCTAATTTATTAAATGACTGAAGTTACTAAGGTCTAACCCCGATTGACTCGGATTGACTTCGATTTTTGATTATTTTATAGTTGTTTTGATCATGGACTGGGAAACAATCTTTCGCCAAATAAGCGTACACACCGGCTCAAAAATCATCCTCTTTGTCATGGATGGCCTGGGCGGTCTGCCGGTGGAGGGGAAGACCGAGCTCGAAGCGGCCCACACGCCCAATCTGGATGCTCTTGCCGCCCAAAGCGTCTGCGGCTTGACTGATCCGGTCTTCATGGGAATCACTCCCGGGAGCGGCCCGGCCCATCTCTCTCTCTTCGGGTATGATCCCACCAAATACATACTCGGGAGAGGAATTCTGGAAGCTCTCGGAATCGGAGTCGATGTCGGGAAGAATGACCTGGTGGCAAGGGGAAACTTTGCTACGCTCAAAGAGTCCCTTATCGTTGACCGGAGAGCCGGAAGAATCCCCACCAGCGAGAATGAAAAACTCTGCCAGACGCTCAACGACTCCCTGAAAGAAGTTGATGGAACACGAGTCTCATTTTTTCCAGGAAAAGAGCACCGGTTTGTGGTGAAATTCACAGGAGAGGGACTTTCGGCTTCACTCTCCGATGCGGATCCTCAGAAAGAAAATCAACCCAGTGTTCCGGCCAAGGCCCTTTCCCCGGAGGCAGAAAAAACAGCCCGGGTCGTGAACAACTTCATTGACCGGGTGACGAAAATCTTGAAGGATTCACCCAAAGCCAATACCGTCCTTTTACGGGGATTTTCCGGGTGCCCGACTCTTCCCACGATGAGCGAGCTCTACAAAGTCAACGCCGCCGCCATCGCGAATTACCCGATGTACAAAGGACTGGCTAAGCTTGTGGGGATGAAAATACTGGATGCCGGCTCAAACGTGTCCGACCTCTTCGACGCCGCGGAAAAACACATCAGCGACCATGACTTTTTCTACATTCATTTGAAAAAAACGGACTCAGCCGGTGAAGATGGCAACTTCGATGCGAAAAAGAAGGCCATTGAGGAGGCCGACGGCTACATCCCCCGACTTTTTGCCCTGAATCCGGAAGTCCTGGTTGTGACTTCTGACCACTCCACGCCTTCACTTTTAAAATCTCATTCCTGGCATCCCAATCCTTTCCTCCTATTCTCGAACTCCGCCCTCCCCGACAGGGTGAACGGGTTTTCCGAAAGGGAGTGCAGCCAGGGATTCCTGGGGAGGTTTCAAGCCATCTACGCTATGCCTCTGATGCTTGCCCATGCCGGGAAGCTAAAGAAATTCGGCGCCTAAGGCCTTGTAACTTGTTGACAATAATCGAGTTATATTATAAACTATATAGGCTTGCAGATGAGAAAAAAAAGGAAAGCGATTTTTCCGGTATTTCTGTTGCTTCCTTTTTTCGCCTTTCCTTCTTCCTCCTATCCTGACTCAAGAGTCGAAATCCATACGATCCGTCATCACGTCCATCCTTCCTTCACAAGAGTCGTCGTTGAGCTGGGAAAGGTGAGGGATTTCAACTTCAACGAGCTCCCATCCCCGGACCGGGTCTACGTGGACATTTACCAGGCTCGATTGAATCCCGTTCTTCACAATCAAGCCTACTCTGTGGAAAGCGACTATCTCAGCCAGATCCGCATCGCCCAGAAGTCTCCCTCAACCGTGCGTCTAGTGGTGGACCTTGATCTCAGCGCGGCCTACTATCGAGTCTGGCATCTCCCCGAGCCCTTCCGGATCATCATCGATGTCTATCCCAAGAAATCTCCTGTTCCTCCTCCGCCGCCCAAGCTGACGACCAGTATGATCCGCCAGCTCGGCCTGGGAATCCAGAGAGTCGTCATCGACCCGGGGCACGGCGGGAAAGACCCCGGATGTATCGGAAAAAATAACCACCAGGAGAAAGAGGTGGTTCTCGATATCGCTCTCCGCCTCAAAAAACTCCTGGAGCCTATCGGCCTGGAGGTGGTCTTGACCAGAGAGACGGATATCTATCTCGCTCCTGAAACCCGAACAGTGATCGCCAACCAGAAGCAGGCTGATCTTTTCATCTCCATCCATGCCAACGCCAGTCGCAACAGGAAGCTTTCCGGAGTGGAGACTTTTTTCCTTAACCTCAGCCAGGATCCTTCGGTCGTGGAAACAGCCGCCCGTGAGAACGCCGCTTCCACAAAGAGCATCAGCAAAATGGCGGAAACACTGGAAAAAATCCTCCAGAACACGAAAATCCCAGAATCAAAAGAGCTGGCTGAGGTCATCCAGAAAAACCTGGTCGAAAGTCTCTCCCAAAAGTACAGCGGAGTGAATAGCTTGGGCGTCAAGGGAGGCCCCTTCTGGGTTCTCATCGGAGCCGAGGTGCCGTCGGTTCTGGTCGAAATCTCCTTCTTAAGCAACCCCACAGAAGAAGAAAGGCTCAGGACGTCTGAATACCGCCAGAGAATTGCCCAGGGCATCTATCAAGGTATCATTGCCTATAAAAGTTCGTTAGAGAAAGGAATCGAACAATGAAGAGAAGAGAATTTATCAAGGATTTGGCTGTGGGAAGCATTATTCTCAAATTCCAGCCGAATCTTTTTGCTCAAAACAATGCATCTCCTGATTTAGCCTGGATCCAAGGGGAATCCCCGGCGCAAATAACGAAGGAAGCGATTTCTGCATTAGGGGGCATCCAGCGCTTTATCTCCAAAGGTGAAGTCGTTGTGGTCAAACCGAATATCGGCTGGGATCGAGTCCCCAAGCAAGCCGCCTGCACAAATCCAGAGGTCGTCAAGACGGTCATCGAACTCTGCCTTGGAGCGGGAGCGAAAGAAGTCAAAGTCATCGATAATCCCTGCAATCCGGCCAATAGAACCTACGCCCGCTCGGGCATTGCAGATGCGGCCAAGGAAGCTGGAGCCAAAGTGCTCTTCCCCAACCCTCACAGACTGAAAAAGATGGCCCTCAACGGAGAATGGCTGAAAGAGTGGGAAGTGTACACGGATTTTGTCGAAGCGGACAAAATTATAAACGTACCTATCGCCAAAACACACAGCCTCTCCAGGCTGACCATGGGCATGAAAAACTGGCTGGGAGCCCTGGGAGGAAACCGCAACCAGCTTCACCAGAAGCTTGACCAGGCCATG
>JABAOC010013194.1_pt1 | contig 10450 bp, 15 predicted proteins | sample 7062161 | NCBI WGS metagenome assembly JABAOC01 (sample SAMN14538625, study PRJNA623070) | marine sediment metagenome | biome: marine biome [ENVO:00000428]; feature: marine pelagic biome [ENVO:01000023]; material: deep marine sediment [ENVO:00002113] | place: India: Gulf of Khambhat ...
GCATTAACCAGAGTAAAAAAGAGGAGATTGCCATTTAAAAGGAACAACAAGGAGGCCAAGATAAGGGTCGTCACCCCGGCATACATTCTCACTTGCCAGTTGAAAATGAGAAAATAACCAGAAAACAGATAAAGAAAAAGCAAACATAGAGAAAAAATCGGACCTTTCACCTTGGTGCCAATTTTGTCCAAAAGAAAAAAGGAAACAACGAAAAAGAAAAAACTACTCATTCTCAACCAAAAAAGATGATCCGAAGGCAGAGACCATAACTTTAAAAACAGATAATAGCCGGGCGGATGAACCGGGTCCGTCCGGCCACTCAATATTGCCAAAAAAGAAGTCTTGCTTGCCCAAATGGAAAAGGCTTCATCATGCCAAATGGGCAAAGCATAGGCCAAAAGCAAGTAAAAGCCAATTCCTAGAAAAAGAAGGACTACTTTGAAAACCCCCCTAAACTCTGTTGTCCTCATTTAAATTTTACTTCTTAAATAGCTTAAGTTGCTTTAGTTGATCTTTAATATAAAGTTCTCCGCCGGCAAAATCTTCTGGCCGAGCAACTACCCATTCAAGCAACTTTTTTGGCGAAACAAACCGACACTTGGTTATCTCTTCCCCGGACAAATGAGGTTTATCTTTAGTCCCAAGAATAAAAATAAAAAACTGAACAAATTCATTGGGACCGGGATTTTTTTGTAATCTCCCCTTTCTTAATCTCTTTCTTTCTACCTTCAGCCCCAATTCCTCTACAAGTTCTCTTAAAGCCCCCTGAAAATAATCCTCACCAAATAAAAGATGGCCGCCAAAAAAACTCGCCCACTGCCCCGGATTCTGGAACTGTTTTTCTGAACGTTTGTTAATCAAAATCTCGCCTTTTTGGTTCAAAACCCAAATTTGAGTCGTTCGGTGCCAATTGCCATGGAGATGGGCTTGGAGCTTTTCTTTTTTAACCCCAAGAAGTCGATTATTTTCATCAACAATCTCAATTATCTCTTCCATTTTCACTGGCCAAACAGCGGCAGTTTATCGCCATCTTTAACCACCAAAACCTCTCCCTTAAATCCGGATCGTTGACACTCCTTAATCATCGCTTTGGGCGAATCTTTGCCAGAATAATGGGTTAGCCAGAGCCTTTTAACGCCCGCTTCCTGAGCAAACTCTCCCGCTTGATAAGGATTGAAGTGCCCACTGGTCGTCGATTTATCTTGGCCAATATCGGCAGAGCAGTCACAAAGAAAAGCGTCGGCATCCTGAGCCGCTTTTTTCAACCTAGGACAAGGGCCACTATCACTAGAGTAAGTAAAGACGCCCCGGGGAGATTCCAAACGAAAAGCGAGCGTTTCTACCTTTCCATAGGCATGGAAAACTCTAAAAGCAGATAGCTTCGAATCATAAAAATCAATCTCTTGACCATCCCTCAGCTCAACAAATTCAAGTTTCAAAAGGCCATAGATTTTTTTAGGATGCNNGGATGCTCGGGAACTTTTATTCTCCAAATCTGCCAAAAATCTTTCTCGATTCCCTTGGGGCCATAAATTCTTAATAAATCCCGGCCAAATTTTCCCTCGCTCCAGGGCTTTTTGATGGTCATAGACTGAACAAAAGAAGCCAGGCTGAAATGATCAGGATGAAGGTGAGAAACCAAAACATCGCTCACACAAGTATACTCTTTCCCCGCATCTTGAATCCGAAAGCGAACGCCTTCACTCGGCTCCAACAAGACAAGCTCAGGGCTAACTCCTTCTAAAAGAAAGGCAGGTGGCCAACGCTCCTTCCTCTCCCAGCCTAAACCAGAAACACAAGTCCCCGTACCTAAAATTATCAATTTCTCTTTCATTCCCAAATTAAAACTGTTAGTATTTTTATGATGGCGAGACAATTTTACCAAAAATATATCAAAAGAGGAATTGACTTTTTCCTTTCTCTTCTGGGATTAATCTTTTTATGGCCCCTTTTTTTAGTGATCGCCTTGATAATCAAAATCGATTCTCCTGGACCAGTTTTCTTCAAACAAAAGCGGGGCGGCAGGGACGGTGAGGTCTTTGCTTTTTACAAATTCCGAAACATGGTTAGAAACGCCGACAAATTAAAGAAAAAATATGCCTCCCTCAATGAGGCCAATGGCCCGGTTTTTAAAATCAGAAATGACCCTCGTTACACCCGAGTGGGTAAATTTCTCTCCCACACCGGACTGGATGAATTTCCCCAATTGATAAACATTTTAAAAGGAGAAATGAGTTTAGTCGGACCCCGGCCTTTACCCGCCAAAGAAGAGAAGCAAATTCCCAAAAAATGGCAAATCAAAAGACGTCAGGCTAAACCTGGCCTCGCCTGCTCCTGGCTTTTAAAGGGAGCCCACAACCTTTCTTTTGAGCAATGGATGAAATTGGATATAGAGGATATCAGAAAAAGCAGCTTAAGCTACGATTTAGCCACTCTAGCAAAGACGGTCTTTCTGGGATTATCTTTGGTTATAAAGGAAATAAAGGGTGGCAATCACTTCCCCTTTTAAAAAGGCCACAGTCTCTTGGTGAAATAAAACCAAACAAATCTTTTCATATCCTTGGCCAAAGCAAGAGAAACAAAACAGCTACTGTTGCACGTAAGGCAGGTGTTCTTGGCTAACTTCCGACGAAAAGCAAGATTTTGGGGATCGTAATAAAGAAAGCTTACTAACCCTCTTTCCTTCACGGCAATTGCCAATTTTTTTCTCGGAGAGGCAATAATAGACATCACCAAAAGCATCCAAAACAAAGGCGTCAAGAAGAAAAGGGCAAGGCGTGGTCCTCTTTCCGCCCCGATAAAGATTGAGCATATCATGCCAATAGTAGGACTTTAGCCAAGCCCTCGGATTTAGTGGCGAAGAGGGCTTGGCCAGCCTTCTAAATAGAGCAAACAAAAAAGGCTTATCCTCTTTCCTAAAATCAAGCGCCTTTTTTTTGGTTAAGTTTTGGACATAAGTCTCATGAAAGCCGACTGGTTGATAATTGAAATAAACTCCCTGTTCTTGGCACCAATCTTCTAATTCTTTAATCTGATGAAGGTTTTGGTGGCAAAGCACCCCGGAAACGCCAAGAAAAAAATCATGCTTCGGCCGCAGAGAATTCAAGGCCAAAACCGTTTCCGAAGCCTTTTTAAATCCTCCCGGGACCCCACGAAGAACATCACTGGCTTTGCCGACTCCATCAAGAGAAACGGTCACGGAGAAATTAACTCCTTTCCTTTTTGCCAACGTGGCGATTTTCTTAACCTGCTCTACGGTTTTTTCTGTCAGGAGCCCATTAGTGACTAAACCAAGAAATTGCAATTGGGGCATTGAGTCCAAAAAAAGCTTAGTCATTTTGGCCAAATGAGAATGCAAAAGGGGCTCGCCCCCAGCAATGGTTAAACGTCTCACGGTAGAAAAAATCGGGTCCTTCATTATCTCCTTCCACTCCCGATAGCTCATCTCTCTTTTGGGCTTCATCTTCCAAATTTGACACATCTGACATTTTGAATTACAGCGATAGGTCAGGTTAATCTGCAGCTCAGTCGGGGCCAAAGTTTTAAAAGGAGAAATAAGATTGTAATTAACCACTCCCTCAAAAAGAGTCAGGAGTCTACCATTAATATTTTTCATCAACTAAGCCTCCCTTAAATCTGCAATGCTTCTAAAAATTTTTCAACATTTCCTAAAGAATAGTTTTCTCTCACCTCTGTCCTTGCCCGCTGGGCCGCCCTTTTTCTCACCCCTGAACTTTTTAAAAGAAAGCGCCCTTTTTCAACCAATTCCTCCAAGGAACTAAAGATAAAGCCACTTTCTCCATCTTTAATCACCTCACCCGCTCCCGCAAAACGGCGGGTGAGAACCGGCACTCCCAGGGCCATCGCTTCCAAAATAGCCACTGGAAAACCCTCAACTTTGTATTTTGAAGAGTAAATAAAAATCTTCGCTTTTGGCAATAGATCTTCGACATCCTCTCTCGAACCCACAAATTCGACATTGTCCATTATCTCATACCTCTTCGATAAAGCCTCTAATCTGGTCCGCTCCCCACCCTCTCCCACAAGCGCTAGTTTAATATCTTTTTTATAACTCCTGAGCCGTTTAACTGCTTTTAATAATAGTTGAAGGTTTTTAGTTCTCACCAGGCGCCCGATAAAAATCAAATCGTACTCCTTGGAAGTATCCCAACTTTTTTTAGCGGTAAACCCGGTCCAGTTAGGAACACACTTAATCTTCCCTGCCGGGATGCCTAAATTTTTAACCAAATCCACCTTGGCCTCCCTGGTGGGAGAGATGATTACGTCGGCAAAGGGATAAAAAGTTTTCACTAAAAGAAAGCGGATTTTAGGATAAGCATAAGTGGCGATAATCTCCGAGGCAAAGTGGTCCTCATTTAAAACGACCGTTATTCCTCGCCAAAAAAAGAAAAGCTTTGCCCAAACGGCCATCCAAGAGGAATAATCTAAAAAGGCAAGCATTGCCCGAGGCCTCAATTTTCTTGCTTGCCAAAGAACAAACACCGGGAAAAAGAAAGGAATTTTAACCCTTGNNGTAATTAATCACTCTTACCTGCTTGTTTTTAATTTGATGGCTAATGTCAAAATCCGAATGGTCTCTCAATAAAATATAAATGGGCAAGCCGGGGCGATGGAGAGCACAATAATTAACCAAATCAACAATCTTTCGCTCAATTCCCCCCAAACCCAAACTAATATAAACAATAAATAGTGGTCTTTGCCTTTTCTTTTCGGCTATCTCAGCCGAATACTTCTTTAAATTTTTTACCAACTTTAACGATGGCCGCTCTTCTCTTCTCGAAGTTTGCTTTTTGGGGTGGGCAAGATATTGCTTGATTTTTAAAAATAAATCCTCCTGAGGAAAAACTGCCTCCACCTTCTCTCTTCTCTTAAGAAAGCGGCCGAAATGAACTTCATGATCATCAACATGCTCGCCCAGTTTCTTCGTTCGGGGAACAATCAAGGGCCTGTTCTTTCCATATTTTAAGGCCAGGAAAATGGTGGCGGGTCCCCCATGAGAAATTACCACTCTCGCTTCTTTAAAATTCTTAACCATCTTCTCGAAGGAAACTTCCTGATAAACTCTTGCCCTCTTGTATTTAAATCGATAGCGGCTAACTCCTTTCTGAACTATCAATTGTTCTTTCCCCCCGGAATCCATCATTCCCCGATCCACCGCTTCTAACACCCGGTCAAAGGGAAACTTGGTTGTTCCCACGGTCAAAAAAATCATATCGTCGCCCCCCAAAACTCTGACTTAGAAAAAAATTTCTTTTGATTTAAATGTTGAACTAAAAATTTATCAACCAAATGATGAGCCATTCGACCAGAAAGACTGGGATGTTTAATAAAATCATAGGGCTCGAGAAAAAGAAGCTTTATCCCCAATAGCTTACCCACCAGAAAAATTGGCGGGGCGATCCCGGCCCCACAACTAACAAGCAGGTCTGGCCTTTCCTTTCTCAGCACCTGCCAGCCAAAAAATAAATTCCTCAAAGCGTTAATCACACTTCTTGACTCTGGAAAATGGCCATAATAAACCCTCTCCCTTTTAAGCAGGTAATCAACATCCATTCCTCTGCCCGTTAGCCAAAACCGATCATAATCCTGCCACCAACTCTTCAGCTGATACAGTTGGAAAAGATGGCCCCCTCTTGAAGTAATTAAGCCGATTTTCATTTCTTCTCCTTGATTAGCTCTAGTTCTTCTAGATAGTCAATCATGTTTTGAGGGGAATGATGCCTCTGAGCACGCCGACGCGCCGAGGCGGCGATTTTCTTTCCTTCCTGAGGATGGTTTAAGAGCCAGAGAGCCTTTTTAATGAACTCCTGCTCGTTTTTAAACAAAAAGCAGTTTTTCCCCTCGGTTAGAAATTCATCCAGCCCGGCAAAGTCTCTCGCTAAGACTGGCGTTCCCACCGCCATCGCTTCCAAAATGGCCACTGGAAAACCCTCAACTCTTGACAGGGGAGAATAAACAAAAATTCTTGATTGAGCCAAAAAATCTTCCACGTTATGTTTGGGCTCAACCATTTCAACCCTGTCTTCTAAATGGCCCTTTTTAATCATCCCTGCCAAATTTCTCTCCTCTTTACCACTGCCCAAAAGACATAAGCTTATCTTCTTCCTCTTTTTTCCCAGTTTCTCCAATGCTTTTAATAGAAAGCCTAAATTTTTAGTTTTCTCCAGACGGCCAATGTAAATCAAATCATATTTTTTNNAATTATCTTTATCTTCCTTCCAGGAATATTATAGTGACGAATTAAATCTCGCTTTGTTGCCTGACTACAGGCGAAAACGACATCGGCGGAGGGATAAAAAATTTTAACGAGAAAGTTACGAAAGCGCCCAAATTTAAAAGTGGGAATAACCCCTGAAGGATAATGGTCCTCGCTTAAAACCAGTCTGATCCTCCGCCAAAACAAAATCTTTTTTGCCCAAATCGCCGGCAGAGAAACAAAGTCCAAAAAAGCCAGAATTGACTTTGGCTTTAGCCGCCAAATCTGCCAAATAACAAAAAAGGGATAAGTAAAAGGAATTTTGACTTTTTGCCAATCTTGGTAACCACGATAAACAATTACCTTTACCTTTTTATTCTTTATTTCCGAACTTAAATCAAAGAGTTCTTTGTTCCGTAAAACGAGGTAAATCGGCAAATCGGGCTGATAAACGGCTAAGTAATTAACCAGATCAACAATTTTTCTCTGGACACCGCCAACACCCAAGTGAATAAAAAGGATTAAAAGGGGTGACATAATTTCACTCGATAATTCTGGTGATCTCGGGCCAAATGTCAATTTCTGGCAGAGCAAGGTAAATAAAGTGGCCCACTTTAATTTTTATGTCATCAAGAAAGTAATTAACCCCTTCGTGTTTAACTGTTTGTAATTTAAGAGTCAGTATGACATCCTTCTTCAGGGGATCCGACCGAACAAAAACTCGACCGTCTGAAGAGACGACTACCTTGTCAGCTGCCTTGACTTTCTTATCAATTACTTCGGCGATGGCCCTCCCTCGAGTATCCTTCATTTGATCCCCTTTTTTTGATTGCCTCTGCTCTCCAGGGAAGTAATCCCAGGGTTTCAGGAAAAACACTACTCCAATTCGTCACCTGGGCTTCTACTATTTTTTCTTCCCAGGCGCGGGTGTCTGCCACTCCCTCAATGTAGGTCACTAACCCCTGCGTCCCTACATTACCCAGTTCCAAGTCAATTGGCTGCCCTATCTCTAAAGGTTGATGATTAAACCTGAGTGTTCCCCTGCGTCGGTCAACTTCTGCATTCATATTGAGTTTCAAGTAGGCCATCTTCATCCCATCCTGCTGCTCATAACTCCTTATTTCCAAAACCTCGGCGATTTTTCTTCCTAAACTATCATACTGTTTGTCTCCCTCCCAAATCCTATCCACCAACCAATAAGGGGGTTGATTCATTTCTGGCCACCACCAATCGGCCCGAGAAAGTTTCACCTCAACTTCAACCCACTTCTCTTGTTTAAAAATAAACATAGTCAAAAAGATCAGCCCTGATAGAACCACCAAAATAACAAGCCAATCAAAAACGGTTAGGCGCCTCAGGAATTTTAAAAGAAGCTGAAGTTTCTTCTTCATCACGTTTAATTATATAGCATAACTCCCAGGAAAAGCCAAAAATACTCAAAGACGTTTCTCGACCAGAAAAAAGGATAAAACTGAGCCACTCCCAAAAAACCAAGGCTCGCAAAAAAAGCTCCGGTTTTAAGAAAAAGTTTATCTCGATTTCTAAACCCCTTCAAATCAAGAAAAAACCTTTTATAGGCGAATATTAAAAAGAGCCAGAAGGAAATTAAACTAAAGATGCCCGTCTCCACCAAAATCTCTAAAAACAGGTTGTGAACCGGCGCCGGCAAAGTGAAAAAACCAAACTGGCGGATTAGGGCCGCAGGAAAAGTGGCCAGACCGATTCCCAGAGGCGAACCCAAGGCCAAAAACCAGGCTTTTTCCAGTAAGTAAGTTCGGTAATAAACTCCCCCTTTATCGGCCAGAGACAGATAAAGATGGCCCATTCGGGGAATAATCACTAAGGGCAGAAAAATTAGTAAAGAAAAAGTGACTAAAAAAATCCATTTTTTGACTGTTGAAGAAAGCGTCAGTTTTACTCCCAGTTTTTTGAGAAAGGCGACGGCGGCCATTACTGCCAAAAGAGCCACCACCCAAGAAGCACGACTTCCAGAAAAAACCAGGCCCGCCAATCCAAAGAAAAGCCCGATTAAAAAAATCTTTCTTTTTCTTTCTTGGGGAACAAAAATATGAACCGTTAAAAAAGCCAAAAACATAACTATAAAAGTGCCTAAAATATTAGGATGACCAAAGGTCCCTTGGGCGCGAAAAAAGGTACTCTCTTCAGAGGCAAGATATCCCAGGTTAGTAAACTGAAGACCAAAAGGCTCAATCGCCCGGCCGAGCGGCCGTTGAAAAAGAAACTGTAAACTCGCCCACCCTCCCTGAAAAATAAGGGAAGTGGCCAGAATTAAAGGAAAAAGGGCCCGCATCTTTCTTTCAGAAAGAAGCCGCTGAATTAAAAAATAGGCGGCCAAGATTCTCGCCAACCTCAAAAAGGCCAAAAAGGAAATCAGCTGAAATTGGGAGAAAAAAATCGATAAAAAAACAAAGAAAAGAAAGGAGAACAGAAAAACATCTCCCCGTTTCGGTTTCAAGTATTTTCCCCGCCAGCGATCAATGACTTCTTCTTTAATAATCAAAATCAAAAGGCCCAAAAAGGCTAAGTCAGCAAAAGAAATCGTCAGGTTGTAGGTATAAGAAAGGGTCTGGTTGAGCATCCATGAGGGAACGAGAATAAAACTGAAGGTTTTCCCCTTAGCAATCGGTAAAAAAAGGAGATAGATAATGGAAAGAGCAATTAAAAAGCTCTTCAACCGTTTGTAAAAAAGAATAAAAAAAAGGATAAATAATCCCAGCAGGGTCTTGTTGTTAAGATTAAAAAGGAGGGAGAAGTAAAAGAAAAGCGAGGCACCAAAAACAAACAACTCATCCTTCCGCAAAACTTTGTCAAATTTCTCTTGGAGGATTGACCTCAATCTCAAAACAAAAAAGTGATTAAGAATTTTCATGGCTTCAACAGCAGATCAAATTATATTATACTGAAACCGAATCTAGTTTTACACAGTTGAAATGATTGAAAACTCCAGAGAGTTAAAATTTTTAATTTGGCTGGCCCAAAATCCTCAAAAACATCTGCCCAAAAAATATTACCAATTAGAATGGGAGCGGGTCATCAAATACGCGGAAAAAAACAGAATCATCCCTTTTTTTTATCACTTTATTAACTGCCAATCCTGCCGAAAAAAACTCCCAAAAAAATGGCAGAAATTATTAGAAAAAAGGCTCATGGGAGCCACCTATGTTCACCAAGTCCAAGAAAAAGAAAAAGACAAAATTAATCATGAGTTCAGCAAGAAAAAAATAATTATCGTTCCTCTTAAGGATATTTCCGTCTATAAAATTAACTATCCCCCAAACCTTTTTTCCCAAAAAACGGACCTCGACTTTTTCATCTCAGAAATTAGACAAAAAGAATTGATAGGGAAAATAATGAAAAGCCTTGGCTATCAATTTCGCCAACTGGCTGTCCCGAAAAAGTACCTAAGTAAGTTCGATGAGCGATCACTCAACTACATTAAAAAAACGGGGGCAACCAAAATCATGATTGATTTCCATATCGGAGAAATTCTTCCGGAGAGTAAAAGAAAGGTAAATCCGATTACCAAGGAAGTGAACGAAAAATTTACTCAAGCCTTTATAAAATCAATTCACCTTCATAAAAAGAGCCATTTTCATCTCGCCTCCCCAGAAGTCCATTTCCTTTTTTGGTGTTGGCATTTTTTTCTCCGAGACAATTGCCAGAAACTAAGAACTCTTTTTGACCTTGCCCAAATCTGCAAGCAGCCTAATATAAACTGGAACAAAACTCTTGCCATCGCCCAGGAACTAAGACTCTCTGCCTATTTTCTGTTTGTGGTTGCCCTAACAAGGCAGATTTTTAAGGTCAGGCTGCCCCTAAAAGTGTCGAGGGCAATTTCAAAAACTCCCTCGGTCAGCCTAGCCCTCAAACTTTATTCTCCTCTTCTCACCGCCCAGGCCGAGTCAGCCGAGGAGTTATTAAATGAAAAACTAAATAAAGAATCCAGAAGATATTTTTTTCTTATCAAACTCCTCCTCTGGGAAAAACCAACCATTTTTAAACTCGGTCCCAGGGTGCTTTTTTATTCTTTTTATTACCTTCCGCTTGTTTATTTAAAAAGTCGGCTTAACTAACGCAAATTACAATTGCCATTCACCTCTGGTTTGGTTTAATATAAAGGCGATGAATTCCACCCTCAAACATTTTCTCGAGCTTCTCCTCATCCTGACCGAAAAAGAGATTAAAATTCGTTATAAAAACGCCTTTCTAGGA
>JABAOC010002757.1_pt1 | contig 10447 bp, 10 predicted proteins | sample 7062161 | NCBI WGS metagenome assembly JABAOC01 (sample SAMN14538625, study PRJNA623070) | marine sediment metagenome | biome: marine biome [ENVO:00000428]; feature: marine pelagic biome [ENVO:01000023]; material: deep marine sediment [ENVO:00002113] | place: India: Gulf of Khambhat ...
GCTAGCCAAGTAGCTGGCAGTCTCTTCAATTGGAATGTGAATTTGATCTCTCGCAGTCATATGATATGCTTCGTAACTGCTGTAAAGGATTGCAGATGTTGCAAGTACAACAAAAAACCCTGCGGCAATTTGCCTAATTTCCCGTTTTTTGAGTCTCAATTGCCAAGACCAAACAACGCCAATTTTGTTATACACGAAAAAAATGAAACTTGACGCTGAAATTGCCAAAACTGGAAAAAGCGGAGCTACGTAACGCCATTGTTTGTTAGTGAGCAAAGTGAAGAAAACGTAGGTCACTGCAAACCATGCAAGAAAGATCTTGTCCTCAGGTTTTCTTCTCCAAGCCCATAAGAACAATCCCAGCAAACCAAAAATGTAGATGGGCAATGATACAGGGTGAACAGGAATGTCCGTATATGGCCATGTTGCCTCGATCAAATAAAATACTGGAAGAGGAAATCGTGCGCTATAATCCAGTCTTTCTTCGTGACCTCCGCTTATTGTGTATAACATCTTCCCAAAGTTGTTTAAGCCATCCGCTTGGAAGAGCACGACCAGCCAAGGTGCAACGACTAAACCAGCGATCAGCGGTATGAGTAGGAACTTAAAGAGTCTCCATTTCAGTTTCTTCCGTCCTAAAAGCAGGATGCCCGCTATCATCACTATTCCAGCTACCAAAACTTGGTACTTGGCAAGGAAACCCGCGCCTATCGCTAAACCACTTAGAATTAACATGTTGTTCTTTTCGTTCCTCAGCCAAGTGAAGAAAAAGAACAAGGTGAGCGAAAAGAAGAATATCAACATAGTCTCCAGCATTGCTACTCTTGAAAGCCAAAAGAAACCTGGCATGGTTCCAAGTAGTACGCTTGAAAGCAGCGCAATTCTCGGTTCGTAGACCCGATTGGCAAACTCAAACACAATCCAGATAGAAAAGACGGCAAACGCTACGGCTGCCAGTCGCCCTGAAGCAGCGCTTACTCCAAACAATTCGTAGTTACCTGTTGTCATAATATCATATAATGGTGGATAATACCCGTATATAGTAAGATAATCATATGTTTGACCGCGGATTAAGAGCAGCCCGCCGTTCATGTGTGGCATTTCGTCCCACTGCAACGTCATATAACCCAAGTCGAGCAAGAGAAAAGAAGCGTAGAATACAGTGAAAACTATGAGCATCATTCGCCACTTATTAGTCTTACCTCCAAGCTTCAGACGCGGTCCTGCAAAAATGGGCTCAACCAACCGTTTGAAAGCACCGTATACTCTGCTTGAAAGCTCTATTGCCAACTTTCTCACTCTTGGAGAGAGCATTAATTAGAACTCATAAAAAAGCATTTATCAAAACTGCTTGAACCCGGGTTCAATAGTCCAACAAGCAAAAACGATTTAATTTACGATGTTAGCTTTCACTAGTTCCATAAGTTATCAAAGACTTATCTCAACAATTGCAAATGTTATGAACACATTGGAGTGGAAAGAACAACCCTTAAAACTGAAAGATTACAGAGTGTTGAAAATGAACTTGTCAATCATAATACCTGCTTATAACGAGGAAAAAAGAGTAAAAGCCACTTTAGAACTATTGATCGAAAAGTTCAACAAAACATGCGAAATTTTTGTTGTTTCTGAAAGCACAGACAAAACAAATAATATTGTACTCAAGCTTTCAGAGATAGAACCCTTTGTGAAGCTTGTAACTTCCACCAAAAGGTTGGGTAAAGGTGGCGCTTTCAAAAAAGGTTTCAAGAGCACTCACGGAAAAACTGTGCTGTTGCTGGATTCGGATCTTCCAGTACTCATTTCTGATGTTGAAAAAGTTATACGCTCCCTTAACAAAGTGGACGTCGCAGTCGCTTCAAGAGAAGTTGAAGGCACAAGAATTGTGGTTTATCCTCCACTTATACGTGTTTTCGCTGGCAAAGTTTTTTCAAAACTGTTCAATCTCCTGTTCGATCTTAAAGTGAAAGATACCCAGTGCGGTTGCAAAGCGTTCAAAAGGGAGGTTTTGGAAAAAGTTATTCCTGCTGTGGAGAGTAATGGCTTCGAGTTTGATGCAGAACTTTTATTTAAATGCAAAAAATTGGGTTACATCATAAAAGAGGTTCCCGTAAATTGGAGCTACAAGAAGGATTCAAAGCTTAATCTCTTTAAAGACACAATTAGTATGGGGAAAGGGGTCATAAGACTATGGCTAAAGACGTATGTAGCCATGCAGAACAATTAGAGGAAATAGCAGAATTTGACTTCTGGAGCAAGGTTAAGACAAAGCTCCTTTTGGGCTTGATTGAAGGAAAAAAAGTTTTAGATGTCGGTTGTGGCGCAGGTCGCTTGTCCAAGATTATGTTGGAAAAGGGTTACGCTGTAACGGTTATTGACAGTGATGAAAAAGCAATTGAACTCGCAAAAAAGAAGGGCGTCGAGGGATATGTAGCTGACATAACCAAGTGGGAAACTAACGTTAAATTTGATTGTGTTGTGGCTGCTGACATACTGGAACATATAAACGATGATAAATTTGTCATTAAAAGATTTCACTCAATGCTGAAGCCCGGCGGATGTCTAATATTAAATGTGCCATCGTACAAGTTTTTGTTTGGTCAGCATGACGTTTCTCTTGGGCATAAAAGAAGATACTCTGATCGTGAAATCAAGGCTAAATTGGCAGAGTCAGGTTTCAAGATAGAGGTTTATCAACACTGGAACTTGCTAACGGTACCTATGACAATTATTTTGACACGAATATTGAAAAGGGATTACCCGCACGGAAAAGTATCAAGGATAGAGGTGTTGTCTAAAATTCTTGAGAAGCTGCTTTCTCTGGAATCTAGAGTTAATCACTTTTTTGGCATTTCCATTTTGTGCAAAGCTAGGCGAATTTGATAGTATATTTGAAGTTGCGATTTAAATTCGCGGTTCATGGATGATTTTTTTTATCCGAGTTTGTAGTGCTCTCTTGTTTTTTTTGCAGAGATAAAAACGCGTTAGTAGCTCGAAGTTAATTTGATCTTTAGTAGAGGGCTTAAGCGGGTTGTTAGTAATGCGGAAAAATGCGTGCTATTGCTGAAGGTAATTAGTGTTTAACACATTTTCCATTTGTTGCATCAAAATAGTATGTTTTGCCCTCATATTCTGACTTTAACTTGGCCGTTTCCTCATCCACAGGCATACCACAAACTGGATCCTTAGCCATACTCACTGCTTACCTCCCTCATTTCTCAAGTGTTGCCTCACAATGAAGTAGGCATCCAGGATAGATGCAGTGTTTCAACATTTTTGACTCCTTGGATAGGGCGAAAGGGGCTTCAATAGTTTGTTTCAGGTGGAATATGCGCGATTTTCATTCTAGGAGCTCGCTAGAGATTTGAGTCCTCTGTTTTGCACTCCTCACAGAGAAACTCGCCATCGACTTCTTTCAAGGAATAAGACCAATTTCCACAGTAGGAGCAGTATCCTGCCCAAGGTGAAAGTTCTGGAATCGTGTCTTCCTCAGACTCCGAGATTTCGGTTTTGGCTTGCAATATTTCAATAAGCTCTGGTGTAACTGCAAGAATGTCTTTGCTTGAGACTACCCCGAGAAGGTTCTCTTTCTGCATGACGGGCATTCTTCGGATTCCGTGTTTACTCATCTTTCTTGCAGCTTGGTTTATTGTTACGTCCGGGCGCACGGTGATTAAAGGTGAAGACATGACATCTCTTGCGGTCATTCTATGCAGTTCGGTGGTTTCGTTCAAGACTCTGGCGACAAGGTTTTCATCTGTTATCTCAGCCAAGACTCTTGTGACTAAATCTTTTTCTGTTACAATTCCCACGGGTTTTTTATCGTCATTTGTTATGATAATGCAGCCGATGTTTCGTTCCTTCATCATTAAAGCTAACATGGGCACACAAGCATTTTCGTTTGCTGTTATGACCGAATGGATCATGATTTCCTTTACTGAGATTTTTTTTATCGTGCTGACTTCAGACATAAAGAGACCACTTTTAATTGATGACTTGCTTTCCTTGGGTCGTTTCTCGAATTTCATGCTCTTCCACCTCCAATAGTGTCAATATTTTTGACAGTGGCTTTCTTGGCAAATCTTTTTGGTTTTTCATCAAATTTCTCTTTGCACATGGGACAACAGAAGCAGTAGTCTTCTCCCATATACGCTGAATTGTATCTTGCAGTTTTCTCGTCTACTTCCATGCCACATTCAGGATCCTTCACCATTTTCTCATTTCCTCAATTTCTGTTATTTCGAGTTACGTACGCTTTTTAATTCTCGGCTTGAACCTCTTTAGCAGCGCAGCATTTGAGATAACGGTCACTGAACTGCTTGCCATAACTGCCGCCGCATACACCGGATCGAAGAGTACATATTCGAGTTTTGCTAGAACGTTGCATTTGAGGTCTGCAGTGAGTTTGCCAAGTTTTAGGATTGGCGTGTTGCCTACCAAGTCCAAGATTGTTTTAGCTACTTTCATTTCCTTTCTCTATCCCTTTTTTCTTAGGAATCATGCGTGGTAAATGCATTAGAAGCATGAATAACGGGCATAGAATTAAGACTAAAAAGCTTAGGTAAGGGCTTTCAGGGAAGACCGCGAAAATTGCTATTAAAATGACTGTGGGCATCAAGCAGCACAATGCCATTATTAGCATGTGGCGTTTGCTGACTGATCCGGTCTCGGTTTCATGATCCGTTTCATGTTCATGCACGACGTTTCATTCCGCGCAGTTATTAATACGAAGTGAGAAGTACGCCCGTGAAATAGTAACTTCTAGAGATATATCTTTTTCGGTAATATTTATATCTCTCACTTCAATAACACTTCTGCGGTGCACACCTCAGTTTAGAATAGTGAAACATTTGATGCAGCAAAGCGCGCGCGTTTTTTACCGTTCTCTATTTTCTGTTCTTTTTGAGCGTCAATCTGATTTTCCCAAGCTTCATAAATGCCTGGAACTTTTCCGCAATATCTGGAATATTAGTTGCGGGGGTTCCACTGGAAGAGTTGATGTTCGCGTTTACCTTTGGAATGATATGGTCAAGCGTCTACGAGCATGTCTTGTGGTACAGACTAAAGTAAATGCCTAAAAAAGACCTGAAAAAACCTATACGTGCACGAGGCTGCCTCTTCATTTCCTAGCCATTTTTATTTGGGTTCTTCCTACCAAAAAAATGCCCACATAAGTCACTGCTCCTAACAGGAGAACCGCATTGAAACCTAATGACATCGCAAATACAAGAGCCAAAACACTGCCCAAAACAGAAAACGCACCATTTATGCACCACATCCATGCTGCATCATTTTCAAACTCTTTCTTTACTCGCTTCAGAATAGTTGGAAACGGAATTCCCATAAAAAACGCCAACGGCGAGATTAAGGCGAATGAAATCAGGACTCTGAATATTGATGAATAGCCTAAGAAAACATCAAACACATAAGGCAATACAATAAGATAAAGAACCACTAACACCGATATCAAGAGCGCTAATTTGAAAGGATTAACATGTTTGCTACGTCGCCATTTTGCGCTTATTACACTTCCTAAACCTCCTGCGAACAGCAGCGCGAACAAAGAAGTAGCAATTGCCAACGTTGGAGGCCCAAGGAACAGAATAAACTTTTGAATCAGGGCAACTTCGATCAGCATGAAGCCCAGCCCAAGAGATGCAAAACAGAATAACCTGAATAAAGAGAACTTACTTTTAAGAACTTTCATAGTTCCGTTGACAAAGAGAACTTCACGGCGTCGCCACGAATAGACGTAGAAAAACGAGACCGCTCCGGCCAGCAATATAGAACCCGCTAGTAGTTGCGTTAACGTGTCAGGTATTCCTATGTCGAACTTGTAGAAGAACGGATTGTCATCGGTTGGAGCCGTCATGTCAAAAGACGCTTGCGATGCCAAATGATCTATTGAGACTTCTTCGTGAGTCAAAGCCATTAGAACAGGGTCAATGGAAGCTGTGTGGAGATACGGCACGTACGAGAGTGGAAGTGAAAGTTCATTTGTCTTTTCGTAGATTAGCCTCGCTTGCTGCTCTGTGATTGGCGTCTTTTTTAGCATGAAAATGGGAAGACCTGCATGAACATGTTGTTCCATGACCCCAACAACTGATATGCGCTGCATTATTTCCTGAGCGTTTAATCCTTGGGCGCCCATAACTTTGAAGGCGATTGCAGTAAGCTTGTAAACTTCTGCTGGACTGTGAGCAACTATCGCCAAAAACCCATCATCATTAAGATGATTCAGGTAATCGCTGAAAGCATCGGTTGTAAACAAATAATTTTCCGCTAGAGCATAGCCTACGGTGCCTTGGGCCGTCTTAGTGACTGGTATGTCCAGCATTATAACGTCATATTTTCCTGTATCCCGTCTTATGAAACTCCTGCCTTCATCAATGTTGATGTGGACATTACTATAGTTAGTGTAGATGCCACCACTGTAATTCGCGTAGTCCCTGACTATACTTACGATTTCAGGGTTAACTTCCACCGCTGTGGTGTGGTTCACGCCAGCCATTATCGATGTTAGGACATCAAGTCCGCCGCCTGGTCCGATTACAAGTGAATTTCCTTTATCTGATAAGAGATATGGAAAGTACTGAGTTGAGTTCTTTAAGGCACTGATAGTTTCCATGCTAGAATTGGCGTCGCCGTCAAAATGATATAGATATGTACCTGCGCTTCCATCAACAAAAATTATCTTGCGGTGCGGATCCGCCTCTAACTCCACAAGGTCTGTTCGGCCAAATGCACTCCATCGTGAATCCACAATTTTGGCATCCAATGTTGGATCAGATAACACGCCAGTGAGTTCTTTTTCCTGATCATCCGCTGGACTTATGCTCCAAGACTCTGTGTACGTTGAGTATTGAGCAAAAAACGCGACGAGAACTATGCTCGTCACAGCAACCAAGGTCACAATCTTCTTTTTTGAAGCAAACGCGAATATCAACGCGGCGATAGATATGAGACCGCTCACCAATAAAATGCTCAAGACGGCTCCCACTAAGTTGAGCACTATCACAATAGACAGAGCGCCTACTGCTGCGCCCAAAAGGTCAGCAAAATAGACCGCATTGCTGTGAATTATGAAGAGTTTGTATATGGCAGCTAAAAGGGTGCCTGCAACAAGAAAAGGAAGAAACATGATAAATGCTGCAACCGCTATATTTGAAACTGAGGCTGAGATTGCGAGGAAAGCAAAAAGGGAAACTGAAAAAGAAAAAATTGTGGATAAGACAGCTAGTCGACTGAAGGTTTTATTCAGTGGCATGTTGCTTGAAAAAGTTTGGGCAAGAATCCCGCCAAGTCCGAGACCAAACAAGGCTAATGACACGACCAAGAAAGTGTAGTGATACGAGAACATGACTGAGAATATTCGAGTTAGAGAGATTTCAAAGGAAAGGACGCCGAACGAACTCATGAAGACGACGAATAACAGTAGGGTAAACTTGGTTCGTTCTTTGCTTAAGTGTTCCATGGACTCCCTCCATGTGCAAGCAAACTGGGATTCTGCATAACGTTCATGTCTTTCCGAATTTTCCTTTTCCTATTTACACTAACTTAGTACGCATGTTCTGCATGGGATAGGCTCTCACTGGCGTGGGTATAATTTGCCTGAAACATTTTTTGCTGCATCAAATGTTTCACTATTCTAAACTGAGGTGTGCACCGCAGAAGTGTTATTGAAGTGAGAGATATAAATATTACCGAAAAAGATATATCTCTAGAAGATTATTTATCACTGCTCAAACGGCGACTATCAACCTATGAGGTAAAAAGGAGACATAGAATACATGCATGAACAAGAAACAGATCATGAAACCGAGACTGGGTCAGTTGGCAAACGCCAATCATGCTTTTTCGTTTCAAAAACTGTTTCAGTTTTGTTTCAGCGAACCTACTACTTAAGGCCTCATAACAACGTTACTAATTGGTGGTGAAATGGAAAAAACAAAAATTGCCATAATACTTGTAATTGTCATAACTCTAGCGACGCTAGCAGTCGGCGTAACATTGGCTCTGAACATTGACCGAAACAATCATCATGGCAGTATGATGGGCTACACAAACTATGCTGAAAATGAAGACTGGGTGACACACATGAGAGACCACATGGGAGATTCCTGGACTGACATGGAAAATCAACCGTGGTTCGATGACATGGTCGCATTCATGAACGAACAATTAGCTGAACTTGAAAGCCAACCGTGGTTCGATGACATGGTAGCCTATATGGAAGAGAGCGGATACGGCAATCACATGGGCGCTGGTTACGGCGGTTGCCACTAAAAACCAACCTCTTTTTTTGTTTCTTTATTAATAATAGTACGTTTTGTGCTAGTCTGTCCTCTTTTTCTTGGGAAGTATTGGTGGTAAATGCATTAGAAGCATGAACAGTGGGTAGTTAAAGTGATTTTACGTTCACTAATTCTTTTTTAGGTGGTTTAATATAGCTTTTTGGATGCACAAAAAGGGTTATTTACTTGGCGGACTCCATTTCGATTAATTATGTTTGAGGGTTGTGGATATGTAACTGTTCCGTCCAGAAAATGAGCTCGTTGTAGTTAGGCATGTTATTTGGTTTTAACCCGTCCTCGTAAATTATATCCAGCTTAGTTCCGTATTCATGTAATATTTCACCGAGGTTTGTACTTATTTTGAGTGAAGAATCGTCGGCTTGCCATAACCCCCAAATCGTGTCATTTGGTCCACGAAAACCGTACGCACAATCTTTCGGAAGAACGTAGGCGACTCTATCGCTAAGTTGACCACTCGGTCAGAGATGGCCCATTGAGTATTGCCAAAAACGTTCTAGGGCATCTAGATGTTCTGTTTTAAGAGTGCTTTGCGTATAATTCTTGTTGGTGTCAAAGACCAAGATGTATTTCGCTCCGTTATCGTATGCCAAGACCTAGTCGTCGTAAAGTTTTTCGCCAGATTCAAGGTAAGATATGTTGTCAGCGGGTTGAGTGTATGTCCACGTGATCATAACACCCCAATCTCTGTTTTGAACGGTAGTAGCGCGCGCAAATTCTTCCGAACTCAAATGGCATCTCTCGGCGTGGATCGAGACTACATCGAGTACATGATGGGACACACCATCAGCACTTACCACGACATCAAGATGAAAGGCATCGAATACCTGAAAGGCATTTACCTGGCATCAGGCTTAAGCATAAGGCCAAAAACACGAGTAAGCAAAATCGACGCACTCAAAGAAATCATAAGAGCCTGGGAACTTGACCCCGAGGAAATCTTAACTCGCGACGCCTTAACCAGACCCAACATGACCGTGATAAATCAAGACCAGCTCGAGAATCATCAGCTCGCCCAACTAACAACAGCCTTGAGGCAGCAGATGCTCAAAGAAATCCGCGAAAATCAACCCGAAAAAAGTATGAATTCACACCTGNNCAAGATTATTTGCTTTGTGCTATGAAGTTTTAAGGACGAGATTTTTCCTAATAAGTATTCTTACATCTTGCCAAAGTGTGAGTTTCAGATCTCTCATTACTTAGATTAAAATCACTACGTTAGACTTTTCAGAGTACTTAGTCCAAGCTGGACCCCCAAGTGGAAGAAATGACTTGACAATTATGTATTAGTCAAGATTCTATTAATAGAAAAGCCTTTATAGTCAATAAATAATTAGGAAAATGACTTTTCTGTCATTTTCTTTTACAAAATCTTTGTAAAACCGATTTTTATAAAAAACCAAAGCCAAAATCATTTGTTAAAAGAATTGTTCGGGCGAGCAATTAGGCTCTAGAGACAAAACTTGTACTTTTAATTCAATTGGGATTCAAAAACACCATTCATGAGTCTCTTCCAAATATAAGCAAAAAAAATAAAACGATTGAGACGTTTGTTAATGACTAAGCCCATCCCATGTTCCCTGTATCTTAAAAAAGGGAAAATAAAAGAGGGGTTTAGTTAAATAGTTCTTTTCGTTTGTAAAGAACTACTAGAATTGTAATCGCAATCAGCTCTGATAGCATAACTATTCCTGAGAGATCAGGTACTATTATGCCTAAACTTGAATCAACCAACTCAAACTTGCTCTTGAAGCTAAACGGCTGGAAATCTTGGTTAAATACGTTTGTTGCGTAACTTTCGTAGTAAACTTGAATTCCAGTTTCTTTGTCCCAGTAGTATGTATAGTGATAAATTTGGTCAAAAATGTTACTATCGTGGTCAAGTACATTCGTTTCTTTTGTTCCATTATCAGTATCAAGCATTATTGACTCGTTAAGATATCTTGCTGGCGTTGCCCACCCCCACGGTTCTATACTATATGCAGGTCGAATTTCTGTACTATCCGTAAGATTGGCGCCAATAACCATCAACGCTTGGCTGCTTGTCATGTTATCTACTAAATCATATGTGGTTTCGGTTCCGTTTGACCAATGTATTAAGACTTCAAAGGTAACGTTGGCGCCGGTGCCCGAGG
>JABAOC010009327.1_pt2 | contig 10445 bp, 10 predicted proteins | sample 7062161 | NCBI WGS metagenome assembly JABAOC01 (sample SAMN14538625, study PRJNA623070) | marine sediment metagenome | biome: marine biome [ENVO:00000428]; feature: marine pelagic biome [ENVO:01000023]; material: deep marine sediment [ENVO:00002113] | place: India: Gulf of Khambhat ...
ACCTTTTCCCAGAACAGGGAAGAAGCTTCTTGATGGCAACCGAGACATACGTTAGCCCGCTTTACCCTCTGTATCTCTTCTTTGTCAAACGGTCTTGCGCCTACGTGAGTTGTTCCCTGAATTTGATTGCCGTCTTCGTCAACGATACGTTCCAATTCAAACGGGATATCAAGCGCGTTGAATTCACTAATGTAATGACCAGATCCCAGCCCTAGTGCCTTGGGCTCACTGTGACAGTTTTCGCACGTGCGCCCCCTTCGGGAGGCCGTATGTGGCTGGATAGGGTGTGAGCTATTCCATAGTGGCCATCAGCAGTGACAAACACCTTATTCAACTCTACTGCCTTTCCATCCTCACCTATCTGGGTGAAGATGGCCTGACAACCTGTAGCAAATGGGCTCACCTTCCCCTCTGAGTTTATGCCCAGCACCGGGGTCTCCCATCTCAGATAACTGCGGGATTCTTCCCATCCACAGGTGGCCTCCTTAGCCTCGTCGACCCAATCGTAGCCCTTCTTTCCCATGTCCATCTTTGCATGGCAGCCGTAGCACTGAGTTGCCCACCTTGCATGGCAGGCATAGCACTCAAGTCTCTCCAGGTGCCCTCTAATTTGCATTGCAGCTGGCAAGGCGTTCCTTTCCGCCAATGCCCGGACCTGTGGTATGGTACGGAGTTTTCCATGAATTTTCGTTCTGAGCAGGATCTGTTCATTTTGCTTCTTGAGATGTGTTATGGGATTGCCCCGGGAGGTCTTCATGGTACTGTAGCTTTCAATATCCCCGCGGCAATCCGTGCATTCAATTTCGACACCCTGCTCACGCTTACTGTAGATGTTCCCATCGCCATGAATATCATTTAGGGTGTGGCAATCGATACAGTACACGCCTGCTTCCATATGGAGATCCCTTTGCAGATAGTTATACTGTTTTCCATGTAATTTGGCTTGCCTTGTACCATCACTCCTGAAAGGGGTACCATACCCATCAGATTCCATCATGCCGAGGAAACTCACCCCCGTTCGGCCACCCCGGTTGTGGCAATGAACACACTGCTCGGCGGGGATCTTCGTTGTGATTTCATGGCGAGTTGGATGCCCTGCCTTATCCTTAGGGATTGCCGCATCCGCTGAACGGCTTAGACCGTCATCAGCGTATAATACGTGGCACGCCGAGCAGCCACTGGAGCGGTAGTCACCAGGCCTCTGCGCACCTTTGGTCCAGAGATGACACCTGAGGCATTGGTTTCGAAGGTAGTCATCAATGGCCTGCTTCGATCCTTTGTAACGAGGTAATTGCCTTAAGGATTCCACTGCCCCAAGTTCCTCAGGCACTTCTCCATCTTCATCCTCGATGTCTCTAACAGCATACAGTGCATTTTTCTCTCTTTGCGCTGCCCAAAGGTACCGTGCGCCGCTAATTATCCCGGCACTTGTCGCATGCAGGGATTTTCGCACTCTGCTTACAATAGCTTCATGGCATGCTCCACAGGTGTCTTCGACGATATGCAGATCACCAGGATTTGCATACAATCCAGCATGAGCAGCCTCCTTTATAGCGCCCTGTGGATTGCCTTGATGGCAATCTTCACAAGAAAGGTCTTCGTGTTCTTCTCCGATGGACTCAATTGCCTTGTGGCATCGGATGCAGCCATTGTGTTGGTCTTCGCTGGTGGATGCTCTGGGTACCAGCCCAACCACAGACAAGAATAAGAAGAAAGCTATTACTATTGGGGTCATTATCTTATGCACAGGGTTTCCTCCTTACTCAACAATTCGCCATATAAATAATAAGTCCTCTTTGACGGATAAGCTCCTCATCGGCCGAGGTGACGATTTTACTGGAAGGCGCAACATATTGTAGGACCCAGCGGTGAGCCAGATGTATAACATTCTTGCCATATGCAATGCCCAATCTCGATTCGCTCTTATTACAGACTAGATACTGTAGTCAAAAGTCTTTGGGCTTATCAAAAGTGTTGAAGTATAGCAGGCCCAGAGGGGTTGAGCGGATCAATGTTTTCATCTAAGCGTGGCTATGAAGTCATCAAGGGCCATGGCTGCCATGGTCATGGTCTGGAGAGTACCCCTTGAGCCCAACTGGATTGCCACTTTAGATATCGCCTCATTGGTAGGGGCCTCCAGGATGTTCACGAAGTCATAGGGACCTAGCAGCGCGTATTGGGCGAGAATCTTCAACCCCATTGCTTCCACTTCTTGGTTGACCTCTTTAATCCTCTCCGGGTTCTCCTTAACGGTCTTCCGTCCCTCATCCGTAAGGGCTGTTAGCATTACATAGATCGCCATCTTTATACCTCCTTTTTTAGTTCTCCGCCTTTCCGTTTAATACCTCTTTGAAACCCGTCTGGGCCTTGCTTGACAGAACAGCTGCCCATACCCGCCACCGGCCACAGTAGCACAGCCCAAAAAAACTCCGCCCCAGAAGCTATTGTTAGCCCCAGGCCGTCTGCGGAAATGAAAGATAAGCCCACAGCCAGCTAGATAGGTCTGTCCACCATCTCCGGGAACAGCCTTGTTTCGGTATAGGGATTATTGGCAGCCACTTCCTCGTTCAACTCCACGCCAAGGCCTGGCTTGGTCGGAGGTATGATGTAGCCGTCCTCCCATTTAATAGGCTCCTTGAGAATCTCAGCATGGAAACCGCTAAATGTCTCGATGCTTTCCTGGATTAAGAAGTTGGGGCTACAGGTATCAAGCTGTATGTTGGCGGCAGCTTCTATCGGCCCACAGTAGAGATGCGGGGCAATCTGAGCGTAGTGCGCCTCCGCCATGCCGGCAATCTTCTTGGCCTCCAGTATCCCCCCGACGCGCCCAAGCGCTGGCTGGAGAATAGTCACCGCCTTCTTCTCAAGCAACCGACAAAACTCATACTTTGTGGTCAGCCGCTCACCGGAGGCGACAGGAATGTTGGTAGACCGGGCAACCCGGGCCATCTCCTCCACGTTCTCCGGCGGCACTGGCTCCTCAAACCAGAGTGGGTCGAACTGCTCCAGCCTTTTAGCGAGACGGATCGCACTGGAAGTGGTCATCTGCCCGTGGGTTCCAATCAGTAAGTCGCACTTGTTGCCGAGGGCTTCACGCATGTTCTTGACAACCAGCTCGGCATTATCAAGCGCCTCCAGGGAAAGCTGCCTGGGGTCAAAGGCAGACATAGGCATAACGGGGTCAAACTTCAGGGCGGTGAAACCCTGCTCAACATACTGGGCTGCCCTTATCGGGGCTCGCTCTGGGTCGCCAAAAATGTTGGCTACCGCCAGGGCACCTTCGGTTGCCGCCAAGTCATCCGGTGCTGGATAAAGATATGTATAGGAGCGGAGCTTTTCGTGAATCTGGCCGCCAAGCAGGTTATATATTGGCTGGTTGAGCGCCTTACCAATAATGTCCCAGCAGGCCATCTCAATTGCGCTGAGCACCCCCACCAGTGTCAGGTCAGGATGCTGGGTAAAGCCACTCGAGTAGATTATCCGCCATAGCCTTTCAATCTTAAACGGATCAGAGCCAATGACATACCGCTCTCCAACGTCCTCAATCATCCGTGCCACTGTGTTCGGGTGAAACGGCACTCCGTAGGCTTCGCCGAAGCCCTCTATTTTGTCATCCGTGGTCAGTTTCAAGAAAACAAAGTATTCTCCTCCATAATGGGGAGGGGGATTCGCCACCACATATGTGTTGACATCTGCTATTTTCATAATGAGCTACTCCTCCTGATTAATATTTCCTGCCTCGGTCTTTGTGAAAGGGCAGAAGCTCTCACAGAAAAGGGGACGTCTTTGAATAATTCAATAGCCGTTCATCCAATATGCTAATTTATAGACTAATCTCCTTTTTCCCTGCTAATTTCCCTCCGGTTTGAGATTATATTTTTCTTGCCATATATAAAGCCAGCTCTCAACTCTATTACAGCTTACAACCTATAGTCGAAACTACGAGGTCCGGGTAGCTACTTGCTTTTAGCCCGAACGGACCAATGATTATCGGTCACCGAGGAGTAATCCAGGTAGAGGTACTGGGCTAAGGTTGCCTTTCTGTGGGATTGACGCTCTCGTCCTGCTGGTTATCTTCATGCTGACGCAGGTAATTGAGTTGATGAATGATCTGTTTATCTCGCCTCTGGATGAGTTCTTTGGCCTTTCGGGATTGCCAATCGTAAAAACCCTGACCACCTTTGACTCCGAGGTGGCCCTGCTGCACCCTGTCAGTGAGGTACTCAGACGGGCCGTGGTTATCGGCGAGGTCAGCCAGTAAGTACTGGTGGATCTTTTCAATAAGGTCGAGGCCGACGAGGTCCATATTCTCCAGTGGCCCAACGACTGGCATCCTGAGTCCAAAGGTCAATCTCGCCACGAGGTCGACATCCTCGGGGGTAGCTATGCCCTTCTCGACAAGGCTTATAGCCTCACGCCAAAGCGCATGCAATAGTCGATTGCCGATGAAGCCCGGCACATCGCGGTTGACCCTAACTGGCCTTTTGCCGATAGATTCCACGAGATGGCATGCCCTGTCGATGATATGGTCGGGGGTGTCTTCCCCGCGAATTACCTCCACCAGTGGCATCAGGTGTGGCGGGTTCCAGAAGTGTGTACCGGCGAGGAGGTGGCCGTAGCCGCTGCGCCGCCCCATCTCGGTGATACTCAAACCGCTCGTTGTTGTGGTGAAGAGACCTCCTCGGTCCCTGCAACCAGGAAACCGCTTGAACAACTCGACCTTCTGGGCCATATCCTCAGCAATGCAGTCCAGTATCACATCTGCCTGCTCGTCGATGGGCGCTGGGTCTGCCTGCGTTTGGACGCTCCCGCCTTCGCGGGTCGCGGGGCCGATATTCTGATCCATCCATGACTCCAGCCTCTCCACAGTCGCCTTCAGTGCGTTCAGTTGCGCGGGATCATGATCCCATGCCATGACCCGGTATCCTGATCGTTTGAAGCAAACGGCTGCTGCAGCCCCCATCTGGCCGAGGCCACAAATCCCGATTGTATGCATGGTTTGCACTGAATTCACCTCGCAAAGGCTGTATTGTCTTTGTTATGAAGGCCTGGTTCTCTTGGGTGGCGCGGCTGACACGCCTTCCATTCCCCCGCTCACTCTGAGCACTTCGCCCGTGATCCAGCAGGACTCGGGGCGGCAAAGAGCCGCCACAGCATGGGCGATGTCCTCTGGTTCGCCCCAGCGCCCCAGAGGGATTGCCTTACGGATGCGCTCAATCATCTCCTCTTCGGTGATGTTCAGGCTCCTGCGGCGCTGATCCATGACCGTGCGGTTGAAATCCGTATAGACTGGGCCTGGACATATGGCGTTAACGCGCACACCATAGGCCGCCAGCTCCAAGGCCAGGGTCCGGGTCAGCATTATCACCCCCGCCTTGGCGACGTTGTACGCAGCAACCAGCGCTGCCGGGTTCTGGCCGTTAATTGACGAGACGTTAACGATGCATCCGGACTCCTGCCGCTCCATGATCGCTCCGCCGGCCCGACAACAGTAAAATGTCCCCGTCAATGTGGCCTTCAGTACCCGATCCCACTCCTCATCGCTCAACTCAATGGTCGCCGTCACCGTCTGTCCGACGCCGGCGTTATTTACCAGGATGTTCAACCGGCCGTGTTCTTTGACCACATCGTCAAAGAACCTATTCACCCCGGCGCTGTCGGAAATGTCCAGGTAGCTCGCCTGGATGTTCAAGCCTTCGGAGCGCAACTGTTCGGCTACCGTCTGTGCCTTCTCCCGTTGAAGGTCAGCAATTATCACGGTTGCACCGTCGTGGGCAAGTTGTTTGGCCATTCCGAGGCCCAGGCCTTGGGCTGCTCCGGTCACCACTGCGAGTAAGCCATCCAGACTACGCGCAGATGTCGAATTCTCACTCATGAACACACCTCCTCGGTGAACTGAAGGGAATAATTGAGGGGGTTAGGGCATGGCCATTCATAATCGTTCCTTTCCTTACACCAGCGAATCTTGAAGCCTCCTTAGATTCAAAGTAAATGATTCGCGGAGTCTTACATTGTCGTAGGTGATCATACCATCTTCGGGTATCTCATGGACGACCTCTGCCCCCTCGGTGAGCCCCACAGGTAGCAGTCTTTCCGCCCTAGCCATGTCAGCTTTTTCGATAATTCCGTAAACTGTGTATCCTCCCTCTCCATCGAGTATTGTTCCTGACTTGAGATTCTTCTTGGCTGCTGCAACCACCTCTGACACATGGCCTATGGGAGCTCCAGTTGACTCGCCGTAGAGCATCATTCTCGCGATACTTATGGGAACTTCATGTCCAACAAAGTGCTGCGGCCTGTAGATCATGGCCTGCTTGCTCTTCTTGCCGATTATCATTCCAATTATCTCCCCATAGGATCCGAGGGATTCTATGGGAAAGGGTGTCATCCCCTCTATTACAGCGTATAAGCCACCTCTGATGCTCCTTTCGACAAAACTTCCATCTGGATGAATGGCACTGATCGCTTCGACAACACCTTCTCTTTCCAGTATTCCGCCTTTGCCTTTGAGTGAGAGCTTATCGGGGATTTCCCTCAAATCCACGGTCGGGAAATGCATGCCGCGAACATCAGGAACCAAGCCCGTCATGTTTGAAAGGGCCGCCATTTCTATCGCATGTTTTGTGCCGTCAAGAAAGGAACAGAACATCTTGGCATTGTAGTCCTTTCCTGAAAAACCATACATCCTGGGAACATCATCTGGATTTGCCTTTCTGAATTCCTCAATGAATCTCGTTCCCTTTCCTGCAGCTATTACTCGAAAGCCCAGCGCCATTGCCCAGTCGCAGAGTTCAGCTGCCAAGGCAGGCTCGTCTCCATAGGCCAAGCTGTAAATGACCCCCGCATTGTCGGCTAGTCTCTTGAGCACATATCCCACCAAGACGTCTGCCTCAACAGTCACCATAACCAGGTGCTTTTTCTCCATAATCGCACTGTAGCCATGTTGTGCGCCTACCTCGGCATTGCCGGTGGCCTCTACCACGACATCAACCTTGCTCCGAATGAGGTCCCCTGCGCTCGCAGTCACCGCGGGTCGATCTTTGTCAATGGCTTTATCGATCTCCGCCGAGGTTTCAGCTGACACAATCCTCTCACTTTCTACTCCTCCGAGATGCAAAGCATGGGTTGCTCTTTCAGGTTTCAGATCTGCAATGACGGAGATTCTCATACCTTTTATCTGACAGATTTGAGAAATGATCTGTGACCCGAACGTCCCAGAACCGATGATACCCACAGTGACGGGAGCGCTTTTCTTTTCAAGCTCGGCTAATCTCTCATAAAGCATGGTTCCACCTCCCTCCTGTTCAACTGCATGATCCACTTGCGAAACTGTTGTAGTCCTCTATACGCATGACGGCGCCCATTTGTCAAGTGGTGCTCAGTGCACGGATTTATCCAAAACCCGACTATTCAGTTAAGCCTTAGCAAGATTTCAGCGGACCATCTCAAGTCTTTATAAATCCATGAAAGTGAGGGTGGTGAGTTTTCAGGTAAATCTAAGAGCTTGCAAATGTGAAAGGCAGCGATTACAGTTGCTGTACTTAAATTTTGTGGCGTTTTAATTAGTTCTAATGACACCAGAGAGCAAATATCAATCAATTTGATATCGATTCCTTTAATCATTCACACTTTCCGATTCCGATAGGGTCTACCATCTTGGAAATCAACTGACCTAAACCCGTGCAGGACGAGGCGATCCACCCAGAGTATTCCGCTACTGCTCTTCTAAGGTCGGAAGATCGCGCAATTCATAGGAAGAGAAGGTATCACCAGAAAAAAGAAGCCGGGCATAAACGTTGATTTAAAAGGAAAGGGGCGCTATGAGAGAAACTACACGAGCAAGCGAAAAAGCACTGCTCAGCCGGAGAGGATTTCTTAAAGCGGCGAGCGTCATAAGTGCTGCAGCCCTTGCAAAAAGGGCAGGAGCTCAGATGCCTACTTTGGTAGCCGCAAATCCCCTGATTGGAACCATCGACATGCATGTTCATGCAGCCCCGGACGTCTTCTCCCGTTCAGTTCATGATATCGAGCTGGCAAGGAAAGCTCGTGAGATGGGGATGCGGGCTGTTGTGATAAAGAATCATGAGTTCATCACCAATGATCGGGCCTATCTGACGCGGATTGCAGTTCCCGGGATAGAGGTCTTCGGCGGCATTACGTTGAATTATGCAGTTGGGGGAATTAATCCGGTTGCGGTAGAGAAAATGATCAAGTTCACTGGAGGTTACGGGAAGATTGTGTGGCTTCCCACCCACGATGCGGCTCACCACAAGGCTTTCTTTGCCAAGAAACCGGAGGCCGGAGGAATCCGGGTGATCGACAGTCTTGGAAGTGTAATTCCAGAATTACGGCAAGTCTTAAAGTTAGTGGCCAAAGCCGACATTATATTTGCCACCAGCCATGTCTCTCCGAAAGAATCCTTGGCAGCGGTTAAGGCAGCCACGGAGGAAGGCGTGAGGAAGATAGTAGTGACGCATGCAATGCAGTCTCCGGGTGAGATGTGCCTGGATGATATGAAGCGGTGCGTGGAGATAGGGGCCACTATTGAGAATTGTTACCTCACGACTTTAATGGGGCCGAAGGCTGCTCTGTCTTGGATGAGGGAGTGGCGGCATGTGTCCCTTGAGGAGTTTGTCAGGGCAATTGAAGCGCTGGGCGCTGAGAATAACATCATCTCAACCGATCTTGGTCAGTACCGGAATTCCACGCCTGCGGATGGAATGAAAGCATTCATCCTGGCCCTCTTCGAGAAGGGGATAGCGCGGGATGAGATCGACTTGATGGCAAAAAGGAATCCAGCGCGCCTCTTGGGGTTAACGGCTTGAAAAACCCATTCGTCCTAACTATATTACGAATTTCAACTAGCTTTAGCACACCTTCGATTTTCATAATCCTGCCGCAAATGTCTCTCCTTGCTGTCGTCTACTGCTGTGGTTACATCAAATCCGAGAGCGATCTTAGTCAATCCCTTGAGAGAAAAAATACGACTTGGCTCCCCTCTCTCTTTTAAGATATCTTCGAGCAATTTCCTAATTGACTCTCTTTTGTTTGCGCGCTTCACAACGAGATTATGCACTAGAGGGTATCTGAGCCACTTCTGAGCAACAATGTAGGGCTGATATTTATTCCGGATTTCTTCCTCTAAAAATCTTTTATAGAGATCTGATAGCTGACCGTCGAAATCTCCGCTATGGTGAGCAAGAATTGCGTTGGCTGCAAGTTCTCCGCTTTCCATGCATTTTCCAATACCTTCACCAGATGCGGGATAAGTGAGACCCAAAGCTTCTCCAACTACAAGAATCGAATCATTGCCAGGGAGGGTACCTCTAAATCCGGTCCGAAGTGGAGCACCTTTTAGAGGACTCTGTTCTTCAGGGTTTGACAACAATTCCTTAGCAATAGGAGATTCTGTGACGAAACGGTTGTATAGATCGATTAATTTTGTTCTATTAGGGGCGCTGGCATCTAAGAATAGCACACATCCGACGTTATAGGTGCCTTTACCAAGAGGGAAAATCCAAGCGTAACCTGGCAATAAGGATCTTTCACAAGAGATTATTAGCTCGTTTTCGGGTCCATCAGAGACCTTAATGTAGCGTCGGACGCCAATCGCAGAGGGTCTGGAGCGCTGGAGTAAGCCGATACTTTTTAAAGGTACGGGGTTGGCACCGGTTGCTATAATGAGATAGCGAGCTGAAACAGAGTGTTTGTTATTTGATCTGTCTCGAAATTGGACTTTGTACTTAGAATCTTCTTGAGTACAACTCTCAAAAAACAAATTCCACCTCGGCTGTGCCCCCTCTTCAATGGCAGCACTACACAGAATATTATCAAACAAAACTCGACGGATCGTGATGAATTTCCCTCTAAGGAGGATCGAATCACCATTAGGGGCAAAGATCCTGAGATATGAAAGTGTATGTCCCTTTTGATATACATCGGAATACAGTCCGATCCTCTTTAGCATATCAACTGCGTCTGGGATAAGTGCATCCCCACAGACCTTATAACGAGGAAATTGATGACGATCTACAAGAAGTACATCTATGCCGCTACGAGCAAGAAGTAAAGCCGCTGTCGATCCTGCTGGCCCAGCACCTACTATTAGGACCTCAGAATCTACCATGAACCCACCTCCTTGTGCAAACCTCACTGTAAATGTCGCCTTACCTCTTTGTTTGTTACCATATTACTTTTTTCTTCAAAAACCAAAACTTATTGAGAGAGCAGGTGTTGCTCTTAAGCAGCTCGAGAGAAGTGTTTGACAAGGTTCTGCATTGTCTGTCGGGGGGGACGTTCGTGCAGAGTGTGCTTAACTAGTTGGAAAATGAAGAGAGGGACGTTGATAAGATTATAAATTTCTTACCACGGTGCCACGCCATGTTTTTCATTCCTCGCCCAATTGTTTCCTTCAGTACATGCTAATTTGCCAACCGGAAATTTCA
>JABAOC010042415.1_pt2 | contig 10445 bp, 11 predicted proteins | sample 7062161 | NCBI WGS metagenome assembly JABAOC01 (sample SAMN14538625, study PRJNA623070) | marine sediment metagenome | biome: marine biome [ENVO:00000428]; feature: marine pelagic biome [ENVO:01000023]; material: deep marine sediment [ENVO:00002113] | place: India: Gulf of Khambhat ...
TCCTCCTCCATACGGAAAACAGATTCGATCTTGACATACAGCGGACGTTAATGTACTGAAGTTAGTCTGTGTCCCACACCCCCTTTCTTGCCAACCACGTGCAACGTGCTTTTCGACTGCTGCGATATAACATTGTGTTGGCGCTTGTTACGGCTGCCCTGCCTGTGATAGCGGGCCATTGCTGGCCGCAGGAAACTGGGGCAGCCTGACCGGCTGCCACTCATCTGCGATAGATTGCAAGTAGGAGATGAACTCCCCCTTAAACTTGCTGTCCCTCTTGCGGTGAACCAGGCCGCTATCCCAATTCTCGCAATATCTCTTCAATCACATCTGCGGCGTGCTCTGCTTGAACTTGGGTGATGACCAGCGGCGGCCGGATGCTCAGGATGTGATCCCCGCCAGTCAGGTACACTCCTTTGGGATAAGCGGCGTGGCTTATTCTCCCAGCCATCCCGGTCAGGGGCTCCTTAGTCGCGCGGTCTTTGACGAATTCCATGGCCAGGTTCAGCCCGCGACCACGCACATCGCCGATGAAGTCGAATTGGTCGTTCCAGCGCCGAAAGCGCCCTAGCAGATACTCACCCACCTCCCGGGCGTGGTCCGCCAGGTTCTCCGCTTTCAAAATGTCGAGGACTGTCAGGGCCGAGGTGCAGGCTAGGTGATTGCCGCCGTTGCCACCGCTGAGTTCGCCCGGCGCCAGGGCAGCCATGACCCGGGCTTCGGCGACCAGAGCGGCGATGGAAACCCCGCCGCCCAGTCCCTTGCCCAGGCACAGCAAGTTGGGGCGCAAGTTCTCCCACTCCAGGGCCAGCATCTTGCCCGTGCGGCCAAAGGAAGACTGTATCTCGTCCAGGATAAACAATACATCCCGCTCGGCGGCCCAAGCCGCCAGCCGCGACAGATAGCCATCCGGGGGGAAGACGATACCGCCTACCCCCAAGTAGGGCTCGATGATCAACGCCGCCAGGTCGTCGGTCCCCTCTGCCGCCAGCATGGGGTCAAGGTAGCCCAAGCAAAAGTAGTCGCACGTCTCCACATCTTTGTCGAAGACGCAGCGATAGCAATAGGGATAGGGGGCGTAAAGACAGCCCGGCATCAACGGGCCGAAGCGGCGCTTACGCTGCATCAGGCCGTTCATGCTGATGGCGCCATAGGTGCGGCCATACACACCGCCCCANNNCCCCAGAAGGACAGAATCTCGTGCCGTCCCGTAAAGCGGCGCGCGACCCGCATGGCCCATTCGCAGATCTCGCTGCCGCTGGTGGCCAGAAATATCCTGTCCAGGTTGGCCGGGGTGAGCTGCGTCAGCCGCCAGACCAGACGTGCCCGGCCCGGGTTGGATAGGCTGCCCTTGCCGGTGATCATCTGTCCCACGGCTTGCTGCAGGGCGGCCACGTGCAGGGGATGACAGTGCCCTACGCTGGCGATGATGTCGCTCATGTCGATGGTCCGGTGGCCGTCGGTGTCGATGAGGATCGCCCCCTCGCCCCGCTCGATGACGACCTGGAGCAGAGCCGGGTTGTAGTCGGCGTCGTAACGGGCGGCCATAGACAACAAGTCCACCGTGGCGGTCTCCGTCATGTCGCCCCCTCCTCTGCTTCCGGCCAGCGAGCGAAGTGCCCCAGGAAAGCTACGACGTCCCGGGTCATGGCCGCCAGCATCTGCTCGCCCTTTTCTGGGGTGGCCAGAGTGGCGTCGCCGTTGGCCCCGCTGGCTGTGGTCATCTTGCCGCCGATATTGATCTTGATCATCCCGCCTTCCCCCTGGGAGCCCGGCATCACATCCTGCACTTCCTTGATCGCCCGCTCCATGTGCACCAGGTCGGGGCGGATAACCAGCATCCAGGAAGTCTCCAGTTCGTCGGCGTGGCCGCCCGACTCTTGCTCGGCCACTCGCCGGGCCGTCTCCCGGCCCAGGCCGCGGATGTTGGTGACGGCTACGTACACGCCCAACTCCTGGTGCAGATCACGGGAAAGCACCAGTAGAGGCGGGTGGGTGGAGACGCCGCTGTCCAGGATCAGGAATTTGCAGGTGCCGTGGCGTGCCAGGGAGCGGACGATGTCGCCCACCATACCGGTGAAGTGATGGGCCGCGATGGAGACGCTGCCGGGCCAGTCCACAAAGGCGGGGTAATACGCGTAGGCTAGAGACGGCAGCATGAGTACTGGCGCCGCCTCCACCACCCGGCGGGCCAACTCCTCGACGAACATCAAGTCGGTGCCACACGGCAGATGGGGGCCGTGTTCCTTGGTGCCCGCGCCGATGGGCAACACGGCGATGGGATAGCGCTGGATAGCCTCGGCGGCTTCCTGCCAGGTCAACTCAGCCAGTCTGACACCTTTCATGTGTCTCGTATTGCCTCCTTTCTGAGCCCCTCGCTCACTTCCAGTTGCGCCGGGGGCAGTGAGACAAATATTCGCTGCCTGTTTCAGTGATCAGAATGTCGTCTTCGACTACGAACGTTCCCATATCGCTGACGCACATAGGCTCGATGGCGATGGTCATTCCCGGCTGCAAGTGCAACTCGTTGGTTGGGTCGAGCAGAGGCTCCTCACGCAACTTACAGCCAATGCCGTGACCCGTACCCCAGGCAACGCCCGCCAGCCCAAACTCAGCCGCCACCTGGTTGCCCACTTCCCGAAGGTGCCGGGCGGGGACGCCGGGGCGGGCCGCCTCTTTGACCGCCTGGGTGGCCGTCAGCGCGAAGTCAAGTGCATTGGCTTGCTGCGCGGTCGGCTCGCCCAGCAGAACGGTGCGGGACAAGTCGGCGCAGTAGCCGTGGTAGGCCGCGCCCAAGTCGATGTAGACCGGCTCGCCGCGCCCGATGGGGCGCGGGCTGGGCGCTGCATGCTTCCATGCAGCCCGCGGCCCGGCGACGACCAGGGGCATAAAGGCCACGTCGTCGGCCCCGGCGCGGAACATAGCCCGCAGCGCCTCGGCGACCACTTCCTGCTCTGAGATCCCCGGGCGTACTACATCCACAGCGGCCGCCATTGCGGCGTCCGATTGGCTCACCGCTTTGCGGATCGTCTCGATCTCCAAGGGGCTCTTGGCCGCACGCAGTCCGATCAGCGCGAACGTGGCGTCTACCATCTCTAGGTCGGAGTTGGCTCGGACCAACCCTTGATAGACAGGCGTGGGCAGCCCCGCCTCACCGACCACCCCCAGGCGGCCTTTAATTTCGTGATCGCCGAGCAGACCCAGGAGTTCGTCGCGCACTTTGTACAGCGAGCCGGCGCCACGGCTAGGTGGGCGGATGTCTTGCACCCAGGTAGCACACAGATCGTAGCCCGGCACGTCGTCGTGCAAGACCAACGTGGCTTCGCCCCCGGCTGTCAGGAACAGGAAGGCGTTGCCGACGCCAGGCTTCCAGTTGATCAGCCAGCGGATATCACCGGGGTGTCCGGGGGCGCCGCAGACGATCAGGGCCTCCAGACCTTGTTCATCCATAAGTGCCTGCGCCTTGGCTACCCGTTCTGCATACTCCTCCGCCGGAAAGGGTAGTTCCAGGCAGCCCTGGCGGAATTCCCAGGTGTAAGCCCGGGCCAGCCAACTGGCGCGATCACGACGCTGTCGTTCCTGGACTATGTCTCTCTCCGAGTCAGTTGCCGATCTTGCAGATTTGCGTGCGAGATGTGTTGCGCAGGAGATGTAGCATCCCTTTTTCGTCGTACAGACCCAACGCTTGGGTGGGGCAGACTTCCACGCAGGATGGGCGCTTTCCGACAGAGATACGACTGATACAGAGATCGCAGCCATCTGTGGCCTGCGGGACAAAGTCCATAGACAGTACGCCGTTCACCTGATGGGGTCCGATGGTCTCGACGTGGATCCACTTCTCGCCTTCGGCCAGGTTGTGTTCCTGCTTGCAGGCCACTTCACAGGTAAGGCAACCGATACAGCGTTCCAGGTTGGCAATCAAAGCTTTTCGTGTTGCCATATTCCTATCCTTCTTCCCAAGCCTCGACCTTGCGCACCCGACATAGGAAGGATCGGTTGCCCGTGGCGCCGGAAATGGGATCGCGCTCCTTTTCCGAGGTGATGACATTGGCCAGATCGTCGTTGCCGGCATATGGCTCGCCGTAGCCGTGGGTGACGATTACCAACCGGGGGTGGACAGTGGCCCGCAGCCGGGCCCGCACCCGGATGCGCCCTCGGGATGATTCCACCGCCATCCAATCCCCGTCGGCAATGCCCAACTCGGCGGCTGTGTGTGGGTGAATCTCGCCGAAGGGGTCGGGCTCGATCTCCCGTATCCAAGGCAGGGTACGAAATTGGGTATGGGTGTGGATGCCCAGCTTCAAGCCAGTGGAACAGACCAGGGGATATGCCTCAGCCAGCTCCGGCGTGGATAGCGGGCTGGCGGCCGGCTCCACGAAGGTGGGTAGCGGGTCTAGGCCCTTTCCGGTAAAGGTGGAGGCTACGAACTCAATCTTTTTCGAGGGGGTGGAGAAGCCAACGCGCTCGTACTTACGATACAGCTCCTCGGCCGGGTACCTGCGCACGTAGCCGCCCGGATGACGACGTAGCCAGTCAACGTCGATGCCATTGGGCTCTAGTTCCCAGTCAAAGGCCTCGATCACGTTCTTCCAGGGAAAGTGTGTCTTCAGCCCGACCCGACGCGCCAGGGCGAAGACGAAGTCCAGGTCAGGCCGGCTCTTGCCCACCGGCGGCACGCATTGATTCTGCATGGCTATCAGGTTGCCGTCGGCAAAGGGGCGGTAGCGATAGTAGAGGATCAGGCTGCGCTCCAGGAAGCTGGCGGCTGGCAGGACAATGTCAGCGATCTGCGCCGTGGCGGTGGGGTACAGATCATGCACCACCAGGAAATCGGTCTCACGCAGAATTTCGCGTACGGTATCCGTCTCCGATAGCACTGCCACCGGGTCGCCTCCCTGTACGATGAGCGCCCGGATGGGATGCGGTTTTCCGGAGGTGATGACATCGGTCATCTCTACGCCGGTCTGGGTCAGGCCCCAACCATAGTACAGAGGATACTGGAAGACCGCCTTGTCGTCGAAGTCGGGCGGGCGGTTGCCCCGCAACTGTACGTCCACAAAGGGCAGGGGCGGCACCAGGATGCTGCCTCCCGATTCGTCCACGGTGCGCAGCAGGGCACGCAGGATCGAAGTGGTGCGTACCGTCTGGACCGTGTTGGTGTGCTGGTCCAGGCCGTTGCCGTCCACCACCACTGCCGGTCGGGTGGTAGCCAGCATGCGGGCGGCATGCCGGATCTTCTCGGCCGGGACCCAGGTGATAGCCGCAACCGTCTCGGGGGTGTAATCCCCAACGAATTCGCTGAGCTGGTCGAAGCCCACCGTCCACTGATCCACGAAATCGGCGTCGTAGAGCCCCTCCTGGATAATGACCTGAATCATAGCCAGCACCAACGCCCCAGTAGTACCGGGCCGCGGCTGGAGAAACAGATCAGCCTTGGCGGCGGTATTAGTGAAGCGAGGATCGACGACGATGAGCTTGGCTCCCCGCTCGCGGGCCCACACAATGCGCGGCATATAGTTGTGACGGGTGAAGTGAAGGCCGGGTTATAACCCAGCAGCATAATACAGTTGGTGTGCTCGTAATCGGGTTCAGGGAATCCACCGAAGGTGGCGGCGTGGGCGATGGCCCGGGGTGCGAAACACAGGTGGGCATGGGTGAAGATGTTGGGCGAGCCCCAGGCGTTCATAAAGCGGATGACGTAGTTGTAATTGGTCACCCAGCCAGGTGCTTGGCCCCGGTAGTAGCCCACCTGCTCGGGGCCAGAGTCGTCGCGGATGGCGGCGAGCTTCTCGGCGATTTCGTCCAGCGCCTCGTCCCAGGATATGGGCTGCCACTGGCCGGAGCCCCGCTCACCGACGCGCCGCAAGGGAGTCCTCAGCCGCCGCGGGTCGGTCACCAACTGGGCCGAAGCCAGACCCTTGGCGCACAGGCGGCCTTGGTTGGTGGGGTGCTCTGGCATGCCCTCGACGCGGAGGATGCGTCCCTGCTCCACCGTCACGTCCAGGCCGCAGTAAAAGTAGCACATCTGGCAGATCGTCTTGATGGTCTCGCTCATGGTCAGACCCTTCAACGTTCCACTTCAAAAGGTGCCTGGCACCTAGCAGGCGCCAGTTCTCTGAAAGCCTAACAAATCGTCTAGACTCAAGTCTCGGCTAAAATCGCGGATAGGGTATTGCGGATGTGGCGGCGCATGGCCTCACCAGCGGCTTCCTCGTCACGTGCTGCCAAGGCGTCGATGATGTCCAGTTCCTCTCGCATGCCTTCTTCGGTCCAGGCGGCCAGATGCGGGTCCATAATCAAGACACTCTGCATCAAGATCAATAACCGCTCGATGAAGTCGGCCAGGATGCGGTTGCCGCTGGCCCGGGCGATGGTCAAGTGGAACTCGCGGTTGTGCTCGGGCAGGTTCGAATCGTCCTCGGACTCGGCCAGCTCTCGGAGGCGAGTGATCTCTTCGTCGGAGATGCGCCGGGTCGACTGGAGTGCTGCTTCGACTTCCAGCAGTTCGCGGACGCGGAAGGCGTCCAGGATTTCGGAAAGAGAGACAGTGCGTACCAAGTGACCGCGCCGGGGGATGGTGGTGATCAGCCCATCGCTGGACAGCATGGTCAGGGCCTCACGTACTGGGGTGCGGCTGACTCCGAATCGCTTGGCCAGTTCTAGTTCCGACAGCAGCGCGCCCGGCTCGACCTCGCCCCACATGATCTCCTGTTTAAGGACGTCGTAAACGCTTTGGGTGGCGCTGGGCTTGGCCTGCGAATCGAGAGAGGATGATAGTGTATGCGTTTCTTGCTTGCCGATCACTTGACTACTCCGTGGGAATCTTCTTGGTAGGAATGGCTGGTTACCTGTCGGTCGGCACGCCTGGCGTGAGCATCACAAACTGGGATACAACTTGTATACAGAGCGTATACAAGCATTATTATAATGCGAAGCGCGGAAATGTCAAGTGCTTTCGCACCAAATAATTCTTTCATAAAGATGCCCCCTTGCCCCAGCCACTCGGCCATTGGCGCGGCGTGAACCCCTCCAGCGTGAAGCGGCGGTCGGCGCGCGTTGGTCGAAGCGGGCCACCTCGGTGATGCTGTTGATGCTGATGCCAGGAATCAACATCGACCCCCATTCTCCACTGATGCGAGAATGGAGCAGTTTATTTACCAAACAGGTCAAATTTATGGTATAATAAGATTAACGACGACTATTACCAATGGCACTTGCTTAACGGCGGAAGGTGTTACAGTTCCAAATGGGTTGACGAAGGTTCCCCATTCTACGGCTATTCTTCCGTCGTAAATGCTTAGAATTTAGAAACATATGGAGGTGAAACAATTGGAAACAGAATGGAGTCTAGCAAGAGACATAATCATCGGAATCGGTGGAGCGGCCGGTGATGGGCTGGACAAAACCGGCGACACGCTGGCGCGCACGGCTTCGCGTCTGGGTCTGCATGTGTATGCTTACAACAGCTATCAGTCTATCATCCGTGGCGGGCACATCTGGCTGCGCGTTCGCCTGAGCGAAAAGAAGTTGCACAGCCACGGCGACCACCTGCACGCGCTGATTGCCCTGAACCAGGATACCTTTGAACGTCATGCACGCGAGGTGGAGTTGGGTGGGGTCATCTTCTTCAACAGCGACAAGGTCAATTGTGACCCATCGATGTTACGCGAAGGTGTCCAGTGCCTGGAACTGCCCGTCGGCGAACTGATCAAGCCTTTTGGACGCGTACCATCTGTCATGCAGAATTCGGTCCTGTTGGGGGCGCTGCTTTATTGGCTCAATCTGGATTTCCGGGTGACCGAAGAGGTTTTGACGGATACATTCAGGCACAAGGGCCAAGAAGTAATTGACCAGAACACAGGTATCGCGCGGGCCGGCTACGACTATGCACGCCAAAATTTCGAGCGCCCCAGCGTCGACTGGGGATTCAGCCACGTGCGCCGTCCGTTCGTAACGGGTAACGAAGCGTTAGCTATGGGCGCGGTCGCAGCCGGATTGAAGTTCTACTCGGCCTATCCAATGACACCCGCTTCCAGCATTTTGCACTGGCTGGTGGCTCACGGCGAGAGAGTGGGGGTGGTGGTGAAGCAGGCCGAAGACGAGCTGGCTGTGGTCAATATGGCCATTGGCGCCGGCCTGGCCGGTGCGCGCGCCATGTGTGGTACCTCGGGCGGCGGCTTCGCCCTGATGAGTGAGGCGATTGGCTTGGCCGGAATGATAGAGGCGCCGGTGGTCATCGTCAACGTACAGCGAGGTGGGCCCTCGACGGGTCTGCCTACCAAAACCGAACAAGGCGACCTCAATCAGGTGTACGGTGCCTCGCAGGGAGACTATCCACGCGTCATAATAGCACCATCCACCGTGGAAGATGCCTTCTATACGGCCGCCGAGGCCCACAACCTGGCCGAGGAACTCCAAGGGCCGATCATCATCATCTCTGACCTGTTGTTGGGCGAACACCCCGAAACTGTCGAACCACATGCCCTACGCGCCGACGTATCCATTGAGCGCGGTAAGCTGCTGTCCGAAGCCCCCGACGGCTACAAACGCTTTGTTATGACCACCGATCATATCTCGCCCCGAGTCTTGCCAGGTACGCCTGGCGCCGCGTTTGTAGCGGGCAGCGACGATCATGACGAAGAAGGGATACTCATCAGCGATGAGTACACTAACCCCGCCATTCGCCGCAAAATGCAAGAAAAGCGCATGGGGAAACTGGAAACCATCCGGCAGAAGCTCACGCCTCCAAAGCTGGAGGGGCCGGCCGACGCCGACTTAACCTTTGTAGGTTGGGGCTCTACGTGGGGTGTCATCCACGAAGCCATCGAGGAGATGGCACAGACAGGTATTACAGCAAACCATCTGCATATCAAGTATCTCCATCCCTTCCACGCCGACGAGGTGATGGACATCCTCTCTGACAGCCAGCGCATCATCGTGGTTGAGAATAACAGCAGCGGTCAGTTTGCACGATTCCTGCGCGCCGAAACGGGCATAAAGGCCGATGATAGGGTGCTCAAATATGACGGGGAGCCCTTTACGCCCAGTTACATCGTCCGGGCGGTGGGGGCGATCCTCGACGACCGCCCACTGTCGCTGGACGTAAGCCAAGACGAAGCTCGTGAGATAGCCTATCATTATATCCACGTCAAATTGGGCGACGACGCCCGACCAGTGGAATACGAGCAGGTATCTCTGCCTGGCTACGATGAGCCCTTGTGGCACGTAACCCTGGCCGGAAGGAAGGAAGGCGAGCCGCGCGGTAGCCTGTTGATCGGGGTCAAAACTGGCGCTACCTATGGCTGGCAAGAGGAGAGCCCTGAAGCTGTCGTAGAATCATCAGTTGCAGCCTGATTTAGGCAATGCCGAGAAAATAATAGCCCAAAGCACAAACTCGCATCAGTCCAAGTGAACACAGTATGTGAATGGCTTCGGGCATTGCTAAGGCTTTTCCAAGATTGGAAAAGCCTTAGCCGAGGAGGTTAGATAATTATGGAAGCTGTACGAGATAGAGAGTTGACATTAGACTTTTATGATGGGCCGGTCGATCCAGACTGGTGTCCCGGTTGCGGCGACTTTGGTGTGCTGAACGCCATGAAACGGGCGGCGCTGAAACTTGAGCTGCTCCCACATGAATTAATGTTCGTGTCTGGTATTGGTTGCTCGTCCAATCTACCGGGTTTTATTCACAGTTATGGAGTACACAGCTTGCACGGGCGTGCCGTGCCCATAGCCACGGGTATCAAGCTGGCCAACCCTGATTTAAATGTCGTCATTACTGGCGGAGACGGGGATGGCTACGGGATCGGTATGGGTCACTTCATCCACGCTATGCGGCGCAACCTGGACCTGACCTACGTGGTGATGAACAACCAGATCTACGGCCTGACCACCGGCCAGGCTTCGCCGACAACTATGAAGGAGGTGCGTACCAAAACAACGCCGCGCGGCAATGCCGAACTGCCCATCAACCCGCTGGCACTGGCAATTGTCTCAGGCGCCACCTATGTAGCACGCGGCTTCTCGGGTAATACCCGTCAACTCGCCGACCTTTTCGCGGGCGCCATCGCCCACAGGGGGTTTGCTTTAGTCGACGTGTTCAGCCCGTGCGTCACCTTTAACAGAGTCAACACTTATGCCTGGTTCAAACAACGTGTTTACGCTCTGGCCGATGAAGAGGGTTATGATCCCGGAGATCCCGAGGCTGCCCTGCAAAAGGCCTTTGAATGGGGGGATCACATCCCACTGGGGCTGTTCTACCAAAGCGAACAACCGACTTATGAGGACAGCGAGCCAGTTCTGCAGGATGGCCCACTGGTGAAACAGCCGTTGGGCATCGAATCATCCCTTCTTGACGAGTTGCTGGCCGAGACTATGTAATCACCCGATAGTATCCTCAACACACGTTGGGCAAGCGCCTTGCACCTGCTCGACGACCTGCTCAC
>JABAOC010002040.1_pt10 | contig 10443 bp, 12 predicted proteins | sample 7062161 | NCBI WGS metagenome assembly JABAOC01 (sample SAMN14538625, study PRJNA623070) | marine sediment metagenome | biome: marine biome [ENVO:00000428]; feature: marine pelagic biome [ENVO:01000023]; material: deep marine sediment [ENVO:00002113] | place: India: Gulf of Khambhat ...
CAGTGAGAAAAGTTGGAGCGATTACCGGCAAACTATCTCAAGCTGAGAAATTGAGCGGTGAAATGGAAAAAGCGCTAGAACAGGTGAAATCGCAGACAGAAATACTTAACGATGAAGAAAAACCAAAAGTATTTTACGAGCTTTATAAAGAACCGTTTATGAGTGCGGGCCAAGGAACTTTTATCGATGATATTATCCAATTGTCTGGTGGTAAAAACATAGCGGCTGGTAGTAAAGGCCAATATCCCCAATTCAGTTTAGAAACCTTACTGCACGAAAATCCCGATATATATCTGGCAGCATCGGGCAGCATGAGTGACCCTGGAGAAATCAAAGGCAGATCTGGTTTCGAAAATCTTAAGGCCGTGAAGGAAGGAAAAGTCTTTGTTATTGAAGAGCACCTGGTGAATCGTCCGGGGCCGCGCATCGTAATGGGGCTGAGAAAAATAGCTGAAGTGATCCATCCAGAGTTATTTGAATAGATGAAAATATACAAAGAAATCAGGCTAATCGCTCTTCCTTTATATATGGTAACTATAGATTCAGCCCACATACCGCTAAGACACGCACGAAAGTCGTCAGTGGGAAGTCGATAGCGGGCAGTGGAAATTATACTCCCGACTATCGACTGAAAGACTCTCTACTAGGTCAGTATGTAAGCAGGCGGTGAAAAAGTGAAGTTACCCCGGATACTTATTGCAGGGACAGCAAGTGGAGTAGGGAAAACCACCAGCACAGTGGGTATCATTGCCGCTTTAAGAAAGAGAGGTTATCGTGTGCATCCCTATAAAGTAGGTCCCGACTATATTGATCCTGGTTATCTGACGCAGGCAGCAGGAAGTGCGTGCCGAAATCTTGATAGTTGGATGACACTGCCGGAGACAGTTAAAGACCTATTTAGCCGAAATTCCTCACCCCTGAGTATAGCAATAATTGAAGGAGTAATGGGACTATATGATGGATACGAAGGTTTGAGCGAACAAGGAAGCACGGCTGAAGTTTCTAAACTTTTAAGGTCTCCAGTTGTTCTAATTCTGGATGCAAACAATATGGCCCGAAGCTCAGCGGCCGTAGTATTAGGCTATAAAGCCTTTGATGCCCACGTAAACCTTGCTGGTGTGATTATTAATAGGGTTAGTAATCCAAGGCATTATAAGATAGTTAAAGACGCTATAAAGCAAACAAATATACCAGTACTGGGTTATCTCAGTCAAAACACCCAGATTGCCTTTGAGGAGCAACGCCTCGGGCTTGTTCCCGCAATTGAAACCAGGAGCCAAGAAAAAATTGACAATCTGGCAGAAATGGCAGAGAAGACTTTGGACATAGAAGCTATTATAAATATCTCACACACAGCTCCTTCGCTGGAAGTGTCTTCTCCCGTCATTTTTTCAAAACGAGCTATAAAGAAAAATGTTCGCATAGCAGTAGCCAAAGATAAAGCTTTCAACTTCTATTATCAGGAAAATCTTGAACTTCTTGAAGTGCATGGTGCCCAAATAGTTAATTTCAGTCCCCTAAAAGATAAAGAATTACCTGCCGGTTCTACAGGTCTTTATATCGGTGGTGGTTTTCCAGAAGTCTATGCAAAAGAACTTGCACTCAATGAACGGATGAAGGCTGATATACGGAATTCGGTTGAATCTGGTATGCCTGCTTATGCAGAATGTGGAGGTATGGCGTACCTAAGCCGTGAAATAATCGACTTCGAAGCTTGCTGCCATCCGATGGTAGGAGTGATTCCTTTGTCTTGCAGGATGGGAAAAAGACTTACAATGGGTTACAGAACCATTGAGCTCTTTCAGGATAACATAATTGGTTATCAGGGAAACGAGATCCGAGGACACGAATTCCATTATTCGAATCTAGTGGGGGCATTATCGGATAATAAGTCTTTTTCCCATGCTTACGTTGTATGCGAAAAGGGGAGGAAAAGCAAAGAAGGGCTGGTTTACAAGAATCTTTTGGCTAGCTATATCCATCTGAACTTTTACGGATTTCCTTTTCTCGCCCGTAATTTTGTTGAAAGTTGCACGAAATGGCAAAAAGAGGAGATGTCCAAAATTTATGACCCGAATACGTCAGACTAGCATACTGGCCATTCTCAGTGTTTTTCTTTTACTTACTGGTATAGTGGCTATCTCGCTTGGGGCCGTGCGAATACCTATTTCCGAAATTGTTGCTATTTTTTTAAGTCGGATTCCCTTCCTGGGATTGCTTTTTTCAGGCGGGAGCTCCAAAGCTTATGAAATTATAATAATGCAAATTCGACTGCCTCGAGTAGTTTTAAGCATATTGGTGGGAGCAGCTCTGGCTACGGCAGGAGTCATTCTCCAGGGGCTTTTTAAAAATCCTATGGCTGACCCCTATATAGTGGGAGTTTCTTCAGGAGCTGCATTGNNCTTTTTAAGGGACCGGGATTGCTTGCCATGTACGCTATTCCCCTATTGGCCTTTGCAGGTGCAATATCGGCAACTTTGGTGGTTTACCATTTAGCAAAGACAGCAGGAAGAGTGCCCATATCATCGCTCCTCCTTTCGGGGATTGCAGTAGGATCTTTTCTCACAGCAATCATGAGCTTTCTTATGGCAACCACTACAAGGGATCTCCACTCAGTAATATTCTGGCTAATGGGAGGATTTTCTGCTCGTAACTGGAACCACGTTAATATGGCTCTACCTTTCTTTATGATAGGACTGCCCGCAGCTCTAATTTTCTCCAGGGAACTCAATATTATGCTTTTAGGTGAAGAAAAAGCTTATCATCTGGGAATAGAAGTAGAAACTATAAAAAGATTGCTACTGATAGTTGCTTCGATGATGGCTGCTTCAGCAGTTGCAGTTAGTGGTCTAATAGGATTCGTTGGTTTAATGATACCGCATATTATTCGTCTGATAATAGGTCCTGACCACCGGCTGGTTATACCAGCTGCGGCTTTAGCCGGATCAATCTTTCTCGTTTTTGCTGATACGGTTGCACGAAGCCTTCTTGCACCAACGGAAATTCCAGTAGGGATAATAACTGCCTTTTTTGGAGCTCCGTTCTTTGTCTATTTATTAAGGCTTAAAAGAAAATCCTTAATTTAGGAGGAATAGTGGGTTTATCTTTAAAACTATCTGGCGTTGAATTCAGTTACGATGGCATACCGGTGCTTGAAAATGTTGAACTCAAGGTTGAGGAAGGCGACTTCTGGGGCTTAATTGGCCCCAATGGAAGCGGTAAGTCGACCCTGCTAAGAATAATTTCACGGGTTCTTAGACCTTATAATGGTGCAATCTACATAGACGGTAAAAGCCTGGACAATCTCTCTCAGAAAGCTATTGCGCAAAATATTGCATGCGTTCCGCAAGAAACGCAGACTTCCTTTGCATTTTCTGTATCAGATATCGTTCTTATGGGAAGGTTCCCTCATTTGAGACGGTTTCAGGCTGAAGATGCTGAGGATTTTAAAATTGCGAGAGAATCTATGAGAAGAACGCAAACACTTCATCTTGCTGAACGGCCTATTACCGAATTAAGCGGGGGAGAAAAGCAAAGAGTCATCATCGCTCAGGCTCTGGCTCAGGAGCCACGTCTTCTCTTGCTGGATGAGCCAACAGCTCATCTTGATATCAACCATCAACTTCACATTCTCGATTTATTAAACAATTTAAATCAAGACGGGCTTACTCTTATTACCGTATTACATGATCTCAATCTGGCCGCGCGGTACTGTAAACATTTAATCCTACTAAACAATGGCAGAATAGAGGTCATTGGAGAAGTAAAAGAAGTATTTGATCCTGACATAATCAGAAGGGTTTTCAAAACAGATATAGTCGTTAACCAGAGCCCTGTAACCAAGACCCTCTATTTAACTCCAATAAGATCTGTAGATAAGGTTTGAGATGATAAAACAGAGGCTTATTTTGATTAGCGGAGGCGCTAGAAGCGGAAAGAGCGACTACGCCATAAAATTGGCTCAAGAATTGGGAGAAAAAGTAGTCTATATGGCAACTGCTGAAGCTATTGATAGCGAAATGAAAGCAAGAATAGCACGTCACAAAAAGAACAGGCCGGGTGGATGGAGCACAGTTGAAGTGTCACAAAATTTGGAAGACGCTTTTGATAAAAGGCAAGCAGCTCAAGTAGTCCTCATTGACTGCTTAACCCTTCTTGCAAATAATCTGCTAATGAAGGAAATTTATGAGGTCACGGGAAGAGAACCACTGGTTGCAGATGAGAACTCAACGGCTATTTATAATGAGCCAACAAGCCAGGAGTCAAGGCTCGCAAGTCTTGAAATGGGTAATGAAAGTAGTGAAATATGGGATAAGTCCAAGAAGATGGAAAGAATAGAAAACAAAATACTCAAATACGTGGACAGTTTTTTAAAAAAGATTCAGGAAGCTGATTGTACTGTTATTATTGTTACTAATGAGCTTGGATTGGGTATTGTTCCGGCTTATCCTTTAGGTCGCTTCTACCGTGATTTAATAGGAGCAGTTAACCAGAAGGTGGCGGCATCTTCTGATGAAGTTTATTTTATGGTGTCTGGAATTCCAATTAAAATAAAAGGATCAAACTAGCCATAAAGCTGCAGGGCTGCGAAGCTACGAAATTTTAGGATCTTAAGCTTTGAGGCATGATGTGTTGAGGCTTGATGGCATCTTAAATATTATGCATAAAAAGAACATAAAATAGGTAGTTTGTGATGGAAAATAGACAGAGTAAACTTGCAAAAACCATAATGATACAGGGAACGGGATCTTTTGTAGGAAAAAGTGTAATTGTCGCTGCACTTTGCCGTATTTTCAAGCAGGAAGGGTATAGAGTCACACCTTTTAAATCCCAGAATATGTCGCTTAATTCTTATATTGCAGCCGGCAATAAGGAAATCAGCAGGGCTCAGGCCGTACAGGCTGAGGCAGCGGGAATTGAACCAACTGTTCATATGAATCCGATTTTGCTCAAACCAAATGGTTGTCATAGTCAGGTTGTTTTACTCGGGAAGCCGTTCGGTAACCTTTCAGCCTGCGAATATGAGAAGAATAAACATAAATTCTGGTTGAAAGCAAAAAATTGTCTTGAAAAACTCCGTAAGGAATATGACATAGTGGTTATGGAGGGAGCAGGAAGTCCAGCCGAAATAAACATCCCAAACGACATTTGCAATATGAAGGTAGCAATTACTGCCGACAGCCCGGTTATTATTGTTGGAGATATAGATAGAGGGGGCATTTTTGCTTCTCTGATTGGCACCATAGAACTTCTTTCAAAACCAGAAAGAAGACTGATTAAGGGATTCATTATCAACAAATTCAGGGGTGATGAGTCTATTCTAAAACCGGGTCTGCGATTTTTACAGGAAAAGACAGGTATACCAGTTCTGGGAGTAATCCCTTATTCATCGTCTTTGTTTCTCCCTCAAGAGGACTCACAGTCCTTAGATGAAGTCTTACCAGGAGGCAATAAAATAATTGAAATAGTAGTAGTTCGCTTACCACATATTGCCAATTTTACTGATTTCGAAAAACTGGCCCACGAACCAGCTGTCAACCTGCGTTATCTCAATAAACCTCAAGATTTAGAAGGTATTGATCTGCTCATTATCCCAGGTTCCAAAAACACAATAGCTGATTTAGAATTCCTAAGGACAAATGGTTGGGTACTAAAAATTAATGAAATAATAGCGAATAAGATTCCCGTGCTGGCAATCTGTGCAGGTTTTCAGATGATGGGAAAACTAATTAAAGATAGTGAACATCTAGAGTCAGAGGAGAAAGAGGTAGAGGGCCTGGGTCTTTTAGACATAACTACCGTGTACAAAACTTCCAAGCAGACGTATAGGGTTGAGGCAATTCCTTCTTCAAATATTACCTCTTTTGGCGTACATCCTTCTTCAGTCATAAAGGGGTATGAAGTACACTTTGGAAGAACCGTATATGGACCCAGTTCCATCCCCGCATTTCGTATTGTAAAGCGAGGCAATAGAGCAGTTTCAGTCAATGATGGTGCTATCGACGTCGAAAAAGGAATTCTGGGTACCTATATTCACGATCTTCTTGAAAATGACTGTTTCCGCAGGTTTTTGCTAGCGAATCTTTTTAGAAAAAGAGGTCTTCAAAAACCTGAATATGTTGAATTTGAAACAAAAGAGCAGCTTTATGACAGGTTAGCCAATTTGGTGAGAGAACGTATAGATTTAAAGTATATTTTTGAGCTTTTGAATTTAAACGAGCCAAATAAATATTATTCTCACATGCTTGGCAAATAGCAGATTATGAAAAGGTAAATATCCTTGGCCGTAACACACGTCGTTCTGGCATATTTTCTAGATCTGATGATTGGTGATCCAGCTTTTTTTCTGCATCCAGTTAAGATTTTGGGAAGAATAATATCCTGGTGGGAAAAAAGGGTGATGCCCAAAGTCAACAAACCTCTTTGGCAAAGAGTTGCTGGTTTAATATTTACACTATCAATATTGCTGGCTACTTATTTTGGTACTATGTTACTTATTTCGGGGGTTAGAAATGTTTCAGAGCTCTTATTCTGGCTGCTAAATGTATATCTTATCTCAACCACCTTAACAACCAAAGGCTTGAAGAATACGGCAGAAGTCCTCAGAACCTTGCTTTCAGAAGGAAAGATTGAAAAAGCCAGGAAGATACTAAAAGATCTTGTTGGAAGGGATACTGGGACGCTGCAGACGGAAGATATGGTAAGGGCAACTATTGAGTCTGTTGCCGAAAATACTACCGACGGAATTGTAGCGCCATTGTTCTACGCTTTCATAGGTGGTGCTCCGCTGGCAATGGTATACCGAGCGGTGAATACTATGGATTCAATGTTGGGATATCGAAGTCCGCCATACCTCTATTGGGGATGGGCTAGCGCACGTATGGACGATGTACTAAATTACTTACCCGCCCGGATTATATACATCCTCATGCCCGTAGCAGCTTTGCTATTAGGCAAGAGCACAAAGAATTCTATAAGAATCATGCTCCGTGATGGGAAAAAACACCCAAGTCCTAATAGCGGTATACCAGAAGCAGCGATGGCTGGAGCTCTACGGGTCCAATTAGGAGGTTTTAGCATTTATAAGGGGCGGAGAGAATTTAGACCCTACTTAGGAGATGCAATAAGAGAGTTATCACCATCCATAGTTGGTGAATGTGTAGAAATCACATATGTTGTCTCTATTTTAATGGTGATCACATGCCTTATTATGTGGCTTGGAGGGATAATCATTGGAACATAAAGGTTTAGTACAGGTTTATATTGGTGATGGAAAAGGCAAAACAACAGCAGCATTCGGGCTTGCTTTGCGAGCACTAGGCCAGGACTTAAAGGTATGCATTATTCAATTTATGAAGTCACCAGAAGTTGAAACAGGAGAAGTTAAAGCTATTTCTTCACAGCCAAACTTGGAAATATATCGCTTTGGAGGAGACTTGCTATATCCTGATCTACGCCCAGAAGCAAAAGAGAAAATCCGTCGGGAAACCCTTAACGCACTTTCCCTGGCCATAGAAAAAGCCAAGAATCCCGACATAGACCTCTTGATACTTGATGAAATAAACATAGCATTGAATTACGGATTAATATCGGTTGACGAAGTGTTAAAGCTGATTGATTCGAAAGCAATAGGTCAGGAGATTGTATTAACAGGAAGAAATGCTCCAGAAAAGCTCGTTGATAAAGCAGATCTGGTTACTGAGATGAAAGTGATAAAGCATCCTTATGACAAGGGTGTAAGAGCACGGAAGGGGATAGAGTACTGATGAACTCTCTTATGCTGGCAATTAAATTCTTATCAGTTATTCCTCTTCCTGGTCATGATAAAGTTGAACCCAGAGAATTAGGCAAATCTACTGCATTTTTTCCATTTGTAGGTGCTTTTTTAGGACTAATTGTAGTAAGCATAGATAGTTTATTTGTACGATTTCTACCTCTACCACTAAATAATCTTTTTCTAATAATCGCTCTTGTATTAATAAGAGGAGGACTTCATCTTGACGGTCTTATTGACACTGCTGACGGGATTTTCAGTCGAAGAGATAGGACAAAAACTCTGCAGATTATGAAGGACAGTAGAATTGGTACTTTTGGAGCCCTGGCACTACTCTCAACTATTCTGATTAAATGGGAAGTATTGAATCATCTAACGCCAGAGCTCAAATGGAGGTTGTTAATTCTGGCTCCGGCATTGAGTGAATGGGCAGTAGTCTACTGTACTTTTGTCTATCCCTATGCACGTGACGAGGGTATGGGGAAGATCTTTGCTCAGGAAACCGGCTGGCTGCAGTTCAGCCTGGCGAGCACAACAGCGGCGTTGCTTATTGTCTCCTTATTTAAGGACAATATTACAGTTGCTTTTCTACTGTTCTTGATTCTAGTAGCAGGAGCAGCAGCGTATGTGGCAAAAAGACTTCAAGGCTTCACGGGTGACAGTTATGGCGCAGTAGGAGAGCTGGCAGAAATTTCGGCTTTCTTAATATTCGGACTTGCAATAACCATACCTGGATAGGAAAGAGTGAATGCAAGCATGCAAATACATGGTGGAAATCGTTTGGACATAGTAGACAAGTATAGCCTTGCATCAGAAGACATTATTGATTTTAGCAGCAATATAAATCCTTGGGGTCCACCAGAATCAGTATTGAAGGCAATCAAGGTAAATTATGACAAAATTGCGTGTTATCCTGATTTGCAGACCCGTTACTTAAAGAAAGCTGTATCGGAATATTTAGGAGTTGAAGAAGTAAATATTTTATTGGGTAACGGCTCCAGTGAGCTTATATACATACTTCCTGCGGCATTAAGAATAAGAAAAGTTTTAATATTGGTACCAACGTTTGTTGAGTATCAACAAGCATTCCTGGTACATCAAGGAAAAGTTATTTTCCATATCTGTTACATTATGGATGAGGATAGAAGTCCAAACTATCTAAAAATTCCAAATATTGACCAATTCGATGCTGTTATTATTTGCAACCCAAACAATCCAACAGGTAATTTATGGCATAAAGAAGATTTGCTTCTGCTATTATCCGAGGCATGCAAAAGTGACACTCTTCTAATTATTGATGAAGCCTTTATCGATTTCGTAGAGGACAAAGAGAGCTTCACCCTGGTTAAAGAGGCGTCCGCTAACGAACATATTCTTATACTCGGCTCCTTTGGAAAGTTTTTCTCGCTAGCAGGACTACGTTTAGGATATCTGGTAGCAAGTCTTGAAAACTGTAGAAAAATCAAAGAGATGATTGCCCCGTGGAACGTAAATTCCCTTGCTCAGGTTGCAGCACCATTGGCGCTGAGGGATAAATTTTTCATTTGTCAAAGCCGATTTAAGATTAGAAGAGAGCGTGACTTCCTCTCTTGCAAAATAGCGGAATTTCCTGTTCTAAACTGCTATCCCTCCGCAGCAAATTTCATTCTAGTAAGAATAAAATCAAATGACTTCACTGCAGTGGANNAAGGGAATCCTGATTAGAGTAGCTGATAATTTCGTGGGATTAGATAAATCATATTTCAGGCTTGCCGTTCTAGATAGAGTGTCAAATCTTAAGCTTCTGGACGAAATCAATAATTTTATGCTTAGGAGGAATAGAAATGCGCAAACTTAACGAAACGTTAAAAAGGGTTCTTCCGCTAGATGGAAAGGCAATGGAAAAGGCAGCAGGAAGACAGAATATACTTACAAAGCCCAGGGGCAGTTTGGGAATCCTTGAAGATCTTTCAATAAAGCTGGCAGGCATTCAGGCAAAATCCCTGCCTTCCATAAACAAAAAAGTTGTTATCGTCATGGCTTCTGACCATGGAGTTGCTGAAGAGGGTGTAAGCGCTTTCCCTTCGGAGGTAACACCCCAGATGGTATATAACTTCTTGACTGGCGGAGCAGGAATCAATGTTATTTCTCGCTTTACGGGTACAGAAATCATGGTAGTTGACATCGGTGTAGGTGTTGACTTGAAACCCCATCCCGAATTAATTATCAAGAAAATTGCCAAAGGGACAGCGAATATTGCAAAAGGTTGGGCTATGTCACGCGATGACGCCATATTGTCCCTAGAATTGGGAATTAGTATGGCCGAGCAGGCCATTAAAAAGGGAGCTGATGCAATAGGTACAGGTGATATGGGTATTGCTAATACAACCTCTTCCAGTGCAATTCTTTCAGCTTTTTGTGAATACGCGGAGGATGTAGTAGGTAGAGGTACGGGAATCGATGACGAACGGTGGGAAAAGAAGAAAAGAATCGTATCACAAACAATAAAGCTTAACAGGCCTGATCCAAATGATCCAATTGATGTGTTAGCCAAGGTTGGTGGATTTGAAATAGGAGGAATTGCAGGCTGTATTATAGGTGCTGCTGCTAATAAAGTGCCTGTGGTTATTGACGGGTTTATCTCTAGTGCTGCTGCTCTAATAGCATCAAAACTCTCTCCGCTATCAACA
>JABAOC010012045.1_pt1 | contig 10438 bp, 12 predicted proteins | sample 7062161 | NCBI WGS metagenome assembly JABAOC01 (sample SAMN14538625, study PRJNA623070) | marine sediment metagenome | biome: marine biome [ENVO:00000428]; feature: marine pelagic biome [ENVO:01000023]; material: deep marine sediment [ENVO:00002113] | place: India: Gulf of Khambhat ...
CCCCCGGCAGCGGATAGCGTGGGATGGTCAGGGGTACCAACAATCGGGCCAGGATGACGGCCCACATGATCAAAAGATCGGATGTTTCTGCCATGGCAAGTATCCTCCTTTATTGTATCACGACTACTTCAGCCGTAGGCTGAAGCTTCAGCCATAAGCCTCAAACCGGTCGTAGGCCTCTATCTCATACGCCTGGTTGGCCCTGAGCTGGACCACGATGCCGGCGCCGGCCACCACCACGAAGAACACCAGCCACAAGAACGAGTCCTGAATCGCCGAGAGTACCGGGCTGCCCGCCAGGTCGGCCAGCGTCAGGCTGCCAGTGGCCGCCAGCAGCGTGAAGATGATGGCCCCCGTGCCGGACAGAGCGGTGATGGCGATGATGGCGTACTTTTGGATGTTGAGTGCCAGCACGATGATCGCCACGACGATGCCGGCCACGATGCCGATCAGCCACACGATAAGCCCGAAGTTCAGGCCAATAGCCGTCAGTATGCCCACCGCCAGCGAATAGCCGAAGGAGCCCGACAGCAGGGCTACGGCAAAGATGTAGAACAGGTAGGACAGTACGGCGAAAATGGCGCCCACGATGAAGCCCACTATCCAACTGGTGACAGTGGCCAGGAAGCCCACCCCGAAGATGGCTTGCAGTGCCTGGGCGCCCAGCCCAAAGCCGAAGACAAAGCCCCAGATGGGCAGCAGGATCAGGAACAGACGGTAGCCGCCAAAGACCACGGCCAGGCCAAACAACAGGCCGATCAATGTCATGCACATCAGTTCGAACGTCATGGTTTCTCCTCCTGAGACTGTTATTCTGTTACACGTTTCGCGCCTTCTGGATCCCAACACCTGCCTCTAGTAGTGGCCGAGGGAATCCAGACTGAGCAAGATCCATTCAATGACCAAAATGCGATTCGGACAGTGTTTTACCCTCCTTTCAGATGCCGGTCTCGGCCGTCAGGCGACCGGACTTCACTGCATCCACCAGCGCCTGGTAATCGCGCTCGGTCTGGTCGACGTAGGCCACGGCGAAATCGGCAATTGCCTCTTCGAAAGGTATTCCCCTTGCCCAGATATCCGGAGATGGCAGCCGCACCGCGCCATCTCGCATACGAATTCAATGCTATTATATCAACAATGTGCGCCGTGCGCACCGACTATATGTATAGTTTTTAACCTATACGAATGTACAGTGCTGGGCAGGAGTCGCGAACTGGAGCCGCATGTGGGCGAACTCGGGCTAATTGGCACGTTCAGACGTGACTTACACCTGGCGTATCGTGTCGACGACGATCTGGCATGCCGTCTCGACGTCGGTGCCGTAGGCGATGCCCACCCGCCTTTCGATCAGTAAGCGAGGATCGGGGTAGCTGTAGTTGATCACCTGGTTCTGGCCGATGTGTGAGTTGGGCACGATCACCATATGGTTTTTGTTCTATCCGCCATACCCCGGAATGCGATCACGGTTGCCGTAACCACCTCCCACGTGCATACCAATGTCGGCTAGGACGGCCAGCGCCAGCCATTTTCAGTCAAAGCCGACTATGCCGCCGGGCGCAATAGGCACATACATCAACGCCGTCCACGGCACGAAGATGAAGCCCAGCAGTAGCTTGATGCCAGGACCCAACAGTGAAGTTCCGCACTGACACATTACGGCTAAAGGTACAAGTTGAGATTGCGCCCATCCCTGGCGATAATCTCCACGGTNNTCTTCGTCGTAGACTGCCCAGACCAAGTCGGGTGCTTTGACGCTATGCGTCTCTGTTGTCACGTCGCTCCTCGTGGAGATGACCACTACCCGCGAAAAATCCATCCGCCCAGGCGTCGTTCAGCGTCCCGCCCCTGGCGTAGATGTCGTTGATGTTCAGCGGCGAGTAGGGCACGAACATACAGGATGTGACCGAGCCGTTCCAACTTATCAACTAAGCAAGTTTTTGGATAAAAATAGCCCACTTATCCCCTATGCGCTGTCCAGGAACTCGACCGACAGCAGCGGGCAGTGATAATAGTTATACAGCGTGTCCAGCACCCCTATCAGGGCGGCCTGATCGGCCAGCCGGCCAACCAAGGTGGTCACCGGCGCTTCGTCCCCCTCGGCGCTGGTGGTGATGGTCATGCCGCCCAGCCGGTCGGAGCAGGCTGGGTCCAGGGTGCCCTGGACCCGGATGCGGTATTCGGCCGGCGTCCAGAGTTTCATTCCTTGTATGGTCATGGTTTTCATCCATTCTAAGTGGTTTCTCGTCTAAGTACATTCAAGAAAGTTCTGCACGTTATTTTGGGGGTTTTAGCCTCGCAAACCAAGTCTTTACCTATCAAGACTTATTTGTTTGTACTTAGTGACTGCGGTCATTGGAATTCATCTCCACATTCACCCTGCCTTTCCTGTAAGGCAATACGATACCGGCATCCTTCAGCGCCTGGATCACGGCTCTGCTCACTCGATCGTGGACGGGGAACAGATCGTCATACGATGCGATCCACCAACCCACCTTGAAGACCATCTGGTTTTCGGTGAACTCCATCAGCAATGCGTCAATCTCGCGCTCTTTTTGCACGCCTTCAACTTGACGTACCGTGTCGACCAGCAGTTGCCCAACCTTTTCGACATCGTTATCGTAGGCTATCACGATGTCGGTCATATCGTAGTAAGACGGGTCAGGATAGCTGTAGTTGACGATCTGTTCTCTACCGATTTGTGAGTTGGGTACAATCACCATGCGGTTGTTCAAGGTGAGAACCTTGGTGGATCGCATGCCGATGTCGACCACGTCTCCCCAGGAATCGATCGCGGGCAAGGCGATCCGGTCGCCGATGCGGTACGGGCGGTCGACCAGAATAAGGGCTCCGGAGATGATGTCCGCCACGACATCGCGGCCTGCCAGGGAGAGCGCCAGACCGATGATGCCCAGCAAAACCGCAAAGCCGGTGATGTTGACCCCAAAATGGGTCAGCGAAACAGAAACGACAATGATGAGCACAATCAGCCGCAATACCCATACCGCNNTAATGATCACGATCAGCCGCAATACCCATACCGACAGCGTGATCAGCGATTCGGCCTCTTTCCGGTGACCCGCTTTGTCTGCCCTGTCTTGGGCTTGTTGAGCAGCCAGGTTTATCAGGCGCCACAGGATCACGACGAGCAGGAACAGGGTCAAGAAGAAGTAAACATCCGTTACAGAAGTTTTGACATTGGCACGGATGAAGTCCAAGCGGTTGGTGGCAAAGCGCAGAATCAAAACCACGGCCAGCCAGCGCAGTTCACCCCCGGAGGCTTGCAGCAGTTGATCGTCGAGGACGGTTTTGGTCCGGCGTACCAGGCGGGGGAAAAGCCAGCGGATCAACCAGGTGCCGATCAGATACGCGACCAGGACAAAGAGCAAAGAGATGCCCAGGTTGATCCAGTCTGCGTATGGCAGCCACAGCAGCGTTTTCCCCGAAAGACCGGTCTCCTGGAGGACCTCCGAAACACCCTCTGCCAGCGCATCCGGTGTTGCCGTGGGGACAGGCGTGCGTTCAGGAACGAGCTCGGCCAAAGTGGGAACCAGGGCCTCCAATCCGGATAGATCGGGCCCACTCGATTCAGCCCCACCGGTGCCCGTTTCCGATGGCGGAGGCGTGGCTGGGCCGGCCGGTTGTGTGGATGCCGGCGACGGGGTAGGTTGTGCGGGTACAGCCGTACCGGGGCCCCCACAGCCTGATAGTAACATCAAGCCCAGAACAATCAGCAGAAATATAAAATGGTGCGTTTTGAACTTTTTCACTTGGTTAGGTAGAAACTGAACAATTTGCTCAGGCATAGTTTATCGATCGTTCTCCAAGTAAAGTATGGTGTGATGACAAATTCACAGCGAGAAGACAATTTCACCGGGTAGATTTGCGCATCCCGAACCAGATGATCGCGCCGCTAATCAGCAAAACGGCAGCCAGTAACAGCATGGTTTGGGCGATGCCCATCGAATAAGCGGTGCGGGCGCCCTCGAAAAGCTGATCCAGCGTAGACTGAGAAATACCTGGGTAGGTGGTCAGCCCATCGTTGATGACCTTGCGTATCACCTCGACGGCTTGCCGTATCTGATCCGACGTCAGCCCGGCTTCGGTTCCCAGTTTGAAAAACGCCCGGCCCGCAAAAGCCATGGCCAGGGTCGTGCTCAGCGCCATGCCCGCAGCGGAACCCGATTCTACACCTACCGAGTTCGACGAAGAGGCTGCACCGGCAATATCATCCGGGGCCGCCGACATCAGCGCGTCGACGCGCGGCGGGTTGGCCAGGCCATAACCGATGGCGACCAGCGCCAGGCCCAAGCCTATCACCCAATAGGGTGGGAAGGATCCCAGGGTTGACAACAACAGCGCACCCACCAGCATCGTGGAAATACCGCTGAGAATCGAACCACGCGCCCCCAGGCGCTCGGTCAGCTTGCCGGCAAATGGTCCGGAAAGCGTTGTCCCCAGAAAAAACGGGATCAAGGCCGCGCTCGCAGCCAGGGCGCTGTACGTTAGAACATTCTGGAAGTAGAGCTGCATCAGCGGGTTGATCGGCATCATCACAAAGAAAACGCCAAACCCGGCCAGGAAAGCGCTGAGAAAGACTGGATTGCGGAAGAGCGAAAGCTGCAAAGCGGGATGGGGCGTGCGCCTTTCCCACCAAATGAAGATCAACAGGAAAACCAGTCCCACCAACATGGCAATGACCACGGCGGGATTGGCAAAGCCCCGACTCCCGGCCATCAGGAAACTCCCCACAAAGCCGAGCATCATCACTGCGCTAAAGATCACGCCACCCACGTCCAGCTTCTGGGCCCGCGGGTCTTTGCCCTCCTGAGCATTCTTGCGGATGATCAAGAAGGCCAGCGTGGCGGTGGTGATCGAGATCAAAAACACGGAACGCCAGCCCACCGTATCACTCAACCAACCGGCCAGCAGGGGCAAGAAGGCTTCGCCCAGGCCCACCGCGGCGGTAAAGATGCCCAGGGCAAAGCTACGATCTTTTCCCTGAAATTCCATGGTGATCATTGCCACGGCCAGGGGGGTGGTGATGGCGCTAAAAACGCCGTCCAGGCCGCGCATAAAGGTCAGAATCCCTACGGATGGGGAAAGAGCCTGCAATACCAGGGAGGCAATCAGCCCCAGGCCGCCCATCAGAAAGATGCGCTTGCGCCCGTAGAGATCGCCCAACGAGCCAGCCGCTAGAACGAAAGCGGCCACGCAGATCTGCGCCACGGTGGTGAGCAGTTGGATCTGCCCCGGCGAAGCGCTAAAATAGTCCTGGATGGTGGGCAGGGCGGCGTTGAAGTTCGGCCCGTCGGCGGTGGTCGCCAGATAGAGCAGGGTGGCCCCTGCCAGCACCCACCATTTGCGATTATCGTTTGAGGGTTGGTTTGTCATCCGGTCTCCTATCAAGGAAAATTAAAACTGTGGTTGACATTTGCTTTCTACTTCATTCGGGATGTTTTTTCAGGCTGCATGGCAGCCCCATTCAAGATATCTACGCCAACTGCTGAGATTCGGGCAGTTCAGTATCGCTGGGTTCCTGACCGTAGACCTGCGCGGCATCCTCATTGTCGGATAGACGGTCTTTGCGAAGGGAATAGACGTAAACCATCACAAAAGTCACAATCGGTGTCAGATAAGCGGTAAATGTAAAGGGTGCCCAGATGGCGGTGCCCAATCCCAACGTTGCAGCAAAAAGCGCCCCATGCACATTCCAGGGGACGATGTTCGAGAAAATATTGCCTGAATCCGCCATCGCAGTGGATTGTACCACCGGCTTGAGGCGCTCCTTCATATACTGTTCACGGAACATCCGCGCCGATAATACGATGCTGACGAAGGGATCGGCCGTGACCACATTCAGGCCCATCGAGGTCAGCATGGTGACCAGGATCAGCTTGACTGGTCCTTTGGCCCAGTTGATGATCGGCGTCATCACGCGTTGCAGCATGCCGGTGTAATCGGCTACTGCGCCAAAGCTGGCTGCCACCAACAGCAGCCAGATGGTGGTCAACATACCCGTCGCGCCGCCGCCAGCAAAGATTTTATCGATTTGCTCCACGCCGCTGTGGAGGTGAAAGCCATGGGCGAGAACGTCAATCCCCACCTTGAGGACAGCCTGGAAATAGCTCAGGCTGGGATCGGCCGCCAGGGAGACGATCAGATCATGCTGGGTAAAGGCTGCCAAAATGACCGCCACGACCGCAGGGATCAGCAGGGACATATAGGCCGAAAAGCGCAAAGCGGAGAGGGCAAAGATCAAGATGATCGGCACGAAGGCCCACAGCGAAATATTAAAATATTCTGTAATGGAATCTTGCACCTGGGCGGGATCAATCGGCTCGGTAGCTGTGCCGCCGGTCAAACCCAGCACCAGGAAGATGACGGCGCTGATCAAGACGGTGGGGATGGCGGTGCGAATGACACTGCGAACCTGTTCATCCACCGTGACACCGCCCACGGTAGCCACGGTCAAATTAACCGTATCCGAGATTTTGGCGGTCTTGTTGCCCATAATCGCCCCCGCTACGGCGGCACCGGCGGCGATGGCCGGATTGACGCCCATGATCGATGCCAGGCCAACGAAGGCCACGCCGACGGCGCCCACCGTGGTCAGAGAACTGCCCAGCATAAAACTCAGCGCCAAAGCGATGATGAAGATTGTGATGTAATAGAACCTGGCACTGATGATGGCTACGCCGTAGTAGATGATATTGGCTACCGTCCCCGTCAGGTAGAGCGTGCCGATCACGGTGCCGATCGCCAGGATGACGAAGATCGTGCCCATGACACCGCTCAGGCTCTTGGAAATCGCCTGGTTGATCAGCGAGCCGCGAAAGCCGTAATAATACGCCACGCTCAAGGCAAATAGCGTCGCCAGGGTCATGCTGACCTGCAGCGGGCCTTCGGCTACTTCACCTCCAAAGAAGACTACCGACAGCAAAATCAGGGCCACCATCACCCCCAGCACCAGCAAAGATGCGAACATCGAAGGCGTGCGGCCAGTTTCATGGATTGCTTGAGAATTGGATGTGGTCATCGATAAACCTCCGCGAAAATTCCATATCCGACAGGCAATCATTCAATGATTGCCTGTCGGGTGAGAAGTTACCTGAATTCAGGCTTGTTTTTATCCTCCGGCCAGCGACTCGAGACCGGCAACATTGCTCATCTCGGTTCTCCCACATTGCGAGGCTGTGAGCCGGGCACGCCGCCGCCAAAATCGATCGGAGCGGCATAGAACGTCTTCATCCAGTTTTCGAGAATGAGTGGCTTGAAGCGGCTCTTCTCCGGTTCAAACCGGATCGGCTGTCCGGGGTTGACCCCTTTGAGAATCTCTGAATCCTTGACCACGATGGTGCCATTGACGATCACATAGGGAATGCCGGTTGAGGGAAGGGTTCCCTTTGCGTAAGTGGCATTGTCGGTCACGGTCTCAGGATCGAAGATGGTAATGTCCGCTACCATCCCCTCCTGCATGCGTCCCCGCTCCTGCATCGCCTTCAAGCCCATTTTGCCAAGCGGCTTGGCGGAGTTGTAGCTGGCCATGGCAACAATCTGCATCAGGGGGAGGTTGTTTTCCCGCGCCAGGCGCAAGGCCTTGGCATAACTTCCCGACGCCCGAGGATGGGTGTTGGGCAGTTTCTCGTAGGGCGTGTCCCATGTGAGACCATCATCAGGAATCAGCGGCATACCGTCGGTGACAATCGATACGCCGGGCAGCTTGAGCCATTCGAGGATGGTCGACTCGGGCATCTTGAAAACGAGCACTGCCCGTGTTGGCTCTTTCTTGATCATCTCCTCCCGCGACTTCTGGGTATACCATTCCCCGGTTGCCACATCCTGGATCGTCTCTTCATATTTGTTTCCTAGCTGCTTGACCCACACCTCTGGCTCCAGGAAGACGGCGTTCAAAGCCGTGGAACCGGCGGCATACGGATAGATCTCGCCCCACACATTCATGCCGCGTTCGCGCATCCTCACGAGCAGTTCATGGACCAGGTTGTATCCCGGATTGTTGAAATGGCAGGCCAGCGCCGGAGCGCCCAGGGCTGCCGCATTCGCCAACAATTCCTGGATACCGTTCGCCTCGGTAACGTCTGTCCCCGGCGTATAGCGGAAGTGAGCACCGGTCTGCCGGCCGTAGAGGCCGGCCAGTTTCTGCAACTCAAAGAACTCGCGGGCGGAAACGCCGTCGCGCATATAGCCGAGGGTGGAGCCAATACCGAGCCCGCCAGCCTGCAATCCTTCATCGAGGAGCTGGAGAATCCTATTTCCCTCGTCAAGGTTGGGGTGTCTCGAGGACCACCCGGTTCCCACTCCGCGGCTTTTGATGGCGGAGTAAACGTCCTGGGCTCCCTTGAAACCATCCAGCACCTCGGACCGGGCGAACTCATGGGCGACAGCCTGACCGTAGTTCGTCTGGTTTTTCCCTTTTCGCTCTTTGTACCACTGGTCGATATAGGGACCATGGGTGCCGACCTCCAGGTCCAGAACAGTGGTTCGTCCGTCACGTAGGGCGAGTTTGTTAGACCAGGGCCGGTCGTAGTGCCAATGCGTATCGATGAACCCCGGTGCTACCACGTGTCCGGTGGCGTCGACGGTCTCCTTGCCCGCAATCTTCTCCTCGGTGATGGCGGCGATGCGATTGCCTTTGATGCCGACGTTGCGGATCGCATCGAGCCTTGTCTCGGGGTCCATGACGCGGCCGCCTGTGATGACTAAGTCATAAGTATCCATTGTTTAACTCCTTTTATTGATTGGAAATTGAACTGTTATTGGTTAAGCGTGTTCTTGTAGATCTTGCCGTCCTTCATGATCAGCGTGAAGTTCTCATCGGGGTCTGCAACCAGATCGAGGTCTTCCAGCGGGTTCCGATTCACCAGCAGCAGGTCGGCAAGCGCGCCTTCCTTCACCACGCCCAATTCTCCGGGATAGGGATTGCGCGGGCCACTCATGGCCAGCAGTTCCGCGTTCGTTGAAGTCGCCATCTTCAGCGCCTCATAGGGCGTGTACCACTTCTTAAGCTTGGCCAGGAACTTGCCCTGTTTCGCGGCGAGCGGGGGATCGAATAGCATGTCGGTGCCGAAGGCAGTTTTGACTTTGTACTTTTCGGTGAGCGCGATGGCATTTTCCAGTCCGGCAACACACTGTTCATATTTGGCCGTGGCGAGTGCGGTCTCAAACTGGAAAGCGTCTTCGTCGCCAACCGACATCGGCTGCATACATACACCACCACACGCCCTTTTCTGCCATCAGTTTCGCCGTTTCCTCCTCAATGAAGAACCCGTGCTCGACGGACAGGGCACCGGCTTCGACCCACTGCCGGATGGCCGCGTCGGTATTGACGTGGATCATCACATAAGTATTCCAGGACTTGGCAACGTCGCAGATCGCTTTCATCTCGTCGAAGGTGTATTCCGTAACATCCAGTGGATCGTAAGCGGAAGTCACGCCGCCGCCTGCCGCGGCCTTGATCTGGCTGGCACCCATGCGAAGCACCTCCCGGGTGCGCTTGATCACCTCCGGCACCCCATCTGCGATTAACATATGCCCGACTCGCTGAAGGTAGTCGAGCGAATCGCCCGGATTAGAGGGCACGACATTCGGGCCACGGAAGTCGTAATGACCGGAGGTCTGGGTAATGACCCCGCCGGAAGGATAAACTCGAGGGCCGTCGACCAAACCCTCATCGGTGGCTGTCTTTACCGGGAAAACATTACCACCGGCGTCCCGCACCGTTGTAAACCCCCTTAGCAACGTTTCCCTGGCCGCTTTGGCAGCCGCGATGCTGTGATGGCCAAAGTCGGCACTCAGCATCTTGCTGATCGGCCAGAAACAGAACATCGAGTGCCAGTGGGCATCGATCAGCCCCGGCATCAGCGTGCGCCCGCCGCCGTCAATCACCGTCGCACCGGCTGGAGCCTGGAGCGACTTGGTGATTTTCGAAATCTTGTTGCCCTCGACCAGGACGCTCATTCCCATGGCGAGCTTTTCGGTCTTGCCGTCGAAAACATTCACGTTGCTAATCAAAGCTGTTGACATTCTCTTCGCCCCCTTCTTGCGCGGAAATTTGATCTTGTTCTCATAGATCTTGCCATCCTATTCCCTTAAAAAGGAGTCTTTTCCGCTTTTTGGAACTTGCCTGTCACATTTCCCGACAATTCGGGATCATGCGGATCCAGAACCATCACCGGCGCACCCTCACTCAGATCGAACTCCGCGAGATCCATCCAGATGACGTTCGGCTGGTCGGTCAGTTCGAAAAAGTAGCGTTTGTTGGAGAGGTTGATGGCCGTCCGGTACTCGGTGTTGTAGATCCCGAATCCGTGGTACGGCGCGCCGAACGGGACAGAGACATTGCGCATGATGGCCAGTATACCCGCCACGGCTTCCCGCTCGTTCTCGGGCTCTGGCAGTACGGCCTTGTAATAGGCCGCCC
>JABAOC010004597.1_pt1 | contig 10435 bp, 10 predicted proteins | sample 7062161 | NCBI WGS metagenome assembly JABAOC01 (sample SAMN14538625, study PRJNA623070) | marine sediment metagenome | biome: marine biome [ENVO:00000428]; feature: marine pelagic biome [ENVO:01000023]; material: deep marine sediment [ENVO:00002113] | place: India: Gulf of Khambhat ...
TCCACGAGCACCCAGTCTCCGTCATCGATGTAGGCATCCACCATGCTCTTCCCGTCCACATGGATGCAGAAGACATTCCCTTCCTTCCGGCCCACCATCCACTCCGGAATCTCCATCGCCTCATCCGAAACATCAAAGACCTCTTTGGGCCGGCCGGCCGGAACAAGACCCACCAGAGGCACTCTGGACTGACTCTCCACAGGAGCCGGAAAGCCCGCGAGCTTCACCTCTCCTTTGACCCTTTCCAGGTAGCCTTTCTTTTCCAGGCTCAGGATGTGCTTGAACACAGCCGAAGGGTTGGCGATGCGCAACGTCTCTCCCAACTGCCTGACCGTGGGGGAATAGCCGTTCTCAAGGATAAACTCTCTGATGGCATCCAGCACTTTTTTCTGTCTTTCCGTGAGACTTTTTCGGAGTTTGTTCACCATTTTGTTCACCATATATATTAATAATCCTCCGCATGGGGTTTGTCAAGAGGAAATTTAAAAAAAATTAAAAAAGGGGACAGGTGTTGATGCTCAGTAATTAAGTAACACTTTAAATAAAAATGCTGAGAGTACAAAGTGTCATTGCGAGCGAAGTGTGGCAATCCCGTAGAAAGAAATAATATTATTACGAGAATGAAGATATCCTTTTTATGAGATTGCCACGTTTCGTTCGCAATGACATCGAAAAAATGTTACCAAATGACTGAGCACGTACAACAGGCAACTTTTTCAGGAACTGTCCCTTTCAGTCTTTATATTACAGAAGGAGAGGTCCCCCTTTTTGAAGAAAAAGTGAAAAAGGGGACAGGCAACTTTTTTCGAAAAAAGCAGCCTTTCCCCTTTTTTATTTATTTTTTATTTTTTATATTTTCCAGCCGCCGGCAACGACGAGATTCGTTCCGGTAATAAAATCCGCCTCTTCCGAGACCAAAAACAGCACAGCATGGGAAACATCCTTGAACTTGCCCAGTCTTCCCCGCGGGATATCCCTGCTCTCAGGAAGAATCCCTCCCTTCATCAAACCCGGAGAAACCATGTTGACCGTTATCCCTGCGGATGCTTCTGAAGCCGCCGCTGAACGTGTCAGGATCAAAAGGCCTGTTTTAGCGATGGCATAGGGAGTGATTGTCGAAAAGGCCGCGAGTTGCTCCACCCGGCTGTAACCCAGGTTGACAATCCTCCCCCACTCTCTTTTCCGCATTCCGGGCAGAACAGCCTTGAGGCAGTAGAGTGCGCTCAACAGGTTGGCGCGAAGAACGAGTTCCCACTCAAAGGATGTCACCTTTTCCCAGGGTTTGACAAGAATCGGGCCAAAATTGTTGATTAAAATGTCAATTCGGCCGAATTTCTCTTCGACATTCCTGATCAACGACGCAGCTTCCTTTTCTTTGGTCAGGTCGGCCCGAAAGCATTCGCTGAGCTTTCCCTTCTCTTTTATTCTGTCTACGACTTTCCCCGCAGCCTGATTATTGTTCATGTAGTGGACAGCCACGCCTGAGCAGACTTCTGCTAATCTTATGGCAATATCCCGGCCGATTCCTTTGCTGCTCCCTGAAACGAGAGCGATTCTTTTAGCCATCCGCGTTCTTCTCCTGCTTTACCGGTTTTGCCATTATAGTACATTCCTGATAGAGAAAAAACCCTATCCTGCGTAAAGAAAGTTCAAGACTGTATTTCCAGAGTTTTCTATCTTCTTGGCATCTCTGATCTGAGCCAAGTGATATGAGTATTTCTTTTAATGGAGAGGAGTCTGGATAATTTCCTGACCGGATATTTCAGTCAGTCATCCCATTATATTCAATCCACCATAAATCTAACCTGAATTGGCTCTTCAAGCTCTGGCGCACTCACTCTCAATTCAAATCTTTTTCCTTTAATCCCTGTGACCGGACGCTTAAAATAAAGCACGTCGATCATGAAGTATGTCCTGGGGAGCTCGACTTTATTCCAGACAAGCGAATGACCCGGAAGATTCGGTTGAAAGTTACTGTCCACACTGGAAAGACCGCCGAATAGTGAACGATAGATATGAATGATATGAGCGATTCTCAGGTCAACAGATTGCTTGCGATAGTTTTCCAGCAGTTCTTCTGGTGAAGTGAGAGGATACTCATTCCCCAGTTCATCGATGAGGGTGAAGCTGTCTCTGGTTAGCGTCAGTTTTTTCAATCTTTTATTGGCCACACCTATTTCAAGCGGCAGGTATTCATCTTTCTCCCGATATCGAGCCACAAACGTTGTGACTCCCACTAAAATCCTGTCACTCTCTAATGTATACGTGAACCGGTCATACTTTGGATCGAGCTCAGTGAAGGGTTGTCCCCCGGCTGTTGTGTATTCAGTTGAAAAAATAACAAAAACGCATAAAATCAAAAGCCAACCGAATTTCTTTTTCATCTCCCTCTCCTTTTCTGTCGTTCTATATATATTTTACTTCTCTGGGCATAGGGCAGTCAACATGCCTCGTATTCTCTTTATCCAACTCGTTCTCCTTTGTTTCCTGTTCGTGATGTTATATCATATACGGCGTCTGATCCGTCTGTATAAAAATCTGATATGAAACCAGAAAATTCAATTCAATTCAAAAACCTTTGAAAGACTGCCCCGGGAAGGAGATAATCCATGAAATTAATCATAGAAGTCGCGGAAATAGAGGGTCAATGCCCTGTCTACAGAACGGGCGATAGGATTATTCTCGACGACGGCTACAAGGTTAATTTAAGAGAAACGGACAACATCTGCATGCATTCTCTGAGTTCCATCCTTCCCTACTATAATTCTCTCTCAAAAGGAGTGAGTCCCCAGGAATTGGGCCTGGCCAAAGAGGGAAATAATGCGTATGTCCAATGTCTTGACCCAAAAAAACACACGGGTGGGGGCACTGTGACATTCAAAATCAGCAGGGAAGGCTGAGAAATTAAAGAATTTTCGATTGCGGCGGAGATAAAAAGGGGAGGGCTCCGGCAAATCGGGCTGATTTGACTCCCCATCATAAGTCAAAGGTTTGATTCGGTTACACCCGGAATAAACAATGCCAGAACCTCCCCAGTCGACACATTCTCCATCCATTTCTTCTCATGAATCCCGTAGGGCTCTCATTTTTCGGATTATCTCGAAAAATTCTATTAATCCTGATAGGCTCTATCGATGATCCGGCCTTCCGACGTGTAGGCCAGAAATCTTAATCGACTCATAAAATCACGGACGAGATTATACTCAAAAAGTCCGGTCTCCATTTCTGCCAGCGGCTCTAAACCGACTGATCCTATCAAGCTCACAAGCTGCTCATTCATAGCGACCCAGTAAGCCCCGTATGGATCTAAAGGAACTCCGTTAACCTTAACCGAGTAGGGATCAAGCCTGCTCAGCTTGCCTTTTTTCAACTCTTCGATGGGTACGGGTTCCTTGGTTGAATCATACTCAAAGGTTAAGCCCGATACCTGCACAGCCAATTCATCGGTGTATTCAACAAGAGAAACCGTGTATTCAAGCCCGGCCAGGATCTGCACACCGGCCAGCAAAACGCTTTTTATCTTGAATCCCAACCCGGATTCTGCGTCATACCCATAAGGGACTGTTCTCAAGACATCGTTCCCGACAACTTTCCCCTTATAAATCCGGTGGGCAATAAATCCGTTCGCTTCGAGGGCGATATCGGCCGGGTAGCCATTCTCCTGGACTCCAGCTTTGATCGCATCAACAACCAGGTTTCCGAGAGGAGTATCCCTGTTTGGATCTTCTGCCTCCCACTTCTCCTCCAGATTCCATCTGGCCCAGGCTATTGGTTTTGTGTACACCAGACCAAATCTTGGGTCTTTAAAAATTCCCAACCTGATTTTGAACAGTTCCGGAATCAGCGAGAAGTCTATCTTTGTTCGCCTCGTAATGGGATGAAGTGTGTAATCGACTAATTCGACTTTTCCCTTCTTTGCTTCCACTTTCAGCTCGCCAACATATTTTCCGAATTCACCGGCCTGAACGATAATTTTCCCGTTGACCACGACTGGCTCAAAAAGCGCATCATGGGAATGCCCGCCCACAATAATATCGATTCCCGGGACTTGTGCCAGCCCCATAACATCGGCTGTCTTCCCCAAATGAGAGAGCGCAACAACCACATCCACACCTTCATCTTGCCTTAGCTTATATGCGGCTTCTCCGGCAGCCTGATACGGATCTGTAAGAACGGCATTGACTTCAGCCGAATAATTGTAGGGGTCTGTTGTTACCACACCCACAATTCCAACCTTCACTCCTCCGGCANNCTGAGTGGGTGGTTTTCACCGGCCTTCTCCCAGTCAATGTTTGCCAATAGGAGAGGAAGCGTTATTGGCTTTTCGCCCGTAACATATCCTCCAAGAATAGCTGCCAGCGTATCGATTCCCAAATCGAACTCGTGATTTCCGATGGCCATGGTATCATACAGCTCTTCCATGATGTCCAGTTCCGCATAACCGAGATATTTGTTGAAGGCAAACGTTCCCACAAACGCATCTCCGGCGTGCAGAGTCAAAACATTTTCATTTTTCCTTTTCAACTCTTTGATCAAACCAGACATCCTGGCTATTCCCCCATAATTGTTAAACGGACCAAAGGAAAACAGATGGGAATGCGTATCATTCGTATGAAGGATGGTGAACTGCTCTCCTGAAGTTGGCCAGGGCATAAAGAGAAGAATAAGGAAAGACGCCATTACAGTCAAATATTGTCTAAGCAAGTGAACCTCCTTGTTTTATTATTTTCCATTTGATGATAAGAATCCTTATTTCATTCCCATCTCCTTTCTTTATTGATTTCACTGAGTGATCCCTTTCGCTTCCACTGTTTCGATGTATCTCATACTCTTGCTCCAGGGAAAATAAAGCACGAAATCTCCTTTGAAACCTTCCCGTTTTAATTGGTTGTAGAAACGCTTATCCTGTTTCGACCATCTTGTTGGAGTCGGATGATTGTGAATGATCAGTTCAATAGTATCGAAATCATGGGCTATGCTTTTTAGGTAGTACTCAAGCTCTCCGATTGAGCTGCGAACCTGATTCGTTAATTGATTGGTCACAGTGATAGCTTTCCCATCGTTTGTGATAATGGCAAGAGTTTCAAATGGCTCTGTGAAAATCTTTTCGATGGCTGGAGTTTTTTCATGAATCGTGACATAAGTCGGAATCTCACTCTGTGTGAAAGAAGACACCGGAACGAACATAACGAGTGCTAAAACTGTTATTCTTTTCATTCTGAGCCTCCTTTTTTCTGGATTGTGTATCTGCCGCTTGATCATTTGTTCCTCTCAACGCCTTATCTATCTTTAATTTAGTTTTCTCTCCTTCTCGAGTTGTCATTGAATTGTTAAAGGTTTGTTAAAAGTTTGTTAAAGCTCAAAAATTATTTTCCCTTTTCTTTGTGCCAAGAGAGACCAATGATACTTCTCAGCCTTCTGAAAAAGTGGTTTTCGAACGAAAGAGCTTAAAGAAAAATCAGGATATTTTTATGGAAATATGGGAAAAAAACTGATAGAATGGCAGCGATGAGGGTAGCGGAGCAAAAAACAAAGATGGCTTTTACTTTTAAGACAGGTCAATTCCATTTGTTTTTAAGGATTAATCACTCGCCTCTTCAAAGAATTCTCATTTATCCTGAGGAAGCGATATCTAAGAGAATGTTGGCTTTTATAAACGAGGCAAACTATGGATGAAAAAAGGAAATATCCCAGACTTGGTACGATATGGGACGTGGACTATAAAATAGTCACCTCAGAGGAATTCAGCAAAAATCCGCTCCAGAGCTTCACGGTCAACATCAGCGGAGGAGGCATCTGTTTTGAGGCTAAAGAGGCCATTCCCGGTGGGACTATTCTGACCCTCGAGATGAAGTCTCCGGTATTTCCTTCCGCCATCATTGCTCTAGCCAAAGCTGTCTGGTGCAAGAAGAATCCCGAGAAAGGCAAATACGAAGTGGGAGTTGAATTCTGGTGGACAGGATGGAAGGACAAGAATGTCCAAGAAGCAGTGGCGGCATACATAAATCAACATATCCATTAATGAGGAAAGAGAAAAGATAGATTCAGAGGGGGATCTATACAATCTGAGTAGGGCTTATAATTTATAATAGCCCAAGAGCCGAAGTCCGATACTCCTTCTCCAATGAGTATTTGCTGTTTGATACCTAGCCACAGCCTGAAACTCTCCTTATTGTTCACAAAAAGTCTAAAGCTCTGTCCATCTCACCCAGATTTATTGATTTTTCCAAACTTATTAATTCTGATATAATAAAGCCCCTAAGGAAATTCAGGGGATAAAAAACATATGGGAAAAGAAAGAAGAAAGTATCCCCGGTATGAATGTTCCATCCGAGCGGAAGTGTTAGATTTCACCGGAAAAAGAAAACCCATCAAGAATGCGAAAATCCTTGATTTCTCTCGCCAAGGCTTCAAATTGGGCTTAGAGTTTGTTATCCCACGTCCAGGCTCTGAAATGACTGTAAAAATCGTCATGCCTGAAAAACAGATCGTCTCTATTGTGTCCGGAGAAGTGGTCTGGACCAAATATTATAAAAACAAAATGAAAGTCGGCATGAAACTGAAGGCTATGGATAAAAGAGACAAGGAAGATATTCTCGGATGGGTTTATTCTGAGTGGGTAAATAAAAAAGAAAAAAGAAGCAAGAAAAAAACTCAAAGCAAAGAAAGCACAAAGAGTGGGGCTGGTGGAGCGGGTGGGATTTGACCCCACGACCCCATGACTGAATAGCAAAAGGACTGTTGACAACATTAACAGAAATCAGTATCTGCAGCCTTTACTGCGGCCCATAATGCCGTCTCTATCCTTTCCTGTCTCTTTCTTTCCACTTCATACCGCCCTATAACCTCCTGAGCGAATCATCTACTCTGCAGTTCATACATTTCCCCGGTATGACTCTGACAAAAAGTGGAAATCTCTTCAGAGGAGACAAATTGAAAAAAAAGAGACGCCGGCAGTACGAAAATAGAAAATAACTTTTTTTTATTTTATGGCAACTTTTTTTGTATCTCATACGTCTATATCTATAAATATGTATTTACAATAAATACTTACTAAAGGATCGAAGATGTATGAGCTGACCAAAAACGAAGAATTAATCCTTCTCTCCATCTGGAAGCTTAAGGACAACGCCTACGGTGTCACAATCAGGGAGAACTTTAAAAAAATCACCGGAAAGACATTAAACTACGGTTCTCTTTACAACACGCTCTACCTTCTCGTTCGAAGAGGACTTGTCGAATCAAGGGAAAGCGAACCGCTTTCCAAGCAGGGCGGCCGAAGGAAAGTTCTGTATTCCATGACTCGCGAGGGCGAGACGGCTCTGGCAAACGCTCAAAGAGTCCATAAGCTGGCCTGGGGAGATGTCCCCGACTATTCTTTTGAGAAGAAAAAATGACCAAACATGCTCACAAACTCCCGAGAATTTTCCTCTGGATCCTCCGCCGGTTGAGCGTCTATGAAGACCTCTTCGCCATTTCCGGGGATTATGAGAGCGAGTACGCCGCAATCTGCCAATATCGCGGCCGTGTATGGGCTTTCCTCTGGCTTTTTTGGAACACCGTCAAGGCCGCGTTTTATTATTCACTATTTATCATGAAATGGAGCACAGTCATGTTTAGAAACTACTTAAAAATCGCTTTTCGGAATGTCAAAAGACACAAAGTCTACTCATTCATCAACATCGCCGGTTTGACCATCGGTATGACCTGCGTGGTCCTGCTGCTTCTCTGGATCCAGGACGAGCTGAGCTACGATAAATTCCATGAGAAGATAGACGACATCTACATCGTCTCTGCTCATATCAAGGAAGAAAGAGATGAGCTTCAAGTGCCGTCGGTTCCCGGTGTGGGTCCTCTTCTAAAAGAACTGTTTCCGGAAGTGGAAGAATCGGCCAGGTTCCTTGCAGGAAACCGGACATTTATCCTCAGCTACAATGATAGAACGTTCTCGGAGCCGAGAGTCTTTCCCGCGGATCCTGAAGCCCTTGAGGTATTCACCTTTCCTTTGATTGAAGGGGACCCAAAGACCGCACTCAGGGATCCCTATTCTCTCGTTCTCTCAGAGCGGACAGCAAAAAAATATTTCGGGACTGAAAATCCAATCGGTCAGGTCATTACCGTCGACAATCAATATCCAATGAAAGTGATGGGAGTGATGAAGGACGTTCCCAACAACTCCACTTTTCGCTTTGACATCCTGATGCCCTTGGAATTCTACGTGAAGCAAATCCATAAAGAGGATGACCTGAGAGGATTTACCAACCAGAATTACTACGTTTTCGTCCAGCTCCAGAAGGGGAAGTCATTCAATGAACTCAACAAAAAAATCAGGGAATTCGTCGTGAAAACTTACAGCAGTGACGAATATGTACCTGTCCTGCGACCTTTTTCTCGGTTCCATCTCTACAGATTGGGCGATGGAGGAGGAAGCATTGAACAGATCCGGCTGATCGGCTTCCTGGGTGCCTTTATCCTGCTCATCGCCTGCATCAACTTCATGAACCTGACCACTGCCCGGTCCGGAAACCGGTCGAAAGAAATCGGGATGCGCAAGGTTATCGGAGCCTTCCGCAAGGATATCATCAAACAGTTCTATTTCGAGACATCCCTCTTCGTCCTGATCTCGATGGTGCTGACCGTCTTCCTGGCCAAGCTCTTCCTCCCGGTGTTCAACACTCTTTTCCGGAAAGAGCTGACGCTAGAAATTTTTCAGGATCCGTCTCTTTTAGGATTCTTGATCGGCACCTCGCTGATAGCTGCTCTGGTGGCCGGGAGCTACCCGGCTCTGTTCATGTCATCTTTTCAGCCTCTCCGTATTATTAAGGGACTTACGGGATCAACTTTAAAAAAAGCCGGTTTCCGTAGGGCATTGGTCGTGGTCCAATTCAGCCTGGCTATCGGGCTTATCGCCGGTGCCACAGGTGTATATAAACAGCTCAGCTATCTCCAGACCATGGACCTGGGTTACAACATGGAGAATCTTGTGTTTTTCTCGAGCAGAGGGGAACTGCTCGAGCGGTACGAGACAGCCAAAAATGAATTCCTCCAGGTCCCAGGGGTCATAAAGGTCTCAGCCAGTTCTGCGTATCCCACTGGCGGACGGTCGAATAGTAATAGCTGGCAGTGGGAGGGGAAAGATCCGGAGCTCAAACCCAGTATCACGTTCATGAGTGTTGACTCCGATTTTCTGGAGACCCTTGAAATCCCTCTTGTCCAGGGCCGCTTCTTCCGCAAAGAAAACGACCATTCCGGCAGTCCGAATGAAGTCCTGATTAATGAAAAAGTGGCGGGAATCATGGGAAAGGAGAATCCGATCAACACCCGTATGTCCTANNCGGTTATCGGTATTATCAAAGACTACCTCCCCAATCCAAGATGGCGGGTGGATGAGCCGCTCATACTTCTTCAGAAGCCTGAGGAATACAGGTTCATATTCTTGAAAATCCATCCGGAGAACATCCCCCAAACCCTCGCTCAAGTGAAAAACATCTTCGAGCGATTGAACCCGGGCTTTCCTTTTGAGTATGAATTCCTGGATGCCGACTATGAGTCTCAATTCATCTTTGTCCTCAGAACACGCTCTCTAATCGCCTACCTCGCTGGTTTCGCCATTTTTATCTCTTGTCTGGGACTCTTTGGTCTGGCCTCGTTCAACGTTGAGCAGAAGACTAAAGAGATCGGTATCCGCAAGGTGCTCGGCTCTTCTGTCTCCAGGATCGTGATGTTCCTCTCAAAAGACCTGACCCGGCTGGTTCTTCTGGCGAATATCATTGCCTGGCCAGTAGCCTGGTATCTCCTGAATCAATGGCTTCAGAGTTTTCTCTATCGGACACACATTCACTTTGGCATTTTTATCATTGCCGGAGTGATCACTTTTTTTATTGCCCTTGTCACGGTCAGCTACCAATCCATCAAAGCGGCCACTGCCAATCCTGTAGATTCACTCCGGTATGAATAACGAAGACCAGACTTGCTGGCTGACGTTAGCCAATTTTATTTCATTCGACAGTCAGCAGTCTATTTTTTCTACCGAAATATATAAACTTACAATCGAACTCAGCCAACTCACCTGAGCTCTTAATCTAGCCGATCCAAGCCAGCCAAAGCCTTTCGAAGCAGGCCTTTTATATACCTCTTCCGCTTCATGAGAGCCGATACCTGCTAAAAACTTTTAAGTTGACAGGGATTGATAAGACGGATTTAATTATAAATTCGCATAGATTTTCTCATTGAGAAAATAGTGGAGGGAAAAATGAAAAAAATATTTATGATTTCTCCTTTAGTCATCCTGCTTTGTTTTGCTTCTGGCTGCCAGGATCAGGATAAGGAAGCGATGAAAGTACAGGCGGAGATAGAGGAGCAGAATATCGAATTAATACGAAATTTCTTCGCAGCGATCGATAAAGGAAACGTCGGCATATATGAGGAGATTTTT
>JABAOC010000285.1_pt1 | contig 10433 bp, 13 predicted proteins | sample 7062161 | NCBI WGS metagenome assembly JABAOC01 (sample SAMN14538625, study PRJNA623070) | marine sediment metagenome | biome: marine biome [ENVO:00000428]; feature: marine pelagic biome [ENVO:01000023]; material: deep marine sediment [ENVO:00002113] | place: India: Gulf of Khambhat ...
GCTCCCACAAGAAGAGGGGCAGAGAATTCATGGCCGAAAACAACAGTGGAAAGATCTACTTTCTTTCTTTCAATTTCAGGCAGAGCCCTATGCACAAGAAAAACATCTTCAAATCCAGTGGTTGCGCCTCGAGCTTGAACATCTTCTTCTGAACAGATTCTAATGTGATCAACCTTTCTCTCTTCAATCTGGTTACCCAATTGTTTCACCTTTCAATGACCGTTCCAACGACTTTTTCACCCTTAAGAGCTTTGTAAACTCTTTCAGGTTCCGTAGCATTCACAATAACCGTTTGAACTCCATTCTCCACAGCTGCCTTCAATTCAAACATTTTTCCAAGCATACCCCCAGTAACATCAGTTACCTTCGAACCCCCAATTAGGGGCTCCAGCTTTTTCAATTCTTCTAAAGTAATGTGCCGAACTAGACGCGCCGACGAATCTGTTTTAGGGTCCCCCGTGAACAAGCCGTCAACATCCACCCCCATCACAATGCGATCTGCCTTGAGGCTTATTGCCAGCGAAGAAACAATTTGGTCACCAGACAATATGGCGAAACCTGCCTCCGAATCGAATACAACATCTCCGTAAAGAACAGGCACAAAACCCATTTCAACCATCTTCTTCAGAGGTTTCTCTTCCATCGTTTCTATTCGACCAGCCTTCGTCACCACACAAGATGAGGGCTGAACCTCTACTGCAGGAATATTATGATTTATTAGAGAACCCACAATCAACTTGTTCAGCTTGGTCATACGTTGATGAGTTATTGAAAAACCCATAATCTGTGAAGCATCTTTGTAGCCCTCCGCTATTCCATACTGCTCCGCAATTGGATGCCCAAAGGAACCTCCCCCGTGAACAAGAACAAGATGCGAAACGTTAGCCCTCGAAATCTCTTTTGTCAACCGTTCTATTGCCTGCAAATCGGGAGTCAACTTCTTTTCCTTATCTGTTATCACAGAACCCCCGAGCTTCAAAACAGTTGGCTTAACCCTCAACACTCGCACCATCGCACGTTCTTTCTTGTATGAAAGCTAAAACAGATTATCTAGACTCCTCACTTCTTTATTGTAACAACACCATTATCTAAACGAACATTATCGCCTGTCTTTATCTTCGAAATATCGATCTTGTCAACGCAAGGTATTTCTGAGATTATCGCGCCAACAGCGACCACAGTTTCACACTCTCTGTTCACCATTCCAGCTGGAGCATTCCCGCCCTTCTTCATCCTATAAAGCGTGTAGGACCCAACTGTTGATCCCTTACCATTAGGGAAGACCAGTATTCTGTCTTTCACGCGTTTTCCCTGCAGTTCATGTCCCTTTTCTATTATCTCGCTGGTATTCGGGTCGACCCCACCATAGAAGGAGATCGGCTGGGTGGTGGTTAAGGCTACTCCTTCTGCAACTCCCTTCGAGATGATTCTTCCTTTCAACTCCATTTTCCCCTCACCGCCGCTTCAACGCATTCTTCCAAACTTCCCAGCTTTGTCTTCATATCGTTATGCCGTGAGTAATAACACCCTTTTGCAGAGGTTGTCGCAACAGACCTGAATCTTCCCTTCAACGGAGCCACCGCCATACAAGTGTCGCAAGCAAATTTCCCCCCAGCCTTTTCAATCGTCTTTGTGTAGCTTCTCTTGTCCGCAAGCTGCTTCATGGACCTTGAGGTTGCAACCCAAAACTCAATGTTTGGAGAGATCTTCTTGTCTTCTAAAAGGCTGGCTATTGCAGCGATCTCTTTAATTGAAGAGTGGGGACAGCCTATACAAATGAAATCGATGGCTTCAACTTCGTCGTTAATGCTTTCATAAGCCTCTTCTATGTCTTTGTTCGTGATGGTAACCTGCTCTTTCGGCGGCTGATATCTTTCAGATCCAGGAGTTATTCCCCGCATATAGAAGAGCGGTTTTGAACCATAAGTCACCACTGAGGCACAAAACGACTTCAACTCATCTAATTCCGCGGCATCTATGCCAGTTATATATGGAATTTTATTTCCCACCTTCTTGCCAATGCAATAACCGAGAGCTCCCCAATCTGAGAATTTCTTCAATTTAACCCTCACATCTACATGAACATCTGGCACTCTATTCTCTTCCAAATGAAGCCCATAGTATGGTGTTTTGCCAACGAAGGCTGCTGCGAGGGCCGATGGGCCTCCCTCTCTATTTGTCTTGGCGCCAATAACTGAGTTGGCGAAGGTTACCGCGGAGGATTCAGACCATGCGACGTGTTCTCCATACCTCGGCAGGTTGCCTATAAGATAGGGTGTACACGTGCAGGAGATTATTATGCCCATCCTCCTGAAAGCATCTATCACCAACTCTTGTTTTTTCGCGAATTCTTCAGAGATCCCAAGTTTTCTCCAATCCTCCAAATCCATTCCTGCAGGATTCAAAGTTGTAAGCACACGGACTTTTCCATCTCTTGCCAAGTCGTTAAGAAATTCTAGACCAGCATCTCCAAGGTTATGGTATGAGACGCCTGCGACTTGAACAGAACCCACTCTTATGAGCTTTTCAGCGCCGAAAATATTTCCTAGGGCAACAAGTATCTCCATAGACTTCTTTACCGCGTAACCTTCTTCGCCATCCAGCATTCTTTCTTCTTCTTTTGTGAGGTACATACGATCACAAGAATTTCTTTAAATCAACTTTTCTATATCCTTCTTTTCCAAAGCCCTTACCTGTTGTTGTTATTGGAATCGTCGCGTCCAAACCCATCTTACATGTTCTCGCTTTTTTTCCTTCAGTTAAATCTCCAGACGGGTCAAGAGAAGACCCTCTCTGGTTCGGCAGGATAACAGCGGCCTTGTCTGCTTGAAATCTCGTTGCGACAGCCCACTCAACATCATTTGGATCATAAATGTCAATGTCCTCATCCACAACAACACAATGTTTCAATGACCTGTGGCCTTCAAAAGCCGCCGTAATCGCCTTCTTCCCATCATCCAGATTCTTCTTCTTTATCTGCACCACCGCATGGAGCCAACTGCAACCGCCTGGAGTTATGTAAACATCCCTGCACTCACAGACTTTGTTCACTTCATTAAAGATCGTTGGTTCCTTAGGCATCCCCATCAAAAACTTATGTTCATTTCTTCCAGCAAGAATGGTTTGGTAAATCGGTTTCTCTCTATGAGTTATACATTTGATCTCTATCACTGGCTGCTGCCTCACCTTATCAACAATTCCTGTAAGATCTAGGAAAGGGCCCTCTGATGTTGTTTCTTTTGTTATCCTTCCCTCTAAGACAATCTCGCAGTCTCTCGGAACCTCAACGTCGATTGTCTTACACTTCACCAACTCTGTCTTCTCTAAAACATTAGCCATTCCTAATTCGTCAACGCCCATTGGCAGAGACGTGGCAGCAGCGAGAAGAACAGCAGTTGAGTTACCTATACACATTGCTATGTCCAGTTCACCACCTGACTTTTTGAGGGCAGTGTCCGTTCCCCTCTCTTCAACGATTCTAGCTACGAACCTGTTCTTATCCAGCAACATCAACCTGTGGAAACACGTGTTTCTGCCCAATTCAGGATCTTTTACTATAGCAATAGCGGATGCAATGTACTTTCCACCGTCCTTCTGTGTGTACCTCATTATCGGAAGCTTTGTCAAATCAACATCTTTCTCAACTATTTCTTGGCATTCTCCCTTCTCCACAACATCTGGAGGCACAGGATTCTCTATGGCAGTAGATAGCTTGTGTAAGAATTGCTCTTTCTTTATGCCTAAACCTCTGGCAATCAGATCCTTAGAAGAAACCAAGCCAGCCACAACAGGGATGCTGCACTCTTTTACTTTTTCAAAAAACACAGGTTTTTCACCGAGAGCATCTATGATACCCGCCATCTCATACTCGGTTGACACCTCTTTTCTTATTCTAATCAATTCTCCAGCTTTGTCAAGCTCTTCCAAGAAGCTTCTAAAACCCAATAGTCTCCCTCCATATTTCTAACAGCTTCATACTTTCTTTAAATTTTTTCCAATTCCAATCTTTGTTCGCAACACCTTAAACCCTTCCTTTTCCATGGCTTTTGCAACCGCTTCCTGCAATTCTTTTCCTGGAGTTAACGCTACCATGCATCCTCCGCCGCCACCGCCAGTCAGTTTCGCTCCAAACGCGCCATGCTCCCGAGCCAAATTCACCAAATAATCCAGCTCCTTGCAGGAAACTTCGATTTCCTGCAGCAAACCATGATTTTCGTCCATTAATTTACCGACTTTTCTTAAATCAAACTCTTCCAAAGCCTTTCTCGCTGTGAACGTTAGCTCTTCTGCTTGCTTAAACAAAGGTTCGTATTTCGCTGGATTTCTTTTCTTCCTTTCTGCAACGCCAGCAACCATTTTCTTGGTATCAGCTACAATCCCAGTGTTGCCTATGACAATTTCAACGGGTGCCCTTATGCTCAATTTCTCGATTGTGTTTGGGCCTCCGCTTAGATTCCTCTTGAACCAGATCAAACCTCCATAAGTTGCCGCCGTGTTGTCTATGCCTGAGGGGGTTCCAGCATAAGCCTTCTCAGCTTCATAAGCAACTTCATTGATTCTTTCATCTGACAAATCCATTTCAAACTCTTCTGCTAATGCTCTAGCAATTGCAACGCTACTTGCCGCAGAGGCACCGATCCCGCTGAAACCAGGCAGGTCTCCTCCCAACCAAATCTCCAAAGAAGCTTTTTCTGGCTCAATCCCTAATGTTTTAAGCATTCTTTCTATCGATTCTTTTTGTTGAGCTCTCTTCTTTTCAGTGTAACCTTTCGCACCTTTCCTTTCATCCTTTACAGTGATTCCTTCACCAATTTTTTTCACTTCTGCGTCAGCTGTTGAATCAATTGCAGAAACAATTCCAGGAACCCCGTGAACAACGAAGTGTTCACCGAACAAAATGACTTTTCCGAAGCCAGAACCTATTCCCATACGAACTACCTGAAAAACAATTATTGTAGAAAATTAGATAAAATATTTTTCAAAGCAGCGGAGCGCCTATGCGAAAAGTTGCTTCACCTAACTAACTTTTCATGAAGCAAATGGAGGCGTACCCAACAACTGTAGAAAAGTCGCCAGTTATGTCTCCACTAGTTTTGTAGCAGAGCAGCTGAGCTTTCTTAGCACCTAACATCTTTGCTGCAGTAATCGCAGCGATGGTGGGACCGTAACCACAAGCTGAAATGGCTAAGGATTCCACGGTGGAGTAGTATTGGTTTTCATCCATTTTGATTGCGGCATCTATGGCCATCTTGTCTTTCTTTTCAGCCATTTTCTGAGGCTCGTAATGGGTCATGTCCGTGGAGGCTATTACCAGAGCATTTTTCCCTGACAGGGCTTTCGCTGTAGCTTGCCCTACGTCCCGGCTGGATTCTAGGTCTTGCATGAGAAAACTTATTGGCACAAACTTGAAGGCTGAAGCGTAGAGGTATTGAAGGAAAGGCAGCTGAAGCTCTATGGAATGCTCGTGAGCATGGGCTCTGTCATCCACGTCGATAATGCGAGATTCACTCAAAATATGGTTAGCCGTCTTAGAGTCAATCTCTACATCTCCCAATGGGGTGCGCCAGGCTCCTTCGTTCATGAGGGAAAGCGCGCTTCCACGTCCGGTGTGGTTAGGACTAAAAATTACAATGGTGTCTGGTTTGCCATCCTTCGCAAGTTCGTAATACGCGTGAGCAGCCACTGGACCAGAGTACATGTATCCTGCGTGGGGGCAAACGAGTCCAACAAAGTTTCTGGGGCCTTCTTTTGCAACTTTGGGAAGTTCACCTGGCCCTAGTTTATGGGTGAAACATTTTTCTATCTGAGCTCGTAATCCAACGGAAGTGCCAGCGTACCATGAACCTGCGACCGCGGGGTGTCTGACTTTCAACCTCTTTTCCCTTTTCATTATTCTCTTGCTAACTTTACTTCGAAATCATCAATCGACTGGCTTATCTCTCCGTCTGGGGGTATTTCCCCTCTTTCCCGGAGTATTTGTCTGGCGAGGAGCCAGTAGATCACTGCTAAAGCTCTTCTGCCCTTATTGTTGGTGGGGATAGCGAAGTCTACGAAGGAAAAATCGTTGTCGGTGCTGCAGAGGGCTACCACTGGAATGCCAACGGTTGAAGCTTCTTTTACAGCTTGTACATCAGCCTTCGGGTCGGACACTATTATTACCCCTGGTTCAATACGGTTTGGGTAAAGGGGGTTTGAAAGCAACCCGGGAATGAAACGTCCAAGTATAGGAGTTGCTCCAACTACTTCGCAGAATTTTTCTACAGGGGAACGGCCATACAATCTCGCTGCTACCGCAGCAATCTTGGCTGGTTCAAACCGGGCGAGAAATTTTGCTGCGACTCGTATACGTTCATCTGTTTTTTTAACGTCTAAAACAAAGAGGCCGTCGCTCCTAACGCGGTATATGAAGGGGGCCATGTCTTTTGTTTTCATTCTTGTACCGATGTGGATTCCTGCGGATAGCATTGTGTCCTGCGAGAGCAAAAGCTCCTCTTCATCGAAGGTTTCGATTTCTTCTTCATTTTCTGACAAAATTTTTCCTCCTACAAATCAAACGAGTGACATTTTAGCTCTTTTTCCAAGAGTTTCTTCTATTCGGATAAGTTCGTTGATTTTCGCCACCCGCTCTCCATGTAACACGCCGGTCTTTATAACTGGACAACCGAACGCTACAGCTAGGTGAGCTATGTGGGCATTGAGCGTTTCTCCAGAACGGTGAGACACGACTGGAACGTATCGCGCTTTCTTTGCCACCTTCGTGGTGTCCCAAGCGTCGGTGAGGGTGCCCACCTGATTCGCTTTTATGATTATCGAGTTTGCAGCACAGGCTTTTACCCCCTGAATTAACCTCTCCCGGTTTGTGACGAACAGGTCGTCGCCACAGATAAGACACTTCTTAACCTTTTTAGTGAGTTCTGCAAAGCTTTCATAATCTTCTTCATGAAACGGATCTTCAACATAAGCGAGGTTAAAATCTTCAATGAGATGCAAGACGAAATCCAACTGCTCAACAGAATCCCGTTTGATTCCATCTCGATTGTAAACGTAACATTTCTCTTTTTGTTTCCACAGAGTAGAAGCTGCAATATCAAGGCCTGCTCTGCATTCAACTCCCAGTTCCTTTGAAACTTCCTCGCAAGCCTTCACCACAATTTCCAAAGCTTCTTCATTTTTCATGTTGGGCGCCCAAGCTCCTTCATCTCCCCTCCCGCCGGTGAAGGTTTTATCTGCTTTATTTAGAGAAGAACCAACCTTTTGATGAACCAAAATGTTCGCTTTTGCCGCATCTGAAAAGGTGGGTGCCTTAAGGGGAATGACTAAATACTCTTGAATGTCCGGTGCCTTTCCGAGGGCGTGTTTTCCTCCACCCAAAACATTTCCAAGAGGATATGGAAGCTCGTTTGCAAGGTAGCCAGCAAGATGTTGGAATAAGGGCATGTCGTAGGAGGTTGCGGCAGCTTCCGCTGAAGCCATGGAGACCGCGAAAGCCGTGTTTCCTCCGATATTTCTAAAATCTTTTGTTCCGTCAATTTCGTGGAGAAGAATATCAATTTCTTCTTGATCAGTTGCGTCCATTCCAATTAGTTCAGGGACGATGAATTCTTCTATCTTCTTTATCGCTTCATCTACTCCTCCTTCAGAATACGAAACTACCTCAGCCTTGCCCTTGCTTGCTCCAGCTGGAGGTGAAGCTCTTCCAAACCCCGCTGGAGTCACTATGTCAATCTCTATGGTTTCCTCTCCTCGGCTGTTGAAAATTTTTCGAGCCATGATGTCTTCGATAATTGATGACATGTTTATCGCCCATCAGAATGGTTTGATTTGCTTCCTTCTTCCTTTCTCCTCATGAAACTTGAGAATTTCGTCGGCGATCCCTACGTGGGACAGCAACATGCGGCGACAACAATACCGTTTTAACCCTAAACTATCTAGAACCTTCTTTGCATCTTCCCCTGCCTTTACTCTTCTATTGAAATCTTCCCATTTATCTCCGACTAACTTACCGCATGTGAAGCACCGTACAGGTATTATTATTTTAACTCCCTCTCCTTTCATTCCAACTTTCAGATAATAAAGTGTTTCCGAGCATTTCCTTCCTACTTATGCGTTTCGTCTTCATTCTAGTTAAACTTCTTGACCCTTTTAGCCTAATCTCTGATTCCATGTATCTGATGATCTTTATCTGTAACTTTTTTGACCCCTAGTCCTCGCACTGGGGCCACCAAACTTTTTCGACTCTTTTCGTCTGGGGTCACCAACAATCATTGTTCGATCATAATCTCGAAGGGTTGTTAGAAGACGGGTGCTTTTTGTCCACTTCAGTAGAGAATTAGCGATGGCCATTCTTACAGCTTCAGCTTGGCCCATAAAGCCTCCGCCTGACACCTTAACATTGATGTCAAGTTTTTTCCAAACTTCATCGTCTATTAGGAGAAGAGGCTCCATCATCTTGTCACGGGCGAGTTTTGGTTCAACAATCTCCACAGGGGTATTATTCACGCGAATTCTTCCTTTTCCAGCTCTAACCGTCGCTCGGGCTATGGCGGTCTTTCGCTTTCCACTTAAAACTAAAACTTTTCGGGATTTTGACATTTTATTCACCTTTTGGGGTCCATCCGATCTCTTTGGCAAGTTCTCCAACCGTTATATATGGGCATTTCAGTTTTTTTGCACTGGCTTCAAGTATTGTTTGGGCTTCCTCGTTCTTTAATTCTGGAGGTGTACTAAGATAAACCTTGAGTCTTTTGTATGCTTGTTGCCCCTTAGGTTTCTTCCGAGGAAGCATGCCGCGGATGGTTCTTCGAACAATTCTGTCAGGGCGCCTGGGATGGTAAGGACCCTTTCTTGGGTGACCAACTTCGAGGAACGTTTGGGCTTCCCTGACCCTGCTTCGTCTCTTACCAGAAATGGCTGCCTCTTCAGCATTTACAATAATGATCGTTTCGCCTTGAAGTAAGCGTTTGACTATTATGCTGGCCATTCGACCAAGAACGAGCCCCTTCGCGTCAATAATCGCAGTGTTTTCAGAAACCATTTTCATTCACCCGATGACTTTTACGTTGGTGCCCTTTGGGTTTTTCTCCATCAAATCTTGGATTGACAAACATTTTCCCTTGGCCTTCAAAATTTTTGATCGTGCTTGCTCGGAAAAGGCGAAGGCGGCTACGTTGATTGGGTGATCAACTATTCCGGCACCCAACACTTTGCCTGGAACTGCCACGGTCTCTCCTTCTTTCGAGTAACGATTCAATCGACTTACGTTTACCGCTATGCGCCTTCTTCTTGAACTTGACACACGATCGGCTATGTAACGCCATATCGCCACTTGATTTTCGCGAGATCCTTTTCTTAAAGATCGAATGAGCGTAATCAGCTCCGGGTTAGTTGATCTAACTTTCTTCACTTTTTCTTCCCTTTCTTAATTGACGGGTAAAATCCTTATTTTTTTTGTCAAAAATTTTGAGAGCTTCAAAAACGATTCGTTCAACCGGGAGAGCGTTAGTGGATTCGATTTCAAAAATGAAGGCTTCTTTTTCCCAAGATATTTCGATGGCTGGCGGATTTTGGGGGCAAGCATCTACGCAGTCCATGCAGAGGGTGCATTCAATCACATTTTGACTTCTTATCCCTTCCTTCATGTCGATGAGAACTCTTTCGGGGCATAACTTTACGCACTCGGCGCATGCGTTACATCGTTCTAAATCAATTTTGATTTGTGGTAGATACTTGTAGATACACATGGAGACGGGTTGCCATTTCGCGTGATCCTTTCCCTTCCCCAGTCGGGCATACGCTTCCAATTTTACGTTTTGGTCCGGAGCCAACTTTACAATTGGAATCTTGTCACTAACAGGTGTGATGTCGAGGTTCTCTGACTTTAAATCTCCAGAATAAACCGTCATTGTTTTATCCGTGGCTTCAGCATCCAGAGTCAAAGTTAAACGACAGAGGTTACATCCAAATTCGCTCTTGCAGCTGCACTCTTCAGGAAGGTTGTAGGAATCCAGATCTGTTTTAAGGGGGATAAAACCCATCCTATGGGCGAGAACTTCATCGTTTAGCATAGAAGAGTTTTCAAGGATAACCAATTCATCTATCGCCATTGCAGGGACTTCAGTAAGAATGATTCTGCGCAACGCATTTGCGAAGGGCACATTAATTCCTTTAACAATAAACCGCATATAATCGTCGGTTTTTTCAAGGATTTCAATCTCTACCACATTCAAACCTCTTATTTCAATCACTCACGAACGCTTGTGCTTTTCAAAGGAGAAAAAGGCATTATTTCAATATTGTGGTCCTATGTAGAAATAAGTTACATGTAATAACTGCCCATCATTGTGCCTAGTTATTTCTCGATACCAAATCACATGTCAGACTCTGCGTCCTCTGCGCCCGCCCTTCCTTCTCGTTCCGTCATGAGGAATCGGCGT
>JABAOC010041208.1_pt1 | contig 10433 bp, 8 predicted proteins | sample 7062161 | NCBI WGS metagenome assembly JABAOC01 (sample SAMN14538625, study PRJNA623070) | marine sediment metagenome | biome: marine biome [ENVO:00000428]; feature: marine pelagic biome [ENVO:01000023]; material: deep marine sediment [ENVO:00002113] | place: India: Gulf of Khambhat ...
TCCTCTGTCACTACACGGACCTTCACAGCACCGAGGAAGAACCTCGCGTCTATCACTCAATACTGGTCAACACACGAAACGGGAGTGGCTGGTCGGATGAAGACTACTTTCCGCCTGAAAGGCCCATGTCCGATAGCCCCGACTTCCGCGACTACCTGCGCTTCTGCCAAATCTGCCAAGGGGCAGAGGCATCCGCGTGATTCTGTCTTGCTTCGGCAGCTTCTCGCTAGGCTCAAAGGCCCGCGACCCCGGTCCGCCTCTCGCGGACCCAGGGGCTGCCGAAGCTCCCTCCTCCACGCGCACCCGAAACGCAGAGGCGAAGAACCGCTCGCCCCCGCAAACCCCATCCCCTCCATCCGCGCGCATCCGCGTTCATCTGCGGCTTACGCGGCCGTTCCGCTTTGGGCCTTCGTATGTCTTCCTGGTTTCCCCGGCCGTTCCCGCGGCCCCAACCCGACCCCCTCCCGCCGATCATTGCTTACCTACTATGCTATTAACTGTACACTAACCATGGCCATGATTCTCCTGTCGCCCATTCACCCACAGCAGCTAGCAAGCAGCCGCTATCATGCAGGCCCTTTCCTCAAACACGTTGTTCTCGCAAACGGAAGTTCGATCCGGCCGACTCGCGGCCAACCTCACCGCCCCGCGCCGAAGACCGTGCCGTCTGTGCCGGAGCCCATGCCGTTCGTGCCGAGAGCCGCACCGTCTGTGCCGGGAACCGTGCCGTGCGTTCCCGAAACGTGCCGAGAACTGTGCCGTTCGTGCCGGAGGCGTGCCGGAAACTGTGCCGTTCGTGCCGAAAAGCGTGCCGTCTGTGCCGGAATCGTGTCTGTGTCGCCTCGCGCCCTCGCCTCGCCCGGACGAATGTACAATCTCCTTCACCTGTGCGGGCCCATCCCCGTCAGGAGCGATCGGCGCGAAGGCGGGGCTACTCCCGTCCCCCTCTGCCGGTGACGATCGGACGCTCCACGATTCTGTCACCGGCGGCCCCCAGCTTCTCCTTGAAAGCCACCGCCAGCGCCGGGATGTCCTCGAGCTTCATCGTGGTGTCGTGCTCGCGGTTGTCGTCGTTCTGCCAGCGCTCGTTCCACCACGAGAACCCGATCACCCGCGGCCACCGCCCCCCCAGCAGATCGTCGAGCGCTTCGCCCGCCCACTTCTCCGGCGCTATCAGCGCACTCCCGGCCGTGCATCCCAACTCCGCCACGATCACGGGCTTGCCCGGGGCCATCTTCCGGATCCGCTCATAGCACCCATCCATCTGCTCCCGGAACGTCTCGTAGTCGTCGTCTGTGGGCTGCTGCGGACCGTACGCGCTCACGCCGATCCAGTCCACAAACCCGTCCCCAGGGTAGTAGTTCTCGAACCGGTTCCATTCCTCCCGAGGCCAGTCGGTCGCGTTCACATGGAAGACCCAGGTGATGTTGCGCGCGCGCTCTGCCCGCATCACCTCGACAATGTGCCGATACGCACCGGCGAACCGCTCCGGCCCATCGGGCTTTCCGGGGTCGCCGAAGCCGTCGCGCCTCCCTGCGCCGTGATGAAGCCCATTCCAGGGGAACCACTCCCCATTGCACTCTGTGCCGAACTCCACCAGAAGGGGTGATGGGAGCTTCGCGGCATCCCTCGCCCACCGCCGTATATCGGCATCCAGCTCCCCGGCCAGCAGCTTCTCGATGCTGAACCTGTTCTCGGCCTCCGGTTCGCTCTCCCGCAGCATGAGACGGATATACGGCACCGCCCCCATCTCACGGATCCAGGTCGCAATAACCCGCGGGAACCGCGTCCCCGCATACCAGTTGTGGGAGAAGTAGACCCAGGCAACCCGTTTCCCCGCGGCCATCTCGTAGGAGAGCACCTGGGCCGGTACGATGTCATCCTCGGCCCCGGACGTGCCCCCCGGGAAGACCCCGTGGCACAGCTTGCCGGCCGGAGGTTCCGCCACTCGCTGTGTCTTGGGAGAAGCGGCCGAATCACACCCACCGAGTCCGGCCGCAACTATCAACAGTGTGACGAGCCCAATCGAAGACCAAACAGCACAGGTGGGTTGATGCATCGCCAACGATACCTCTCGTTCCTCCCCAAGCGCTCACCGAAGTGTCGAAGGTGAGTTCGAGGCCCGGGCCCACCGTTCCCTGAAGCAGATAGCCGTCCCGCCCGAACTTCCTCGTCGCGCTCCCTCCCCCTGCCCCCGCGCGCCGCGGCCGCGCCCCGATGGAACGCGCCCGCAGCAATGCAACCGCCACCCATCAGTCCCTGGCGCCAGACATTCCTACAACCTCAAGCGGCACGAGCGGCACGGTTCCCGGCACGAGCGGCACGGTCTTCGGCACAGACGGCACGGGCTGCGGCACAGACGGCACGGTCTTCGGCACGGACAGGCGAGGTCGGCGGCGACTCGGCCGAATCGAACTTCTGTTTGCGCGCAGCAGGGCTCAAGGAAGCGACCAGTAGTATAGCGGGTGGTTGCTAGGTGGCGCGCATGAATGGTCGCGCAAGAGAGTCATTGGCCTGGTGGCTCTTATAGTAAGAGCACGGTAGTTAAGAAATCGCGAGCGGAGGGGATCGGGCTGGGGCCGCGGGAACGGCCACGGAATCCGCCGATGAACGCACGCGGTTTGGGAAGCAAGTTCCCGAAACATCCAATAACCCTCTCGCTGGCCAGATCCCTGTCTGCACACTCGATGATACGCTACCCCCCCAGGGCGATTTGACTCGGCAGACGTGAATGTGGTAAGCTGATGTGGACGGCTTTGACAGCGAGGGAACCCGACGGCGGATTGCCGCACAGGGGCTCGCCAAGGCAGCCGTGCCTAGCCTCCCCTCACTGCCTGTTCTTCACACGCGGGGCCGTTGGTATGGATGGGCGACGCGCGCCTCCTTGCTCACGCCGGGGGGCAGCTTCGACGATCATCCCGGATCGCGGCCTCCTCGCAGGGCTCTGCCGGATCGCTATCACGGCCAGGACGCGTCTTGCCCCGCGCGCGTTCCGCGAAAGGAGCAGCTCGTTATGTGTGGGATCGTAGGCATCGCCAATCCCGATGAGGGCCGCACCGTCGAGGCCATGCTCGAGTCGCTACGGCACCGCGGCCCGGATGACGCCGGGATCCACCGGGATGAGTACAGCTCCCTCGGACACGCTCGCCTCTCTATCATCGATCTCGCCGGCGGAACCCAGCCCATGAGCGATAGTGAGGGCGCCAGGCACGTGGTCTTCAACGGCGAGATCTACAACTACCGCGAGCTGCGCCAGCAGATCGGCGCAGGGCATTTTCGCACCGATAGCGACACCGAGGTGCTCCTTCACCTCGCCGGCGGCGAGGGGCAGCCGGCCGACTGGGTGAGCCGGCTCGACGGCATGTTCGCCTTCGCGCTGGCCGACCGCGGCCGCATCACGCTCGCCCGCGATCCGCTCGGCATCAAGCCCCTCTACGTCGGGAAGCGCAAGGGCGCCCTCGTCTTCGGCTCAGAGATCAAGGCGATGCTCGTTGCCTCCGACCAGGTCCACGAATTCCCGGCCGGCCACGTCTATACGACGGGCGCCGGCCTCCATCCATACTTCGGCCTGAGGTGCTCCCGCGAGACGGTGAACGACGCCGAGCGCGCCCGGCGCGGCATCCAAGCGCGACTCGCCAAGGCCGTCTACAAGCGCCTGCTCGCCGATGTGCCAGTTGGTGTATTTCTCAGCGGCGGCCTCGACAGCAGCCTCGTCGCCGCGCTTGCGCGTCGTCACAAGACGCCCCTGGACTCCTTCGCAGTGGGCACGGAAGACAGCGAGGATCTCGGGCGCTCCCGCGAGGTCGCGGAGTTCCTCGGCACGCGTCACCACGAGCGTGTCTACACGGCGTCGGAAGCCCTTCGCGCTCTGCCGGAAGTCATCTACTACCTCGAGTCGTTCGACTGCGCACTCGTGCGCAGTGCCGTGCCGAACTTCTTCCTCGCGCGCCTGGCCCGCGAACACGTGAAGGTCGCGCTCTCGGGCGAGGGCGCAGACGAGCTCTTTGCCGGGTACGAGTACCTGAAGGGCATCGAGAGGAAGTCGCTCCAGGAGGAGCTTCGCAACATCACGCTGGGGCTCCACAACACCAACCTCCAGCGGTGTGACCGCATGAGCATGGCTCACGGGCTCGAGGTTCGCGTTCCCTTCCTCGACATGGACCTCGTTCGCTATGCCTTCCGGGTGCACACCCGCCTGAAGCAGCGGGGCGAGGACCGCACCGAGAAGTGGATTCTTCGGCGCGTCGCCGACGGCATTCTGCCGGCCGAGATCGTGCGGCGCAGGAAGGCCAAGTTCGCGGCCGGCTCGGGGCTCGGGGACAGGCTCGCCCGAGTGGCCGAGCACGAGATCACTGACGAGGAGTTCGCGCGGGAGTGCGAGGTCGCCGACGGCGTCTCGCTGCGTTCGAAGGAGGAGCTGCTGTATTACCGCATCTTCCGCGAGCAGTACCCGGCGGACATACTCGTCCCCCTCGTCGGCCGCAGCCGCAGCGTGTAGAAGCCCGTAGGCTCCCGGAACTCCTCGCAACCGCGCCGCCAGTCGCGGCGGCCGCATCGCCGTGGAGCCAGACTCCGAGTGGCCCCAGCGGCAGAAGCTCTCGCCTGACCCTCACGACAGGCTCGCCCCTGCCCCAACAACGGCCGGCGGGGATGCACAGACATCCTCGCCCTACATTTCGGCGTACTGGGAGACGAGGGGGGCCTCTTGGAGCACGGGGAAGTGGGATTCGAAGGTGGGGCGGTCGTGCTTGTAGATGAGGCCGATGGGGATCTCGTCCCCCCATGTGAGTGCGAGATCCATAGCTCTGTGGAAGTCGTAGGGGTCATGGTCGTCGTCGATCTTCTTCACCCGGTCCCGGTACCATTTGAAGGTGTTCAGGGGGTTGTAGGTGGGACAGGGCTGGAGGATGTCGAGGAGGGCGAACCCGCCTCTGTGCTGCAGCGCGGCGGCCATCATCTCCTGGAGGTGGTTGGGGTCGCCGGCGAAGGCGCGGGCCACGAAGGAGCACCGCTCGACGATGGCGATGGCGATCGGGTTGAAGGGGAGCGCGTTCACGCCGTGGACCTGGAGCTTGGTGGTGAAGCCGAGGTCGGAGGTCGGCGAGGCCTGGCCCTTGGTCAGGCCGTAGACCTGGTTGTTGTGGACGAAGGCCTTGACCCCGATGTTGCGCCGGATGTTGTGGAGGAGGTGGTTGCCGCCCTCGCCGTACATGTCCCCGTCGCCGCTGGTGATGACGACTTCGAGTTCGTGGTTGGCGAGCTTGATGCCCGTGGCCGCGGGCGCGGCGCGGCCGTGGAGGCCGTTGAAGACGTTGGCCCGGGTGTAGTGGGGGAGCTTCGCGGCCTGGCCGATGCCGGAGACGAGGACCAGCTTGCGCCGGTCGAGGCCGGCGGTGTCGATTGCCTTGTCGAGGGTCTTCAGGATGGAGAAGTTGCCGCAGCCAGGGCACCAGGCGATGTCGGTGTCGAAGAAGGGCTTGTCGGTCATTGTGAGATCCTCCGGGCGATTTCTTCGGCCGTGAACGGGAGGCCGTCGTACTTGGGCAGGAGGTCGAAGTCGGCGAGCGCGCCGACCTGGCGGAGGAGGCGGCCGAGCTGGCCGGTGTGGTTGCACTCGACGAGCGTGACATGCCGGCCGGCGAGGAGGCCGTGGAGGGCGGGTCCGTCGAGGGGCCAGACCTGGGGGAAGTGGAGCATGGCGGCCCCTCGGCCCTCGGCGCTGACCAGGTCGATAGCCTCGCGGCAGGGGCCGTAGCTGGAGCCCCAGCCGAGGAGGAGGTGTTCGGCGTCTTCGGGGCCATACCACTGCGGCGGGAGCGCGTCGGCGAGGAGGCCGGCGTACTTCCGCATGCGCTTGTCCTGGAGCTTGACCCGCGTGGGGAGGTGGTCGGTGATGTGGCCGTCTTCGTCGTGCTCGTCGGAGTCCAGGACCACGAAGGCGTCGGAGCCGGGCAGCGCGCGGGGCGAGACACCGGAGTCGGTCACCGCGTAGCGGAGGTAGTCCTCGGGCGGCCGCTCGACGATGTGTCTGTCGATGGGGCGGTAGGTGTCGTCGAGGCCGGTGCAGTTCATGCGCATGTCGGCGAGAAACTGATCGCTCATGAGGATGACGGGGCTCTGGTAGGTGTGGGCGATCTCCAGGCCGCGCCGGGTGAGGTCGTAGCACTGCTGGGGGGTCCCGGGGGCGAAGACGGCGCGGGGGAACTCTCCGTGGCCGGCGTGGAGGGCGAAGAGGAGGTCCTGCTGGGCGGTGCGGGTGGGGAGGCCGGTGGCGGGGCCGGGGCGCTGGCCCAGGAAGATGAAGATGGGCAGCTCCAACATGCCGGCGAGGGCGAGCCCTTCGACCNNCGATCTCGTCTTCAGCCTGCTCGACCACGAGGCCGTAGCGGTCCCCGACTTGCGCGAGGAAGGTGAGGACTCCGGTGGAGGGAGTCATGGGGTAGCCGGTGGCGAACTTGACGCCGGCGGTGGCGGCGCTGAGCCCGATTGCTTCGTTGCCGGAGCAGATGGCGGTGGGCGCGCCGGAGGGGGGCGGGCCGGCGAGCTTAGTGGGATGGCCGCGGGCGAGGTCTGCTCCTCTCCGGGCGCAGGCGAGGTTGGCCTCGACGACCTCGGTCCCCTTGCGCAGGAAGCGGGCGCGAAGATGCTCTTCGAGTTGTGCCAGGTCGTAGCCGAGGAGGGCCAGGACGGCCCCGGCGGCGACGGTGTTGGCCATGATGGGAGAGCCGCCGGCTTCCTTGGCGACGGCCTCGAAGTCGATGGCGATGACCCCCTCCTTGTCGCTGCCGTTGTAGAGGGCCATCCCGACCTCGGTCAGGCTGCCTGAGAGCCAGTCGAGGGCCTCCTCGTTGAGGGCGACGAGGAGGTCGGGCTTCTCCCGGCCGGAGAACAGCTCCCGGTCTGCGATTCTGATGTCGTACCAGTTCAGCCCGCCGCGGATGCGGGACATGTAGGTCTGGGTCGAGAAGCAGTGGATGCCTTGGGCGGCAAAGGTCTCGACGAGGAGGTCGCCGGTGGTCTCGACGCCCTGGCCGGCGGCCCCCGCGATGCGAATGGTGAGATCCATTGACGGACTCCGAGAAGGCGGGATGTTGCAGGCTGGCCGGTTCGCTCCGCGGCGGGGTTGTCCTGGAGGGTTGAGGGCGGCCTTGTTGCGATGGCCGGCCAAGCGAGCGGGGGAGGTCTGGTTGGGGGGAGCCTCGAAATGCAGCGCTGTGTTGACGCTCGGGATCGAGACAAGCTGTGATGAGACGGCGGCTGCGGTGGTGCGCGGGCCNNGAGCTGATCTCGAGTGTGGTGGCCTCGCAGGACGACCTGCACGCGCACTTCGGGGGGATCGTGCCGGAGGTGGCGTCGCGCCGACATGTGGAGATGATCGTGCCGGTGATCCGGGAGGCGATGGGGCGCGCGGGGTGCGGGTGGGCCGACCTGTCGGCGGTGGCGGTGACGACGGGGCCGGGGCTGATCGGGTCGCTCGTGGTCGGGGTGGCCGCGGCGAAGGCGCTGGCGGCGGCCCGGGGCCTGGGGCTGGTCGGCGTTCACCATCTGGAGGGGCATATCTACAGCACCGCCGTCGGCCGGGCCCTGCCCCTGCCCGCGGTGTTCCTCATCGCCTCTGGAGGCCATTCACACCTCGTGCTGGTGCGCGGGCACGGCGAGTACGAGGTGCTGGGCCGGACGCTGGACGACGCGCCGGGGGAGGCCTTCGATAAGGGGGCGAGGCTGTTGGGCCTGCCCTATCCGGGCGGGCCCATGCTGGCCGAGCTGGCCGATTCGTGGTCGGGCCGGGTGGAGCCACTGCCGCGCGCGCGCATTCCCCATTCCCTCGACTTCAGCTTCAGCGGGGTCAAGACGGCCCTCGCACGTATGGTGAAGGAGGCCCCCTTGGAGGAGAGAGGCGGGGCTCGCGCGGCGGCCGCCTATCAGGAGTCCATCGTGCTCTCACTCGTGGAGCGGGCCGCACAGGCGAGCGAGAAGACCGGCTTCCTTCCCGTCGTGGTCGTGGGAGGTGTGGCCCGCAATCGCCGACTGCGGGAGCTGCTTGGGAAGCGGGCGGAGGCGAGCGGCCTGCAGGTCTTCTTCCCGGACCCTGACCTCTGCACCGACAATGGCGCGATGGTGGCCGCGGCCGGCGCGCATAGGTTCGCGCTCTCGGGGGCAAGCGGGCCGGACCTGGAATGCGCGGCCACCGCGCCGCTGGAGAGCTGGGTCAGCAAGACGAATGGTTGAACACAGCCGGCGCGCGCGGGCCAACGATGTCTGGGTTGGGCCAACGCGCTGTTTCGCTCTGCGGAATGAAACGCTCACATGGAAGCCATGAACCCCCTTGTCAATTCGAGGGTCATGTGGTATATTCGCCCCCGATCAGAGGAGACCGGGATGAAGGCAGCAGCCTATTCATCGGACGATCCCGTCCTCTCCGGACGAAAGGCGGCGGCGATTGCCAGGCCGCGCGAGGTGGGCGCGAGGCTGACCGGTTGCCGCAGGCCATCTGTTCTCTCCCCCGTAGGGACCGCGAGCCGGGGTCTGCCTTTGGCCGCCCCAGGCTCCTGAGCAGACCGAGCACGAGTGTGTGAAAGGAGGCGCGAGAGGAAGAACAGCTCGTGAGTGAGGTGGAGTGAATCTCGGCAACAGCCGTCACAGGAGACATCGCAGCCATGGAAGCAGCAGTTGCACACCAGATTTGGAACTACATCGGCATGTTGGGGGTGGATCGAGAGACCGCCCGCGACCTCTACCAAGAGGCGGAAACCGCGATCTGGGAAGCTGCGGCCCACCGGGCGACCCATGAGTGCCACAGCTATCTCGTGAAGACTGGCATTGGGGCCATTCGTCATTGGCTCCGCGATCGGTACTCTCTGGTGCGCATTCCCGGCTATCTTCACGACCGAGGGGAAGCGGTGCGGCACATGAAGACCATCGTGCCCCTCGAGGACATGAATGAGACGGTCGGGCACCGTTTCGAGGACGATCTGCTGGAGCGTCTCGATGTTGCCCTTCTGCGCAGGCGCCTGCTCAGACTGCTCCCGCGACTGACTCGGGCCGAGCGCCAGGTCATGGAGGCGCTGCTGGCGGGCCAGAGCATACGTGACATTGCGCGTCGACGTAGAGTGCGGGTCGGCTGTGTCTACGCGCAGAGGAGCAAGGCCATACTCAAGCTCCGCAAGCTGCTGATCGAGGAGAACGTCGCCGCGCAGCAGCGCCGGCCGCGCGTTGCGGCCTCGGCGCAGGCCTAGCCCAAGGGGTTCACCGCTGAGGAACCACGAAAACAGGCGCACCGCCTTCGCGGTGCGCCTGTTTCGTCGCTCGGCTGTCTCCACCCGCGCTCACTCGGAGTCGCCCGGGAGGGACTCCTCCAGCCAGCGGTTTCTCGCGGACGACATCGGCGCGGAGGGCCGGGCCGCAAGCCCTGTCCCGGGGTAGAAGCAGTCGGCGCACTGGAAGACTCTGGCGCGGGTCGGCGAGGCGAACGATGGCGGAAGCCGAAGGAGCGGCTTCCCGCAGGTGCAGCAGAGCGGCACCCGCGCGGGAACGACCGCGCCGGGCTTCACTCTCTCCAGACCTCGCTTGTGCCGACGTTTCATCTCTTGCTCCCGCCCAACGGGTTCGTCTTCTCTATCATCGCATGCAGTATTCCCCAAATCGGTGGAACCATGTGCTCGCATTTCCCGTCTAATGCGCGTGGAAGGGACGCACCCGGCTTCGGCGTTGACACTGGTATGGCTTTGTGTTAGACTGCCGCCGTGCCTGCTGGAGGGTCGGGGGACGTGCTCGCGCGGGGGCGTGCGGGGGGCGTAAGGAGGTCCTCTGGATGCGAAAAACAGTGTGGACCTGCGTCAGCCTAGCCCTGCTCATCGGTGGCATCGCTTCCCACAGTTGGGCCGTCGAGAGAGAGCTCTGGGGAGTTCGCCTGGGGGCGAGAGCGCTCGATCTGCTCGATAGGCCGGGCTACGGAGAGCCGGACTTCATCGGTCCCCTCGGCGCCATCAGCGTCGTGACCGAGCGGGCGCCGGCCGGGGAGGCGCCAGCGACGGCCGGCATCGCTCGCTCCGGGCCGGCCGGGCCGGCCGCCGGAAGAGGTGCGGCCCGCCGCGGCGGCATGGGCGGGCGGGGGGGGCGCGGAGGCGCCCGGGCCGGCATGCGGGGCGGGGGCCGCGGAGGAGCCGGGGGGGCGCGCCGAGGTGGGGCGCCAGGAGTCTCTCGAACGCGCCTCGGGGCGGGTGCAGCCACGCCCGAGGGGCCGGGGATGTATTGGTACTACCGGCGGCCGTGGGGGGCCGTGATGGTGCTGACGCTCGACCGGGAGGGGGAGGTGATCGCGATCACTCTGGCTGGGACTGTTCCTTCCCCCGCGGCGCGGACGACCAGAGGGATCGGGCTGGGCAGCAGCTACATGGAGATCATCGCCCAGTATGGGTATCCGGACCAGATCG
>JABAOC010005304.1_pt6 | contig 10431 bp, 7 predicted proteins | sample 7062161 | NCBI WGS metagenome assembly JABAOC01 (sample SAMN14538625, study PRJNA623070) | marine sediment metagenome | biome: marine biome [ENVO:00000428]; feature: marine pelagic biome [ENVO:01000023]; material: deep marine sediment [ENVO:00002113] | place: India: Gulf of Khambhat ...
GGCGGCGAGATCAGCGCGACGCCGGGTCTGGCGTAACGCAAGCGCGCGATCATTTCATTGACCTTGTGGCCCGGTAACTGACCGCCTTCGCCTGGCTTGGCGCCCTGGGAGATCTTGATCTGCAAGACCTCGGCATTGACGAGATAGGCCGGCGTCACGCCGAACCGACCCGAGGCGACCTGCTTGATCTTGGAGGTGCGTTCCGTGCCGTAGCGCTTCGGATCCTCGCCCCCCTCGCCGGAATTCGAGCGTGCCCCCAGACGATTCATCGCCTCGGCGAGCGTCTCGTGCGCCTCCGGCGACAGCGCCCCCAGCGACATGCCGGCGGAGTCGAAGCGCGGCAGGATGGCCTCGATGGGCTCGACGTCTTCAAGCATCACCGGCTCGGCGTCTTCACGCAGCGCCAGCAAGTCGCGAATCACCATCGGCGAGCGGCCATTAACCAGATCTGCAAACACCCTATATTTCTGGTACTCGCCCGATTGCACGGCCGCATGCAGCGCCGCCACCACATCCGGATTGAAGGCGTGGTACTCGCCACCGTGGATAAATTTCAGATAGCCGCCTTGGTCGACCGCCTTGCGCGGGTTCCAGGCGCTGCTTGCCAGCTTGAGCTGCTCCGCGTGCAGATGCGCGAAGGTCGTGCCCTGCACGCGACAGGGCGTACCGGCAAAGCACAGGTCCACCACCTCCTGGTTGAGGCCCACGGCCTCAAACAGTTGTGCGCCACGGTAGCTATCGATGGTGGAGATGCCCATCTTCGAGATGATCTTGTAGAGCCCCTTATTTATGCCCTTGCGATAGGTATGCGCCACGCGCACGGCGTCGCGCGTGGCGATCTCGCCGGTGCCGATCATGTCGCGCAGGCAGTCGTAGGCCAGATAGGGAAAGATGGCGGTGGCGCCATATCCGATCAGCACCGCAAAGTGGTGTGGATCCCGCGCGGTCGCGGTCTCCAATACGATGTTCGCATCGCAACGCAGGCCCTCGTGTATCAAACGATGATGCAGCGCCCCGGTAGCCAGCAGCGCGTGCATCGGCAGCCGGTCCTCGGCAATCTCGCGATCGGACAGCACGATGACGGTCTTACCCGCGCGCACCGCCGCCACCGCCTCATCACATACTGAGATGACGGCTTCGCGCAGGTCGCCACCGAGCGGATAGTTGAGGTCGATGATCTGGTGCGCATAGTTCGGATCAAGGTCGGACAGCAATCGGTTGAACTTGCTGACCGAGAGTACCGGCGAGTCGGTGACAAAGCGTGCGGCGTGCTCGGGTGTCTCCTCGAACAGGTTATGCTCGCGCCCGAAGCAGGTCTCGAGCGACATGACGATCTGCTCGCGCAGCGGATCGATGGGCGGGTTGGTGACCTGCGCGAACTGCTGCCGAAAATAGTCGAACAGCGACCGCGATTGGTGCGAAAGCACTGCCAGTGGGGTATCGTCGCCCATGGAACCAACCGCTTCCTGACCTGACTCGGCCAACACCCGCATAATCTGGTCGCGTTCCTCGAAGGTGACGTTAAACGTCTTTTGGTAGATCGCAAGCTGCTTGGGCTCGAGCGGCACGGTTGCCGATTCTTCCTCCATCAGCGTCGCCTCCAGGCGGCGGGCGTGTGTGCGCAACCAGCGCTTGTAAGGCTGACGATTCTTCAATCGATCGGCGATGTCGTCGGGCAGCAACAGCTCGCCGGTTTCTGTATCGGCGGCGATCATGTCACCCGGCTTCAGGCGCCCCTTGGTAATGATTTCCTGCGGTGCATACTCGTGTGTACCAACCTCGGTGGCGAGCGTGATGACGCAACCACTGTAGGTGCCCGAGGCTTGCGCGCCTTTGCCGTAGCGGGTGATGACATAGCGCGCCGGGCGCAGCCCGTTACGGTCCAGCACANNCAGCACACAGGCGGCGTAACGACCGTCGGTCAACACGATACCGGCGGGACCGTCCCACGGCTCCATGTGTATGGAGTTGTATTCATAAAAAGCGCGCAATGCCCGGTCCATGGTGTCGACGTTCTGCCACGCCGGGGGAATCAGTATGCGCATCGCGCGGAACAGATCCATACCGCCTGCGAGCAGCGCCTCGAGCATGTTGTCCAGGCTGGACGAGTCGGAGCCCGACATCGACACCAGCGGGAAGGCATCTTCGAAATCAGGCAGCAGCGGCGTCGAACATTTCCGCGCGCGCGCCAAGGCCCACAGGCGATTGCCTTGAATGGTATTGATCTCGCCGTTGTGCGCGAGATAACGGAAGGGATGCGCCAGACGCCACTGGGGCCAGGTGTTGGTAGAGAAACGTTGATGAAAGACGCACAAGGTCGACGCCATGCGCTCATCATTCAGGTCCGGGTAGAACACCGGCAGGTTGTCCGGCATCACCAGCCCCTTGTAACAAATGACCCGACTCGAAAGGCTCGGCACATAGAAGACCGGATCGTGCTGCTCCAGCGCCTTCTCGCAGCGTCGCCGCGCAATGTAGAGGCGGCGCTCGAGCGCGGCCTCATCCATGTCGCTCGGCGCGTTGACGAACACTTGCCAGATGTCGGGCAGGGTCTTCATCGCCTCGGCACCGCAAGCCTCGGAGTCGGTGGGCACCCGACGCCACCCGCAGAGCTCTAATTTCTCGGCCGCCAGCTCTTGCTCCAGTTGGCGGCGTGCGCGCTTGGCCGCCTCGGCATCGCGGCTGAGGAAGATCATCCCGACCGCATACAACTCTGCCAGCGCGAATCCTTCTGCAGCCGCTATCGCGCGTAAGAACCCATCCGGCTTTTTCAGCAACAAGCCGCAGCCGTCACCGGTCTTGCCGTCGGCGGCGATAGCGCCACGGTGAGTCAGGTGTGCCAGCGAGCCGATGGCGGTGCGCACGAGCCAGTGGCTGGCCGTGCCGTCCATGTGCGCCATCAGGCCAAAGCCGCAGCCGTCCTTCTCAAACTCGGGGCGATAAAGCCCGTTAGTGGATGCGTGTGGAGTGGACATATCGGAAACCGACCTGAATCCCTGGAATCAGGGCAAAAGCCGAGAGAGTATACAGAGCACCCGGTAGGCGTTCAAATCAATTCGGCGAGAAAAACCCTACCCCTGTGGCCGAATCCGGTCCACCGCGCGGGGTGCTAGCGACCCCACGTGAGCTCTGCGGGATTGAACAGGCGCGCGTGTTCCTGGATGGCGTAGCGGTCGGTCATGCCGGCGATGTAGTCCGCGATTACGCGCGCGCACTGTGCGGGCGTGTCCCGGCGCCCGGGCAGCTTGCCTTGATACTGCGGCGGCAATAGTCGCGGGTCCTTCATGAATGCATCGAACAGCTCCTTGATCAGGGCCGCCGCCTTGCGGCTCATGCGTCGCACGCGATAGTGGCTATAGAGATTCTCTCTGAGAAATCGCTTGAGCCGCAGAACCTCGGTGGCAACGTCTTCCGAGTAGGCAAACAAGGGCCGGCCTGCCCGGCGCACGTCATCGACGCTCTGCACCTTTGCCGCCGCCAACTGTTCTGAAGTATGCTCGATCAGGTCCACGACCACGCGATTGATCATGTGTCTTACAGTCTCGTGCACACGGCGGCGCATGGTTAAATCCGGATAGCGCCGTTCCAGCTCGGCGTACTCTCTCGCGAACAGCTCCACCTCCATCAACTGGTCGATACCGATCAACCCGTAGCGCAGGCCGTCGTCCACATCATGGTTGTTGTAGGCAATCTCGTCGGCGATATTCGCAAGCTGCGCCTCGAGGCTTGGCTGCCGGTTTTCGAGGAAACGCTCGCCGAGCTCGCCGAGCTCCTTGGCCTTCTCGCGCGAGCAGTGCTTGAGTATGCCCTCGCGCGTCTCGAAACTGAGATTCAGGCCCGGGAATTCAGCATAGCGTTCCTCCAGCACATCGACCACCCGCAGCGACTGCAGGTTGTGCTCGAAACCTCCGTACTCGCGCATGCATTCGTTGAGCGCGTGCTGACCCGAATGCCCGAAGGGCGTGTGCCCCAGATCGTGTGCCAGCGAAATGGCTTCAGTCAGGTCTTCGTTGAGTCTGAGCGCTCGCGCGACTGACCGNNCGTGATTGACGAACACCTGCGTCTTGTACTCCAAACGCCGGAACGCCGCACAGTGGATAATGCGATCGCGATCGCGCTGAAACTCGCCGCGGTAGGCCGGCGCCGCCTCCGGATAGCGGCGACCCCATGTGTTTGCCTCGCTAACGGCATAGGCCGCCAGCGCACCGCTTACTGCTGGCTGCGACACTGCTCTAGCGTCTCGGTCAACGGCGTCTGGTCGATGTCATCGCTCACCACGGCGGCACCGATGCGCTCGAGCAGCACCAGCCTGAGGCGTCCCGACTGCACTTTCTTGTCCAGCGACATGAACGCCATGAACCGCTCAGGCGTCATCGCCGCGGGTGCGCGCACCGGCAACCCGGCCCGCGCTAACACGGTCTCGATGCGCGCCAGCTCCTCTGCCTGCAGCCACCCGAAGCGGTGCGAGAGATCGGCGGCGATCATGATGCCCGCGGCCACCGCCTCGCCGTGCAGCCAGGTGCCGTAACCCATGGCCGCCTCGATCGCGTGGCCGAAGGTATGGCCGAGGTTGAGCAAGGCGCGAATGCCGGCCTCGCGCTCGTCGGCGGCGACGATGGCCGCCTTGATCTCGCATGAGCGCAGGATCGCGGAGCTGAGCGCCTCCTTGTCGCGCTCGAGCAACTTGTCAACGTTGGACTCCAACCACTCGAAGAAGCTGGCGTCGTGCAGCAAACCGTACTTGATCACTTCAGCGAGACCGGCGGATAACTCCCGATCAGGCAGCGTATCCAGCGTATCTGTATCGATCACAACGCAGCGCGGTTGATAGAACGCCCCGATCATGTTCTTGCCGAGCCGGTGATTCACCCCGGTCTTGCCGCCGACCGAGGAATCCACCTGCGCCAGCAAGGTGGTCGGCAACTGGATAAACGGCACGCCGCGCAGATAGCACGCCGCGGCAAAACCGGTCATGTCCCCTATCACGCCGCCACCGAGTGCCAATAAGGTCGTGCGCCGATCGCAGCGCTCAGTCAACAGCGTCGTGAAGACTTTGTCGAGCACGTCCAGCGTCTTGTACTGCTCGCCGTCGGGCAACACGATCACCACCGGCTGATATTCAGCCAGTGTCGTCTCACAGACCTGCAGATAAAGCGGCGCGACGGTCTCGTTGCTAATGATAGCGAACCGCTCGCCGATGAGGTGCGGCACGATCAACTCGGCACGCGTCAGCAGGCCTGCACCGATGTGGATCGGATAGCTGCGCTCGCCCAGTTCGAGCTCAAGCGTCTTCATGGGCCTGCAACGATTGCAACGCTGCCAGTATCTTGCGCGCGACCGACATCGGCGAGCGTCGACTGGTTTGGCGACCGTCACATCTGCCGTCGCCCGATAGAGCGGCTCGCGTTCTTTCATAAGATCATCGATGCGCTGGCGCCGGTCCGCTGTCTGCAGCAGCGGGCGCGCCCGATCCCGGCGCGTGCGTTGTGCCAGCGTATCGATGTCAGCAGCGAGATAGACCACCGTGCCGCGTGCCTTTAACAAAGCGCGATTCCCTTCCTCGAGGATCGCGCCACCGCCGGTCGCCACTACGACGTTTTCGTGTTGCGTGAGCTCTTCGAGCACCGCACTCTCGCGCTTGCGAAAACCGGGCTCACCCTCGATATCGAAGATCCAGGTGATACTGGCCCCAGTACGTTTTTCGATTTCCTCATCTGCATCGTAGAAAGACTTGCCCAAGAGTTCCGCTAGATGACGGCCGATCGTAGACTTGCCGGCGCCCATCGGACCAACCAGAAAGATATTAGTCGGAATGCTCATTGCCGGCAGGTATGCCAGCACCGCGATCATAAATCAAGCGTGCCCGCGCAAGCCATCGCCATGGGCACGCTTAACGAACTGTGGCGGCAATTAGCTGAGGGTCAGCTCTTCGGCCAAGATCTTCGGCGTGAGGAAGATCAGCAGCTCGGTCTTCGCATCGGAAACGGCCTTGTTCTTGAACAGCCAGCCCAACACCGGTACGTCGCCGAACCACGGCACCTTGGTCACGTCATCTTGATTGTCACGCTCGTAGACCCCGCCGATAACGACTGTCTCGCCGTTGTCGAGCAGCACCTGGGTTTTGATTTCCTTGATGTTGAGCAAGCCCAGCACAGGATCCACAAAATTGTCCTTGGTGATGATGACATCTAACAACACGCGGTCATCGGGCGTGATCTGCGGCGTCACTTCAAGCTTTAGGGTGGCGCGCTTCGTGACCACCGAACCCGCACCCAGCACGGTCGTGGTGAAGACGCGCTCTTCGCCTTGTTCGATGGAGGCCTTCTTCTGGTTAGCCGTAATCAAACGCGGGCTCGATATGATCTTGCCGAGGCCCTCCGACTCGAGCGCCGAAAGCTCGAGGCTCAGCAGGTTGCCGGTGCCGATTCTGGCGAGCGTGATACCGAGCGATGCCGGTGTGCTGGTGCCGAGGATTGCCGCCGGCAGGTTGACGTTCAGACCGTCGGCGCTAAGTAGCCCGTCGGCACCAAGCGTGGATCTCTGGTCGACCTGTATGTCGCTTCTGGTACTGCTACTCTGGACCCCAAACTTCACGCCCAGGTTGCGGCTAAAGTTTTCCGTCGCTTCCACCAGTCGGGTCTCGATCATCACCTGCCGCACCGGTTGATCGAGCTGGGCAATCAGCTTGCGCACTTCTGCAATCTTCTGCGGCGTGTCCTGAATCAGGACCGAGTTCGTACGGCTATCGACCGTTACCTGGCCACGCGGCGACAGCAGCGTATTCGAGGATACCTGGGTGCGCGCGACCTCCTCGCCGGTGCCGGCGGGACCGAACACCGGATGCGTGGTGGGATCGCTCACCGCTTGCGGCAAGGCTTTGATCGACTGCAGTAGGTCCCTCACATCGTCGGCCTTGGCGTAGTTGATCTGAATCAACTCGGTGACCAGCGGCTCCAGATCCAGAACCGTCCGCGTCGCTTCAAGTGCCGCCTTCTCCTTGGCTGCAACCTCGGCCGCCGGCGCAACGGTAATGACGTTGCCTACACGGCGAATCGCCAGATTCTTGCTGTCGACGATGATGTCGAGCGCCTGATCCCATGGCACATCCTTCAGGCGCAACGTCAGGTTGCCCTTGACAGAATCGCTGACGACGAAGTTCAAGCCGGTGAAGTCGGCGAGCACCTGTAATGCCGCACGCACGTCGATATTCTGGAAATTGAGCGAAAGTTTCTCGCCCGAATAGCCGAACTCATCAACCTTGCGCTGCGGTTCCTTCTCCAAAATGGGCCGCACGTTGACAGTGAAGACATTGCCGGCTTGAAAGGCGGAATGCTCGAAACGCCCCTTTGGCGTGATCACCATGCGCGCGTTACGCCCGACATTGAAGGCGTCGATCGTCTGCACGGGCGTGGCGAAGTCTACAACATCGAGTCGGCGCTCAAGCTCCGTGGGCACAGCGGTGTTGAGAAAATCGACGACGATTTGGCCGGCCTGCTCTTTCAGATCGATAGGGGCGGCGGCATCCGACACGGTAATGCGGATCTGTCCTTCGCCCTGGGTGCCGCGGCGAAAATCGATGTCGCTCAGACTGAACTTGCCCACCTCGCGGGCCCGCGCAAAGCGGGTGGGTACCTGTGCGGTTGCCCCGCCGATTGCGCGCACGGGCGTCTCGAGCAGAATAGCGAACTCGTCACCTTTGGCCGAGGTCGTGTATGGCACGGGACGAACCAGGCTCAACACGACCCGGGTGCGGTTGCCGGCCTCGATGGCCGTCACGTTCAACACCGCACCGGCGGCAACCCGCACGCTTCTGCTTGGCAGCTTCACGCGCGTATTAGGGAAATCCAACGCCACGCGCGGCGGGTTGGTAATGCTGAAAGCGTTTGGCTTCGGNNTGAGGGTGATCTGCACCCGGTCGCCCGGCAGCGCTGCGTGACGAATCTCCTCAATGGCAATGCTGCCGTCGGCCGCAGCCGCTTCGGTGGTCGCTGGGGCGGGGGTGGGCGCAGCTGCCGCCGGGGCCGCCGCCGGTTGTGAGCCGGAATTGGCGACCACGCGGAAACCATCGCTGGTCCGCGTAACCTCGAGCCAGCCCGGCTCGCTCAGCAACAGGTCGATGTTGACGGCCGTGCCGTTATCCGCCACGTAAGGATACACGCCCTTGACCTTACCCCGCCGCTCAAGCTCACCGGCCGTTTCCCCGAGGGTGCTGCTCGCAAAGCTCACCCGCAGCCGCTGCCCGCCCTCGAGGCTCGTCGTCGTGTACGTAGACTCGCCCGTCACCCGAATCTGCAATACGGATCCTGGCGCGTCGTCCCATGCGAGCGATTCGATCTGTGCCGCATGCGCGGTAGCACCAAACAACCCTGTGCACCCAAGGATGATGCCCCCGATAAAGCGAGCGGCGTTGGCTTGAAGCGCGTTGCGCAAAGCTGGTCCGTTCATAGGCTTGTTCTCATTCCACAAGCGCGAGGTTAGCCTCGCGTTCTATCCACTCACCCAAAGGATTCTGAATAAGCTCAACCAGGTCCACCCGGTTCTCCGTTATCTTCTTCACACGACCGAAGTTCTGCCCCATGTGGTCACCGATCTTGGCACGATGCACGGCACCATCCGGCGCCAGGATGACTGCCCACGATTGATTCGCGCGCGTCAACGTACCAACCATTTTCAACGCATCGAGCGGATATTCTTCGAGCGGCTCCCGGCGCCGGTTGGGGTCGGGCCTGGGTCCCCCTGCCGCGGTTCCCTGCGGCTTCAGATTAAAGGGTGCGAAAGGGTCTGCGAGATCGCCGGCGGTGTAAATGAATGACTCGTGCGTTTTGATCTCCGGCAGCGGATCGACGCGCGGCTTGCGTGTCTTGCGTTCGTTCTTAACCCATTGCTGGAGGTCAGCGGTCCCGTCCGTACCGCAGCCGCTCAGTCCGAGAGACAACAACCCTAGCACAGCGAGAAGCGCCGGTGCCTTCATCTGCGTCTCCGTCTCGCCTTTTGTTTACCCTTCTTCGCTTTCGCCAGCTCGGCGATCTCGTTCTCGTCGAGGTAGCGATAAGTCTTTGCCTTGGCAGTCATAAGCAATTTGTTCGATTTCTTCTGCGCCTGGATGGCGATGTCGCCAAACGTCACGATGCGAGGTAATGCCGCAACGTCGCTCACGAAATTGGCCAGCTCGTGATAATTGCCCGTGACCTTGATGCTGATCGGCAACTCCGCATAGAACTCCTTCGGGTTCTCCTTCTCGGGCTTAAACAGCACGAACTCCAAACCGCGCCCCAAGCCGGCCTGGGTAATGTCGATCAGTAGATCGGGGACCTCTGTAGTATCGGGCAACTGACGCAGCAGGCTGCCGAAGGTCTGGCGCATCTCTTCCATCTGCTGCTTGTAGGCATCGAGATTCACCGCCAACGCAACCTTGCTGCTGTAGGTCTTCTTGAGCTGCTCTTCCTGCGTCTGCGTGCGCTTGAATTCTTCCCACTTCGGCTTGACGACAAACCACGCGCCTGCGCCAAGTATCGCCAGGCTCAAGATGATTATCGCGCCGATCTTCACCGGCAGCGGCCAGGCGCCGATGTTGTTCAGGTCGATATTTCTCAGATCATCCAAGGTCATGGCTATTTGCCTCTCGGCTTGCGCCGCGCGGGCTGCTCGGCTGTTTCGGCCTTTTCCTCGGTCGCCTTCGATGTCTGTTGCACTTGCAGCTTGAAGGTGCTCACCCGATCGCCGCTTTTCTCCTTGACATTAATGATGTCGAGATTGGGATTCGCGAACCACTCGGACGAATCGAGATTGCGCATCAATGCAGATACGCGGGCATTCGACTGCGCCACCCCTTGCAGCGTGAAGCCGTTCCCGCGTTGTTTCATATCGCTGAAGTACACCCCTTCGGGCAATTTGCGCACCAGATCGTCAAACACATGCACGATCTGGGTGCGGTCGCCTTGCAACTGATAGATCACGTTCATTCGCGCTATCAGCGCCTGGCGTTGCTTCCTGAGCTCCTTGATCTCCTGGATCTCCTTCTCGACCTTGGCAATCTCCTGCTGGAGGAACTGATTGCGGCGGTTTTGATCGTCGATTAGCTGTGTAACATGCAGATGCCCGTAGAAAACAGCAACGCCCATGAAGATCCAGGCGCCGATCGCTACGGTAAGCAGCTGGCGGTCCTGTTCCTTACGGCGAATTTCCCGCCAGGGCAGTAAATTAAGATGGGTCGTCACTGATCGAAGCTCCTGAGGGCAAGCCCACAGCTGATCATTAAAGATGGCGCATCGTTGGCCAACATCTGCGGCTTGATGCGCGAGGCCAGCGACATACTGGCAAACGGATTGGCCACCATAGCGGGCACACCCAAACGGGCGGCCACCATTTCATCAACGCCCGGTATCTGCGCGCAGCCGCCGGCCAGCAATACCTGGTCGACGCTGTTGAACG
>JABAOC010028969.1_pt2 | contig 10430 bp, 6 predicted proteins | sample 7062161 | NCBI WGS metagenome assembly JABAOC01 (sample SAMN14538625, study PRJNA623070) | marine sediment metagenome | biome: marine biome [ENVO:00000428]; feature: marine pelagic biome [ENVO:01000023]; material: deep marine sediment [ENVO:00002113] | place: India: Gulf of Khambhat ...
AGAAGCAAAAGAGCAGTTCATTCAAATATAATCCATTACCGATTCTAATGTTTAAAAAATTTAAAGAGAACTTAGGAATAAAGGTTATAGCCGTAATTTTAGCAATTTTCTTGTGGTACTATGTCAAATACCTGGGAAAGTAGTTTGGGAATAGCTTATGGACAGATTATTTGGTACCGACGGAATTCGGGGTATTGCCGGCAAGTATCCTCTCACTCCTGAGTTCGTAGAAAAGATTGGCATCGTCTCCGCAGAAATCCTGACCCGCCATTTTCCTTCTTCTCCCAAGCCAGCTATCATCATCGGCCGTGATACCAGAGAATCCGGCAAGATGCTCTTTGATAGCCTGGCAAAGGGACTAATCAAAAAAGGAGTCGATGTGCGGGACTGCGGGGTAATCACCACGCCCGCCATCTCTTACCTGACCCAGTCCACAAAGTCCCTGGCAGGCATTGTTATTTCCGCCTCCCATAATCCGTACCAGTATAACGGGATAAAATTCTTCTCCGATTCAGGAACGAAACTTCCCGATGAAGTGGAAAGCAAGATAGAAGAGAAGCTGAAAGATTCGGAAACTTCCGGGACTGAAAAGAAAGGCAATATCATTCCTTTCCCGGAAGCAAAAGAGAAGTATATCGAGTTTATAAAGAGAAGCATACCTAAGGGGACAGATTTTTGCGGACTCAAAATGGTCATAGATTGCGCCAATGGCTCGGTTTGTGCAATCGCTCCCCGCATTTTTCGTGACCTCGGCGCGGAAGTCATTATGGTGAATGATACTCCCGACGGCCAGAATATCAACGAAGGTTGTGGCTCTCTCCATCTGGAAGTTATTCAAAAAGCAGTAAAGTCAAACCGGGCCGACTTAGGATTTGCCTTTGACGGCGACGGAGATAGAGTGCTATTTACGGATGAAAAAGGGAGCGACCTTGACGGCGACCATCTAATGGCCCTGTGTGCTGAATGCCTGAAGAGAAAAGGAAAATTAAAAAATAATACCTTGGTAGTGACGTCTATGTCCAATTTAGGGCTACTTCTGGCAATGGAGAGATTAGGAATCCGCGTGCTCCAGACCAGAGTGGGAGACCGCTACGTTCTGGAAGAGATGCTCAAAAGCGGAGCCACACTGGGCGGCGAACAGGCAGGCCACATTATATTTCTTGATTATGGCAAGACAGGAGACGGGTTGATTACCGCCCTCAGAGTCCTCTGCATAATAAAAGAAGAGAAGAAGCCCTTATCGCAACTGGCAGAAATAATGGAGAGAGCCCCTCAGGTACTCATAAACGTGGAAGTTAAAGAGAGAAAGCCCTTTAATACTCTTCCCCTCACTTCCAAACTGATTCAGGAGGCAAAGTCCACACTGGGAAAAGAAGGCCGCATACTGGTCCGTTACTCCGGCACAGAGCCCCTCGCCCGGGTAATGGTTGAAGGAAAAGACAGAGAAAAGATAGAAAAAATAGCCAGAAATATCAGCGAAGCCATCAAAAAAGAACTAAATCCCTAATCTGTACTGTAGGGGCGACACTCTGTGGTCGCCCTTCGGGATCACCGAATGAGAAATCCTCTCCTCATCACCATACTTCTCCTCGGATTGGTTCTCCCCGCCCACGCAGAATTTACTCCCCATATTTCCTGGAATTACAGAGCTCCCGACATACTCTATAATGTCTCCATGAGCAAAGATGGCAAAAGGGTTGCTGCAAGTTCCCGGGACGGCACTATCTATCTCCTTGATGGAAAAGGGAATCTACTGCACAAATATATAATCGGACATGACATTACTGCCATCTCCTTGAGTGGGAATGGTCTATATCTTGTAGCAAAATCGAGAGATCTATTCTATCTCTTTGGTGAGAACTTGAAATTTCTCGGGAAGTATAGAATGAAAGACTGGATTGAAGATATCTGCCTGAGCGAGGAAGGAGAGTTCATTGCTTGCGCCAGCCGGGACAATTACCTGTATTTTCTTAATAAGAAAGGTGAAATTTTGTGGAAATATAGACTCTTAAATCGACCCAGAGCAGTCGCCATAGATGCATCCGGACAATTCGTTGCTGTAGGGAGCAAAAAATACATCTCCTTTCTGGATGGTCAAGGAAGATTGGTGAGCAAATATGAGACCGATAAAGAGATTAAAAGCATATCTCTCAGCGACACTGGTGAAAATATCATAGGAGCCAGCCAAAATTGGCTCTATTCTCTCAGCAAGGACGGAGAACTTCTATGGAAAAAATTGATAGAAGATGAAGTCAAAACAGTCTCCTTAAGTGGAGACGGTAAATATATCTCTTTAGGTTCGGTAATAGGGAATGTGTATCTATTAAATCAACGTGGTGAACTCTTATGGGAATACGGAATAGGGAATTGCGTCTGGGGATTAGCGCTAACCAGAGATGGAGAGTATCTCGCTGTTGCCCCCTGGGACTCGTATGTCTATTTGTTAGAAACAAAAAGGCCCGAACCACTTCTTCCTCTCTTTGAAGCCCATCTAACCCGGGCTTACGATTACCTTAATAAAGGAAAGTTTAATGATGCCATAATTGAATTTCTGGAAGTTTTGTCAATAGACCCGGAGAACCCAAAAGCCATAGAAGGCATAGAGAGAGCCAGATCCTTAAGGATGGAATTAGCGAGAAAGCCCCCACCAATTGAACCACCTCCTATCCCCGAAGAAGTAATTGAACCAACCCCTACTCCTGAGGAGGCAATTCCACCAACCCCTATTCCCGAAAAAATAGAAGAAGCCAGGCCCCGCTACCCCAATCTATTATTTCTTCTAATTCTTCTTCCCTTACTTTTACTCAGCTTTCCCCTCGCCTTAATCTATCAAAAGAGACACAACAGAATTCTAAAAAGATACACCGAACTGCTTACATACCAGAGAGTCTCCGGATATATACCGGAAAACATAAATTTAGTAAAAATGCTCGCCCGTAACTATAAAGAAGAGAAGATTTTTGACTCCACTTCTGCTTTAGTCTATGAGAAAGCAGAAATGTTTGGCGAGGCGGGGCGTTCTTACCAGAATGCAAAAGATTTAACAAAAGCAGCCGAGATGTACGAGAAAAAGTCCTCCTTGGAAGGAGAAGATTACGATATTCTACAAAGATTAGCGCAAATATACCACGATTTAGGCCAGGAAGATAGAATGGCAAATATCTTCAGGCGAATGGTTAAAGTCAGGGAAAAGCCCTACGATTTGAAAGTTCTTGCTGAACTCTGCGAGAGGTTAAAAGACACCGAAGGAACCATCAGCGCCTACGAGAAATTGAGCCAGCTCGATAAGAAAAGTCCGGAATATCAGGATAAACTCCTTAAACTATATTTTGACAACGGTCACAGAGAGAAGTTCGTCAATCTCGCTGAAGAAGTAGAGACGAGGAGGGAACTGGCTCCACATATTCTTTCCCGACTCGCCCGGGCATATATTGAGAAGTCAATTTTCCATAAAGCTTCGGAAGTTTATAGGAAATTAGCCAGGGAGAAGCCGGAACACAGATACCAACTAGTAGAAACCCTGCTCATTCAAGACAGAATAGACGAAGCGCTCGCAGAGTGCCGGAAACTGCCTCTGACAAATAGTCAGGAAGCAAATAATCTCCTGACACTCTACGGAAAGATAAGCGAAAAGAATCCTGATAACAGCCAGATTCAGAATTTGATAGAAGAAACCTATAAAAAAGCAGAAGAGAAAGGACTGGAAGTCAACCTCCCCACTTCAAACCAGGAAAGAGAGAAAATATCCCGCACCCCCGTCATCGATGCCCAGGAAGCATATAGTATCATAACAGAAAAATCCTCCAAAAATCCCCCCTCTGAGTGATAAATTATAGCAGTAGATACTTTTATGAGATTCAAGGAGGTTTTTGATGAAGATTACCCTTGAGCCAAAACAACTGGAGATTCTCAAGAAGATGCTTGATAAGGTAGTGAAAGTAGGAGAGAAACTGGCTAATGAGTTGAAAAGGGCGAATGACCTGAAAGAGAAAGAATCCTAAAGCAAGGAGGTATGCGCATGGAGCTTTTCCTGAAACTTTCAGGAATTCTATTAGGTGTCCTGGCCAGGACCTTGGTGCCGTATTTGAGAAAGCTAAGGCAAGGAAAGATTAAGAAATTCAAGAACGGATACTGGCTGTCAGCCCTGGCCTCATTCATCTTAGGGATAATTACTACATTGTTAATCTTTCCGGAATTCAACATTGCTCAACCCGGTAATGGCCTTGAGGCTTCAATTAAGCTATTCTGCCTTGCCTTCGGTTTTGGCTTCGGGTGGAATTCCCTGGTTTCCGAAGGGGCCAAATGGGGAGAAAAGGTGAAAAAGGAAGTAGATAGTAAATGATTAAAGCAAAGAAATATTTATCAATAAGGACTTTTTGCTATGAGGATGAGAGGGCGAAGCTAAGGATTCCTTAAAGATTTTTGTTGACATTAAGTATTAGAATATGTTATAAAGTAATAATTAAATTTTTCTTCCGTTGAATCTCTTATACAGAGACCTATCTATTTTACGCTTACCTTAGTATGTCTTAGTAGTTTATTATTTTTTGCCTGCTTGAAATAAGTATATCAATATTACAAATAAAGATAGTTGCCCCTGGGTCCCAGGATTTCACAAAAAATTCACAAGAATTTCACATAACTGTTAAATTAATGGGTTAAGCTTATATTGGCTAAGAACCGATAAAGGCAATCTCCAAGAAATCGGAGAGCGCAAAGCGATGGGGCCTTCAGGTCAATAGATGATGGCCAACAGTCAACAGATTCAGAGGTTCTGAAAACTGCTGATAGCTGACCAAAGAGAGCTCGCCAGGCTGCCGAAAACAATCGGGTAGTATGGCGAGTTTTTTTTGATTTAAATAGAGGTGATGAGAAAATGAATAAGAAAATTCTAAGAAATTCAATAATTATTATCATTTCCTTTTTTCTATTGGTACTTGCCAGCCCGTCACTGGCTGAGGAGCCATGGGATTCTTACAAAGGCTGGTCAGGGATAGAGGATTTATCCGGTTCACCTTCGTGGTACTTGGTGATTCGCAAGAAAGGCGAACAGATTGTCAGTATGGGGAATGTTTTTTTGAAATGGTATAAATATGAAAATAGCAGTATTGACAAACGACCCAATCACTGGAGGATAAATAGCGCCACACTCTCTGGTCAAGGAAGCGACCTCTGGATTCGCAGAGGTTTATACTACCAGGACCCGTTTGCTCATAATACATGGCGATGGGATAATCCGTCCCAGTCGAAGCCTTCTTTTACTCTAGTCGATGGCGAGACCGTATTAGACACCAAAAATCCACAACAGGGAGATTGGTTAGGGAGAATCAATGAAGTAAGGGTCTTTGGTAGAAATACCGTTGAATCAAAATATATCACAAGATTCGAGATAGTGGATGAAATTACCGGAGAAAAATATGGCTTGGGAGGAAAAGACAAATATGGAGAGTATATAAATGACGGGATACTTGTTACAGATATTCAGGAAGGTAAACATAGAATCCGGCCAGAAGTCACGGTAAAGACCTCATTTACTGACGGAGAACTAGATGGCGCCTATAAAGATTTCTACTTGACTCTTGTTAACAATAGGGCTGTCACCTTCTATGTAGATAGACAGGACCCTGTGGCAATAATTACAAGCGTGAAGAATAGCGATGGTAGCCCGGGTTTCCCGGGTCCGAAGGATGCACAGATAACTTATATTAAGAGTCCGGAAGCATTAATATACTATAATCTCTCAGACAACCTTGCCTCATTGGGTTCATTCCAAAAGGCGGCTACAGAAATCAGATGGATTGAAGGGACTTTAGAGACGAGAGAAAAAGACATCCCCAGGAGCAATTGGGGGGTTGGTTCAATAACATGGGAAAATCTGAGCGACTTCGGTCAGGCGGGTGGCAAGGACTATGTTGTGGCGATAGGCGCTTGGGATAAGGCAGATAACTGGGGCTCTATCGAGGAAACAATTTATGTAGATACGCATTTACCAGAGTGCGCAATTGATTCTGCTGAGGTGAGGGATGGTGCCTATGTTCATATTGAAGGAAATGGTGAGCCTTTCTCGGTATATGCAATCTATGCCCAGGGCGATAAAGGCCAGGATGTCCTCTTAACGGACCCTGATGACTGGTCGACTTACGAAAGCATGAGTTCAAGCAAATATCGAGTCAACAGTGCCAGTAAATGGGAATTTGATGTTGGGCTTGATGATGTGGATGACTTTATCCAAGGGGAGAACGTTCTGAAGATTAAGATTAAGTCCCGGGACTTTGCCCAGAATGAATATGAGTCAAATTATGTTGAATTTGCCATCGATATAGAAAGACCATCCCTGATATGGGAGGTCTTTGCCGGGGACAAATCAAGTGGAATCATCTCGGAAACCAATCCGCCAGATGAAATCTTCTATTTTAATAAAGATATTTTGACAGTTAAAACAACAGTTCAAGACGAATCCGGCATCGAAAAGATTTGTTACATAACTGACATGGCTCCTGGTGACGAACAGGTTGTTTTTAAGGACCTTTCTTATCCGAAAAAGGTTTCACGGACTTTCACGGTCGGTACCTTTGAGGAGAGTAAAGACTTGCATTCGCTCAAAGTATATGCAGTGGATAGAGCGGGCTTGACTTCAGCCGTTCATACGCTCAGCTTCATAGTAGACAAGACTCCTCCTCAAGAACCAGTCCTCACTTCGTCTCCCTATGTTAATGGAGATACTGTACTACTGACAGGAGAAGGGGAGGTAGGAACCAGCATAGAAGTATATGAGTCAGGTTCTCCACTTGGCTCTACCATTGTATATAGCGACGGAAATTGGACTATAGAAATTGATAATATGGCCCTGGGCGACCATTCCTTGACTCTGAAATCAATAGACATGGCTGGGAATTTTACCTCTAATCATGACCCCATAAAGGTAACGATTGCCGTCAAAAAACCCCCTCCTCCAATAATTTCCCAGCCTAAGTCTGAAGAGATAATTACCGATACATATACGCCAACATTTAAAGGGACAACACTTCCCGAGGGAATTGTGGAATTGTACGACTACGGAGTTATGTTCGGTGAGGCTCAGGCAGACAAAGAGGGTAAATTCAGTTTTACTCCGCAAAAAGCCCTGAATAATGGTTATCACAGCTTATCTGCCAGGGTCTATAAGGAAGGCGCTATTAGTGAAATGTCAGAACCAGTAGAATGGCAATTGAGTGTGGGTGGATATATAGGAAAACAGGATTTACTCCTTGTTGCTCCTGACCAAGTAGTGGAAGATAGCGAATTCTCCGTCACGGTTTATGATAAAGAAACAGGGAAGCCTATTTCTGGCGCTACGGTTACGTTCTTGGGGGAAGAGTATACCACTGATGACAAAGGGAAAGCCGGGGCTGAAGGTTCCGCTTTTAGACTTGGGGTGGTAGCTTCCCCATTAAAAAAGATAACAGAAAAGATGCAAGGTCCTGCTTCCTTTCGCTACGCTGATAAAGATTTCAAAGGCGAAATTAAGATGGCAACGCTTTTTGTGGAAAAAGGTGGAAAGTCGGCAGATCAAGACATCGCAATAAAGAAAGGCGGCGGGCATAAATTCGGAACATTCAATAGAGACGGAAGCAACGATAGAGTACATTTCTCTGAGCCAGAAGATTATCCAATCCATATATACGACCGCATGGGAAGAAGAGTAAAGACATTAAGCGAAAGCGAAGGCTCATGGGACGGATTGGACGATAATGGGAACAAAGTGAAGATGGGTGTGTATATTTATCAAACTCGTACCGGAGAGACAGGGACAATATTTGTAAGAAGATAAGAATGGAGGAGAAAATATGAAAGTTATGAAAAAGCTTATCATAATTTTGTTTCTTCTCTTTATGGAGACAGCAAAGGGTAACGGAGAGCCCGTTTCCAGATACCGTTTTTACGACACCCATAGAAAGATGAGCGCAGAAAAAGAGTTAGACTGGCGGCTAAGAAAGAATAAAGTGGAGAACTTAAGGTTACAATATGAAGCTACTCACAAAAAATTCGATTCCGGCAAGGAGAATTACATACGCTATCTAAATAGAACAGAGAAGGATTACAAGAGCCTCTTAAGAAAAGAGGAAAAAATATTAAGTGCACCTTACCTCTCCTTTGAAGACCGCCGCGATATTTCCAAGAGTTACTGGAGCCAAACCAGAGAAGTCACTAATTACTACGACAAATTGAGAAGGAACTATTATGACTGTGTGAAGAAATCTGCGGTTATAAGAATCGTTAGTTTTCCCGTGCAGATAGGCATTACCGTAGCCACAGCGGGTCAGGCGCTGCCGGCATTTCTTTCCCTGCAGACAGCAAAATTTGCTTACGATGAATATGCTTTCAGCAAGAACCCTTTAGAAGGCACCATTACTCAAAGAATCATCAATAAAATGTACGGAATGGGAATGTGCTTTTACAGCGCCTTTGGTGCATATGAGCACGCTCATGTTCTTCGCACGGGCAAAGATCTTGGTGGTGAAGTTGTATGCAACACAACATTTCCCACTCTTGCCCGGCTGGAATATTTTCGAGCTGGTTATGCAGCTGCCACTCCCATTATTCAGACAGTAACAGAATATTCTCCCAACGCTTTACTGGCTAGGGCTTCTCCTTATTTGAGTATGACAAATTCTGCCATTTCCATAGGTATGGAGATGAGCAAGCCCTACCAGTTCACCAGAGAATTCGGAAACAGTCCGAAAGATGGCGCGAAATACTTCAACAATTTCACACCCTCAATCTATTCCCTGACAACGAATACATTTAACCTTGCTCAGGACATAGGGAAAGTTGCCGGAGGTGAGAGATGGGCGTATAGCAACACCGCCTACTGGATCAATCAAGGAGCAGGCCTCGGCTCTGCCATAGCAGATGCGCGCGTTAGCCATTATAAGAGAAACAATGTGGAGTACATGAAGCAAAGGGCAGACATCTACAAGGACAATTTTGAATATCGGGCTGAGGTTATGAAAGATGATCAATTCACAGATGTTTGTAAATCGGCAAGAAAATCCCTGGAAAATGCAGAGATGAAGTCCCAGGCCCTGTCCCGGACGGAGAGGATTATTGAGCGAGAGAACCTCTGGGGCACCGGGTACTACAAGGGATTAACTCGAGCCGAAATCCTAAGGCGGGAAGGAGCTGAAATAGAACGGGTAGATTTCTCACCAGAAGTTGTTTATGTTAATCCCATTCTGCCGAATCTTTACTCAAGTACCGTTGGCATAGAAGGTGAAAAGAATGCCAGCGTCAAAATGCATTTGCTAAAAGGGAAAGGGACTCTGCCTGTTGCTACTTTCAATTTTGATGGAGAAGAAGGAAATTACATTGTTCCGGATAAAATAGACTATCTTGCCGAAAAATACCAGGATGTGCATCTGGATAATAAGGGCAAATTCAGTATCAAGGTCAATTTTCCCGAAGAACTGAGAGGCACCGAATCTAAACCTCAAATATATTATGGTAACTATAGAGGGGACTCATTCATTATGGATATGCAAGACAGGAGATATAATCGAGACTGGATGAAGACAAAAGGCTTGGGTATATCTTACGCGTCTTTAGGGCAAGACAGGTTTTTGCTTGCAGGGAGCGACGGGGCGATGACAGCAATCAACACGAGGCTAAATCCAGATAACAAGTATGACTATTTTATTCAGATAGCAAAAAGCCCCACTACTACAGAAGGTAGCGATTTTAGAGTTATGACTGATGGAAAGGTATATGAGAACCCTTTGGTGAAGGAATTAAATCAGCCCAGGGAGCAGTTTTTCGAGAGTTTTGGCAATCCCTATTTATGGAGGGAAAGTGACAATTCTCTAAGTAAACAATATGGGACGAGTTACGGGAGTAAAGAGAAAGAACTGCTATCCCAAATAACATTTCAGGCAACTCCTCAAAACTTAGCCAGAAGGTATGACCCCTATATGCAACATTATACCCTGAGGAATCAAGGCGTGGAACAAATCCAGGATGCTTCAGGGAAGTCTGTAACTTATAATCGGACTGATGAGGCAGTAGAGATGATGCCTGTCTTGGGTAGAAATAGGAGCATAGAGGCAAAGGAATTCTGGAGGGTGGAGCTTGGGCAAGGAACAATAGGAAATCTTAGAACTGGAGAGGTGAGAGAATATAGCTTATCTGGTTGGGGAGCAGAGTCGACCCTGATGAAGAATCCTACGCCCGTAGAAGTCTATACAGGTGAATGGCAAAAGAATATGAAGAATGATTTTACAGGTAATCGATTTAAGGCAAGAGAAGGATTCAGGCGTTCTATAGTCAATATGAACAGGCATCTTAGCGCAGGAATGGGAAATTTAGTGAAAGGTTTAGAGAATAGAAATGAAAGCTGGATCAACCAGTCTCAAGATAATTTTGTAAGATTAGGAGATGATAAAAATGAAGCCATA
>JABAOC010020673.1_pt1 | contig 10427 bp, 5 predicted proteins | sample 7062161 | NCBI WGS metagenome assembly JABAOC01 (sample SAMN14538625, study PRJNA623070) | marine sediment metagenome | biome: marine biome [ENVO:00000428]; feature: marine pelagic biome [ENVO:01000023]; material: deep marine sediment [ENVO:00002113] | place: India: Gulf of Khambhat ...
TTTTGCACTCCTTTTTTTGAAAGTTTGTTGGCTTGACTTTTAACTTGGATTCGCACTCAACTCACTCCATTCACCTCCTTTGGGTTGACTTAGCCTTATGATAGATGCCTCTCAATGTTTCTTTCAACCTCACACTGCCTGCAATCTCTCATCATGAGCGCCCACTTCTTCTTTCGCTTGGCTGGCCCGAAACCAGCCCTTATGCATCTCGCGTTACTGCTTCTGAAACTGACAGCCCAACTCCCTCTGTGGTGCTGAAGCCAGCCGGGGAGTCTTACTTCATCAGCACCATCTTCATGGTCTGACTGGAACCACCTACCTCCATACGACACAGGTATATTCCGCTTGCTACCCGATTTCCGACCTGGTCCGTCCCGTTCCAACGCACAGTATAAGTCCCGGCCTCCATCTCCCCGGCGATCAGGGTCTTGACTTTCTTTCCTGCCACGTTGTACACAATCAGGGTCACCCGAGCTCTCTCCGACAGGGTAAAGCTGATATCGGTCTGCGGGTTGAACGGATTGGGATAGTTCTCACGAAGCCCGTAGCCTCTCAGCGGATCAGTCTCGAAATAATTGTTGTGAATGATCACCACGCAGTCGTGACCCACAATCGGCGTGCCATCCCAGGTCATTCCGGTAATGGTCAACACCCTGACTTCCCGGTCGACGAACGGCGCCTGCGCCTCAAGCGCAGTCAAAACCTCTCGCTTGCTGAACTTGAGTGCAAAATCATCGTATCCGTCAGGTCCTGCCGTTGTGCATTCACACGTGTCATCTGATTCCACCGGCGCTGCGACATCCTCCAGGTTCCATCGTAGCGGGCTAACTCCCTCGAGCCGGACGGAGTTTGGGTCTATGGTGCTCGCCTCAAAGTGGTTGGCACCCAATATGGCCACCGGCAGGACGCTTTCGCCGAGCTCGCTGGCGGGTGGATCGATGATGTCGCCATCCAGATCCTCCCCACCAAATCTCGCTACCGGAGGAGCACCACCCGAAGTGTTCAGAGGGTTGGGGCACGATTGTGGTTTGATGTCAAGGTCAACTGCGATCCCCCGGGGACAGACCCGGACGATCCCCCCCTGGGCCCAGACGTTGGAGCCACCAAGGCTGACAGAATCGTCCTCGAACTCGAGCAGGGACGTCTCTCCCACCTCGCCGACTGCGTCGAAGCAGACCCACACCAGAACACCCGTGGCGTCAAGGGCCGGGGTCCCGCCCATGTCTATGAGGATCTCACCGGGTGATACACTGTACGTGGGTTCGCCCCAGGCCTCGGCGATGCTGTTGGCTGTTGTCGCCTGGGTGGCCTGGATTACCAACTCGTCGTAAAGCAGAACCATCTGGACGGAGGTCACCTCCCACGGCGGCAGGCCGTCCAGGTAGACCGGAATGCAATTCGGTTCCCCGGGATAGACGCAGGTATCCGGCGGCACCCTCACCAGAGGCCCGGGTTCATGGGGACAGGTATCGACGTGCACCGGATTAGCCGCACTTCCGTAAAAGCCTGACAGGCCCCAGTTGTCAACCGCTCGAATAAAGTAGTCGATGCCGGTGGGTCCTGCAAAGGAACCAGGCACCACACCCAGGTACTGGTCGCCTCCCTGATCCTGCATTTCGGTGATTTGATAAACCACCTCTCCACCCCTCCGATAGGAGAGGAACACGGAACTTACCCAGTCGGTGGTATCGAAGACCTCACACATTATGACGAAGTCACTGTCCGGCACCACGCAGGAATCAGCAGGATACCAGACGGCGGTAATAACCGGAGGCTCGTTGTCACAGGTGGGAACGTAGTGCGGGCTTACGCTGTCTCCGTAGTAGCTGTCCAGTCCATAATTGTCAACCGCTCGGATATAATATTCAAATCCACCAGGCCCGACTGANNCCTGCTCCCTGGTCAGACATGAGGAGAACCTCGTACGGCGTCTCCCCGGCCGGGCGGTAGAACAGATAGACCGAGTCCACGTAGTCGGTGGTGTCGAATACCTGACACATGATGGGAAAAGGAGTCTCCGGATATGCGCAGCTGTCTTCGACGTACCAAACATCCTCTATAACCGGCGGCTCGTTGGGGCAGATCTCTATCTGGTATGGAGAAGTCTCGGGGTTCTGAGGGGGATCCCAGACGGTCAACTCTCCGTCCCAGGCTTTCAAATAGTAATCCACGCCCGGAGTTCCCATGGGCAGCTCCGAGCCAAGAATTCGCGCGCTGTAGAGNNGTTATCCTCCAATAGAGCCAAACGTCCTGAACCGGCGGGGGAACAGTATCAACGGCCCAGGCCTCAATCACCAGATCCTGGCCCGCAGGTTGACAGGTGTCGCTGAGTGCAATGGTGGGAGGGGTTCGCTTCAAAACCGGCGGACAAAGCTCATGATAATACCCGGTATCACAGGGAGTGCAAAGGACCCCACCCTCGCACACTATCACCTGGTGAACGTCACAATCCTGCACCGTGTCCGGGCTGGTGTAGGTGATCAGATAACGACAACAGAGCTCACCCTGTATCTCCTGGTAAATGCTGTCTAAATCCTCGGCACCGGGCGCATAATAAAATTGTCCCCCGGTCTGCTCGGCCAGACATATCAACCGCTCACCCCAGGCGTAAGGACCGACGCCTATGCTGTAGATAGGTAGACGACAAAACTGCGCGTAACTACTCACCGTGTCACAGTCGTCCTGCCAATCGTCCCCTTCGGGGGCTCCGTTCGGCGGCGGCCAGCAAAACTGGCTGCGGTTCTCCTGACCGTCGGTAAAACCTATCACCGCCCGAACTCCAGGCTCCGAGCAGGTCAGATCCACTCCCAACCAATAACCATCGAACATGGCCGTGAGACCTTCGGCCGTCAACGAACCGATGGCGTTGATCAACAAAGCCGTGTCCGAGGTAAAAGCTTGCAGCGTCTCCACACAACTGGAGTAGGTCACTATGGCCGCACGCCCGTCCGGGCCCATGCTCCGGACAAACGATACGGCTGCATCCTTGGCATGCTGCAGAGGCTCCTCCGACATGCTGCCGCTTATGTCCATCACCAGACAGATCGAGATGGGACAAGGGACCGTATCCAGAGAACTGACCTCGAAGTCCACGGGCTCGCCATCTTCGAATACGCAAAAATCTTCCTCGGTCAGACCGCACATCAAAACCCCGAACACGTCCAGGACGTCCACATAAACCTTTATCACCGGAAAACCCGAGGAGTCTATATCCGTTATGATCACCTCTCCGACCTGGGGAGAGAAATTCGTAAAGATGCGCTCTGTGCTGGATCTGCTCACATCTACGATATCTCCGTTGATCTCCAGGATATTGTTCCTATCCGTTGCTAAGCCAGACAAGGCGAGCAGAAAGCATAAACTCGCCAGGCCAACGACCGTCGTGGTCTTTCTCTCCATCCTGGTATCCTCCCTCGATAAACTTTATGGCGGCGGGCAAGGGGTGTGCCGCAAAACTAGCGCCACTCAAGATGGTCGCTTTAAACCCTTCTCGCCGCGGGCCAAAGCCTCAAGAGCGATAAAAGCCTCCTCCTCGCGTTCGTTGACGGGATAAGGGCTGACAATGGGGTCACTGCCTTCAGGTCCGTTCGGCGCCGATCCAAAATATGCTTGAAGGTACGCTCAGTTAGAAAAGGGATTTTCCTCTTGTGCTTCGCTTCTCCTAACCACGCGAGGAAGGCATCCAAGTTCAGCCACACCCCGGAGGTCTATCCGAACGTTCACTTGAGTTCCAAGTGGCCCCTGAAATCCGTCATGCCACAGCCAGGAGATGTGATGACGAAGACACGCTACCAAGAGCGATCCCGGTTTCAGATAGCCCAATATCCTTCGGCTATCCCCCCTTATAAACTAATTTACCACACGATTTCAACTTGTCAATAAGGAACTTGCTTGCCGCAGTGGCACCGACCCCGAATTGGGCAGCGCGTTCTGGTTGCATCCCGAAGTCTGACAGACACATACAGGATTCCGCACACCCCCGGGCGTGCGCAAACTTTGAACAAGATCGCTTCGCTTCCCGGTTCACGCGGTGGCGAATCTTAACGACATTGTCCGCTTGCGCAAGGTGAGGTTCCAGAGTCGGCGACCGAGGGCGAATCGCACTCTTCACCAGATCGCAAAGTTGCCCCATATCCGCTGCTAGCGGACCCCTTCAACTTGCCGCATCGATTGACCTTATTCGGTGCTGTGTGATTGGTGCAACAAGGGCCAGGAACCCGGTATCCTCATACCGGCCAAGTAAGAGGTACCACGCTCGCTGCATCAAGCACGTCATGATTGTCGAAGGAATAACAAAAAGGCAAAGCCCCCGCCCGGTCAGCAGGGGCTTCGCTTCAAGACGGAGTGCATGATCAATATCACTTCATCATAACCATCTTGGCAGTCGCAGTGTTCTCTGCGAAAGTGAGTCTGTAAAAATAAATCCCGCTTGAGACTTCCTCCCCCCTTTCGTTCCTTCCGTCCCAGATAATTCTCTTGGAACCGGCGGTCTGTTTTTCGTCAAGCAGCGTTCTTACTCTTTGCCCGAGAATGTTGTAGACGACGATTTTCACGTGGCCTGCCTTGGGCAGGGTGTATTCTATTATCGTCTCGGAGTTGAAAGGATNNGCTCGTCATCGGCTGAGGTCGGATGCATTCCCAGGTCACTTAAGGCCTGGTGCAGCAGCTCGGTTGCCTGCTGCTCCCGGATGAAGTAGAGCGGGAAATCGAAGAAGATCACCTGAGGATCATCTTCCAGGTAGCGGAACGCGACGGGCTTTCCCCCCGCGCTGGAGGTATCGTAAGCTGAACGGAAAGTATAAATGATCTCTCCGGCCATCAAATTGTCGATATAACCCACTCCAGGTACTTTTCCGCCAAGCTCCAGTTCCCCGCCCACCCGCGCTACTCTCAAACTATCCACCGGAAGGTCTGGATAACCCGAGATCTGACTGGCTGCACCAACGAATTCCTCGGTGCGCTCGAAAACTGAGCTCCAAGGCGGGACGTAAGCCGAAGCTATCTTCAGATAGTCGTAGGGAACTTCTCCTGGCAAGAACTCTCTTATTTCCCAGTCTCCGTCGTCTCCTGCGGACAGGTTCCTTCTGCCCTCGATAATAACTTTGCCTCCATAGTTAAGGTATTCCCTCAGGGCCGCATAACTGGAGTCGGTCTCCGCACCCAGCGACCGATTGCCCCTGTTATCCTCAGAGTGGACTATGGCCACGCCGTAACGGCCCAGCTTCTGCAGACGAAGCTGATTCTGCGGATAGCAGTTGGGGCAGCTATGATCAGCATAAGAGCAGGTGTATCCCTGCAGAGCTCTTTCGTAAAAAGCGTCTATGCTGTCTCCCTCCACCATATTGAAGGCTATGTTTTCATAAGTCTCGTCCACCACCAGTATCCCCTGATCAAGCGTAACGGCAAAACCCTCTGTCTCGTCCGACATCTGGCTCTCGTTTCCGCTGGTATCCACGGCGGTTAGGGCGTAGTAGTAATAATCCACCTGGCTGTCGATTGACGAATCCACGAACATGGTGTCTGTATGTGCTCCCGACACCAACTGGTAGCCTGACCCGGACTCTTCGCTTCTGTACACGTCGTAATAATCGAAATCCGCTTCCCTATTGCTAACCCAGTCAAGCTTGATTTTGTAAGTTCCAAGAGGATTGGCGGTCAACTCCGAGGGAGGGCGCGGCACCTCTCTTGGAGCCATAGAGACTTCCTGATGTGTCGGGCTCTCGAAACCACTAGCATTGATGGCAGTCACGGCCATGAAGTAGGTGGTGTTTTCTTCCAGGTTGCGAAGGGTATCGGAAGCTGCAGTGATCTGTCGCACGCTGTCGTAATTCCCGCTGGCAGTTCCAAAATAGAGGTTATAATACGCGATATCTTCCGCCGGATCGTTCGCCGACCAACCCACGTAAATGGTATTCCCGTCTCCGGCATCCACAGCTTCCAAGCCGCTGACGGTAGAGGGAGATAAGCCCACAAATAACAAGGTGGCAAGGCACATCTTCACCACTTCTCTCATGTAATCAAAATCCAGGCTGTCGACGATGTCGTAGTTGGTGTGCCATCCGGCATAGTGAAACTCGCCTTCGATCGCACCGACCGAGTGGTATCCCCATTGATAGAAGGAGCGTTCGTCGCTTATCCAGTTGCCTCCATAATAAGGATTCAGATAGGTATAGGTGTCCGCCATATCCATCATGAGATGCACAAAGGGCATGGCGCTGGAAAACCCACGGACATCCACGTCGGGATCGAGATCAACGCTGTGCCCGATCATATCGGAGTTGATCATCAACTCGACATCGGTGTTCTGGTTATAGAGATATTCAGCGAAATGGTCGCTGCCAATCAGGAATTGCTCTTCCTGAGCGAAGGGTACGAACATCACCGTGACCGGCAGGGGATTCTGGGCGATTATCCTGGCCATCTCCAAAGTCGCGACCGTGCCCGAGCCGTCGTCGTCCGCACCCGGCGCCCAAACGAAGGGATCCGTTCCGCCTCCGTACACCACGGAGTCATAGTGTCCCCCCACCACTATCACCCGGTCCGGCTGAGCCGTCCCCACCACGGTGGCCACCACGTTATATTGATCAGAATCCCAAAAGTAATAATGGAACCAGACCGAGTCGATGCCGAAGCTTTGCAGCTTGTCAAAAAGCCACTGCCGGGCGCTATGAATCGAATCGGAATAGGAATACCGCGTCTGGAAATTCTGCAAACGCAAGTCCCAGGTATAAAGGGAATCCTGCGAGACCAGATCCAGCAGGTCGTCTATGTCCGCCCGGCGTTTCAATGCCGGTTTGGTCATCCGGAGAGGAGGATGGTACTCCAAAGGTATGGGCCTATGACGAATGGAAGTGACTTTGTATCTCATGGCCTTAAGCTCAAACGCTCTGTTGCGAGAGGTTTTGATCAACTGCCATTCCGGCTCTTCTGAGAGAACTTTGCCAAGAAGCCCTACATCAGCCTTAGCCACCCCTTCGACAGGGCATACCAGGAAGTATTCTTCTGACCAGGGATCATCATCCACGATTCGGTACTCCAGGCCAGCCCTGTCCAATTCGGCTAATCTATTCCGCTCGAATTCAGCCAGGACACAATCGTCAAACCTGTGATAGGCGATCACACCCAGCGAGTTTGCGCTCGACCAGTCGTCGGGCTTTTCCAGCTTGAGCTTTATCAGGAGCGGTTGGGCTTGAACTTGTGTCGAGGTGAGGATTACCAGGACGAGAGAAAGTATCAAACCGAAAACGACTCTTCTGCATTTCATGATTCCCTCCGTTCTTGATAGGGAAGTCTGGCCTTTTGTCACAAAACCCATTCCCGGCGGGCGCTCTGCTCCAGGGCAGCCTAACTGGAATCTCAATCAGTTATGCTATTCAAGGATAACCTCCAAGACACGATCCCGCCTGTCCCGTTTTTCGACGGTGCAACTCTCATGCCCGGTTAACGACCATTGAGGAAAGCTCGCGAACGGAAGATAACTGTAAGCAAACCAATGGAATAATGTGTGGGATCTCGCCGTCTGAGTGGAATGAGCCTGGATGAATTCGCAGCACCTGGCGAATTTGGACTTCCTCGGTGAGCGCGTCCGGTTTCAACCTGCTGTTAACTATGGGGTTATCTTTGATCGCCGATGATTGCGACCTCAGCGACGGGACGCCTCAACTTCACTCTGGCGAAGGTCGGGGCATACGCATTTCTGAGCTGGCGACAGCCTTCTTTTGCCAGCGCGCCAGAAATTCTGGAAGGTGACTCCGTCGGCCTTCAATCCACAACTCCTTGAGGGAGCTTCCGGGCGGCGGGCTTCTTCTCCGCGGAAAGACTTTCCGGCATCTGATTGGCGGCCTCGTCCTTTTCCGAGCTGACGGCGCAACACGCCGGACATATTGGCTGCAGCCATCCGAATAGATGGTTGAGCATGCGAACCACGTCCCCTACGTCCACCACGTCGTCGCAGTTAACGTCACCCAGGCACATCGGGTCTGGCGGGGAGCCTCCTCTGAACAGGTGGTACAGAAGGTATACTGCATCACCCAGATCAACCGAGGCGTCCCCGTTACAATCCCCGCAGGGGATACGAGGGAAAGGGCAGATGGCTGTGTGGATGGCAATCTCGAAGGGCCAGTAATCCTCCCACGCGGTGCCACTCCACCCGCTGCTTCGTTCAGTTCCGAAGCTGCCATCGTCGCTGAGGTAAGCCAAGGTATCTCCGGGCTGGAGGGAGTGGGAGACGCCGACGTGGAAAATCTCGCCTGGATCAAATGTGATACCGAGGGGATAAGCCTGAACTGTGGTGGGGTGCGGGTACCACTGGATTTCACCGTAGTCGAGGTGGAATTCGGCGATGGCTTGAAACGGTGGGTTGTCATCTAAGGGGAACACTCCGTCCGACAGCCACACGTAGAAACTGGGATCCGGTGTACCTGAGGAACCTGACTCATAGAGCGCGACCTGGAGATACTCAAGACGCCCGCCGTGATCGGGAGGCATCTCAAACTGCATATTTAGGAACGCATAGTTGGGCGGTTGCTTCCAGTAGTAGACCACGCCGTGGCCGCCAAACAACCACTCGATGGTGGTATCGCACGGCTCCTGAAATATCATCTCTTGCCCGTGTGAGTCGATCGCCGAGACTACGAAAAGCGCAGGGAGAAAGACGATGGCGATCAGAGGCTTGATGCGCCCATGACTAATTGTTGAATTCATATCTCCCTCCGTTTGCTGCTAGAAGATGTTAGTAACAAGCCATAATTTGTTGCGATACGATCAATGCTGTGACACTATCGAAGCCTTCGAGGATCATTCAGTCGAACCACTTACAACGGTCGCGACTATAAGTATTCTCCCCCGGAGCCGGGGCCGCCGCACGCGCACCAGCAAATCCTCCTGTGTTTGGCATGCTCACTGAAACCTGCCGCCGTACAAGAGACCGGCCACTCATAGGCCACGACGCTTCCCGACGGGAAGCAGACGATTCGCTGCGGTTTTCTTGGGATTCCTTCTCATACACAATCTACCAGCTCCGCAGGATTTGTCAAGTCGAAAACGCCATTCGTGAGCCACGGAACTTGACTGACCTTGGTCTTGGGATCCGTGCCGGTGTCAGAGGCGTGGTTCACTATTGCCACACGCTTATCAGGCCATGAGGTTGGGCAATTGGACGTGCTGACGATCCCAAAAGGGAAGTATTAACCACCCCTGTTTAGTCTCCGATTGTGGTCATTTCTACTTGCATAAGCCTCGGATTACCTTATATTTGTAGATAGGAATGCGGTCTCCAGGTTTTATCATCGGACTCGGTTTTTAGCCCATTCTCAGGACCTGACAGATTCGATTTGACGAACCAGTTGACCACCATTTCGGGAAAGACAAAGGTCTTGATTCCAACGCTTCCAGAAGCAATATGAAGAAAACCGTAACTGAAGTTCTTGCTGCACTGGGCTTGGTCTTTGCCTTCCGTGTCTGCACCCAAGCACACAATCTCTCCGAAGAAAATCGGCTTGCAGATCTGAAGGAAAAGATAGAGACCTACAAGACAATGGAGTCCCTCCCCATCGAACTCACCCCGGAGGAGATGACTCGCTTGGACGAGATCGGGATGGGCCACATCACCACCTCCCCTCCGCCTGGGCCGCCGAGAAACCCGGCCGAATGGGAGCCCTTGACCGGAGCTATAATAAGATGGCCTTTGGGGATTCCCGTGTCGCTTATTGCGGAGATGTCCGAGGACATCGAGGTTTATACCATCGTGGCCAATTCATCCGAGCAGGCCTCGGCCACTTCCACTTATCAGAGCGGCGGCGTGAACATGAATAATGTCTACTTCATAATGGCCCCCACCAACAGCATCTGGACCAGGGATTACGGGCCCTGGTTCATCTTCGACGGGACGGGAGACTACGGAATGGTGGATCACATCTACAATCGCCCTCGCCCGCTGGACGATCAGATTCCCTGGGTTATCGGCAGCGAATGGGGCGTGCCGGTCTATGGAATGGATCTAACCCACACTGGCGGAAATCATATGTCTGACGGACTGGGCACGTCCATGTCCACCAGGCTGGTTTACGACGAGAATACCGACAGGACTCCGAAGGAAATCGAGAGCATCATGAGGGACTATTTGGGGAACGATTACACCGTCTTGGAATATATCGAATCCGGAGGGATTCATCACATAGACTGCTGGGCGAAATTTCTGGATCCCTCCACTATTTTGATAAAGGACGTTTCTCCCGGACATCCCAGTTACCACCTTCTGAACGCAAGAGCCGACTATCTGGCGACTCAGACCAGTGCCTGGGGAAGACCCTATACCATCGTACGGGTGTACTGCCCGTACGGGACGGCGTACACCAATTCGATTATCCTGAACGACAAAGTGTTCGTTCCCATCTTCAGCAGCTCCTGGGATGACAGTGCACTTCAGG
>JABAOC010040095.1_pt1 | contig 10425 bp, 11 predicted proteins | sample 7062161 | NCBI WGS metagenome assembly JABAOC01 (sample SAMN14538625, study PRJNA623070) | marine sediment metagenome | biome: marine biome [ENVO:00000428]; feature: marine pelagic biome [ENVO:01000023]; material: deep marine sediment [ENVO:00002113] | place: India: Gulf of Khambhat ...
CCAACGTAATGAGCGTCCCGAATCAACACGTTGTTGGTGCAGGGTTCGAAAATATCTGTCGTCCGGGCAGCCCGTCCGTCTCGTGCGCGATGGGACAGCGCAGCCGTCGCGTGTTCCCTGTGAATGGGGCTCGACGAGCGTGACCCAGTTCCACACCGGTCGTCCTTCTTGTCGGCCGCCGGGCCGGCGCATACCCGTAGGGACGGGGATTCCGCGCGGGTCCTGCGTCGTCGGCCGCAGTTCCTGTCGGCTCAGGCGTCCGGCGATTCCAGCCGGCGCCATGCGAATGGAGGAGGCAGGATCCTGTTCCTCACGTATTGCGGCCTTATATGTCTATTGCCGTTCTGGGGCGCGCGCATTACCGGGAAAACACGGTTTCTCCAAAAATTTTTTGTCGGTGTCGAGTGTCGTGCGGCAGGCTCTTGGCCGCGACAGGCTGGCGCTTGCCGCCATCGCCCATCCTCAGCGCTTTGAAACCTGCACATTTTTCTTGAAGAGTCCCTGGGTCGGGTGTATAAGGCTCTGATGGGCACGAATCCGGCTTGGTTTCGCTGGAGGGCAATTGCCGGGAAGAAACTGGAGTGGCGGATCATGAGCGGACAGCATCGTCGGCGGCCAGGGTTCACGTTGATCGAGTTGCTCGTCGTTATCGCCATCATCGGTGTGCTGATGGCCATTTTGGTGCCGGCCCTGCACAAGATGCGTTTTCGGGCCTATGAGGCATCCTGTTTGAGCAACCTGCGACAGGTGAATCTGGCTCTGGTCGCCTATGCGAGCGACGAGAGTCGCAACCGCTATCCTCGCGAGCCGACGGAGCACAATTCGCACTCCGGCCTGCTCGAAAAGCTTGGCGCCTATCGAGACGGCGCGCTGATGGAGGCCTTCTACTGCCCGCAGGCGGGTTTTCTCGAGCGGTACGCCAACGACCCCAACGGCGGCGTGCCGACCGGCGGGACGGATACGGTGATCGACACGCCGGAGAACCGCATATTCGGCAATATCACCTATATCTATTGGAGTTTTCGCACCAACAAGCCCGGACCGGCCGGAGGCACCTGGCGAGATACCGCCCAGTTCCTGCCGCGGCAGCTTACGCTCAACGGCGCGGAAATGCATTGGGACTGGCTGGGCCAGACCGGCAAGAAGGACCTGCAGACCCAGCGATACTGGCAGTGCGAGTTGGCCTCGCCGGTGGACACGTGGGTCGTCTGTGACTTCTTCCGTAAGGGAGGCATTTTCCCGCACGGCCGCAAGGGCGGCTCGGTCGAGGGCGGCGTCAACGTCAATTATCTCGACGGCCACGCCGGCCGGGTGCACAAGAGGCCCAGAGACAGCTACCGTTGAGAACCCACATTCCGGCAGCGCGCATGGGGGGCGTCCTATTCGAGTTGTGGGGCAGGCGTGCGGCGTCGCATCCACCATCATCCAACCGCACGGTCGAAGGCGAGAACAACCTCGGCGCGTCCGAGGCCGTTCGAGTGACACGTCGGCTACGACGCATACTGAAGGTGTGCCGGGTCGCCGGACAAACCCCAGAATATCGGCAAGTTCGAGGACACGTGAGGGTTTTGATAGAGGCAAATAGGGGAAAGCCTTCATGGCCGTCCCGGGCCGGGGCCATACACTGGGAGTAGTGAGTGGACGACCTGACGATGCTCACGTGAACAGGTGCAGTCGATGCACAGAGAAGAGGGGCGGCCGTGACGGCGCTTTGCGACGGGAACGGATGCAATGGATTGCCGGAGACACGGCCGGAATATACCGGAGAACCGATCATGGGCTTGTTGGGGTGGGCATTCGTCTTTCTCATCGTGGCCGGCATTGCGGCGTCGTTCGGCTTCGGTGTCGTGGCCACGGCGGCGGCCGGCACGGCCAAGCTGCTGTTCTTCGTATCCCTCGCCATCTTCATCGTGCTGATCGTCGTCGGCATGTTCGGTGCCACTGCGGCTGCGGCATAGGGATTTGCCATTGACAAGGGGGACCTATGATGAATCAGCTATGGCGAAGAATTGTGAGTCTGTCGATCGCGCTCTTCCTGGCGGTGAGTACCCTGGCGATTCTGCCCGGCTGCAGGAAGGAGGGTCCGGTCGAAAAGGCCGGCGAGAGCGTGGACGAGGCTGTCGAGGAAACGGGTGAGGCGCTGGACTAGGCGCCGCGGCGCACGCTCGCGATCTATCTGACGATGCAACAGTCGACCCGGTGCGGGACAAGTGCGGTCGTGCGTTTCCCGGCGCCGGACATGAGCACAGAATGAGAAGGAAAGGCGGCGGACGCGGTTCGTACGTCCGCAGGACGGGAACCAGGAAAGACGGCAAACGACGAAAGGAGTGAGCGTATGGCTACACCAGCCCCGAATGAGACAATGACCAGCGAGATGGACGGTATCAAGGAGGATATCCAGAGGTTGCGGGACGACCTCGGAGCGCTGTTCGGCGATGTCGGATCTTACAGCAAGGAGAGACTGGCGGACACGCGGGACAGATTGAGTGCCGCCATCGAGGCGATTGAAGGCAGGGCTTACGGTCGGCTGCAAGGGACCTCCCGCATGATGCGCGATCGCAGTCAGCGGGCCATGGATGCCTCGCGGCAGAAGGTGGAGCAAAGACCCATGACGTATGTCGCGGCCGCCTTTGCCGCAGGCGTAATCATTGCTTCTCTCTTCGAGTGGAAGAAAACGTCATGAGCCTTTTGAGAGACCTGGTGATAACANNTGCCGCGCGACTCTCCAGCGATTTGATGCGGTACAAGCTCGAGACCGAGACCAAGGCCATCAAACGCGGCGTCAGGCAGACGGCGATGTATCTGACCTTCTGTCTGCTTGCTTTCCTGCTGGCCGCGGTGGGATTCGGGTTCATTCTGTATGGGGCCTTCGTCCTGGTCGCATACGAGACGGGGCCCGGGGCGGGGGGTCTGATCGTCGGCTTCGCCGTATTGCTGCTGGCCGTTCTGGTGCCTCTGGTGGGGCGCGGTCTGGCACGCCGCTCGTGACTGTGCTGTCGATGTTGAACTGATGACGATTGTCGATCGACCGGACAACGTTTCCTTTCGACAACCGATCGTCGATGGTCCGTAATCCATACGAAGGATGGTGTGCTATGGTCGAGATGATATCTGAGACCGAAACGCAGGTCGAGGAGAACACGGCGGAGGAGATCAACCGCCGGATTCGCAGGGAACTGGAAGCCCGCATCTGCTACTATGCCCAGCGCGCCGACGAGATCGACGCCCGGCTCGAGGAACTGGACCGGGAGTGGGACATCGAGCGGCTGCTGCAAACGAATGCGGGCATCCTGTCGCTGGCGGGCCTGACCTTCGGCACCATACATCGAAAGTGGTTCATCCTGCCTGCGGTGGCTGCGGCGTTTCTCGTTCAACATGCGGTGGAAGGCTGGTGCCCGCCGGTGTCCGTCTTCCGGCGTCTGGGGATACGCACGACCGGGGAAATCAACCACGAGCGCTATGCGCTCAAGGCGTTGCGCGGCGACTTCGCCAACGTCCTTGCGGAAGGCGCCGGTCCCGAAGAGCGCGCCCGCCGCGCGATTGAAGCGGCTGATCGATACGCATGACCGTCGGGTCCGGCCGGTACGACGCGTCTGGCCTGCGGATTCTCGTCGCAGCGGGCTCTTGGGCTCCCTCGTGAAGTTGGCCAAACAGAGGAGAGACGGGCTATGGATATTTTCGAGACGATCCGATCGGAGCATGAGAAGATGGAGAGGCTGCTCCGACAAATGCAGGAAACCTCGACCAAAGCCGCCCAGAAGAGAGAGCAGCTCTTGAATAATCTCAGTGACAGTCTGTTGCCCCACATGTACGCCGAAGAGCAGTACTTCTACCAGGTCCTGCTCGACGAGACGTCGGAGAAGGAGCCCGTGTACGAGGCCTTCGAGGAGCACCGGGCCGCCAGGATCGTCCTGTCCGATCTGCAGGAAGCCTCCTGCGACGATCCGCGGTGGTCGGCCCGATTGAAAGTTCTCCAGATCCTGATCGACCACCACATCGCAGAGGAAGAGAGCACCATCTTCGAGCAGGCACGGAGCGTCATGGACGAGGGGCGTGCGCCCTCGGCGGTCAGGAGATTCAAGGAGATGAAAAGAGAAGCGCCGGCACGCGCGACGTGAAAAGAAGCGCACCCCGTCTCTTATGGTCGCCGCCGATGATGGCGTGCGAGGGTGATGCTCCGCAGGCAAATCGCCTCGATTGCGAGGCCGGCATTTACGCAGTTCTTTGCCGCCCATCGATTTCAACGGATCGGCCGCGCAGTCCGGCCGATGGCTCTCGAAGTGGAACCATTGGCAGACGCCCGTGCGATTGTCGGTCGTCGCGCCGATAGGCATTTGGAGCGCCTTCTCTCAGGCATTTGCCAATTTCTCGGAAGACCGGCCTGCATTATTGTCACGGTGTTTGACCTGACTGCACAGGGGAGATTCCGTGCTTACCTGCTCGGCCCACCGGGTACAAATAGTCAGCAGCCTGACGAATAGTCAAAACTGACAGGTGCTACACATGAGTCAAGAAGTCCTGACTGTCGCATCGAACAGGCGACCCTCGAACTCGAGAGAAGCGGGTTAGCCATATGACTCAGGGCAAGCGCAAGGCCGAGAACCCGAAGCAGCCGATCCTGGGTGTGGCCGAATCGTTCGGCCCGGGCGACCGGCCGCATGTTGAGGCAAGCATACAGGCTCTTGAATCGCTGGGCGTCCACCATATCCGAGTGCGGCTGTCCCGGGCGGATTGGCACACCGCAGACGACCGGGACTGGTGCGAATGGCTGATGCGCACACTGTCCCGTCGGCTCGCGGTCCTGCCGTGCCTCGTCTATACACCGCTCCCGTCCACAGCGATTGAAAACGTGTCCCTGCCGCAGGAAAATTCCCGGGCCTTTGCAGATTTTGTCGATATGTTCGTGCAGCATTTTGGCGACGCGCTCGGGTGGATGGAATTGCTGAGCGAGCCTGACAACACCATCGCTTGGGATTGGAGACTGGACCCGCGCGGACGCATCTTCTCTGAGATCATCGGTGCTGCGGCGTACCGCTGCCGACAGCGGGGCATACGGACCGTACTCGGCAGTATACGCCCGCTGGACCCGAACTGGGTGAATTTGTTGTGCGAGAACGGCGTGGTCGATTTTGCGGATGTGATCGGGCTGCACATGGTTTGGGGAACGGGACCACGTGGTGCTGCGCCGCCGTCTGAGGCCGTGGACAAGGTCAGAAAGATTCTGAAAGAACATCGCCAAAGGGCACGCATCTGGATCACGGAGGCGGGCTGTCCGACATCGAACGACGACGAGTTTGCCCAATTGCAGGCGTTTGCGGGTCTCCTGGATGCGGATGTCGAGCGGATCTACTGGTACTCACTTCGAGACCCGGACCCTGCATCACTTCGTCCGACCGGGTTTCACCGGGACGAGCGGCACGGCCACTTTGGGCTTTGCCGCAGGGATGGGGCTCCCAAACTGCTCTTTCGCCTGTGGGATTCGCAGGGTATCGAGGGTGTTCGAGGCTTCGGCCGATACGGCGCAAGTGAAGATGAACATTCCGCCATTTGCGATGGGGGAACGTCCGGACTGTCCCCGGCCGAGGCGCACGCCAAGGGGACGACGCGGCCGGTGCTGATTACGGGGGGGGCCGGCTTCATCGGGTCGAATCTGGCCGAGCGATTTCTCAGCAGCGGCAAGCCCGTCATCGTCCTGGATAATCTCTCGCGACACGGCGTCGAGCGCAATGTGAAGTACCTTTGCGAGACCTACGGGGACCTCGTCGAAATCTACGTCAGCGACGTCCGGAGCAGCCATATCGTGGAGGAGCTGGTTGCCCGCTGCCAAGGCATTTTCCATCTCGCCGCTCAGGTCGCTGTGACCACCAGTCTCGCCGATCCGGTCGGCGATTTCGAAGCGAACCTGGCGGGCACAGTGAACGTCCTGGAGGCGGCCCGACGACAGGACCCGCCGCCGCCTCTTTTGTTCGCCTCGACTAATAAGGTCTATGGCGATCTGCACGATATCGAGCTGATCCCGATCAGGGACAGGTACGTCCCGCGCGATCACGAAACGAGAACATATGGCATCAGTGAATCGAGGCCGCTGGCGTTCCACGGTCCCTGCGGTTGCTCGAAAGGGGCGGCAGACCAGTACGTCCTGGACTTTGCCAGGATGTACGGGATGCCGAACGTGGTCTTTCGAATGAGTTGCATCTACGGCCCGCGGCAGTTCGAGACGGAGGACGAAGCGTGGGTGGCCTGTCTGGCTTTTCAGATGCTCCGGGATGGCCAATTGAACGTTCGCGGGGACGGCAGACAGGTTTGTGATATCCTGTACATCGACGATCTCATCGAGGCGATGCTTCTGGCGACGGAGCATATCGACGTCGTGGCGGGGAAGGCGTTCAACGTCGGCGGGGGTCCCGCTAACGCCGTCAGTTTCAGAGAAGTGATCGATTATCTTTCGGAGTTGTCGGGGATCACGCCACGGGTGCACTATGGCCCACGCCGAGAGGGGGACCCGGCGTATTACGTTTCCGATACCCGCAGCTTCACCGCCGCGACAGGCTGGACTCCGCGGACTTCAGTCAGGCAAGGCGTGTCCCGGCTTCATCAATGGATTCTCGAGAGCGCCCATTCGGACGCATTGCCGACGAAAGGATGGATACACTATGACTGACGTGGTATTACGACAATCCACGGGCCCGATCACCCCGTCTGCACGGGCCGTGTTGCGACTGGGTTTTGTCGGCGTCGGATGGATTGGACGCAACCGCCTGGCGAGTCTGGCCGAGAGTGGACTGGTGGAGATCGGCGCGGTGACGGACCCGGATGGGGCATGTATCCAGGCCTGTCGGGAAATCGCACCTCGGGCACAGGTTGTCGGCAGTCTGGATGAGTTGCTGTCGCGGGACCTGGACGGCATCGTGATTGCCACGCCCGACGCGGGAGGAAGGAACGGATGATAAAGAAGCTGCGAATCGCCTTTTTTGGCTCCAGTCTCGTCTCGACCTATCGGAATGGCGCCGCGACGTACTACCGCGGCATTATCGAGGCTTTGCACGGCCTTGGGTACAGCGTCACGTTTTTCGAGCCGGATGCCTTCGACCGCCAGAAACATCGTGACCTCGAGGCCGTCCCGTACGCGCGCAGCGTGGTCTACCATCCGGACCTCGACAGCGTGCGGGCCTGCCTGAACGAGGCGCGCGGCGCCGATGTGGTCGTCAAGTGCAGCGGCGTGGGTGTCCTCGACGGCGTCCTGGACAAAGCGGTTCTCGATTTGAAGCATCCCCGCCGCAAAGTCATCTTCTGGGACGTCGATGCCCCCGCCACGCTGGAGCGCGTGCAAACTGACCCCAATGACTCCTTTCGTGAACTCATTCGCGAGTACGACCTGATTCTGACATACGGCGGAGGAGACCCGGTTGCCCGCGTGTATCGCCGGCTCAGGGCCCGGCGGTGCATTCCCGTCTACCATGCGCTGAGTCCTTCGACGCATCACCCCGTCAGAAAGGACCGGCGGTTCGACGCGGACCTGGCGTTCTGTGGCAGCCGGGCACCGGACCGTGAGGCCCGTGTGGCCGAGTTCTTCTTCAAGCCGGCCCGCATGCTGGCCAACCGGCGTTTTCTCCTGGGCGGCAACGGCTGGGACGGCAGCATCGCGCGCTTCGCGAACGTGCGGTACGTCGGCCACGTGCACACGGCCGACCACAACGCGTTCAACGCGACCCCCTTGGCCGTTCTCATTGTTTGCCGCGACCGCGCGGCAGGATTCGGTTTTTCACCTCCGACCCGCATCTTCGAAGCCGCAGGGGCAGGAGCCTGCATCATTACTGATAACTGGGAGGGGATTGATTTGTTCCTGCAGCCCGGCGTTGAATGCGTTGCCGCCGACAGCGGTGCAGCCGTCGCACAGACCTTGGAGGCGCTATCGCCGAAGCAGGCCCGGCGCATGGGCAAACTCGCGCGGCAGAGAGTCCTCGACCAGCACACGTACGCGCAACGCGCCAGGCAGGTCGAACAGTGTCTTCTCAGGGATGGTCACGATTCATTGGGGGCATCGTGGAATGGCTGATTCATGGGATATCGTTGTGGTCGGCTTCGGCGTGCCCGAGGGAGTTCAGGTCGGACGCTGGGTCTGCCAGAATGCCCCCGCAACTGCATTTACGATATCGATATTCTCTATTGTTGCGACCAGGCTGTCGAGCGCATTGATGACCGTGACATCGCTTCGGGTGCACGTCATGTTTGTAGGTAGATNNCATCGCTTCCGGCCACTCGCAGAACGCGAAATATTGTGTTTGAGGGACCCCTTCACTTCGTGCGGCATGACAGGCGCAGCCTGCCCCACAAAAGGTAGCCGCGCCCTCCATTCCTGGCTGGCCGGAAAGTCATTGAAGAGCAGGACAGGCTCGGATATTCTGGACCGGCATGAACATCGTTGCTCGCGTGAGCCGGAGGCAGCGTCCGGCTGTGATGGAAGGTTACGACGACTCTTGGGAAAGGCTGGCATATGAAGGCGTTGAAAGATCGCACGCGGATTTCCCGGGCGGCAATCTCCCGTCGGAACCTGCTGGGCGGCGGCCTGGCGGCCGCGGCGGCGGTCACGATCGTGCCCAGGCACGTCCTGGGTGGGGCGGGGCATACGCCCCCGAGCGAGAAGCTCAACATCGCCGGCGTTGGCATCGGCGGCCAGGGCAGGAGCGACCTGCATGACGTCAGCAGCGAGAACATCGTTGCTCTGTGCGACGTGGATTGGGGCTATGCCGCCGAGACGTTCAAGGAGTATCCGAAGGCGAAACGGTACCGCGATTTCCGCCTCATGCTGGAGAAAGAGAAAAACGTCGATGCGGTGGTGGTAGGGACGCCCGATCACGTTCACGCCGTCGTGAGCATGATGGCCATCAAGATGGGCAAGCACGTTTATTGTGAGAAGCCGCTGACCCGGACGGTGTTCGAGGCCCGCGCCCTGGCGAATGCCGCGCGCGAGGCGAAGGTCGCCACGCAGATGGGAAATCAGGGCATGGCCTTCGAGGGCAATCGCCTCATCAACGAGTGGCTCTGGGACGGGGCGATTGGCGATGTGCGGGAGGTCCATGCCTGGTCCGACCGGCCCACGCACAACGGCGAGCTCTTCTGGGCCCAGGGGGTGGACCGGCCCAAGGACACACCGCCGGTGCCCGAAACGCTGGACTGGGACTTGTGGCTGGGTCCGGCCCCGTATCGGCCTTACCATCCGGCTTATGCGCCGTTCCGGTGGCGGGGCTGGTGGGATTTCGGCTCGGGCGGGCTCGGGGATATGGGCATCCACAACCTGGCGCCGGTGTGGTCGGCCTTGAAGCTGGGAGCGCCCGTCAGCGTCCACGCCAGCTCGACTCTGTTCAACGATGAGACTCTGCCGCTGGCCTCGACGGCGCATTACGAATTCGCCGCCCGCGGGGACATGCCGGCTGTCAAGCTGCATTGGTATGACGGCGGAATCATCCCGCCGCGACCGGACGAGCTGGAGGCCGACCGCGAACTGTCACGCGAGGATGGATTGATCTTCGTCGGGGACAAGGGAACGATGTACGTCGAGGGCTGGGGCGGCAACAGTCCCCGCCTGATCCCGGAAACGAAGATGCAAGCCTATCAGCGCCCGCCCAAGACCCTGCCGCGCTCTATCGGCCATCATGCGGAATGGCTCAAGGCCTGCAAAGAAGGCACGCCCACGCGCTCGGATTTCGCGGACTTTGCCGGCCCGCTGACGGAGGCGGTCCTGCTGGGCACCGTTTGCGTCCGGGCGGGCGGCAAGAGGCTGCTGTGGGACAGCCGGAATCTGAAAGTGACCAACGTGCCCGAGGCGAATCAATACCTGCATTACGAGTACCGCAAAGGCTGGACGTTGTAATTGACTATTTTCGATTTACAATTTACTGTTTTGACACGCCCCGCCATACGAATGGTTCTCCGGCCGGGGCGGCAGCGGTAGGGTGGGCACCGGCCCGCCGTCTTTCCCAGAATGGAGGGGTCGATGGGCGTTGCCCACCCCTGCGACTGATTGGAGGTACAAGAAGCATGCCGGATAAGGGAAAGGTCAAGGTCGGAATCATCGGCTCGCGGTTCGAGGGTGAGATTCACGCCGAATCGTTTCGCCTCATGCCGGACGAGGCCGAAGTCGTCGCCATCGCTTCGCCCACGCCGGGAAACGCGCAGAAGCTGGCGAAGAAATATGGCATACCGCGCGTCTTCACCGACTACCGGCAGATGCTCGCGGAGAAAGATATCGAGATGGTCACCATCACGGCCCCGAACTACCTCCACGCGCAGATGACCGTGGATATTGCGGAGGCCGGTAAGCACGTTGTTTGCGAGAAGCCTCTGTGCCTGACACTGGAGGAGGCCGACCGGATGATCGAAGTCTGCCGCAAGAAAGGCGTCCTGCTGATGTACGCGGAGGAGTTG
>JABAOC010005046.1_pt6 | contig 10424 bp, 10 predicted proteins | sample 7062161 | NCBI WGS metagenome assembly JABAOC01 (sample SAMN14538625, study PRJNA623070) | marine sediment metagenome | biome: marine biome [ENVO:00000428]; feature: marine pelagic biome [ENVO:01000023]; material: deep marine sediment [ENVO:00002113] | place: India: Gulf of Khambhat ...
CATTGCCAAGATAAGGGAAAAGGCCAGCAGTCCCACTGCGAAGGGGACACCGAGATAGACCTCGATAAACCGGGATATACCGATCAATACCGCCGCCGCATAAATAGGCATGAATAGGAAGATGACAATACCCGAAAAACCCTGAATAAAGGTGGACTGATAACGCCTTCCAAGAAGTTCCGGAAAGGTATGGGAATCTAAGACATGGCCCAATCTCCGGGTCCGTTTCCCCAAAATGGCGAAGGCTATGAATATCCCGAAAAAGATGTTCATCCAGGCCAACCAGAGGATCCCCATTCCGAAAAGCGATGCAGCTCCCCCGAATCCAATAATAGCAGACGTACTGATAAAGGTCGCCCCGTAGGACATCGCCATTACGTATGGATGCACCTCTCTCCCGGCGACCATGTAGTCAGTCGCCGTTGCGGTCAAGCGCCATCCCCTGTATCCCAAATAGGCAACGATGAGGAGATAGATGACGACAGCGAAGATGCTCCAACCCATTTTTTACCTCATTGTCTCAATACGTTTGGTGAGGCGACCGCTCAGAACTGTTCTTCGATCTGCCTCTCCTCCTTTATCCATTTTATTATCTCCAATTCATCCTCTTCCTCGATTCCCCTATTCCACATAGCGATTCCATAGATAATACACAGGATCGTCGATAGGATGCAGAATAGATAAGCCAGCCAACAACCCCATCCCGATATACCCAACATCTCCTTCGCTCCTCCATCAATGGGATTCACCCAAAACCCGGGAAATGGGGAAAAATCAGCTGATCAACTCGTACCACTTGCCTGGGTTTTCCGGTCACCCACATCTTCACGAACATCCCCCAATCCCTATCGATTCTCGAAAAAAATAGCAGAACACTCATGAGGTAGTCAACCAAAAGATTTTTGGATTTCCCCTTTTCTGTTTCTAAGCATCATGATTTCATGGAATAGAGGGGGAGGTGAAATTTCAAAAGTGGGAGGGGTGACCTCTTCGCCTATGAGAAGGCCCTGATTTTTCAAGAGGGATCGGCTAGTAGGCGCCTGGAGTTGAAGCCCTCGGTGCCGCGGATCTTTCTGGTTTCTAAAAGGTTTCTCCTCGTCCCTTTGTTCGTCAATTATGGCATAGCTGATGACCACTACAATCTATCCTTCCCCGACAAAACTGACCCAAAAATAAAGGGGGGAACGACCTTGATTCTTACCTCTACTTTAATTCCCCTTGGCAATTCGTGAAATCAAAAATCATGAAACTTTGGTCTAACCTATAGTCTAAAAATTAGTCTAAAAATTCATTGACGTCTATTAAAATGTGTGCTATCAAAGGGTCATTTTCAAAAAGTTGAGGGAGGTAGCCGTTCAGGATCTGTTAACAAGTAGTCGAGAAAGCTCCCAGAATTGATTTAACACAAGCAACCTAACTAATGGGAGGGGGGTGATCGATGGCACCATCTAAGAAAATAGGAATAATCAAACATCTTCAAAAAGGGGGAAACCTATGAAAAAGCTCGCTTTTTTGGTATTGGTAACAGTATTCATTCTATTCTTGGGTTTGATGGCATACCCAGTCATGGTACGGGATGCAACGGCAGGGCCCATCGAGCTGAGGTATAGTACGTTCTTCCCGCCAACGCACATCCAAGCCAAATTGGCGGAAGCCTGGATCAAGGAGGTAGAAAAAAGAACCAACCAACAAGTGAAAATTACCTACTTTCCTGGCGGCACTCTGGGCAAAGGCCCTGAAATCTATAGCCATGTCCTCAAAGGCGTCACCGATATCGGCTTCTGTCTTTTTGCTTATACGAGAGGCCGTTTCCCCGCTATGGAGGCCGTTGATCTCCCCTTAGGCTACCCCACCGGCACCTGTGCGACCGAGGTCGTTAACAAATTTTATCGGAAATTCAGGCCCAAGGAATTGGAGGACGTGCACCTGTTCTACCTTCACGCCCATGGACCCGGTCTCTTACATAGCAAAAAGCCCGTGAGGACCATGGCGGACGTTAAGGGAATGAAAATTAGATCCACGGGATTCAGCGCAAAGGTGGCCAAGGCACTGGGTGGCGTCGCTGTGGCCATGGGGCAGGGAGGGGCTTACGAGGCACTGCAAAAGGGAGTCGTCGAAGGCACCCTCAGCCCCATTGAGGTCTTGAAGGGTTGGAAGCAGGCTGAGGTAATTAAGTACACCACCGATTGTGTCAGCGTAGGGTACACCACGGGATTTTATGTGGTCATGAACAAGGAAAAGTGGCAGGCTCTGCCCAAGGGGGTCCAAAAGGTTATGACCACGGTGAGCAAGGAGTGGATTACAAAACATGGTGCCGCTTGGGACGACAGTGATGCGGAGGGCAGAAAGTACACGCTGAGCCTGGGAAATGAGATTATTCCCCTTTCCCCTGCGGAAAGCGAAAAATGGAGGACGGCTGCCAGACCCGTAATAGACGATTTTATTCGGGAGGCAGAAGCGAAAGGGATACCTGCGAAAAAATACGTTGCGTTTCTTGAGAACGAAATCAAGAAGTGTAAATAGGCCTGATGGAAGGATTCGGGGTTGCCAAAGGGGTCTTTTGAGCGAACGGGCAACCTCGAATCCCGCAGGAATGCGGGGGGAGGAATTTCATTACTGCGATAGCACCTCAGAGGCCCAAAAAAGGTCCTCTGAGGTTCTGTTGTTCCATTGAACTGGAATTTGGTCAGCTTCAGCTCCCTTCCCTTGTCGGACAAGGATTTGGTGCTATCTCCCCCGATGCTCAGGCCATAGAGTTCCTCCACGTTACTCTCCCGATACCTTTGTGCATTGTCAACCCTTAACCCATCGACCGACCTTTACGACCTTGGACGCATAGAGGGCATGATAGGACCTGGAAAAATGTCTCGGTTTGAAAAATTCGTAACCCGTCTATCCTGGGTGCTTGACCAGATAGCCGGGTGCAGCCTTTTGGCCATGATGGGTCTCACCGTAGCGGACGTCATCCTCCGTTCCTTCAGGCGACCGATACTGGGTACGTATGAGATTGTGGGGCTCATGGGGGCCATAGTGATTGCCTTTGCTATGCCCTATACCACACTCCAACGAGGACATGTCGCTGTGGGGATTGTGGTATCAAGCCTTTCGCCTTCGGCTCAGGCGATCATTAACCTTGTTACCCGGACTCTCAGCATCATTCTGTTTGCCCTGATAGCCTGGGAATGCTCCCGCTACGGCAACGATTTGAAGGCTGCTGGTGAGGTATCTATGACGCTGCGCCTGCCTTTTTACCCTATCCTCTACGGCATTGCCTTTGCCGCTGCCGTCGTCTGCCTCGTAATTGCAAGCCGAATCATACAATCCTTGGTTCGTGGCATCAACGACTAATATTTAGAAATGGGAGCTGAGTAAAGTGCCTTGTCCATTCATCTACCCATGAGAACTTATGAAACAGCCGACAAAGGAGTGAGTGAATGAGCCCGACTCTCGTCGGTACAATAGGCCTCGTTATTTTGATCCTAGTTCTTTTTTCCCGAATGCCGGTGGGATTTGTCATGGCCCTGTTGGGGGTTATGGGATTCAGCTACATGGTCTCCATTGGGGCAGGCCTCAGCCTCCTGGCCAAGGATATTTTGGATATATTTGGGTCATACAGTCTGACCGTTGTCCCCCTCTTTGTCCTGATGGGCCAGCTTGCCTTTCATGCCGGGATAAGCCGAAGGCTCTATGACTCCGCATATACCTTCATGGGGCACTGGCCAGGAGGGTTGGCAATGGCCACCATCGGAGCGTGTGCCGGTTTTGCGGCCATCTGCGGGTCAACTAACGCTTCGGCGGCAACAATGGCAACGGTGGCCCTGCCAGAAATGAAAAGGTATCGGTATGACATGAAACTGGCTACTGGCACCGTCGCAGCTGGGGGGAGCCTGGGGATTCTCATTCCCCCGAGTGTAATCTTCATTATATACGGGATTATGACGGAGCAATCTATTGGGAAGCTCTTCGCTTCTGGTATTCTCCCCGGCGTTCTCCTGGCAAGTCTATTCATCCTGACGATATACGTCTGGACACGCCTTCGCCCCGAGCTCGGGCCGAGGGGGCCTAGGGCGAGCCTGAAAGATAAACTGCGATCCCTTTCAGGAGTCTTGGAGATGCTCATCATATTCAGCCTCGTCATGGGAGGGCTTTTTAAAGGGTTCTTCACCCCGACAGAAGCGGGGGCAGTCGGGGCTTTTTGTACTCTCCTCCTTGCTGTAATTCGGCGCCAGATGAACTGGCGAGCATTTGTTCAGTCTCTTGCTGAAACCACACGTATTTCGTGCATGGTTCTGGTCATCGTCACCGGTGCCACGGTTTTCGGCCACTTTCTGGCCATTACTCGAATCCCCTTTGAGCTGGCAGGGTGGACACAAGGCCTCCCTTTACCGCCGTGGGGCATTATGGGAGTCATCATATTCATCTATTTGGTCGGCGGTTGTTTTATGGATTCCCTGGCATTGATCCTCTTGACCATTCCCATCTTCTTTCCAGTGGCCGTCAGTCTGGGCTATGACCCCATATGGTTTGGCGTGATCATCGTGATGGTGACGGAAATGGGGGTGATCACACCGCCAGTGGGTGTCAACGTCTACGTCGTGAGTGGCGTGGCCAAAGACGTACCCCTTGAAGTCATATTCAAAGGCATAGTCCCCCTCCTTCTGGCATTGATTCTGGCCATCATCTTGATGGTTCTGTTTCCCCAAATTGCCCTGTTTCTCCCTAGTTTTATGCGCTAAGCGTTACATTAACTAACGCACTGCAGCCCTATTGGTGTTGACAAGAAAATTCTGCTATGGTATCTTCCAAAAATTTAAGGGCCCACTAGTTAAGTTCAAACCTTGTGGTGCAATCTTAAAGAAGAGAGGAGGGTGATAAGGGGTATGGTTTGTAATGATGTTCGGTAGGCTCAGTACGTCGGCGAGGCCTTGTGCAACGCACATCACCAAGTTTAACAGAGGAGGACAAGAATCATGCGTAATATATTGACTTTGAGCATTATCGTAGCGATGGTTTGTATTGGTTTCGTGACGGGGGGATGGACTGAAGAACCCATAAAGGTAGGGGCGGTAATTAACTTGACCGGCCCAGCCTCTACCTGGGGGCAGTATCATGCCAGAGGCCACAGGGACTACTTCCGACATGTCAACGATGTGAAAAAGGGAATTGGAGGGAGAAAAATTGAATTAACCGTGGTCGATCACGCCTACATTGTTCCCGAAGCACTTAGATTTGTAAAGAAGTTTTGTACCCAGGACAAGATGGATATGATCGCCACCTGGGATGCAGGCTCTGGCATCCAGGCAAAGCCACTGGTCCAGAAGTACAAAACACCTACTATCAACTATTCAACCTATCAAGGCCTTCTCAAGCCCCCACTAGATTATATGTATCTACCTTTTGGCAGCTATGTGTTGGACTCCCATGCGGTACTGGAATATATCCGAACCACCCATGGAGTCAAGGGTAATCCCAAAGTAGGTCTCCTGACCTATAACAACACCTATGGCAAATCCATTCATGAGCCGAGCAAACAATACGCTGCCAAACATAATGTCGACATCGTAGGGATCGAGGAATTCCCGACAAAGACGATCGACCTGACTACCGAATTGCTCCGGCTGAAGGAGAGGGGGGCGGAATATGTCTTCCTGCAGATCCTTCCGGCTCACATTGTCATAGCCCTGAGATCCGCCGATCGTATTAATTACGGCGTGCCCTTTTTTGGAACGTGGACAGCTACTGACCCGGATTTCTTTGTACTTGGGAAAGGCCTTATCCGTGACCGACTGTTCATGCAATTCTCGGGAGGACTCCCTGCTGATAATACACCTGGAGTAAAGCTCATGATGGAGGTAAGAAAGTACAGCAGAGTGAAAACGTTCGATACCTCCTACTGGGAGGGTGTTGTCGTCGCCATGATTATGGAAAGGGCCTTCCAGCGAGCCAATGAACAGTCCGGGAAAATAAACCGCAAGACGATCAACAAGGCCATGGAGTCATTTCAAAACGAGGATTTCGGTGGGCTTGTTCCAAAGGTTTCCTACAGCAAGGACAACCATGAGGGTTCATTCGTGGCCAGGATTGTCCGCATTCATGAAGATGCCACCTATACGCCCCTGACGAATTTCTTCGTTCCCGGAAAAGGACAGATTAAACTAAAGTAAGATGATGAAGGCTTTCCGGGGGAAACCGAGCATTTTCAACTCCACTCAGCCCGACGATCGTCGGGCTGAGTTGGAGGTGACAGATCTCAGTTTGAGTTTTGGAGGGCTTTTGGCCATCATCCAGTTCAATCTTGCCCTCACCACAGGGGAGTTGCTGGCTATCATAGGTCCAAATGGCGCTGGCAAAACGAGTTTATTGAACTGCATTACCGGTTACTACCGGGCACAAAAGGGCAAGATCCTGTTCAATGGAGAAAACATAAGCAGGCTACCACCTCATGATATAACGAACCGGGGAATTGGAAGAACGTTTCAGAATATTGAGCTCTTTCCCAGAATGACCGTCCTCTCCAATTTACTTCTGGCCCGTCATATTCACTGCCGCTACAACCTTGGTTTGGCATCCCTTTTCTGGCCTTCCATCAGAAAAGAGGAGGTACATCATCGCCGGGTGGTAGAGGAGCTTGTCGATTTTCTCGAGATGCAGCCGATCAGGAAAGAACCGGTGGGTTCCCTGCCTTATGGACTACGAAAGAGGGTCGAACTCGGCCGAGCTCTGGCCCTGAACCCAAAGCTTCTCGTGCTCGACGAGCCCTTTGCGGGAATGACCCTTGAGGAAAAGGAAGACATGGTCCGGTTCTTGTTGGAGCTGAATGAGGCATGGGGGCAGACCATGATCCTTGTGGAACACGACATGTCCGTGGTGATGAGTATCTCCAAGCGCATCATAGTTTTGGATTTCGGGAGCAAGATAGCAGAAGGGAATCCAGAATTTATTCAACATCACCCCGAGGTTATTAAGGCTTACCTCGGTGACTCAGGAACCGCATAGCCAGGGGACGGTGACCAAGGACCTATTTTTTCCTACTTTGAAAAGCCATAAAAGGATAGAGAACGTTGACGAAGAAACGCTATCCTCCCTGCCTCAGTACACATTTCCACAGATTTTGGCCATGCAGGCAGACAGATTGGGTTCCGAAAGGATCGCTATCCGCAACAAGGCCTACGGGATATGGCAGGCCTATCACTGGCAAGATTACCTTGATTACGTCAAGCGTGTAGCTTTGGGTTTATTAGGCCTCGGACTCAAACGTGGCGAACGTGTCGGCATTATCACTGACAACCAACCGGAGTGGCTATTCAGTGAACTCGGGGCTCAAGCTGTCGGGGCCATCACTCTGAGTCTATTCAGAGCTTCGGGTCTCAAAGAGCTAACCCTTCTTTTGAACCGTATTCAAGCCGCCTTTGTGGTCGCTCAAGGTCAGGCACAGGTTGATAAGCTATTGGAATCTCGTCAGGATCTCCCGCACCTCAGGCAAGTGGTATATATTGATCCCACTGGCATGCGAATGTATGGAGGTAACCCATGGCTGCTCAGTTTTGCCGAGCTATTAGACTCCGGGCAGAGGCTGGACAGGGAACAACCCGATCGTTTCAACCGAGAGTTGTCGAAGGGTACATCAGACGAGGTAGCTCTGGTAGTTATGACCTCTGGAGCGACGGGTTCCTCGAAATTGGTGATGCTGAGCCACAGAAATATCATTGACATGGCTAGAAAGTGGCTTGAGAGCGCCCCTCTTGGTATGGGAGATAACTGGATCTCCATGACACCGCCAGCTTGGATCGTGGAACAGATGTGGGGGGTTGGAGTGGCACTCTGCGGTGGGATGATCATGAACTTTCCGGAAACCCCCGAGACCGTCGCAGACGATCTGCGGGAGATCGGGCCGAACGTGATCATTATGCCTGCACGGTTCTGGGAAGACTTGGCATCCAAGATTCGGGTGAAAATCAGCGAATCAGGGTTTATGAAACGCACCCTTTACGCGCTATCCCAGAGGATAGGAGAAGCGGTCATCGACAGGGAATGCAACAAGCAACCCGTGCCGATGTGGTTGGGATTTCTGCGCAGGATGGCTTCATGGATCATATGTAGCCCCCTTTTGGATCGAATCGGCTGCCTGCAGCTTCGAATAGCCATCACAGGCGGACAACCCATCAGTCCGGATATGATCCGTTTCTTCAGGGTCAACGGGTTAAATTTCAAACAAGCGTATGTGCTTACTGAAGCGGGGGGGGTATTTCTGGTTCAGCCGGATGGGGAAGTCAAAACGGAGACCGTTGGCACACCATTACCAAGGACGGGCGTTAAAATCGCGGAAGATCACGAGGTGCTCGTATCGAGCCCGTCCAACTTCGTCGGCTATTATCAGGAGGGCGAGGCAACGGCCAAGGTTTTAACCGACGGTTGGCTTCATACCGGAGACGCAGGATATTTTGATGATGATGGGCACCTTGTGCTTATCGGTCGCAAGGACGAGATCATACACACGGAAGATGGGCAAACCTTCTCTCCGGATTTTGTTGAAACGCGGCTCAAATTCAGTCCTTATATCAAGGAGGCTGTGGTATATGGCCAAGGCATGCCCTATCTAACCGCCATGGTCAATATAGATATGGAAAACGTGGGTGGTTGGGCCAAGAATCGTCAGATCCCCTATACGACCTATGCCGATCTCTCACAGCAACCGGCAGTTGAAGAACTGATTCACGGTGAAGTTCAACGAATCAACAATCAATTGCCCGGGCCCATGCAGCTCCGCAAGTTTCTCATCTTATACAAACTCCTCGATCCCGATGATGAAGAACTGACACGAACCGGAAAAGTGCGCAGGAAGTTTGTTTATGAACAATATCGTGAGTTGCTCGAAGCGATGTACACCGATAGGAAAGAAATGAAGGTTACAGGTAGGGTGCGCTATCGGGAAGGACAAGTGAGCACTATTGATACCAAAGTGAGAATAGTATCCCTCAATTAGGTAAGCTAAACGCTATGGAATTTTTCTTTCAGCTCCTGTTAAACGGTTTGGCAATCGGTTTTATTTATGCCATTGCCGCCTTGGGTTTCGTCATGATCTATAAATCCAGTAGTGTCCTCAATTTTGCCCACGGCGAACTGCTGACAATAGGCGCTTTTATTTTCCTGACCCTGGTGACATGGGCCAAGGTGCCCATCATCGTCGCCTTTATTCTCACTCTCATAGGAAGCTTCGCCCTTGGTTTTGTCATTGAGCGCCTTTTCTTGCGCCCCTTGATTGGTGAAGCCCTAATACAGGTTATCATGCTGACTGTGGGACTGGCTGTTATGTTCAAGGGATTGATGCTGTTTCTATTCGGCGGAAATCTGTTTAACTATCCAGCCTTTTTACCCGAATCTTTTTCCTTGCACTGGGGACCTATTTATATCCCGTCGGTATACGGCGCCTCCTTCATTATGGGCATGATCTTCCTTGTGGTATTTGGACTGTTTTTCAAGTACTCCTCCCAAGGAATTTACATGAGGTCAGTTGCCGATAACCAACCTGCTGCCCTTTCCCTGGGGGTTCATGTAAGAAGGGTGTTTGCCCTATCGTGGGCCATTGCAGCCTTGGTTTGTGCTATGAGCGGGATCGTTCTCGGAATTATCAACGGAATCAACGTCCACGACCTTAGTGCCTTAGGCCTTAAGGTCTTTCCGGTGGTTATCCTCGGGGGGCTCGACAGTGTTGCCGGGGCCATTCTGGGTGGGGTCATCATTGGCTTGCTCGAAACCTTCACGGGTGGGTATATTTCGACCTCTTTGCGAGAAGTCGTCCCCTACATTGTACTCGTTCTCATTTTACTGATTAAGCCATATGGACTCTTTGGGCTGGTGGAAATTGAGCGAGTTTAAGGTAACGTAGGCTTTTAGCTCACAGATGGCGAAGGCTAGATAGGATGCGAAAGCTGCAATTTCGCCCGTGCGGAAATTTTAAGGAACGATACGAACAAGAGCTGACCATCTTCGAGACAGATTTTGGGAGGGTCTGGCTTTGTATGGGACTTTTCGTCCTTTTTTTGATTGTTCCCTTTATAAGCAGTCCCTACACACTCTATATTGTCAATACGATGGGTATCGCTGCCATAGCCGCCATAGGGCTCAATATACTCATCGGATATACCGGTCAGATCTCCCTTGGTCACGGCGCTTTTTTCGGGGTAGGCGCTTACTCCGCTGCCATCTTGGCCACATCTGCAGGTTTTCCTTTCTGGCTTTCTGTTACTGCCGCCGGGCTCATTACCGCCTTTGTAGGAATGATCTTCGGAATTCCCTCGGTTCGTCTGAAGCACCTTTACCTCACCATTGCCACTCTGGCAGGACAGTTCATTATTGAATATGTCCTTATGCACTGGGAGAGTCTTACTGGTGGGCCGGAAGGGATCATTCTCCCCGAGGCCACC
>JABAOC010007909.1_pt5 | contig 10424 bp, 8 predicted proteins | sample 7062161 | NCBI WGS metagenome assembly JABAOC01 (sample SAMN14538625, study PRJNA623070) | marine sediment metagenome | biome: marine biome [ENVO:00000428]; feature: marine pelagic biome [ENVO:01000023]; material: deep marine sediment [ENVO:00002113] | place: India: Gulf of Khambhat ...
CCGCCGTGGTTATTGACCGCCGGCACCCACAGGTTTTTGGCGGTGTCTACCTTGACCACCTTCTCGGAGCGCCGCTCGCCCGTGACCTCGATGATGAGGTTGAGGAGGTCGCCGTCGCCGCGGCCGTCGTCCACGCGGGCGATGAAGTCCGGGACGTAGTTGCGCTCGTGGCCGTCGATGGCGTAGGGGACGTAGAAGCCCAGGTTATCGTTCTTGACGTAATAGACGACCTCGTCCATCTCCTCCAGCGACTGCGCGACCTTCTGCTCCCAGGAGCCGGTGTCGCCGACGACGAGGTTGACGTGGCACTTGTCCTCGCGGGTGGGCCAGGTGGGCCGGGAGGTGTTGAAGTCCACGTAGCGCGTGGAGCCTACTTGGTCGTAAGGCCGGAGGATGGGGACCAGCCTCTTCTCGCCGCCTTCGCCGGCGACGACGGCGCGGTAGATGCGGTCGGCGGCGTTGTGGGCGTTCTCCACGAAGAGTAGGAGCTGCGGGAAGCACTTGTCCTTGCAGGTGACGTGACCCGCGAGCCACTCCCGCGTTATGGCCAACAGCTGCGGGAAGAACCACGGCTTGACGTTCCCCTCCTCGTCGCGGAAGTACTTCTCTAGGACCGTCCGGGCGATGAGGAACTCGACCTCCTGTAAGCGGCGCTCCTTAAGTTCGTCAAGGGTGTGTATGCTAATCTCGCCGACGATGGGCGCGTTCTCAACGTTTAGGGGGATATCCTCGGTCGATAGCGTCATCCGCGACGCGGGCGTAAACTTCGCCGTTATCCTTTCGGTTGGTAGGTCGTACCGGTACCCTACGAGCCGGGGAAACGTTATCTCGCAGGCGAAGCGCTCTTCCATCGCGTAAACCCGGGGCGTATCCCGGAACACCGGCCGCTCGCCGGCGCCGGCGCACGGGATGAACGAGAAGGGTACGCCGTACACCTCGGCGTATTGAGGAGTAAACTTTCCGTCGGCGCCTACGGCGTAGCCCACGCGCCGGAGCGCGCGCCCCACCACCTGCTCGCATAACAACTGCGTTCCGAAGGCTCGGACGCCGAGGATGTGGGTTACGGTGTTGGCGTCCCACCCCTCGGTGAGCATCGCGACGCTTACGACGCAGCGGATCTGCTCGCCCAGTTTGTCGGTCTTGCCGACGGTGTTCATCACTTCCCGGAGGAGGTCCTCGTCGGTTAAGCTCTCCACGTCCCGCCCGGGGAAGCGCTTCCGGTATTCCTCCTTGAAGTCCTCGATTTCCCGGGCGGCTATCTTCTTGAACGCCGGGCTCATCGCCTCGCCCGACTCGAGCTGTTCGCTGTCCACCAAGATGGTATTGGGGCGCGACAACCACCGCCCGTCCTGGACGTTGCTGAATAATTCCAGCTTCCCCGGGATGATGACGCCGTCGTCCTTCTCCCACCCTGAGACGTAGTCGTAAACCAGTTTCGAGACGCTTGTGTTGTTGCATACGACGATAAACACGGGCGGCGTCAGGCCGCGGGCGCGCGCCTCGGCGTCCGCCTCCCAGTCCGCGAAGTACTTCTCGTAATTGCCGTAAAGGCTATGCAGCGCACCCTCCAACTCTACCGGGATAACGGGTTCGCCCGTTAATTTTTCGGTCCCCCGGCCTTTCTTGGGGAGGTCATCCCTTATCCGATACCAGAGGTTGCGGTACGTCGGCTGGGCGCCGACCATCGAATCGTCGGCGACGGGAACGCGCGGTATTTTGACTATGCCGCATTCGATGGCGTCGATGAGCGAGAAGTCCGACACCACCCACGGGAATAGCGTCCCCTCGGCGTAGCCGGAACCGCGGAGGAAGAACGGCGTCGCCGACAGGTCGTACGCTACCCTTACGCCCACCTTTTTCTTAACTGCTTCGAGGCCGTTGATCCAGATGCGGGCCGCCTCGTCGCGGGCTTCCGCCCGTTTACGCTCGTCGCCAGTCAACTTCTCTTCGACGCCGCCGGCCTTCCGCCGGTAACAGTGATGCGCCTCGTCGTTGATGACGATAATGTTTTTCCTGTTCCCTAGATTACGGCACACGCGACTGACCATCTGCGCGGGCGTCTCGGTAAACGCGTGCTCGCCCTTTTCGCGCAATATGCTCCTGGTCGTCTTACTGACCGATTCCTTCTCGCGCGGCTTCAACTTGTGGAAGTTTTCGATGGCGACTTTGGCCTGGCCGATATCCCCCATCCGGTCGGGCGGAACGAGTTCCATAAATTTGTAATAATTATTCGGGTCGCTAGGGAGGAGGACGCGCAGGCGGTCGCGGATGGTTATCCCGGGCGTCACGATGAGAAACGCGTCCGAGAACTTACCGTTCTGCGAGGGGTCGTGCCTGTTTAGCGTCTGCCACGTTATCAGCATCGCCATGACGACGGTCTTACCGCTCCCCGTAGCCATTTTAAACGCGATTCGATACAGCGGCGAGTTTCCCTCCCTCTTAAACTGCTCGAGCTTGTTTAATATATACTGCCCGCCGTACTTACCGGCGGCCTCGGCCAGATAGATCGCCGTCTCGACGGCCTCGAGTTGGCAGAAGAACAGCGGCCTGTTTCTCTCAGGATTCCGCCAGTACTCGAGCAGGCGGCGCGTCGTTTTCGTGACGCCCCGATACCCGTCGGCGCGCCACTCCCGGACCCTCGCCCGGACGTCGTTAATGAACGCGTTCTCCTCGACGCGGTCCTGCGTCCATTCCGTGTCCAGCGACCGCTGGGCGCCGCGTTTCTTGGGACGGGGGATTGGGACGAAATACGCGCTGACGCGCCGCGCCTCAACGACTTCGTCCGTTATCCCCTCCTCCGAGAACCGAAAGTGCCGCGACGGCTCCTCGTAGGGCGAGTTGAGGATGGGGTTTTCGATGACGGTCTGTTTCATCGGCATTGTTTGCGCCCTAATAATAAAAACCGCCCCCGGCCAACTCCGGCGGGCGGCTAAATATAATTAACCGGGACGCGCGGCGCGCGAGGCGTCGCGGCCCCTCTCTTGCGGCGTTCGGACCAGCTAATAATACAGCGCCTTGACGCGGCCCAGGCTCGTCGGCGTTACGGCGGTGGTATTTAAAGTCATCCATATGTCGGTACCGCCTCGGCCGCCCGGCCTATTGGACGCGAAGTAGAGCCGTTGGCCGTTAGCCGTTACGCCGGGATATATTTCGTTATAACTAGTATTAATCTTGGAGCCGAGGTTAGAGGCAGTGCCCCAATAAATCCCGGTCCACCTTGAGACGTAAAGGTCGTAATTGCCGTAGCCGCCGGAACGGTTCGAGGCGAAGTACATGTAAGCCCCGTTCAAGGTAACCGTAGGGCCGACGTCGTTCGCGGAAGAGCTGGGGCGTGACACGTGCCAAGCGGATACCCACCCGCCTCGGTATTCGGTTGCCCAGATGTCGTGTTGCCCCTTGCCTCCTGGCTTACGGGAAGCAAACATCATAGTAGCCCGGCCGCTTCTCCTGTATAAACCGCACCCGTACTCCGAATAAGCCGTATTAACTGTTGAGGGCAACCGGCTAGGGGTTTGCCAACTACCGCTACGATATACCCTTTGGTATATGTCCATATTTCCGCGGCGATTCGAAGTTAAATACATCTCTAGGTATGTCGATTGGAGGAAAGCGGGGTTACCGTCGTAAGAACCCGTGTTTACGTAAGGCGTCCGCGTAGCGGGTTGCCACCGGCCCCCGCTATAGATAGATTGCCATATGTCGTAATTTCCGCCGCGTTTACTTGAGAAATAAAGGGTATTACCGGTGGGCGTAATACCTGGTTCGGTGTCTTCTGAAGAGCTATTGATGTTCGCCCCGAGGTTTGTAGGCGTCGTCCAAGAGTAGGCGAAGATTGGCGCACTAATAAGGGCGAACGAAAGCGTTAATATGACTTTTTTACTGGGCATTTAAACGCTCCTTGCGCTTCGGTAAACCAAAAAGGTTAAATAAAAAACCCACACCGGCTCTTAGCCGAACGTGGGTAGTATTTCGCGTCGCGCGGCGCGTCGTGTCCGCTGGATTTAATTTTCTCCGCTCGCGGCATACCCTCAAACCCGCTAAGAAGTCCACCCGGTTAATTGTACTTTCTCCCGTAGCCATTATTGAATAACGGGGAATTTTAGTCAAGGGAAATCGTTAATAGGTGGGGGGGCCTGAACCCGTAATGTACAAACCGGCCTTGGCGTATAAAGCGGCGGCGGCGCAGCGTTGGGTAAGCGCCGTGAACCACCACGGCGGTTTCGGCCGGTGGGGGTTCGTCGTCTGCCGCGACCCGACGGCACTGCCAAAGATATTAGAAATGAAGAAAGCCGGCGAGTAGTTTACCTCCGATAAGCCGAAAGGGCGTGTTCGTTAAGCGGAGTTATCCTTGATATATAACACCGTCGGGACCCGATTAAAAAAGCCGGGGTTGTTCCCGGCTTTTCGTAACGGCGCGCTTGGAATTCGAGGAATGCTACTTAATCTAGTTCCCCGTCTTCGGTTCGGTTTTTCTTTTCCACTTCATATTCTTTTCCACGGCGCTCGAAATATTCGGACATGTCGAACTGTAAAAGGAGTGCGATTATTCGTTCAAGCGTTTTTTTATTTATGTCGGTTACGCCAATCGTTAGATCGTTCCGCTGAGTAACGTATTTATGAATTAAAAGATCTCGGAAGGGTAGCAAGTATTCCGGTAGTTCCGGGAGTACCGTTTCGGCGGGAGGGCTTTCTATAGCTTGGGGTTCCACATCCCCTGAGTCTACGGCAATCCCCTCGGCATATTTCTTGCGAGAATCAACCCAAGCGAGAAACCATTCTGTTAAATACTTCGCGTATTCTTGGACCAATCTTAAATCAGGGTGTTCTATCGCCCTGTCGGGGTGTTTCACTTCGGAAAGGGTTTCAGCGTTAGGAATGCCGAGCGGTTCTTCCCCAAGTAACTGCGCTGGCGTAATACCGAAGTAGTCGGCAAGCCTCCGGATGGTTCTCCCTTGCGGCCGACGGGTTTTCCCATCTCTAATATTATACAAAACTTGAAGAGATATCCCAGTTTCCTGGGATATTTCCGGTAGCGAAACGCCCTTGCGGTTCGCAAGCTTCGTGAGTATCTCTTTTAATTTCAAGGCGTTATGGACAATTTTTCCTATCATAAATTTAGCGTATTAAATAGCGCTAAATAACTATTGATTTCCGCTAATAAATATGTATAATGTACTAAGTAAATACTAATTACCAAAACAACCAGCCGACGTATGTTTGACGATCCGACTTCTCACGGCGTGCTTTGCTTGGTTTTTAGAATATAAGAGAGGTTATTAGAAAAGTCAAGAGTTATTTTAGGAGGTCCTATAAATATGGGTTCGCTTTTAAAACCGCGAGAAGTCGCCGAAGCTTTAAACATAGCTATTTCGAGCGTCCATCGCCTCGCCGCTAAGGGCCAATTACCTTGTATATGGGTGGGCGGCCAGCGGAGGTTCCGGGCAACTGACATCGAACGAGTCATCGAAAACGGAACCGCCCCTGCGGAGCGACGGGGACGTCCGCGCGGCGCCCTTGCGGTACGGCGTTAATGGGCGGGAGTGTTGAGCCAAAAAAATATTTTTCTGGCTCAAGGTAAAATTAACGCCTTTCGTGGCCGGTAAAAAAACGTAACGATTTAGGAAAAACTGCGGTCCGAAAAATGACGATAAGACATTACGCGCATAGGGTTTTAGGAAATCCTAAGGACTGGCGTGTCGTACTTACGGAACTTATAAACGGAGGACTTTTTGGGTGGTTTTGGTAGCGGCGAGTGGCGTAGCTACGTTAAAACGACTGTGGAGGCGTGCCATAGTCTCGACGTCAACCGCTGGGCACGAGAGGGCATTTTGCGAGTTGGTGAACATCGTAGCGGGTGGTGGGCTTGGTTTGCGGACGCGGAAAAGTCCGAACAAACGGCTTCGATTGGTTACGAGATTGACGCTCGGGATTCCGAGCGGCCCTGGTATAGAATTTATTACACCGTTAGGAATACCTGGACGGAGGAAAAACGGGAGGTTGACGAAACTGCTCCCCTTACCGTTACGTACCTCCCGTCGGGCGGAACTAGGTTTTGGTTCACTTGCCCCAATTGCGGCCGGCGCGTCGGGAAAATTTACCTACCTCCGGGAAAATATTATTTTCGGTGCCGAAAGTGCCACGACCTAACCTATACAAGTTGCCGGGAAAGCCACAAATACGACCGGATGGTGTATCGGTTTTTCCCAGAGCTAGTTTTAAAGTTCGGTAGGTACTTTTCGCCCGGGAAAATTTGGAAAATGGCTACGGGGAAATAAATACGATGGCAAAGGAAACGTCGGCGGAAAGATCCACTGGTAACCTCGCGACGCTCGACGTGCAAGCGTTAACGGCACGGCTCAGCGCCGCCGAAATAATCCGCGAGTTCTGGGCAGGGCGGAGCGAAAAAACGCGCCAGGCTTACGAAGCGGATCTAAAAGACCTCCAATCGTTCCTCGGTGCGCCTTCTCCCGGGGAGGCGTTGGCGGCGATTCTACGGGCGGGTCCCGGCAGAGCGTTTAGGATCGTGAACGGTTATAAGGCCTCCCTGATTGAGCTCGGGCTTGCCTCCGCGACCGTTAATCGGCGGCTTTCGGCGCTCCGCTCCTTAGTTAAGTTCGCCCGCGCGTCCGGCTTAGTAAATTGGACGTTGGTAGTCGAAAACGTCAAGGCCGAAAAAAGGCGCGATTCGCGGGGGCCAGGTAGCGCCGGCGTACAGGCGTTGCTCGCAGAGGTTGACCGCGGTAACGGAAAAAAGGCCGTTAGAGATCGGGCGTTACTCCGCGTACTCTACGACCTTGGCCTAAGGCGCGCGGAGGCGTCGCGCCTCGACGTGGCGGACGTGGACCTCGACGGTGAAGTGATACAAGTTACGGGAAAAGGCCGGAAGGAAAAGGAGCGCTTATCACTCCCGAAACCAACGGCCGAGGCGCTCCGATCGTGGCTTGCGGTACGCTGCGACTCCGACGGCCCGCTGTTTACTAACTTCGATCGGTCAGGGCCGGGCGGGCGGTTAACACCTGGAGGTATTTACTATCTCATTAAACGGTACGCGGAACGCGCCGGCGTAAGGGCGACACCTCACGGCCTCCGTCACGCGGCGGGTACGACCGTAGCCGAAAGGACTAACGACGTATTCGCGGTCGCAGCGTTCCTCCGCCACAAAGACCTTAGTACGGCCCGCGTGTACGTAGACAATCTCGAGGATAAGGCGGGAGAGGCCGCCCGAATCGTGGCGGCTTCGGTAAAGTGATATGCTGATTAAAAGGGGGATTATCATTAGCTTAATAACGCACTAAAGGGGTGATTATGGCTGTATCAAGGAAACAATTAAAAGCGAACCAGGAGAACGCGAAAAAGAGTACGGGGCCGCGGGATACGTCTAAGACGCGCTTAAACGCCCTACGCCACGGCTTGTGCGCGCGCGAGGTCCTGATACCGGGTGAGAATGCGGTGGATTTGGCGGCTTTCGCGGAGGGCGTTCGGAACGAATTAAGGGCTTCCGGGGCGCTGGAGGATCTTTTAGTAGACCGGATCGTATCGCTGGCCTGGCGCCTCCGACGCGCGGCGGTTATAGAGGCGGGTATTTTCGTTTCCTCTCAACAAAGCCGTGAAAAATGGGTCGAAACGTTGAAGTCCGATTTAAGTTTGGGGGATGGTAGAGAACCAGAGGTTGAGTCGAAGCTGAAAGTCGAACTGGCCGAGACTTTCCAGTTTAGCGACACCCCTTCGCACTTCGCTAACCTGGTACGTTACGAGCGCACGTTGGAGGGGGGCTTTTACCGCGCGCTCAACACCCTCGCCGCGTGGCGAAAAAATGGCTTCGTTTCGCAAAAAACGAAAGGGAAGAGCCGTTAGAAACGGTTTTAAACGGTAACATGGGACCCCGGGCGAAAACGGAAGCGGTAAATACGAAGGCTGTTACGCCTCCGTTCGCCCGGGGGCTTATTTGGAGGGCGGGTCCCATTGTGGGGCCGCCCTCCGTTCGCATTTCCCGAGGAAGGGCATAGAGAGATATGACGTCCGTAATCGTACGACCGGAGAGGCGAATCGCGCACATAGCGGTCTCCGAACGTTTCGAGGAGCGCATATTCCACTTCCCAAGATCCGTAGTCACCAACGGTAAGTGGGCGACACTACCTCCCGCCGCCGCGTCGGTGTACGCGGTGTTGGGCGTCCACGCCAACTATCGGTCTCATATCGCTTTCGCGAGCCAGGAGAGAATCAGCATGATGGCGGGCTACTCGCGGGTGTCGGTATCCAAGGGGAGTAAGATATTAGAAGGCCGAGAACTAATCTTGGTAACCCGCGGCGCGGGCCCCGGTAACACATCGTTCCCAGGGCCGATCACGGTTACGAATAAGTATTACGTACGACCGCGCGGCGGCGACTGGTTTACGTTCGACGGCAAGCTGCTATGGGCGGCAGGGGAGGTCGGCGCGTGGTCTCGCCTCGGGCCGTCGGCGCGTAAACTGTACGTCGCCTCGCGGGCGATGGTTTACGGCGAGGCGTGGGACCAGTTTTGGCGTGACGACGAGAAGCGCCACGGTCTTTACGAGTGGTTCGATAGCGCGGATAATTCGTTCGACCTTGAGTCGCGTGTGGAGTGGTTCGAACTCTCGGGCGTCGATTACCCGGTCCCGCCTAATTGTTTTTATATTCGACTAACGCGGCGAGCAAGCTTGCGCCTCCGCGCGTTGGCTGGCATTCGGGACAAAAGAACCTTTGATAATGCTTTGGAGGATTTGATTGAAAAGCGGCTGATGGCGCAATTCGGTTACGAGGGAGAGGAGGCTCTTTTGCCGATACCTTACCCGTCGGCGTGGGGCCGTTGACCGTAGGAAACCTGCAATAAGTTAACGGCGGCCGGATGACGGGGATAAAAAGCCTATGGAAAACGGGTTAGGTAAACTTATTACCGTTTGTGGTGTCACCGTTCCGGGCAGAAACGCCGGGCAGAGCCGAATTACACACGTCGTCGGCGCGCCGAAATGCAAAAACTTTACGTACCTCCGAAAAATGCGGAATAGGTTTACTTGCCTCCCGCAATAACCTTACGCGGGAACCGCAATAAGTTTACCCAAAGTACCAGTTACTAAGTAATAGCGTTATAAGTAAAAGTCTTTAATAAGTACCAGGATTTCCGTTCCGGAAATCTCGTTAGTTAGGGGAAAAGGGAATATACATAAAGCCCAAACCCACGACACGTCTTACGGTAGGCCTATATTGGGACGGCTCCTTGAGGTTATATGCTAACGATAACTACGATTTTAGTTATTTTTATAAGATTCAAATAACGCGATGGTCCGGCTATATAAAAGGGATAAATACTGGTACATCGACTTCCAATACAAAGGTCGCCGGTACCAGCGATCGCTCGGCGTGACAAGCCGGGTAGCCGCCGAGGCCGCGCGGGGCCGCGTCGAATTTACCCTTGCTCAGGGGAAGTCGCCGTTCGAAGCGCGAAGTATTTCCCTATACGAACTAATACGAATCTACCTCGAATATTGCGTCGGCCGGAACCGACCTCATACTCTTAAAACGAAGAGGCTATATTGCGAGCGTTTTCTAAAGCATTTCGGCAACGCCCCGATTAACGACATTACACGCGCCGACGTCGAACGCTACGTACTAAAACGGGCGGAGACAGCCGGCGCGTTTACAGTTAACCGTGAACTAGCAACTCTACGTCACGCCCTTAATTTCGCGATCGAGCGGGACTTAATAGAACGCAACCCTGCGGCAAAAATAAAACTTCTCCCCGAAGAAAAACGCTTCATAAAAATCCTATCGGATGACGAGCTCTCGCATTACTTCTCGTGGTGCGCCGAAAACGACCCTCTTCTCTACGACTTGTCCGTGGTCGCTTTTAGCACAGGCCTACGGCGAGGGGACGTTTTAAAAATCCGCGGCGAAGATATAGACGATCGCCGCGGCGTGCTGAACGTAAAGGTGTCAAAACGCCGCGGCGAGTTAATACTTTACCTTCCGTTAAACGACGCCGTTCGCGAAGTCTTGGCCCGCCGGAAAAAACGATACGGGAAAAATTATATATTTCCCGGAAAGAACGGAGGCCACCAGATTGAATTTAAACGGCGTTTTGCGCGGGCGGTCCGCGAGACGGGGATCGAGTTCCGGTTCGCCGACCTCCGGCATAACTGCGCGACCGCCCTCTTGGGGTTAGGGGCTGATTTAAGGACCGTTCAAAGTACCCTGGGCCCCTCAAGCATAACAACGACGGAGCGGTATCTCACGTTGATAGACGAACGCCAGCGCCAAGCCCTCAACCGCCTCGGCGAAAAAATTGTTGCACATACGTTACGCAATCCCTCCGAATTTTTGCCTCCGAAAAAGCGTAAAAAAGTAACCCCCTGATTTCTCAGGGGGTCAGTAAGCCAGGAGCGGGATTCGGACCCGGCCCTTACCGC
>JABAOC010008938.1_pt1 | contig 10423 bp, 7 predicted proteins | sample 7062161 | NCBI WGS metagenome assembly JABAOC01 (sample SAMN14538625, study PRJNA623070) | marine sediment metagenome | biome: marine biome [ENVO:00000428]; feature: marine pelagic biome [ENVO:01000023]; material: deep marine sediment [ENVO:00002113] | place: India: Gulf of Khambhat ...
AAAGGGGGGTTTCCTTGTTTATTACCTTTGAGGGCATAGATGGGTGCGGAAAATCCACGCAGGTTTCCCGTTTTGAGGCAATCCTCAGGAAAAGGGGAATATCCTCGGTAGTTACCAGGGAGCCTGGAGGGACAAAGATAGGAGAGGCTATAAGGGGAATACTCCTGAATTCGGATAATACCCATTTAGTTCCGTTAGCGGAGCTTTTTCTGTATGCGGCTGACAGGGCGCAGCATGTAAGGGAGGTGATCAGGCCAGCCCTGGAGGGGGGGAAGTGGGTTATTTGTGATCGATATTTCGATGCCACCACTGTTTATCAGGGGGCGATCCTGGGACACCATGAGGAATTGATTGAACTCCTAAACCGGGAGGCCACCTTAGGGTGCGAGCCAGACATTACGTTCCTCCTTGACTGTCCGGCTGAGGTAGGCCTGAAAAGGAGGGCAAGACGCGAGATGCATGATAAAGGCAGGGACCGATTTGAACGAAAAGCGCTCGATTTCCATATCAAGATACGCTATGGGTATCTTGCGTTAGCCAACAAGTACAGGGACAGGTTTAGGATTATAGATTCAACATTACCTGAGGACCACGTGGCAAGAAAGATCAGGGAGGTAATCTCTCCGTATCTGCCTGACAACGGGTAAGCGGAGTATCGATGACAGCTCAGTTGTTGAGGGAGATAATCGGCCAAGACCAGGCGGTAGGCTTTTTAAGAGAGGTTATAGTCACCGATAAGATTGCGCCTGCCTATCTATTCACTGGCATTCAGGGAATAGGGAAGAAGACCACAGCCATGGCCTTCGCCCTGTTGCTAAACTGTATGCACCCGACAGATGGGGATTCATGCAGAAGCTGCAGTTCCTGCAAGAAGATAATCAACGGGAACCACCCTGACCTCATCCTGATAGAACCTGATCAGGACAAGAAGGTAATCGGGATTGACCAGATAAGGGAGATCAACCGACACCTTGCGTTCTCCCCGGTGATTGGGCCGTACCGGATAGTCATCATAGACCCAGCTGAAAAGATGTCCGATGAGGCGGCAAATGCATTTCTGAAGACCCTTGAGGAGCCACCCCCTGGGAACCTCTTTATCCTGAACGCGAGGGATCCTGGTCAGCTTTTTCCAACCATTGTCTCTCGATGCCAAAGGGTACCCTTTAAACCCCTCCCTACTGAGGCCATCGTAAGGTGGTTGGTGAAGGAGGGGAATGCGGATAAAGACAAGGCGAAGATTCTCGCCAGGCTCTCAGAGGGAAGTCTGGGTGAGGCACTAAGGCTCGCCAATGATGAGCTTTTTACTGAGAGGGTCAATTTGGTAACTATGTTAGGGGGCGTCACCACTGGGACTTCTGATGATTTACTTGACCTGGCTCAGAGATTCTATGATCTCGGAAAAGGGGCGGGCCACGACAGGGAGCTGAAGGATGATAGAATAGCCTTGCTGTTGGGACTATGGAAGAGCTGGTTTAGGGATATACTGCTCATCAAGTTGGAGGGCAACTTGGATCTCATCTTAAATTCAGACCTGCGCGATCATCTTAGAAAGGTATCCGCCCTCTACTCGGTTGATGGACTCATGAAGTCCGTGGCAGTTATTGCGAGGGCAGAACGTGATCTCATGGAGAATAAGAATGTCCTCTTCCTCCTTGAAAGGTCGCTGATTGGGCTGAGGGGCGCTGCGAGGGTATAGTGGGGAGTTATGTATAGAAATAGCCCGAAGAAGATCGTCGACGTGTGGTTCCGGAGGGACGGACAGGTCTATGAGTTTTACACCGGTAACTTTGTCCTCAATGAAGGCGATAGGGTAATTGTCGAGACCAGAAAGGGCCTGGAGCTGGGAACTGTGTGCAGTAAGCCCAGGATTCGCGATGCCTCCATGCCCAGTAGGCCGATCAAGAAGATATTTCGCCTGGCCACACCGGAGGATATTGAACACAAGGGGCAAAATGAGAGGATTGAAGCAGAGGCAATGCAGTTCTGTAAGGAGTGGATAGGTAAACAGGGATTGCCCATGAATCTCATATCAGCAGAGCTTACCTTTGACAGGAAGAAACTCGTCTTCTTGTATACCGCCAAGACGAGGGTTGATTTCAGGAAATTGGTGAAGGATTTGGTTCAGAAGTTCAATACCCAGGTGGAGATGAGACAGGTTGGCACCAGGGACCTGGCAAGGATGCTGAGTGGGGTTGGCCATTGCGGTCGCCAATTATGCTGTTCGCTGTTCTTATCGAATTTCGAGCCCATTTCCATAAGGATGGCCAAGGAGCAAGACCTTTCCCTGAATCCAGGTAAGATCTCCGGTGTATGCGGGAGATTGATGTGTTGTCTCGCCTTTGAATACGATAACTACCAGCACAAGGCGCGGGGAAACAGTGAGAGGAAATAGCCATATTGCATTCTATATAACGACACCCATTTACTATGTAAATGCGGAACCGCACCTGGGACATGCCTATACCACTATTGTAGGCGATGTAATCGCCAGATTCCATCGCCTGAGCGGTTACGAGACGTTCTTCTTAACGGGTACGGATGAACATGGCAACAAGGTGGTTGAGGCCGCTGAGGGATCGGGTGAGACAGTCGAGGCATATGTGGATCGCATAAGCAAGGCCTTTAAGGAGACATGGCCCAAGCTCAATATCACGAACGACTACTTCATCCGTACTACTGACGGGAATCATAAAGCCACAGTGAGGGAGATCCTCTCCAAGGTCTACGAAAAGGGGGACATATACTTCAGTGAGTATGAGGGGAAATACTGTGTCGGATGTGAGCGGTTTTACACGGATACGGAATTGACGCAGGGTAGGTGCCCGATTCATATGGACGAACCGAGGATCATTAAGGAGGAGAACTACTTCTTCAGGATGAGCAAGTATCAGGGCTGGCTTATAGACTACATTGACGAGCACCCTGGCTTCATAAGGCCGGAGAGGTACAGAAACGAGGTCATGGCCTTCTTGAAGGAACCGCTCGAGGATCTCTGTATATCCAGGCCTAAGAGGAGATTATCATGGGGCATACCCCTTCCCTTTAATGATGACTATGTAACCTATGTGTGGTTCGATGCCCTGATCAACTATATATCAGCCCTTGGCTACCCTGGTGGGGAGCGGTTTAAGAAGTTTTGGCGCGTCGCGCAGCATATCATCGCCAAGGATATCCTAAAGCCCCACGGGATATATTGGCCTTGTATGCTCAAGGCAGCCGGGATTGAGCCTTACCAGCACCTTAATGTCCATGGCTACTGGAATGTAAATACGGGGAAGATGTCGAAGAGCCTGGGAAATATAGTGAGGCCGCTGGATCTGGCTGACAAATATGGCCTGGATGCCTTCAGGTATTTCTTGCTCAGGGAGATGGTCTTTGGTCTCGATTCTGATTTCAGCGAGGAGTCCCTTGTAAGGAGGCTCAATGCTGATCTGGCAAATGATTTTGGGAACCTGGTCTCTCGGTCCATGACCATGGCGCTCAAATACTTTGAGGGACTCCTGCCTGCCCCTGGCAAACCCGAGGAGGCGGACGAGGACTTGAGAGGGGCGGCCCTCAAGGTGATTGAGGAGTACAAGGGTATGATGAGGGAATTTGCCTTTCACAAGGCACTGATAGGCGTCTGGGAGCTAATCGGGAAGGCAAATAAATATATCGATACCATGAAGCCATGGGCACTAGCCAAATCGGACACGGAACGCCTGGGCACGATACTCACTACCCTCACCGAGGTAATAAAGACCGTCTCAGTGCTCATCTGGCCCTTTATGCCCCAAACGGCGGAGAAGATCCAGCACCAGCTGGGATTGGAGAGAGTTGGGTCGGAGTTGCCCCTGGAGGCCCCAGGGGAATGGGGAAGGACAAAGCAGGTCAGGGCCATATCCAAGGCCCCTCCCCTTTTTCCACGGGTAAACCCTGAGGGGGAAAAGGGGAGGGGCTGACGCGCCTTATTCCCTGATTAACCACAGCGAGACGATCTCATTCTTTGGATTCGTCATATACCCGACGAGGTTTCCCGGCTTGAAATAGGCGCTTGTGGCATACATCTTTGTTGGTGTGCGGTATACTACGGAGGGAGAGAGCCTCAGTACCGTATCATCAATCACCACTGTATCCTTTGAAATGCTCACAATACTGCCCCACCCATCGAAACCGTCCGGATAACCTTTGGGCAAGACCCATTCCCCCTTCACTCGTCTCTGTGCATGGCCGGCAGTTGCAGGGATAACAGCGCAGAGAAAGAAGACGGCCAATCCAATGCAGAGCATTATATGTCGCACCCTTGCACGAACTATCATTTTGTTTGCCTTCATAACCAGAACTCCCACTCGATATTAGTTAAATTCCAACCAATAGCTAATCCCTAATGTTATTGCCGTTTCCCTCACCATTTCAATCTCCCCAGATGAAGAGCTGAGGTATTTAATCTCTCCGCCTCCGCCTCCCCCTCGTAGTATGGTGGGCATCTGGAGCCTCCCCTTTCCCCAGGCCTTTATCTGGGTGGGGGCAATGGATAGGTAAATCGGGTTACCGAATTCGTCGTCCCCAATGTACTTATTGATAAGATCACTCAAATTAATCAGGCTGTCACCGTCGATATCAAACTGGGGTTCATCGAGCCTGCTCCCAGAACAGGCATCCCCTTCATGGAGCCAGGAATACCCTCCAGAGCCACAGGCGGATTCCTCAGGTACAAAGGTTACCGCTACTAGTTTCTCGTCCCTGATGAGCACATCACTGACTATCCTCTCTCCGGAGGTAGGCAGGTCAAGGTACCACCCGGCATGTACAATTTCATTTGGATCAGTGGAGCCGGGATTTGGATCCTGGCCAGCAGTCGCATCCGCTACCGTTCCCCAAGATGGGACATAATCGGTGAGCGTGCGGAGCTCTATGCCACCCTGTATCCTCCAATCATATACTTCTTGCATCTTTAACTGCACGTTGTCCGCTTGGTTTGAGAGTTGAGGGGTGGACTCCCTGTTGAAGCTCCCCAGATATTCCATATCATCGGCATCATCCCCGTAATCCCAGATCCCATAGAGACTCTGGGGGCTGGTATCGGAAAAATCCGCATCGCCCAGGTATTTTCCAGTTCCGAAGACAACCAGATACCCAAGTCTCTGACAGTGCTCCATCACATCGGGCTTTGTGGTGATGGGCTGGGTGCTGCCTCCTGGGCCCTTGGCCTGAAACAGGGGCCTGGGGGAAGAACCTTCTTTGTACGCGAAATCCCAGTTATTTTGGTCAGCAGAGGTGAGGTCGAATTTCCACAGATTTCCCTTCAGGTCACCGGCATACACGTAATCCACGGTTTGATCCTCATTCACATCGATCGGTGTGGGGGTTGAGAGCCCGTTACAGTCACCGACAAGGGTATCTATCTTCTTGATCAGGGTGCCGTTTGAGGCATCCAGGATGAAGAGCTTCGCATAGCCGCCTTGGCTGTTATAGCCATTTCCGAAGATCACGATCCATTCATACGTTGAGGAATTCGATTGAACGATAGCGGGCTTGCTGTAAGTGTATCCGAGATCGGTGCTATCGGTAAACTCCCACAGTGCCCTACCGGCTAAATCGCCCTCCGTAGTAATGGAGGAGGAGTTTGATACATTGAGGGCAAAATAGCCCTTCCCGCCCTTTCCCAGTCCACCTACCAGCAAGGTATCTACCCCCGCCATAGTCACGTCCTTCACAGTGGGCGACAGGTCCACGCAGAACAGGTGGGAATAGGAGGGATCTGTCAGGTACTTGAGGTTTTCAAACACGAGGTTCGGGATATAGGCGAAGCGTTCTGTACCGGTCTCCGCATCAATGGCATGGAGCATCCCGTCGTTGCCACCTGCATAGAGCATACCGTCGCGGTATACTGGTGAGGAGTGGACGATATCGCCAAGCTTCTGGACTATACCGTCTAGATGGATCCGATTCCTGAAGGTCCCGCCGTTTGCCTGTTCGTTGCTGTCATCACCCCTCAGGAAGTCCACCATGTTCCTCGCCGTGGTATCATCGGTCTGCCATGCTGGATCAAGCTGCGTCTTCTGATCGTCTGTCAGGTTCTCAAAGATGAACGGCTGGCCGTTTGAGCCATCGTAGGTGGCTATTACGCGACTATTCCAGGCAACTGATTCGAGCTCCTCGGCGGCGGACCACACGTAGGATGTCAAATCCACCTTCCCGGTGGTTAAGTCCAGCGAGTAGGACTTAATATCCCCTGTCCAGCCGTCGCTGCAGTAGGTTGTCTGAAACATGCGAACATCCGCGCCGAGTGTCTGATAGAGCTCATCTCCGTTGACCGAGACTGACGAGGCAGACCCTATCCGTGCCTGGATATTGCTCATGATCGACTGCATTGAATTGATGAGCTGTGTGGGATTTGAGGCGCTCAGGAATTCTCCCCTTCCATTGGCAGCTGCATGCCACAGGTCGTCGATCTTTTCCTGATCACCCCAGTCCGGATCGGGCCACGTGGGGTAGGGGCCAACTTGAAGGTCATAGGCACCTGGATCGAGGGTCCCATTTACACCGAAGGATACCGTATAGGTCACCATGTGCTGGTGGGTCGCCTGATCCGAGGGGTTTGTGGGAACCAGATCAGCCATTGCGGAGAGGTCATTCTCATAGTAGTACATGGCCACGTCAGCCAGGGTGTTGCTGTAAGTATCCCCATAAGGTGACCCATCGAAATCCGTATTGCCGTCTCCATCCGCATTGCCCCTGGTAGGATCAGGGCCGTTCCAGTATCCGTCGGTCATGACAATGGCGAAGACCTGCTGACATTCCCCGCCATCGCCGGCATCGGCATAGGGGGAGGTTCCAATACCCCCGGATTGGCCCGCATAATACTTTCCGACGTTCTCCAGCCCCTGCCTCAACGGTGTGCGCTGGTTCTGAACGGTAAGGCCGTACAGTGCATCAAGGAGCCTCACGGTGTCATCTTCAGCCCCGACCTGCACCTTGAGGGCTGGCTGTATCAGGGTTCCGTTGATGCTATTGAAGCCCATTTTCACGCCCTGCATGCCGGTGATAACCTTGGCTACGGCGGCCGCGGCTGCCAGCTCCCGCCTCCTGTAAAAGGAGTACCAGTTTGCGAAGTTCTGCCGCTCCTCTGCATAGGTTCCACTGCACAGGACATCAGAGGGGACACTGGCTGGATCTATTGGGTCCAGCTCACCCGCCTCAACTCTATCGTTGCTATTGGCATCATTGAAGGCGAAGTACGTTATCGCGGCGTCAAGCGTGACCACGTAGGGTTTGCCCTGTTCAGCGGACCATACATAATAGTGGGCGCGCGGGATATTAATGGTGAAGGGGTCTTTGACAAATTTTATCGCGTCCGCGCACACTCTGTCGGTATCACCGCTCCGGGTATAGGTGATGGTCACATTCTCACTGGGGTCACCATTGAATTGAAAGGTGCCGAGCAGGACCCACGTACCGCCATCGACACGCTGATTTACCGTCACTGTGGTTGTGCTCACTCCCCCTTCATAGGTGATGGTATAGGGCACGGCCGTTGAGCGGGTGTCATCGGCAGCCCACCTGGCAAAGACTTGGTACTGCGCCGCGCTAAGGTTTGGTGTCCAGGTAGCCGTGTAGTCGCCATCGGCTGGGGTCCAGAAGTATTGGTTGTTGTAGGCCTCAGATGATGTGGCCCAATCCCAGTAGGCGCCGGTGGAGGCGAACATAACCGCGTCCGCGCACGCACTGTCGTAATTCCCGGTGCGGGTATGGGTAAGGGTCACGTTTTCACTGGGGTCACCATTAAAATCAAAGGTGCCGAGCTCAACCCATTTGCCGCCATCGATGCGCTGATTTACCGCAACCGTGGTTGATCCCCCTGCATGGTTGATGGTATACTGCACGGCCGTGGAGCGAGAGGAACGGTCAGCCCACCTGGCGGAGACCACATATTGGCCGGCAACGAGGTTTGGTGTCCAGGTGGCCGTGTAGTCACCGTAGTAGCGGGTATAATAGTATGTACCGTCATAAGCCTCGTCGCTGCCCGTCCTCAATCTCCATTGGCCCCCACCGGATGCGCTCAGCGAGAAGTTGACATCATCGTTGTCAACGACGACAGTGGCGCTTCCAGGGGTCTTGGAGAAGTTGGCATNNGGAGAAGTTGGCATCCTCATTGTCAACGATAAAAGCCTCTTCAATGGTCTCGTAGATGCCACTCAGATCAAAGGTGGGGGTTTCATTCATGGGGTGAGACCTGGGATTATCCGGGTCAGCGGCGGCAAGGGTAGGCCAGGGCTGGTAGTTAACACCCGGGTCATAGTAAAGCTTGTTATAGCCCGACCACTGAGACTTCCATAGAAGTCGGGAAGTCCCGCGACCCAATATATCGCCCCAGTAGACGTTATCACCCGGGTTATCGAATACATACTCATATCCCTGAAACTTACCGTCGTTTTCCTGGCTCATGAACTCCCAGTCCATGCTACCCGAGTCGTCGAGTACGAACATGATAACGGGAGGAGCTCCCTGGAAGCGGGCATCCAGGGGCGTATCGGAGAGACTCATGCACATACCGGGCGGTAAGGAGAAAGTAGCCGATATGGTGTGGTTGGCGGTGACGTTGCTGAAGGTGTAAGAGCTCACCTGGCCCACCGAAGCCCCATCAACCAGGACATCCTGTATGGAGTAACCTGGATCAGCGGCTATGGTAAAGGTCTGGCTTCCTCCCTCTTCGACCGTTACGGTGCCCGATGGTGAGATGCTACCACCTGGCCCTGCGGTGGCCGTGATGGCATAGGTGACCTCGCAGTCCACCCTCAGGGTATAAGTCCCTGTCTCGTTTCCCCACGCATCTGGCATGGCTCTCACTGCTATATAATAGGTCCCGGGGTCTACGAACCGGGTCATGGAGAAATTCGCGCCTGCCCCGCTGTCGTTGTCCTGGTCGATGACGTTACAGGAGGAGTCCAGGAGATACCCATAGGTATTCAGGTTATCTGCGGTGGATTCCGTGTAGACCGTGACTATTCCCGAGCCCACAGTTAGCTCGAAATAGTCATAGTCTCCGTCTGACTCGATATTTCCGCTGGTTGTGCTGTCACAGGTCACGGAGGTGGCACTGGCGCAATCATTGCCATGATCATCGCTCAGGCACTCTATCCTCAGCGTATACCAGGTCCCCGACACCCATGGGCTATACGCTCTCACGGCGACATAGTAGGTCCCGGGATTTAGCGATCGTTCGATGAGGAAGTTGGGGCCCGGCCCGTCGTCATCGTCCTGTTCGATCACGGTACAGCTTGAATCAAGCAGATACCCATAGGTATCCGTGTCCCACCCCGTGGTGTACGCCCTGAGCACGGTTTGTCCCCCCGTAAGGTCTATTACCCAGTAATCATAATCGCCTGCATAATCAATATCTTCATAGACTTCGTAGCCGCAGCTTGCGGCAGTAGCACTCGCACAGTCATCGCCGAAACCATAGGCCGATGCAGTGAACACACAACACATACCGAAGGCCACCAGCAACGGAAAGAGAAACAACCGAAAGGTATTCATATTCCGGTGGGCGTTTGCCCATGAGGTGGCCGAAACGGGTTTGCTCTTATAAGACATGGTATCTTCTCCTTCTTCTCTTATCGCCTGAGGCTTCATCAATAGGCCTTTCTATACCCCACCTTTACAATGGCCCGCCCTTGTATACGCTTGCACCGGGCGTATACGCCGTACTCATGCACGGTGGGCTTGGTCATATCGAGTGAGGCGCCCGGGGCAATTCCCTCGTAGATGGCTATGTAACGGGTATCGGAATGCACAGGAGATTGATAGGAATTACCCGCCTGGTCCCAGTAGGAGTCGTCACGGATATTATCCGGTGTCAGGGAACCTTGTGGCATTATATTGGGATTGGTTTGCAGGTTAGGGTCATCGTCCATTTCCTGCGCGTATTCCAGTGCCGCAGCCTCAGCCAGGTAGAGGTTCTCTTTGTAGAACTTCTGATTTCCCGCAATCTGCAGGCCGATGGTTGAAGTAGTCGACACTGCGATCCCCATCACTGTGAGCAACAGGAGCAGGATGAGGGCAATGGCCGCAACTGAGCCACCCTCACTTCTTAGCAGAGCCCTTGCCTTCATAGCGTCCATCCTCAAGTTCCCTCTCTTGTGAAGGTCACACTTGCGGTTTGAGGCAGGTGAGCTCGGTCTGTCTGGTGACCCCCCTATCCTGCCATGTGACCGTTACTGTTATGAGCTTNNCATATTGTCACTGCCAGTTTGTTGCTCCGGCGAGTTGTCATCGTTTACATCATCGTATGGCAAGGCCATGAGTTCTTCCAGCTTGTCCTGGGCCCGGCTGGTCCCGTCTGTTACGCGGCTGGCAAAGGAGTTCCCCTGCATGGCGCCGATGTGCAGAGAGGCCACAGCCAGAAGACCAACGGTCATAAGGGCAATAGCAGCAAGCGCAT
>JABAOC010030014.1_pt1 | contig 10421 bp, 11 predicted proteins | sample 7062161 | NCBI WGS metagenome assembly JABAOC01 (sample SAMN14538625, study PRJNA623070) | marine sediment metagenome | biome: marine biome [ENVO:00000428]; feature: marine pelagic biome [ENVO:01000023]; material: deep marine sediment [ENVO:00002113] | place: India: Gulf of Khambhat ...
GGTGAGCACATCGAATGATCCTCTACGGAAGGGCATGGCTGTGGCATCTCCTTGGACATAACCGGACAGTCTGCACTTAACAAGATCTAGGACTGTGATTTGATCCTTGGGCAGGAACCTTTTTAACGGAAACGTGTCTCGTCCGTCGGCATCCTTGTAGAACCCACCCACATCCAGGATGTTCAATCGTTTCTTCCCTGTTTCCGATTTGATGATCTGGATGATTTCTTCCACAGCCCTATACCTCTGGAATTGATCAAAAGGCATATCGAGTAATCTATCCTTGACCATGATGCCTCCATTCAGAGGGGATATGAACGACCCCGTTCCTTTCCTTGATCTTGTCGCTTTCGATGACNNATGACACTGAACCGGAAGCAACGATGCCAGTGGTCGTATGTTTGGAGACAGGAAAAATCCACGATGGCGGCAGTCAGATGATAAACACCGGGAAGGAGAGGGAGCGAAAGGATGATGTAATCGACGAATCCATCCCCCTGGATGTGATCGATGATGTAGTTGCTGGTCTTGGTGTTGGGTCCGTTGATGTGGAGTCCGTCGTCACGGTAGAAGGCTGTGCCGAAGACGGGTTTTTCGATTTCTTGATCAGTATGGTAGTGAATCCGGATGTTCATATTCTCGCCAGTGCGGAAGGTATCTCTTCGTTTGCCCTGTCCGTCTAAGAATTCTACCCTGGTTATTTTCGCCTCACCGCTGCCCCAGCGGTCTGTGGGAGGTGGTGGCGGGGCTTGCTCCGGAGGAGCCTCCTCAGTTTTTGGAGCCGGTTCTTCGACCTCCGGTCTGAGCGTGATTTCTTCCTTCCCGTACAGAATCCGGTGATACTCGGAGATGACATCGACGGGATCGCCCTCAGCCGTGAGGATGCCTTCGTGGAGGAGGTAGACACGGCTGCAGATCTTTTCGACTGTTTGGAGATCATGGGAGACCAGGACGATGGTTTTTCCTTCAGACTGGAAACCGTCGATTTTTTGCAGGCATTTCTTCTGGAAATTCTCATCCCCCACAGCCAGGATCTCGTCCACAAGCAGGATATCCGGGTTGACGTGGATGGCGATAGAAAAACCCAACCGGACATACATCCCGGATGAGTAGGTCTTTATCGGGTTGTCGATAAACCGTTCCAGTCCCGAAAAGGCGATGATCTCATCCAGCTGGGCCTCGATTTGCCTTTTGGTAAATCCTAAGATAGAGCCATTGATGTAGATGTTTTCCCGTCCGGAAAGTTCTGAGTGGAACCCGGCTCCGATCTCGATCAGCGATGCGATTTTTCCGGAGGTGACGACCGTACCCTCATCAGGGTACAGAATTCTAGCGATGATTTTGAGCAGGGTGCTTTTCCCTGAGCCGTTCTCCCCGATCAGGCCGATGGTTTCTCCCTTTTTAATGTCCAGGTTGATATCCCGGAGGGCGTAGAACTCGTCATAATAAGAGGATTTCTTCCCAGTCAGGAAGTTGAGGACAGCGTATTTCAGGTTCAGGGTTTTTTCGTGATAAATCCTGAATTTTTTGGAAATGTTTCTGGTTTGGATGACGCTCATCAGATTTCTTCGGCGAATTTTTTGTTGTAGCTGTTGAAAACGACATGACCCAAGATAAAAAAGACGAGGGCCACTCCGAGAAGTGTCCCCAAATCCATCCAGGACAATCCCTTGTTGTACAGCAGAGATTTCCTGTAACTTTCCACAAAAAGGACCATCGGGTTTAGCCGGTACAGGGATCGGAACCGCTCCGGGACTAAATCGAGAGGATAGATGATCGGCGTCAGCCAGAACCAGATCTGGAGGAAGACCTCCAGGAGATGCCGGATGTCGCTGAAGAAGACGTTGAGCGAGGCCAGGATGTAGGACAGCCCTAGAGCGAAGGACAGTTGAAACAGGATGATCAACGGCAGAAAGAACAGAGGAAGTCCCAGCTTGATCTTGAAAAGAAGCAGAGCCGGGATCAGGATGATGAAGGTCAGCAGAAATTGGACGAAGTTCGAGAGGACGACAGACAGAGGGAGGATCTCCCGCGGGAAGTAAACTTTTTTAACCAGGTTCGCATTGTCCTTGATGGAGCTGACCGACGTCGAGAGCGAAAGGTTCAAGAATGTCCAGGGCAGGAAGGCGCACAGGAAGAACAGGGGGAATTTTTCGACCTGGATTCTGATGATATACTTGAAGGCGATGGTGTAGACGATCAGCATGAGCAGCGGATTGAGAAGGGACCAGAAGAAGCCGAGGATGGATCCTTTGTACTTGACCTTGAGATCCCGCGAGACCAGGTTGTAGACCAGGTTTTTAAAGGCGTAGATCTCCTTGAGTCGCTTCCACATCAATCGTTTTCCTGAGCTGAGAGAGGCAGGAGTGTTTTTCTTGGTTTGACTTCTTTTTGGAAGCCCATCTATTTTCTCATCCTGATGACTTGAGCCGGAGAACCGGCGGCGACTGCAAAATCCGGGATATCCTGACTGACGAAGGAATTGGTGCCGATGACGCTGTCTCTCCCGACCCGGCAGCCATCCAGGACCTTCACACTGGCTCCTAGCCAGACATTATCACCGATCTCGATGCCTCGGCACTCGGCCCCTTGGTAGGCGACGGGGATGTCGGTCCGGTCCATCGAGTGGCTTCCTCCTCCCATCAGGTAACAGTAGGCGGCCAGCAGGACATCGTTTCCCACCCGGACCCGGCAGTCTCGGGAGAAGATGATATTCATCATCCCCAGGTTGGCCCGGTTTCCGATCTCGATGAAACCGCCCTTGCTGTTGAGGACGGTATTGCGGCTGACGAGAGCTTCCTCCCCGATCTTGATCCCGCTCTCCGGTCCTCCGTAGGCATCCAGGACAGCCAGATCGTTTATGGCGGTGTTATCGCCGATTTCGATCTTATGAGGGTGACGCAGAATCACGTTTTTTCCCCAGATCACTCCCTNNTCCCTTCCCCACCCGTTTGACCAGGAATCTGTAGAATGTGCGTCTCAGGAAAAAGCCGAGAGCTCCCGGAAAATTTCCGAATAAGGCGGTGATGAAGTCATACTTTAAAAGAAAAAAGAATCCTTTCTCTCCGACCGTCAGCTTCTTGTACTTTTGGTAGGCGGATTTGTGTTTATCGTGGAGTTCAAAATGAACGCTCGTGGCCTGTTTGGGTTCGTCGGGTGTCATTTTTCGGTGTTCATCCTTGGCTGGTTTTTCCTATTATGGCACGTGTTCAAGGCCATCTCAAACTTTTTCGCAATCTGTTCCGATGAGAAAAGCCGCTGATAGAGGAGAAAACCGGCCGCGGCGATACCCTCCCGCAGTTGTCTATTCTCCTTCAACAACAGGATGGCCTCGGCCAGGGCCTCCGGGTTTCCTGTCTCGCAGAGGACGGAATCGACTTTATGGGTGAAGATCTCTCTGGCTGCGGGGGTGTTCCCGGTGATGACCGGTTTTTTCATCGCCAGGGATTCATAGACTTTAATCGGGATGCCTCTTTGAGCCTTAGGGGTGGTCCCAAAAATGCCCAAGCAGATATCTGCGGCTTGGATATGGAGTGGAAGATCTTGATAGTTCACCCAATCGATAAACGAGACATTTTGGATATCCAGTTTTTGGACCAAATTTCGAATGGTCAGCGTCAGCTGTCCCGAACCGATGACCTCGAAGGCGATGTCCTGATGCATCTCCAAAAGTTTGGCCGCTCCGACGATGGTGGGAATGCCTTGAAGAGGGATAAATTTTCCGTAGAATAGGATCCTTAAAGGCTGCTCATTCTTCTGTTCTTTCTGAGGCTGGAGAACATAATTGCCCTCATCGGCCCCCAAAGGGATGTTAAAAAACTTTTCTTCAGGAAGGTTGAATTCTCGGCAGTAATAATCGAAGTAGGCCTTCGTTTCGATGATGACGAGGTCGGCCAGACGGCAGCTGATTGTGTCGATGAGATGGATGATCTTGGATTTTATGGATTTTTGACTGATGTATCGTCTGTCCTCGACGGCGGTTTCGTACAGCGGAAAAACAGGAGTGAAGATCAGGGGTTTTTTCCTGATTTTTGTCAGCACTCTGGCCACGGGCATGTCGAAGTAGCCGTTGTAACCGACGATGACGGCCTGATGGTCTTCCAGACGGAGATACCGGAATGTCAATCGAAGGTAGATAAACATCAGCTGGAAGACGATCTTGATCATCGATACCAGAGAAAAAAACTCCAGCTTTTCTCTCTTCAGCTCCCAGAAGGGAATGTGACATTCGAGAGCCTTTATCTGGAGCTGCCGGCAGGCTTCTTTTAAAGTGATCGTGCGGGGGAATGTCCTCTCATAGGTTCCGAAGAAGCAAACCGATTGGTTTCTGATTTTTCCCTTCATCTTTGTTTTCAATTTTTAATGAACGGCTAAGAATGGAATTATTTTTTAACTTTTCTGTTTAGCTCTTCGGCGATTCTTCTTCCGCTGGCAATGCTGTGGTCCATGTTGAAATATTCCCATTCGCCGAAGCGGCCGCAGGGGTAGATATCGTGTCGACCCAGAAAGCGGTGGATTGTGTTCACGTTTTTCCGGTGATCGAGGTCGTAGATGACGTAAGCCACCTTCAAGTCGGCCACGTCAGAGACGACAATTTTGTCATCGGGAAACAGGATTTTGGCTTTGATCAGATCTTCGATGACCCGCTCGACGATGTTCTCCCGGCTTATTTTCTTGTACCGGGAGTAAGATGTTTCTGTGGTCACTGAGCTGTGGCCCTTAGGTGTGGTGTGGGGGGAGAGGTTCATCGGAAAACTGATGCGGTGGAAGGCAAACTCCGGTTCGTAAAAATAGATGTAGTGGTGGGGACTGATCTTCTCCCGCTCGACACCCAGGTTGACACAGTAGACAGAATTGTTCTTGAGGGCTTGGGCGGCCTTACGTACGGATTTCGGTACGTCATCTATGCGCTTTATGAGCTCTGGCAGAGGAAGGGTAGAGATGAGATTTTCGTAATCCGCCTTTGTTTTATCGCTGAATTCGACCCATTTATGTCTCAGAGAGATGCAGGTCATTTCTTTGTTGATATGAACATTCTTCACGTTGGACAGGAAGGAAAAAGGTAGCCCCTCAATTCCTCCCTGGATTGGGTACCAGAATTCTGTGTTGAATCCGAAGAGTTTTGGATTGTCTTGAAGAGCCCCATCCAGCAATTCTTCCATCGAGAGACGAGGGACTCTGTTCCACACCCAGGCAAAGTTCATCCTCTTGGGTGATATGGTCCAGATTTTTTTGGCATAGGGTATCATGAGATGTTTGGCTATGCCTTCGCCGAAATTCCAGATGATCCAATCCTCGTAATCGTTAGGTTTTTTATCGCTTTTCTTCAGGGTATTAAAAAAACCTAAAATACAATCTTTAACTACGGGAATAGGCAAACCGTAGAGATGGGATTGGAAGGGAAAACGGGTATAGACATCATATAATTTGTGATAAATCCAGGCTTCTCTTAGTTGGATATGCAGATTCGTACTCAAAAGATCTCTGATGAGCTGAGCCACATATGGGTCCTTAGGAAAGAGGATATGGGGACCATAATCAAATATAAAATCGTCGACATGAATGGAGCGGCATAACCCACCGACTCTATCTTCTTTCTCGAATATTTCGTAATTCTCCTTAAAATGAAAAGCTGCACTCAATCCTGATAAGCCAGCGCCTAGAATAACATTTTCCATGAGAAATCCTCAGGATGTTGGAGGAGGACAGATCCTCTATTCATGATGGGGGTGTCCCCGTTCTGGCTGCCCTTTTTCGTCCTCGTCGATTTTTTTGCTCTCCATCCTCCTGATTCGCCACAGAGCCTCTTCAATCAGTTTTCGATTGGAGGAGATAAGATCAGAGAGAATGGCAATGACTGCCAACAAAAAGCTGAGAATAAGGAGAACAGCGCTCAATATCAGCGATTGTATATGGCCACCGGGATTTCCTGAGAAGAAAAGGATTAAAAATCTGATGCCCGGGATCAATCCTAGGACAAAAAATAATGCCGCTAAGGCGAGGAAGATCTTTAGGGGTTCATGCATGGCATAGGTGCGAAGTATGGTTGAAGCAGAGTTTTTCAAAAAGGTAAAAGCATTGTCAAATAGCCTGGACGCTCTTGGTGTCTTATTTGTTTCTACGGGAACGCTTCTAACGGCTAGATTCATCTTCCCAGCTTGGATCAATGTTTCCAACGTGTAGGAAAAATTGGATATAACGTTCAATCTCAAGGCTGCCTCTCGGCTGATGGCCCGGAAACCGCTCGTGGCATCGGGTATTTTGGTCTTGGAGAGGAGGCGCACCAGCCAGCTCCCCCATTTTTGGAGTTTTTTCTTCATCCAAGAAAAATGAGGAATGGTCTGGGTTTGACGATCACCGACAACGATGTCAGCTTCTCCCCTCAAAACAGGGTCAACAAGTTTGGGAATTTCTGAGCCTTTGTACTGGTTGTCTGCATCGGTGTTAACGATGATGTCAGCTCCTTGGCGTAAACAGGCTTGGATTCCGGCCGAGAAGGCAGCCGCTAATCCCCGGTGTTTTTTGAAGCGAACGATATGATCGGCGCCATATTTTCGAGCGACTTCAGCGGTCTTATCAAAACTGCCATCGTCCACGACAAGAACTTCCACCTCATCCATTCCCTCGACATTTTTTGGCAGATCTTTCAGGGTTATCGGAAGGTATTTTTCCTCGTTGTAACAGGGGATTTGAATGATTAACTTCATTTTTTTTATTGTCGGCAGCTTTACATCAGCATATTATTGCAAGTATTATAGATATATGCCATCGAATTATTCATAGATCTCTATGTTTTTGTCTGCTATCAGATGTTAAGTTGCTCTCATAAAGGTTCTTTGTGAAAAAGTGAGTTTAAATAATAGCGAAAATAAATATCCATGTCCACCAAGAGCATTTATCCGTCCCTCCCTGTTCAGGATTATTTACCTCCCCCTAAATGTGTTTGCCTGCTGGGCTGCTGTCTTTTTCAAAGCCAGAGCGGCTGAGTCCTGGCCTTGGGTTTCTCTCCTGATCGTCACTGCATTTATCCTGGGAATCTTGGCTGTTGAGGGGTTTATATCTGCTCGGTTCTCAAAATTTATGATCCCAGCCTTATTCGGATTTTTGGCAGGAGCAGCAGTCAATGCAGCCGTTCAAGGCCTGCTCGGAAAATTCCAAGGTCTTAATTGGGCTTTTCAATCTCCCCTTCAGTCTAGCTTGGGTACGGTTTTATTCGGATTTTTGGGATCACTGATCTTTATCTCTTACGGGGATCGGGTCAGAAAGATATTTGCCTCTTCTCTTTCTCCAGAAGGTCAGATCAAAGATAAGTCTCTTTTTCGTACGTTTTCAACCATAATATGGATGGTCACAGTCCTCATCGCCGCAGCTCTGTGGGTCAGTCTTGCGCTTATTCTAAAGCAATTCAGCGAGCTGGAATCTCCGAATCCCCTGCGGAAGCCCCTGTGGTTTCATGTCGGGGCTATAATTTTCGTGCTTATAGTCGCGGTCTTCAGCAGAAAAAATCTGATCCGGATCGGCCGGGTACTTATCCCTGGGATTATTCTAGGGCTGATTTGGGCTTCGATCGTTCGAGATATATTCGAAGGATTATTCTTAGCCTACCCCCAATTTTCTTTGGCTCCAGAGGTTCTTGAATTTATTTTAGTGATAAACTTTAGTTTTTTAGGTGTGGCCTTGTTAAATAAAGCTGCCTACGATGGCTATTGAATGTTTTTGCTTTCCCCTTTTAACCGTAGGCCGTAACGATGGTCGCATCGTGACTCTTCAGGAGGAGAAATCACCATGAAGCGCGCCTTCGGGATGTTTGTGGCTCTGTTAACCATATCCATACTGAGTCCATCTCAAACCACGCCAACTCTTGAGGAGCTTAAAGCGCTGAAGTCGATCAGGGGGAAGATCCCTGGCTATATCGTCTGGTGCACCAGAAGACATGGGACATGGGAAATTTATAAGATGAAAGCGGACGGAACGGGAAAAGTTCGCCTTACCCATGACAAAGAAGAGAACCGTCAACCTGTCTGGTCCAAGGAGGGTGAATGGATTTACTTCCAGAGGAATGACGACATTTACAGGATGCGGCCAGATGGCTCCGATTTCCGAATGGTGGTCGAGGATGGGTTTTCTTTCAACATCAGTGAAGATGGATCAAAGATCGTCTATGTGACTGACGAACAGGATAAGGCTTCGATTAAACTCCGTGATTTAGAAACAGCCGAGACGAAAGAGATCGTACCGGCCAAGGCGCCTGAATTCGAGGGTAAAGGATTAGCGCACCCGACACTTTCTCCAGACGGCCAGTGGTTAGCCTTTACCTCTGAGTATCCAAAGCCTTGGACAATTTCCATGGTGAAAATAGACGGGAGCGAGAGCTACCAAATTGGTGGAGGCTGCATGCCACAGTACCGGCCAGATGGAGCCATGATCACCTGGATTACCAGCGGCCATCATCATGTCTACCTGGGTACGCCGGATGGTAAGAATCAGAGGCCTTTCGAGAGATCAATTCCAGGACGTCCCCACTCTTATTTCCCAAAATGGTCGAATGATGGGAAATACATTGTCTTTGCGGCCAGCCCGAATATAGATCAAACGACGAGTGATTATGAAATCTATATCAAGTCGGTTCAAGGAGGAAAGGCTGTGCGCTTGACCTTTCATCCTGGATCAGATATCTGGCCCGATCTTTTCATTCCAGTTAAGAGAAGAAAACCAGTACGGTAATTTTCCCTCTGGCCCGTATTGCCACTTGATCCTTATGTTCCTTAGAATAATAATTCTTGGTAGATATCCGATCAACTTCTTATAAAAAATTTAGCCAAGAATGTTATAAACAATGTACAGCTTAGAGCAAAAAATACAATCAAGATGATATAGAACGATTTCCTGTTCAAAGGGAAGGGCTTGTTTTGAGTTATTTCTTCTAAAAATATATTCAGATTATTTTTTAATCCTGGATCATAAGCTGTCTTAAAAACGAGATCTCCATCAGAAGGTGAGCCGTCGACAATTTTTTTTCCCTCTTCATAGCAATCTTCGGAATTAGACCAAATGGTTATGGTATTTCCTGGTTGAGATCGAGGGGCCTCAAGAAAGAAATAAAACTTATTCGCTTTTGAATCTTTTATACCAGGAAATCGAAATCGGAAATATCTGTTATCTTTAACTTTGCTCATATCTCCCTTGTAGCGGAAGAGATCTTTTTCACTTCTGACATCCTCTCTCAAATGGAAAATAAATTCTCCTGTATTTTTCCTTTCAAAAGTCGCTAATAGCAATTCAATGGCTGATAAATTATTATACTCAGCCACGAAGGTCTGCCCTATCTTTAGATCTCCATGTATTTCACCAACAGGAATGTTGTTTTTGGGCTGATTATAGACAACAATTTTTTCCGAGATCGACGTAAGAATCCATATAAACAAAATCATAAGCAAAAAGCCATAGATGAGGATGGAGCCTCCTTTTTTGTTAAAGAAAGCAAATTTCTTGAACAAGGCAATCAATGCCCATATGAACACGATTAATACCAGGAAAAAATACAAAAATTTATTTTTTATCAGGTTAAAGATGAAATAGACAAAAGTGATAATATTGTTCAAGAAAGTGTTAAGATTCAGTCTCATCCCAATCTTATATTCAGTCCTGAAGACAAGGTCACGTCCCGAAGCGATGCCGTTGACAATCTCGGTGCCCTCTTTGTATAAGTCTTCCAGATTAGACATGATGGTTATGGCATTGCCTGGTTGAGATTTAGGAGCTTCAAGATAAAAATAATATTCCTTTCCTTTTGAATCGGGTATTTTAGGAAAGGTAAAGCGGAAAAATTCGTTATCCTGAACTGTACTGATGGGTAACCCGTGCCTAAAAATATCTTTTTTGCTTTGGACATCGCTCTTCAGATTAAAAATGAACACGCCTTGATTTTCTCTGTTGTATGTTCTAAACAGCACTTCGATGGCTGACAGATTATCATGCTCCGCTACGAAAGTCTGTCCGATCTTTGTCTCTCCGTATATTTCGCCCACAGGGATATTCTTCATAAAATGTTTAAATGCGATAATTTTCTTGGGCAGTGAGACGGACGAAAATATCAGGATAACAACCGCAGTTAGCAGGATAGACAAAAAGGGAAAAACATGTCTTTTTTTCAGCAGATTAGGCATTGGTAAAATAATAAAATACTCTAATGAGGTGGGTAAAAACTGTGTAAACATCCAGGATTAAAAATCCGATGATGATAAGTATCGGAAGCCATTTTTCCGATCTCTGCGGGCAGATTTCTTTTAATCCAAACACAAAAAGGATGGCCAAGGCACTTATGGCTGGAAAAACAAACCTCCCTTGAGCTATCTCTACAGACAAGTATCTAATGGATACGCCTAATAGGATAGACAAACATGCGGCACTAAGGACTAAGA
>JABAOC010081392.1_pt3 | contig 10419 bp, 8 predicted proteins | sample 7062161 | NCBI WGS metagenome assembly JABAOC01 (sample SAMN14538625, study PRJNA623070) | marine sediment metagenome | biome: marine biome [ENVO:00000428]; feature: marine pelagic biome [ENVO:01000023]; material: deep marine sediment [ENVO:00002113] | place: India: Gulf of Khambhat ...
ACAGGCTAGCGAAGCTGGTGCCGGCCCGTTACGCCAAATTCGAGGAGAGCACAGGCTTCCTCGACAAGATCGGACCCTACCAGTACCAGCGCCTCACGCAACCTACGCCACCACCCGCGCCAGGCTTAAAGCCTGGAGAACCGCTACCCACCGAACCCGTGCAAGGGCCGGAACGGCCCGCTCAGCAGCAAAAGCCGCATCCCGCGAACGTGTCCGCCGGCTAGGCCGCTCTCCCGCTGGGCGGTGACAGGCTCCCGCTAGTCGTCAGCCTTACCGATATAGCGGCAAAAAGCGGGCCGCATCAGGTGACGCCGCTCGTCGCCGACAGGCGGTTGTGGCAAGGGGGCAGACTGCGTTGACGGTCTTGCAGATCAAGGCTAATTCCTTACAGAGCCTCTCAAAAGCCGCGGGACGACAGACACTTAGCAAGCCGTCCGGCGGCATAGACGCTTTTTGGCCATCGCCGCCCCTGCCCACCCTGAGAACAGGGAACGGCAAAACGCCATTGAACATGAGTTATACGGAAGTACCGAGACAATGAAGTTCACGCTGTTGCGCGATACCCCACTTGGCAAGCTCACCGTGTACTCGGCGTTGGTGTTGATACTGGGGGGCTGCGCCGGCGGTCCGCGAAAGCCTACTGATGCGCAGGCGGAAGCTGCCACGCGCGGCGTTAACGCCCAACAAAATGATGTGACGATCCCTGAGAAGAATATAGCGCTAGATGTCGATGTCATCGCCGATTTCGACGCAGCGATGAAATACCTCGAGGCGGGTGAATACGCAAAGGGAACGGATCTGCTAAAGAAAGTGACGCAACGTGCTCCAGAGCATGCAGTGCCGCACATAAATCTCGCCATGGCGTATCAAAAAATGGGCAAACTCGCGGAGGCGGAAGAGAGCATCAAGAAGGCGCTAGAGCTCGAGCCGGACCATCCGGTGGCCAACACCGAGTATGGCGTGATCTGTCGCAAGACTGGACGATTCGCCGAGGCGCGAGAGTTCTATGAGCGGACCCTGAAGCGATATCCCGCATTCCTTCCAGCAAGAAAAAACTTGGGGGTGCTCTGCGATATTTATCTACGGGACCTGGAATGTGCGTTGACCCACTATCGGCTTTACAGCGCCGCCGTGCCCGACAACGAGCAAGTCAGAATCTGGATCGCGGATCTGGAACGGCGACGGGCGCAATAGGCGCGTTGAGGGGGTGTAATGTTGAGAAAGCTTATTCTTGCTGTCGGTCTTTGCGCATTCGCCATGGCAGCCCTCGCGCAGAATGGCGCCGGGGGCGAGGCGAGGGGAGTGTCGAGCGGGGCTAAGGCAAAGGAACAGTCAGGCGGGAGCGAGGGGCGAAGGAATTGTCCGGCATGTCGATATTGGGCAACGACGAAACGGCCAAGGCGCTCTATATCGTTCCCTGGAAGAGCTCGGAAATCGGGCTCGCGGCTGACCTGAGGTCGGGTCTCCTAAACGATGCCATGGTACCGGTCGACAAAGAAGTGTTCATGCGTGAGCTCCAGTTTTACGAGATCACCCATCGTGAATGACAAGCGTCAATGTGGAAATTGCTGTGAGGGCTGAATCATGTGGCTAATCAATTCGATTGTGAGATTCATCCAGGACGGTGGGCCGTTCATGTATCCGATCTTGATGGTCGGAGCACTCGGTACCGCCATCGTCATCGAGCGGTTCATCAAACTCTGGGCCGTGCGCATGGCCAATGAGGCGATGTGGAAGCGTTTGCATCCCGTGCTCGTAGAAGGTGACTTCGAAAAAGCCAGAGAGATGACCGCCGATGACAAGTCGACCGTGAGCCAACTCTTGGGTTTAGGGCTGGTTCGGCAGGGAGCCGTCCGACGCAGGGATNNTCGCTATGGAAGAGGGAATGATGGAGATCATTCCGCAGCTGGAAAAACGGACCTCATACGTGGCCCTGTTCTCAAATATCGCTACGCTGCTGGGTCTCCTGGGCACCATCCTCGGGCTGATTCAAGCATTCAACGCGGTGGCTAACGTAAATCCAGCTGAAAAGGCAGACCTGCTTTCCGCCAGTATTTCGGTTGCCATGAACACCACCGCGTTCGGATTGATGGTTGCGGTACCACTGCTGCTCGCGCACGCGTACCTGAACTCCCGGACCACGGAGATCATCGATAGCCTCGAGATGGCGTCGGTCAAGACGCTCAACATCATCTCGTCAGCGACGCCGCGCAACTACGAAGTCGCCTGACCATGTTGCGGTTGCATCACTACAAGCGGCACAGAGAGGCGCCCGAGCTGGACGTGACGACATTTCTAAACCTGATGGTCGTGCTGATCCCCTTCCTGCTCATCACCGCGGTGTTCTCCCGCATCACGATCATCGAGCTCAACGTNNAAGAAAACGTTGCAAATCGCAGACGGCAACCGTGTGGTCGCAGCGATTCCGAAGCAGGGCGGAAAGTATGATCTTCCCAAGCTGTCGAAATACCTCATGGACTTGAAAAGCAGGTACCCCGAAAAAGAGGACGTCACCGTACTATTGGAGCCGGACATTCCGTACGAGGACATGGTGCACGTGATGGATGCCGTCCGAGTAGCCGAGATCAAGAAGCCGGACGAGGAGGAAGTACAAAAGATTCCGCTGTTCCCTGCCATATCAGTGGGTGATGCGCCATGAAGAATACCCGTCGCATGAAGCGCATGAGCCGGGGCAAGCGTTACAAAGCGACCCTCAACCTCACGTCCTTGATGGACGTCTTTACGATTTTGGTGTTCTTTCTTCTGGTGAACCAATCGACCGTGGAAGTGATTGAACCGCCGAAGAACATCAAATTGCCCGACTCGGTGGTAGAGGCAAAACCGCGTCAGACGGTTACGCTTATGGTGAGTGCGGATACTGTGTTATTGCAAGGTGAGCCGGTAGCTTCCATCGCCGAGATTCTGGCGGTCAAGGGGGACAATATCGCCCCGGTCAGGGATAGGTTGCTTCGGCTCAGGGACAGCATCATCGGCATCAACACCGCTACGGTGGCCAAGAGCGATGANNGTGCTCAAGAAGTTGATGTCGACGTGCACCAGTACAGGTTACACACGCATATCGCTCGCCGTGAACCAGAAAGCATCACAGAGCCCTACCGGTTAATTGCGTGAGCGTCGTCGTTTCTCAAGAGCAGCAAGATCTCAACGCGCGGATCGAGAAAGTCCGTAAGACCATAACGCAGCTCAAGAAAAAAGTGAGCGCGGCCAATGCCGAGCTGGACGCAATCGCGACGGAGAGGGAGCGGTATGAAGTCCTGAACGAGATCTGCCAGGCGCTCGACAAACTGGACGAACTGGGCGCAGCGGACCTTTTCTGGGGCAAACAAGCGCCTGCACGAGAGACAGCCGCACACCTCAACCGTGTCCGCAGCGTAGCCGCGGATTTCACAGAGAAAGTCGCAGCCATCGAGCAGCGCCGCGAGTCACTGCAGAACGAGATACAGGAACAGCTCCTGCAGTTCGATATGCTGAGTGATGCGCTCTTGGAGCAGCAAGAGCGCGAAGAGCGCAGCAAGTACGACTTCATCATCGATCGCGAGTTCGTCCCGCCGCCATATCATCCGCCGCTCATGCCGTGGGAGGAGGAGGAAGAGGATAAGCGGCGGTTCCGCAAGTTGCTGCTCGCGTGCCTGCTCTGGGCGATATTGCTCGGTCAGATCGTGAGCATCTGGACGTTGCCGCTTCGAGAACCGCTGCAGGTAGCGGAGGTACCCGAGAGGTTGGTCAAACTCGTCGAACGGCAGCGACCCAAGCCACCACCGCCGAAACCAGCGGAGGACAAGAAGCCGGAGAAAGAGCCCGAGAAGAAGAAGACGGAAGAAAAGCCGAAGCCGAGCGAGACGCAAGTGGCCCGCAAAAAGGCAGAGAAGTCCGGCGTGCTGGCATTCAAGAATACGTTCGAAGAAATCATGAACGATCCGGCCGCCGCGAAGCTCGGCGCGGATGCTCGCATCCAAGACACCGGCAAGCAGGCGGTCGGAGACGCGAAACGCTCGTTAGTGGTGGCGAAGGCGCGACAGGGAAGTGGTGGCATCAATACGTCGGCCATCAGCCGCAATGTCGCCGGCACAGGCACGAAAGTGAGCGGCGTTCAGTTCACGCGCGTGGAGAGCTCCGTCGGCGCCGATATGAAGGAAGCGGACCGGCCGCTCAGCGATGGCCCAGGCCCGTCGCGCACGGACGAGGAAATCCAGATCGTCTTCGATCGATACAAGGCGACGCTCTACAGAATCTACAACCGCGAGTTGCGAAACGACCCGAGGCTACAAGGAAAGATGGTGTTGCGTCTCACCATCGAGCCCGACGGCCGCGTCTCTGCATGCTCGATCGAGTCGACCGATTTGCCGTCGGACATGCTAAAGAGGGAGGTGGTCGCGCGCGTGAAGCGGTTTAACTTTGGTCCGAAAGCAGATGTGCCGCCAGTCACCATTCTGTACCCCATCGATTTCTTGCCAGCTGTGTGAGCACGCAGGCATCAGGAGAAGTGAACGGGAGCGTATGTGCATGCCGATCTCTAGACGTCGGGGCAGCCGTAATGATCGCGGTTATGACGACTCGGGCGGCGCGCATTTCGTTCCTTAGGACATCCGCATGAGAGCATGACCGTTGAAGTAAAGCAATAGGCGGTTCGCGCCAGTCGCAGTACCAGCCCATCCACATCTCAACTGCTTGATCGTCAAATCGAGCGGCACGGAATCGCTCGTCCACGCGCATCGTATCGCTGCGCCGCGTGCGTCATGCAACCTGACAAACGGACATCGTAAACACGGTCCCAGGAGCTACAGATTATTAAGGAGTAATAAGGATCTGCACGAAAGGAACGAAGGGCTTGATTGGTTCGGCCGTCAAGAGACGCATTCGTGCGGTCAACGTTTGGTTGGCTGTCGGCGCTTTTCTGTTGTTGGCCGACAATGCGCTGGCTGCGTGTCCGACGCTCGATCCGACTATCACGCATCGTCTCAATGTGAGCTACTGCGAATTGTGCGGTGTCGGTACGGTGACGATCCGGTTTCGCTATCCGGGGAACAACAATCCCGATCTCACTAATCTTGTCATCACCGAAAACCTCGGTGCCTCTGGTCTGACCTACATTCCGGGCACGACAAGCTTCGCTGTGAACGGCGGCCCGGCACCGGCGCCGATCGACCCCAGCGTTTCGGGCCCTAACGGATCCGTGCTCACATGGAACCTCGGCAACTACGTGCTGCTGTCGGCCCAGGGCGGCGGGTCGGGAAATGCTCGGCTTCTTGATGTCACCTTCCAGGTGCGCCGGGCAAACGGCGTCACCGAGGAAGGTCTGTTCACGGCTAGTCGCACGGTGAGTGCCAGTATCACCTACGCCACGATCAACGAGCCACCGAGTTTCACGTCCTGCACGGATACCGAGAGCAGCGGCAACCAGACCCTGCCGTTGCGCGCACCGAACCCCAACATCATCAAGCTCGGGCGCAACGTCGATGCCAACCAGACTCCCGGCCAGTATGCCGACCCGGTTTACGGCCATAACAACGACGACATCATCTGGCGTATCGAGATCGAGAACAACGGCCTGGCGGCCATGCAGGATGTCAGGTTTGACGACCTGATGCAGGCAGGGAATATCGTGATCAACTATGCCTGTCCGACGGAAGCCAGCGCCACAACCATTGCCAACAACAATGGCGGTGGTCCAATCCCCGGCAATTGCGTGCCCGCCAGCAATACCATCAACAATTTCATTGTCGCCGATCCGTTTGGGGCCACGGGCGTCACGACAAACTGGCCCAATGGCGGTGCCGGTAACGGCTTTACCCGGAATCTGAACGGCCGGGATGTGGATGTCACGGCGGGCGGCAGCGCCTTTATCTATCTCGTCGGCAAAATCACTGCCAATGGTTCCTGTGTCTCCGGGGGCAGAACGAATAGCGTGTCCGATTTCCAATTTGGCTGCGAGGCTGACAATAACGGCGTGGGCGGAATTGTGGCCGCAGGCGATAGCGCCACGCTGCGCACCTTCCACGGGGACGTCAACAACCAGTTAACCGTCCAGCGTGCGATTACCGGCATCAACACCAGCCAGCCGGTTGGCAGCCGTGGTTATGTCACCCTGACGATCAGGAATAATACGGGCGGCACCGTCAAAGATATCTTTTTGGAGGATGTTCTTCCGCCAGAATATGTCGTCGACCCGACCTACTGGACGACCGGGCTCGTCAAGAACCTGCCGGTGCGAGGGACGCCCGTAGTCGGCGAGAGCTCCATCGACCCGTTTTACAACAGCTATTCGGGCATGATCGATCGCCTCGAGTGGCTGAACCCGCAGGGTTTATTGACTTTTCCCTCGCAGGATCCGTTGCAGAACACCACGCCCCGGTTCCGGTTGTTCAGCAGCACACAACACAGTATTTACCCCGATCAGCAGCACATGCTCCGTCATGGCGACGTGTTGACGATCACCTTTCCGATCGTGCTGATTCGCCAGGCGATCGCACCCTACGAGCCGTATGATCGGGTCGGCGATCTCGACGTCACCCCGGAGGAATTCCCAGTCACCGCGACTGATCCAACCTTCCAGGCAACGTTGACGAATTCCCTGACCGTCGATTACGACACCTTCTGCCCGGGCCAGGGACACTTTACGCGTTTTTTCAACAACAACAATATCCCGGCCTTTCCCGAAGATCTGGATGTCGCCATCGGCGGAACGGTCTTTATTCTCACCGACGACCCCAACCAGCAGCTAACGTTGCCGGTGCGGTTGACCAACAACGGCGGACACGATGCCCGCAACTACAATCTGTTCGTCAGCTTCGGCGCCACGATGGAGGTGGTGAGCGCGCCAGCTGGGTGTCAGGTCGTCTCGCCGCTGAGCGGCACACCGCCGCAGCCGGATCCATGGAAGGTGTGGGTGAACCCCCCGTCGAACCAGATCGCTATTCCGTCCACCGCGACCGTCTACCGTTGCACCGCGCCGGCCGTGATTGCCCCGGGACAAACCGTCACCTACAGCTTCAACGTTATCAAGACCAGCGACCCCGGCAGGATCGCAATTGATGATCTGACTTTTCGCGCCGATGTGGTGGGGGAGATCACGCTGCATGACGGCACACCGCTCTGGTTCCCGACACCCACCGTGCGTGCTGATGGACAGCTCGATCGGGCCAACAACTACTCGCTGGACGCCGCTTGGGCGCGACTCATCGGTTTCAATCTGCTGAAGACCCAGGTCGGCACGTGCACGGAAAACAACCCGCCGCCGGGCACGCCCGATACGCTGGTACAGATCGGCGAGGAATGCACCTTCCACATCGAGGCAGGCGGCTGGTTCGGATTCGAAACCCCGGGTTTCGCCTTTATCGCTGTGCAGAACATCGATGTGGTCGATGAGATACCTGATGGGCAGGCATACATCTCGAGTACCGATCCCCTTGCCCAGTCGACCCCGTTGATTACCGGTGTGACCTTGAATCCGGCCCCGGTGCTGCCGCTGGAGGAGGGCTGGTTCGACTGGCGCTTCAATGTGAATCAACGCATCGAAGTGGCGGGGGAGTGGTTCCGCGTCAACGCTACCACGCGCATCCTCAACGACGCACTCAATAGCCGCACCGCACCCAATTTCCATGCGTCCGACAGTGACAACATTCTCAATTCCACGTTCGACGCCACTTTCCAGAACAACAATACCGGCGCGACCGAGCAATTTGCGCTCGGGCCAACCACCGTCGGTTATCCCAACGAGCCGATCCGCCGTTTCGACCTGACTGTCACCGAACCGCTCCTGCAGGTGGTCAAGGAGGTCTGTAACGAAACCCTGTATGGTGCCGGGCCGACATGCAGCAACTTCGTGCTGCTCGCCGATGATGGTGACGCGTTCAATTCCTATATCTACCGCCTAACGGTCACGAACGAGGCAGCGAGCGCGGGGGTCACGCGCGCCCCCGCCTATGACGTCATCGTGACGGATGTGCTCGATGCAAGCGATCTGGCCTTCGTCCTGCCATTCGCGACGGACGGCCTGAACAATGACGGCGATGCCGCCACCGATGAGGCCGGCGCCGAGGGTTCCATTAATGACAACGTCGTCAAGAACGGCACGCCGGCCGAGATCACCTTTTCCTACACCCACAGCACGGCGTTGCAGCGCATCGACCCCGGCCAATCGGTGCAGCTGTATTACCGGGTTAACTTCGATGACGACGCTGCGCCGTTGCAGACCTTCACGAATACGGCGAACACAAGCTACGACAGCCTCGCGGGACCGACGGGCAATCAAACCGTCGATCCGCGGCCAAGTGGTGAAATCGGCGGCGCGCGTGTCTATCAAGCACCGCCTACCTCTGCCCAGGTGCGCATCATTCCGGTCTTGACGCAGCCGAAGCGCATCACGCAGTTGTCGAATACCCCGCCCAGCGGATCCCCGCAGCCGGTCTCGATTGGTGAAGAAATCGAATACGAGCTCGTGACTTCGATCCCGGTCGCACTCTTGAGGAATTTCACTATCCGGGACGAGTTGCCTGTGGGGATACGCTGCAGCGAAGCGCCAGCCATCAACCTGAACGCGCCACCCTATGACGTGGCCGGCTTCGTACCGGGCGGCACATTTACGCCCACCTGTACGGATACTTTTGTCGAGTGGAACTTCGGTGACCAACGGGTCACGCAGGGAACCACGAATAATCGCTACGACTTTGCGATTCGCTTCATCGCCCGCGTGGAGAATACTACCAACACAAACGACGGCGGCGTGCTCTCTAATGGCGGTGCGGCGACCAGTGTCACGGCCCGCTATATCGATGAAACGAACAATCTGGTTACGCTGACGTTCGGTCAGGTCGACATCGTCGTGCGCGAGCCGCGCATAGACCTCACCAAGGCATTCGCAGTCACCAATGCCGACGCGGCGGACGTGTTGACGGTCGCGGTGACTGCCACCAACAGTGGCACCGCCACCGCCTATGACCTGCGCGTACTGGACGACCTCACAGGCAAAAAGCTCACCTTCCTCGGCAACCTGGGCGGGGCTGATCCGCCGGACAACGTCGACACGGCCACCCTCGGCGCTAATCAGCCCATCTTCAGTTGGAATTTGGCGAACCCGCAATACGCCATCGCGCCGGGGCAAACCCGCAGCTTCACCTTCGAGGTGCGCGTCGACACCGACACCCAGCCGCTCGAAGTCTTGGACGACACCCTTCAAGCGCGCTGGACATCCCTGCCGAGCCAGAACACCGCGCTGAATAGCAGCGGCGCGATCGGCGCCGATGGCGGCGACAACGGCATGCGCAACGGAGCGCTACCCAATGCCGGTGACGCGGTCAACGACTACGAAACCACGGCGACCGCTGCGTTATCAGTGCCCGCCGTCATCATGAGCAAGACGGACCTATCACCTGCGACAGTACCCACCATCGGCGCACACAAGAACTTCCAAATCGAGATTCGATTGCCGGAGGGCATCACGAACGATGTCGTCGTCACAGACGACTTGGCAGCGAGCGGGCTGAGCTATGTGCTCGCGAACAACGCTAATTTCGATATCACGTATAGCTTCGAGGGCATCGCCACCATCAATGGTCAGCCGCCAGGCGAAGCGGCATTGCTGTCGTTCCCGGCAGACAACACGTCCGGTAGCGCGACATGGAATATCGGCACCGTCGTCACGGCCACGGAAAACGACACGGTGTCGAACGCACTGAACCCGCTGATCCGCATAAATTACTACGCGCGCGTCAACAACGATCTCGTCACCGATGCCGGCGACACACTGCAAAACGGCGTGGTCGTGAATTACACCCATGGCGAAACCGGTGCGCAAGAAACGCTGACAGCATCCACACCGCCCAGATTGGTGGTCGAGCCGCGGCTCACGCTCAGCAAGACGCTCGCCAATGCCACACCGGGTAAACAGCCGAGTGATCCGCCCGTGGCAGGCGACATCCTCGAGTATCGCCTGATCGCCGCCAATACGGGCAACGCCACGGCGTTTGACATCAACCTGGTGGATAACCTGCCAGCGGGGGTGGTGTTGTACGCCGGCTTCACGCCGACCGCGACGATCAACGCCACGCCTGTCGCCGGTTTCGTGGCGACCCCTGCCGGCGCGCCGGCAGGTCCGCTGATCTGGGGCCGGGGCAACGGGGATGAAAGCTTGGATCTGCCGGCCGGGCAGACGTTGATCTTGACCTATCAGGCTGAAGTCGAGGTCATCGTCGATCTCAACGGGCTCATTGAAAACGGTGTCCTGGCCGACTGGACCTCGCTCGACGGCGTCAGCCCCTACGAGCGCACAGGAGCAGGCTGCCCGACTATCACACTGCCCAACGACTACTGCGTGGGACCGGTAGTGGCCTCGACCACGGGCATTGTGCCGGTGCTGGAGTTCCGCAAGACCGTCATCAACCTGACGACCGGACAAAATCC
>JABAOC010049043.1_pt1 | contig 10415 bp, 14 predicted proteins | sample 7062161 | NCBI WGS metagenome assembly JABAOC01 (sample SAMN14538625, study PRJNA623070) | marine sediment metagenome | biome: marine biome [ENVO:00000428]; feature: marine pelagic biome [ENVO:01000023]; material: deep marine sediment [ENVO:00002113] | place: India: Gulf of Khambhat ...
GCGATAACGGAGATGCTGAGTTTAATAGAGCCGGGTCAATCTTTTTCTTTGGATTATATCGAGAAATGACAACCGCAGAGAGGTTGGCTGTGAATGGAGTCGTAGGAGAACTACGGACTTCAATGGATGCAACTGCCCTCCATTGTTTTATCGAACACACAGCCGCCTCTTTGGGATTGTCGTACCACCGGCAAACGTGTATGCCAAACGACATGACCGCCCGATGAGCGCAAGCGTGAGACTAGCTCGGTATACCGGCAAGGCTCTGTGCGCCATCGGGATTTGATTTGAAGTAAAATATAAGGCCGGAAATTTTACTTCGGTCTGAGTTAGTAAAATGCGGATAGTTTCATTTTGTGACACTATCCGAAGTTGCGGAAAGGTAGCGAATCGGCTTAGTGCCGTGAGCGAGGGAGCCGATGCTGTGCCTAGAGTGACGACTCGATGATGGCGTTTGGTGGGATGCTCGGCTAGTTTTTGTGTTGTGTAACGTATTTTGTGTGTTGAAAATTGAAAGTCGGACTGGCGATTTTCAAGGGATGCTAAGCTATTAGCATAAGCGGTAAGTTATTAACATAAGTAAGTATCAATACTGATACATTTGTACGAATCGTACAAGTAAGACAATGTATTACGAAAGGTAGGATAAAAGGCATGCCATTTAATGAGATGACCAAGACAGAGGAATTTCTAAACTCACTGCTCGATGAGGTTGAAGCGTACAAGGAACACCTAAGTGTAGTGGAGTTATTAGGATGTCTTGAGCTTGTCAAATCCAGCATCAAGGCGGAAGAATGAGACACTGTAGACAATGCGGGAGGCCGATAGTGACCGCTCTTGATGAGCAGTGCGATATCACTATGGGTTATTGCTCAGAGTGCCATAACAAAGACATGAACTCCTGGGAGCCTATATGGAAGGAGTGTGACAGTGACGACGAAGAGTGAAGTCTATGCCCTAACGCCAGAAGAAATGGAATGGCACGAGGAGCGAGTCTCTATTATGATACATGAAGGCGGTATGCAGGAATGGGAAGCCCAGTGGTGCGCGTTGGGACTTGTACTGGATCGGAGAAAGAAAGATGAATGACCCCGATTGGGAACAGGCAAAGGTGGAACATGAGAAGTTAGTGAGTTTCTTCAATGACGTTCAGCGTACCAACGAAGCTCTAGTCGATGTCGCCGCTAGGCAGTCGAGGATGATAGACATACTGTTGGAGAGACTCAGTGAACGAAAAGATTAAGGAGGCACTAGCCTTCGCCGAACGGTGGGATAGCATGCCCCTCCATGAACGTATGAGGATAGCCCCTTCGATTGATTTGGGGAGGCTGATTAGGGAGTTGGCTACACTTGGCCAACGGCCTACACTTCGTCAAACATCCGAAAGATCCGAACCTCAGCTTCCCAAGTCTTCTCACGACGAGGACTCTTGATAGGCTGACACTGGCCTACCACGCAAGCCTGACCCCATAACTCTTTTGAATTACGTTTCATGTAGTCTGGATCAAGCCCTCTCAGTGTACCCGCGTTAGCGTACCAGTACCGCAGGGGAATCTTTCCAGTCTTCATAGCCCTTACCACCCCGTTAGTAGGCCGGTGCGTGTGCGCCCTGACATACAGCCCGTACTCGTTAGCCATGCGGCAAGCCTCGTTCTCCCCGCCCTTGACACCGCAAGCGTAACCGTGAGCGAAAGCCACTTCGCCCAGTCTCCACACTCCACGCCGGCGACAGTTGTTGTATATAGTAGGCATCTCCCAATGCGCTACCAGTTCCTTGTTCAGTTGGTGTATGCGGTAGTCACACAGCCCTCTCAGTTTCTTGTCGATCCTGTTCAAAGCAATCAGGTTGTTGTCGTGGTTGCCTTCGATGAATACCTTCTTCGATTTAGGACTAGCCTTCCTTATCCGTAATAGTATCTTGTCATGTTCAATGAACTCGTCGGCGAGCGTGAAGTTGTACTCGCTTGGCCACCGACTCGCCGAGTCAGCCTCGAAGCCGTCCCCCAGGTGAATGATATAATCAGGCTTCTCTTCCTTGATCTGCCCTATCAGCCAGTCGATTGCTTCTGGATCGTGTAGCGGGGCGTGAACGCACCCGAACGCTATCCAACTCACCCATCCTTTATGCTTCTTCATCTTCTTTCGGATTTGGCAGACGCATAGCCCATGCCACGGCTATGTCATCTACCGTCCTTTCGTAGTTGTAGTGGTAAGCGGAAAAGAACGACTCGTGTGTTACGCTCCCCAATATCTCTTCTAGCTTACGGACTGGTGTGTGCATCTGGTCTATGTGACAATGCACCATCTCGTGTACCAGTATCATCTTCTGCATCTGAGGTTCGTTGGAATAGAACTCAGGCGTGATATGAATGACAGCTGCCCTCTGAGCGTATGGGATGCTCACTTGTGCGTGGCTGTCCAGTTCAGCGTCCTCTTTCACAGAGAACGCCCAATCGGATAGACCCATCTCTTCTCTCAGAAGATAGATATATTCGATTACCTGTTCTCTATTGGTCAAGTCTTGCCTTGAGGACTTCTTGGATATATTCCGTTGTCATGAGTACGCCCGTGAATGGAGCGGTATCTCCCGCCTGAACTACCTTGATATCCTGATCGGTGACAGGATGAAGGACTACCTCGTTTGAACTACAGCCCGCGATTGACCCTATCAATAGTGCGGCTGATATCGCTCTCCGTAGATTTGTCTGAAAGTTCATCTATTGCTTCCCCCAGTTCTTTCTTGCGCTGAAGCTCCTCGGCTTTGTTGTCCTCGTACAGACCCAATAGTTTCAATACGAGTTTCACAACTCCACCGAGGAACGACAGCCAAGCCATTACTTGATCTTCTTCTCGGCTTTTACACGGCCATAGACCGCGAAAAGACCCGCACCGGCACCGATGATCTGAAGAACGTGTTCCTTGAGAACGGGAACGAGGTCTTCGCCAATCGTGTAACCAGTGAAAGAGTTGATCGCAAGTACAGCCGCCGATACGATCCCGCCCCATACGGCTTTGGACTCGTACCATTTCTTCGACTCTTTCATATTGCTCCTCCTTTTATTTGAATAGAATCTCTACATTCATTTTATTACGAAAGAACACTTCTGTCGCCCTCTGTGTTCGGTTTCCCCACAACCCGTCAATGGGGCCGGGGTCTATGTAGTTCTTCAGGTATTCTTGGAATTTTTTAATATGGTACTCGGGAGTATCCTCATTACACAACAGCGAAAGGTCATTAAGCCTATTCAACCAACCTTTTAGGAATACACCGAGACTCTTTCGGCGGTCAGCCAATCTCCGGTAATAACCCTCTCGCTCCTTGATATACCGCTTGCCGATAGGTTTATCGGGATCAATGGCAAGCAAGGTATTAGGGCCAATGATACCATCCTCAGTTACAGATAGGGTTTTTTGCAGTATGGTGTTAGCTCTCTTGACCCCCAAGTTCACGCATGAATCAAAATGGATAACCGCAAGCGTACCGCATATATCAGCTATAAGATCGCACTTGCCAGACTTCCAGTAACTATTGTAATAGATCGTATTGACTTCTTCTTTGACTATATCCTTTACGGGCCTGATCGGTAAAGACAGCCTACGTCTGTAAACATCATAAGTCTTTTGTGTGACTCCAAAATTGGTAGCCCCACNNCTTCCCATTTAGAGACAAATTCCATAGCTCTCATGAAAGGCTCCTTACTCATTGACGCTCTCCACTTTCGGTCTGAGCATAGGGTGGAGTGCTTCGGGGGTGTTGATCATATTTCGTCCAGACCTCGCATTATGTCAGCAACACTTTGGTCGGCTACACCCAGTCCTACATTTGTAGCTTTCTTCTTTTCGGTTTTCTTACGCTCACGTTCTTCTGCTTTTTTCTGTTTTTCTTTTTCGCGCAACGATTCTCTCTCTTCTCGTTCTCTTGTAAACTTCTTTTCAAATACAGACGGGCCTCTACCGAACACTATGGCGGGCGCGTATAGCAACCCCGGTAGACCTAGTTCTTTTGTGGTATCATAAAACTCCTGCCACGTTATTGGTGTCGCCGCTCTTACAACAGTTTCAAAGTCTGCCGGTCTGCCTATAGGGTCTTGCCCTTTGTAGAAAGTCCAAGCCGTACCCGCTCCGGGTGAGAGTTTATTCCTGACATACTTACCGGCCACAGTCCCTCTTGTTTCGGGGAATACTCCTGTACCGTCCAGTTTCTTTATCTCGCCTGACATTGTTTTCCTTCTCTGTAGGACAGACCTTGCAACAAGGTTGATAAAAGTTCTATGGCTTGAGTTTAGCACAGGAAAGTTACTGTCATCTTCAAGTTTGATAGTTCCGAAGTTTGATGATGTGGGGTCAGTTTCAATATCGAACCCCGCCAACGAAGCCATAGCAAGAACTCCGGTTACAAGCCCTGCATATATGCTTATATCTCTTTGAGCTTTCTTCCTTGCTACCAATGATTTTTCAGTAAATGCCACCCACGGAGTCTGGAGTATAGAAAGATNNAGAAGAACACAGTGTTCAAAAGAGGTATTATTGATTCCATTTTCTTGGGTAGAAAGCCTCTTCCCGTGAGAGTATTTATAACCCTTACCATCCCCTGTTTATCGAACTGCGACATTTCCTCTCCTGTCGTAGACCTGTGAGCCTCTAGCGCAGATTTATAAACCCCTGATCTTAGAGTGTTCAAATATACAACGTAAGTTCTTTCTGAAGTTTTTAGCCCTGGTATCTTCGAAATCCACTTGGCCTGAAACAATTCTTCCTTTGCTCTTAGAGGGGCTTCTTCGCCGAACTCAGTTATCTCAAGGCCTAAGTTTCTGCCCTCCACAATCTCGGGATCGGAAAGCATTTTGCCCTGTATTTCTTTAGCGAACTCCTCGTTGTTTATGGCGGTGAACATATTCTTCATGGCAACTGAGGCTTCACCTGGGTTCGCTATTGACACCATGAACCCCTGAATACCGGCGGCAGACAAGTCCCATGAAGCTACCAAAGCCCTTTGTAGATTAAATATGTTTGTCAGGTTGTCCATAGCCCTCTGCCATTTGGGGGCAAGGTTCGCCATTTCATTAAGTATTTTGAGCCGTATGTCCCTCTTCTTGATGGGATCAGTTTCTATCTGATACCTGTGCGCTAAATCAGCGAACTCCCTGAGTTTAGCCTCAGATACAGTCCCTCTATCAAAGCCTAACTTCTGCTCCACAAACTCAATAAAAGTTGAATCATCAAAAGCACCTTGATTATTCAGTCGTATAAACTCATCGGCTTGAGAAAGAGTTTTCTTTGTAACGGGTTTACCCGAAGCCTTTACCCTCGCCAACAGCCTCCGTCTCTTTGACGTAGAGACCATTTGATTGAATCTGTTTATAACAGCATCGGCCAAAACTTGAGCGCCCTCCGCGTTGAGGTTGGTCTGAGCCGTTATCTTATCGGCAAGGCTTACGGCTCTTTCATTCACGGAAGTAAAGTGTTCATCAATCAAATCCCTTACTGCTGCGCCCTCGTCTTTCATGGTCTGCCTTATGGCGGTATTCAACTGCGTCATATCAAGGGGTATGTCAAGAGTATGCCTAAAGTATGGGTCTAATTTTTCCAGAACTTCAGGCTTCCCGGCGAACTTGATTTCAAGAATGTCCTGTGCCTCTTGCCAAACATCCCTGAATTTTTCCCTGTCTTGAACAGCATTGGCCAGTATCTCTATTGGGTTCTTTTTCTTTGTCTCCGAAGGTATTGCTTTTTTGGCTATTTTGACAAGTTCTTTCACCAATAGGTTTTCGTCCTTGTCCTTTATCTTTTTATCGTCAGTCATTTTTGCTATGCGTTCAGAGACAATTTCAGCATCAGTCAAGGAGGGGCGGTTCGCTCTCGCTATTTCTCTCCTTATTTTAGCCCTTTCTTTATTCAAGTCTTTTATCCTCTGCCTCATAGATGTAAGTTCAGGGTCAGTAAGTTGCGGTTCTCTCTCTTTTTTGCTGACATCTCTAGCGGCTACCTGACCCTCAAGTTCATCTATTCTTTCTTGTGCCTTCTTCTTTAAGTCTTCAAGCCTCTTGGCTTTTTGAACTTCTGGAGAAGGTTTGTCTCTTTCGGTTCTTAATTTTCTCAACTCATCATTAAGTTCTTTTCTTTCTTCTCTGAGTTTCTGGAGTTCAGGGCTTGTTATTTTAGGCTCTTTCTTTTTAGCCTCTAAATCGCCTCTTTCTATTTTGCCCCTCAATTCGGCAATACGGCTTTTAGTCTTTTCTATTTCCCTGTCCAACCTGATTTGCTTAGCTTTCTCGGGGTCAGCATCGCGGGCTTTTCTTATAGCGGCTTTTTCTTTATTCAATTTGTCTCTTTCCGCTCTCAATTTCGTAAGCTCAGGAGATGATAATTTAGGCTCTCTCTTTTTAGCGTCAACTTCCCCTCGCTTGATTTCTCCTTTTAATTCATCAACTCTTTTTTGTAATTTATTTATTTCTTCTTGGACTTTCTGTTTTTCTGTCTTATCGGGCTTTTTGTTCTTTTCAGCCCTTAGTTTGGAAAGTTGCTTATTGAGTTCGTCTCTTCTTTTTCTTGCCTCTCGGAGTTTAGGAGTGTCAAGTGAAGGCTCTTTTTTAGGGACTCCGACATCCCCCTCTGATATTTTTTTGTCCAGTTCTGATATTCTTTTTTCTATCTTTTCCAGTTCTCTGGATTCTTTTTCTTCGAGGGTTTTTGTGACTTTGGTTTCTTCTCTTCTTATCTTGCTTAGTTCTTTATTCAAGTCACTAACCCTGGTTCGTAACTTGGTGAGTTCTTCGGATTGGAGTTTCGGTATTCTAGGCTCTACCGCAATATCCCTTTCGGCTATTTTCCTCTCCAGTTCACCTACTCTTTTGGTGAGCCTCTCCACTTCCTTCTTCATCTGCGCTTCTATCTTTTCGGCTTCTGTCTTAGGCTTACCCTTTTTCGGCTTTGACGGTGCGCGAGTGGAAGGAGGAGTTGTTACACCGGCAACATCGTTAGATACGGCTTCGTCTAATTCATCTAATAATGCGGTAGTTGTTTCGTCGTTAGCCTCTGCTACCACTGACTTTATTTCGTCAACTTCATTGTCAATCTTGGCTTGCTTTGGATCGCCAGGTAGTCTCGGTTTGACTTGGCTTACTGCGGCCTTTGCGTCCCTCACAACGCCTAAGACTGTTACCTCGCCGCCGTTGGCTATCTCCATAGCCGATGCCTGTTGGACTACTCGCCCTGCCTCGGTAAGAACAGAAGCGGCTCTTTCTAATATTCTAAAGCCTTCAGGTGTACTCATACCTTTTTCTGAGGCGAGTATATCAGCCAACTTCCCCCAGATAGCACCTTCACCCCTCTGTGTAAGATCGGGTATAGACTGGTTCCATGCTTCTATAGCTTCATCCACATTGTCAAACTGGTCTCTTCTTTCCCGAGCCAATTCTTCAGTCACCCTGTTTCTAATCTGCACATCCAAGAGAGGGCTGTCTTCCAGCCTTTTTCTAATTTCATTGGGAGTACCGGGCGCTGTCCTGACTCTTTGCGCTAATCTTCTCTCGCAATGTGGAAAGAGGTGCTTCCCCTACAACTACCTTTTCTTCCAGTTGGAAATCTTCTCCGAATTGCCTTTCAAGTTCAGCGTCTATTTGGGATACAAGCTGTTCGTTTGACAATTCAGGGTTGCGGCTCAGAAAAGTTCTCCCTATCCTAGCCAATCCTCGAATGTCACTTGGTATTTCTCCTATTTTTATTTTGCCTTCAGCGAAATCCCTGATGGCTTTTACTTGATCTACTCCGAGACTACCTGCCCTTACTTCTCCCGTTTCGCCTCTGGCTTGCCTGAATCCTCTCAATCCCCTGTCTACTGGAGCGCGTTCAGCTCCGGCCCCTATGACCCTTTGCCCCCTAAACGCTTGAGCCTGTCCAGTTCCAGTGGACACCACTTTGTCTCCAGTAGACCTGATATCTCTTGCGTTCTTCTTTAGGAACCTGTCAAAACTTTTTATTGTCCGGTCATACTCTTGGGCTACAGACCTTTCCAATCTATTGGCTTGACCTTTGGTTAGGGGGTTGCCGTTCTTTTGTGCTATTTTTATAGCGGCTTCAGTCTGGTTTTTTATGAACTGGTCTCGGTTGATTATATTTTTCTTGCCTTGTTCTACTAATTCCTGAAGTTGGCTTCTGGTTATGTTCTGGTTATTGCCCATTTTTCTAAGGCCGTTTACAGCGTTTTCCTCGAATTGCTTTGCGGTCATAAAACCCTTGCCTCGTCCACCCGCCCCTACGCCAGAAAGCAAAATCATATCCATGCCGAACCCTTGAATGTCCAGATTGTCTATAGTGAAATCCCCGATTTTGGCTTCAAATATGACGGGCAGACCGGCATCTCTCATGAAGTCTGCTGAACCCCTGAACTCCCCAACCTCGCCTCGCGCAATCTCGTCTGTAAGTTCAGCCCTCCTTACATCGTCCTCTGTTGCTACGCCCATTTTTTCAAGAACCCTGGTCATGCCCAACCCTACAAAAGCACCTCGACTTACCATAGCTTCTATCGCCCTGTCAGAAGATTCCTGTGCATCTTTAGCCGCTAGTTCTGCGGCTTCTAAATTCCCTGTTGTCAATGCTAATGCTGAAGCTGTAACGCCACCCGCCGCTTCAAGACCGGCAAAGGCAACTTCAGGGATCGTGGCTACTGCCTCAATGCCTCTTGAAAGAGCAAGTATGCCTGTTTCTTTCAATTCGTCTCTGAGGGGGCGCACCAATTCCCTCTCACCCTCTCTAACTAATTCTTCTTGGGCACCCGCCAGTTGGGGTTGAAATTCAGGCTTCGGCTTTGAGGGCTCTAATTGAATGGACGGCTCAGGTTCAATGTCTTCTTCGGGCTTTTCAGTACGGTCTATAGCCGTGAACTCAAGTCCTTCTGACGGTTGAATCTTGAATATGTCTTTTTCTTTTTTAGGCTTTATCTTATCCGATTTAGGATTGGTAGCCTTTTCAAGTTCATTAAAGACATCGAAGAAGCTGGTCATTTATCGCTGTGCTTTTTCTCTTAGAGTTTCCTGCATTACAGCTATGTCATTCGTCATAGTTTGGATTTTCTGCTTAGCGGCGGTTATCTTTTTAGTCGCTTCTTCGATAGCCTTTTGGTCAGAAAGTTCACCTGACTCCAGTTTATCTTTCAATGTTGAAAGAGCAGTAGCGAGTCGTTCATTAAGAGCATCTCTGTCTCGTATCTTTTGTTGAACGTCTTCGTCTTTGACTAATTTTCCTTCCAATTTCTGTATATCAAAGTACAAAGCCCTCGCTCTCATTTCCGCGCCCCTTGTCGGTTTATTGTTTATCAATTCCTGAAGCGTTATTCCTAATACTTGAAGGGAATCATTAAGTTCCTGCTGTTTCTTTTCCAAGAGAGTCTGCTGTTGATCTTCCGTTACTGCATCTTCTACTTCCTTTATTTCTTTCGCTCTTACTGTTTTGGTCTTTCTTGAAATTCTAAATTCGGCATCATTAAGGGCTTCTCCTTGTTCTCGGGTCAACCTCCCGTCCGCGACAGCCTGATCCACAAAGCCACTAAAAGCAATCTTTTCTTCTACTTCTTCCTGTGCTTTTTGAACGGGGGTCTTTTCTTTTTTGGGAACTGTTACGGTAACGCCTAAGTCTTTCATAAAATCGGCTCTTTCTTGACTGCCTTCAGCCAAGCCCAATCTATCTGCGGCCACATTAGCCTTAGCTCTGAGTTCTTCTTCGGCTTTTATTTTTGCCTCTACGCTTTCTTTTTCTTTTTCCTGATCAATCCTACTTTGGATCTTTTCTTTTTCACCTTCGATAAGACTAATCCTGAATTGGATTCTCTCCTGCATAGAATCGGTCAGGACACCTCGCTTGAGGAGTTTAGCCGCATGGCCTTTCAGATTTGTGATAGCTGTATCTGCCGCGTCACTCCTTTGCTGATCTGTACCTTCGGACATTTCCTTTTCTGCGGCGTTTGTTATTCTGGCTAACATATTATTAGCCCCGTCTCTTTGCGCCTTTGTAACGCTTGCGTCGCTGACAGTTTGGAGATTGCCAACTTCGATAGCCTCAACCTCTACCGAAGTGACGACTTCCGGGAAGTCTGTTTTGAATTGTTCTCTTACCCCCTCCACAAATTGCGCTCTCTGAGGGTCGACACCAGGGGCGAAGACCTCTCCGGCTCCTACTTGTGGCTGTGCAGGCTGTTCCTGTTGGGGTGTTATACCTAATCCGGCAGTTGCTCTTTCGGTAAATCTAGGTTGAAATCCCTCCGTATCTAACTGAAATCTTTCCTGAATAATAGGGGAGGTGGCTTCAACTTGACTTTCAAATTCAGCAGTCTGAGTGGGTAATTCTGCTCTTTGGCGCTTCTCTTGAAAGTGAGCTTGAACTTCTGGATCGGTCAAAGGTCGATTAGCTAAATCAGGTCA
>JABAOC010013194.1_pt6 | contig 10413 bp, 12 predicted proteins | sample 7062161 | NCBI WGS metagenome assembly JABAOC01 (sample SAMN14538625, study PRJNA623070) | marine sediment metagenome | biome: marine biome [ENVO:00000428]; feature: marine pelagic biome [ENVO:01000023]; material: deep marine sediment [ENVO:00002113] | place: India: Gulf of Khambhat ...
CTTCCCCAGATTAAATTTGGCTTGCTTGACCAGGCAAAAGCCCCAATAGAAAAGATAAAGCAACTGGCCAGCCTGCCTTCAAAAGACGAACTGAAAACCAAACTGGTTAACACCCTCCAATCTCCTCTCTGCGGCCTAGATAACGCCCTGAACTGGAATCTCAGAAAATTGGTTCTTGTTTTAAAAGCGAAAGGGGGTGAATCAAATGGCAGATAAGCCCAAAGAAGAAAAAAAGGCAAAGCCGACAAAGGCCTCGCCCAAACTGGATAAAATTATCAAGGAAATCGAACAACTTTCCGTCATTGAGCTGGCTGACCTGGTTAAAGCCTTGGAAGACAAATTCGGTGTCAGCGCCGCTCCAGCGGCCGCGGCTCCTGCCGCCGCCCCTGCAGGCGGAGAAGCCCCCCAAGAAGAAAAAGCGGTGGGCCAAACCACCTTTAACATTGTCCTTGCCGACGCCGGCGACAACAAGATAAGCGTCATCAAGGCCGTCCGCGAAATAAACCAATCACTCGGTCTAAAAGAAGCCAAGGATTTGGTGGAATCAACCCCTAAAGAGGTCGCCACCGGTTTAAATAAAGAAGACGCCGATAAGGCCAAAAAGCGGCTAGAGGATGCTGGTGGTAAAGTCGAGTTGAAGTGATACAAAATATAAACTAAAACTTCAAACGCTTTCAAGTTTCCCCGTTTTAGCCTCAAAAACAGGGTTGACACTTCTGTTATACTGTGTTACATTTAATCACAGAGATAGCCAGTCATGACGGACAGAAAAAAACAACCCCTTAAACTTGATGATCTTCCCGACCTGCTCACCGTTCGAGAAGTAGCCGAAATTCTCAGAGTTTCTCCTTTAACTATCAAAAGATGGGGCAAAAGGGGCAAACTCCCAGCCATACGGATCAATTCCCGGGGCGACCGCCGATACCGCAAAGAAGCGGTCCTTTGGCTACTAGGAATGCAAGGAAAAGGAGAATAAGAAACTTAATCTACCCTCTCTGATGCTTTTAACAACTCTGGAGTTAATCGTTCAAAAATAAACCTATTACAAACTTTGGCCTGATAATCTCCTTTTTCAATCTTCGCCTGGTAACGACAGCCTCCGAGGCACATAAACAAATACTTACAATTAAAACATTGTCTATTTTTCCAAGCATTCACTTCTACACACTCTGACTGCTTTATACCCAAATAGTCGTTTTCAACATTACCGACTTTAGTCTCAGAAAGGGCAAGACACTTAAAAATGTTGCCACGCGGGTCGATAATAAAACTGTTATCCATATAAAAGTGACATGGAGCTATTGCATAATAGCTATTTGCCAATCTAATCCTGGCTCTTTGTGCAGCCTTAATAGCCTCAGCGATTTTTCTCACGACTACCCTATCGCCAGCTTGAAAGCTAGGGTTACACTGGTTAACATTCTTTTTATACTTTTGTAGTGTAGGCACAAAATAAATCTCAATCAATTTGCCAATTTTTTCTTTTTTAAGGACATCAATCAATTCCAGAAGAAAATCTGCATTCTTTCGATCAACGTTGACTCTTACAACAGGAATAATCTCCGACGATATCTCCTTGATCGTCTTAACAATTTTCTCAAATGTTCCTCTTCCTGATACCAAAGGTTTTCTTTTATCGTGAATTCTAGGGGGCCCGTCTAAAGTCAGCTGAATCCTCCACAGGCCCAATTTTTTAAGCCTCCCAACCATTTTTTTCGATAAGAGCACCCCGTTTGTCATTATCCCAAAAGTAAAACCAATATCTTTCTCCCGGCAGAACCTACTCAAATCCCCAGCTATCAATTCAATTAAGTCATATCTTAGCAAAGGCTCACCTCCATAAAACTCAACGGTTAAAATTTTAGGATTTTTCGCCAATACCAACTTTTTTAGAAAAGCAATTACTTCTCGAGCTGTTTTTAAATTCAAATCGCCCCCTTTTTTAAACCCCTTTCCTCCCTGATAGCAATACGAGCAGGCTAAATTGCAACGGTATGTAGTAAGAATGGTGACATCAATTTCTCTCCGAAACTTAAATTCATNNTCCTCGTCGATTTCTTTATCAATCAAAATTCCTTCATTTCTAAGAAGTGTTTTTTCTTTTGGAGAAATATAATCTATTTTACCTTCGGCTATCTTGTCGATAATATTTTTCTTCACCAACAAAATCCTTTTACTTATGGTATGAAAAACGAAAAAACTTCCATTCTCTCCAGGAATAATTAGGGCATGCTTGCTCATTTTTAGCTGTTCAACCATGACTCCGGGTGTAAGTATGTTCTAATAATCTCAAGCTTATTTTTTTAAAGTAATCCTTGTGACAAAAAGGTTTAAAAAAATCGCCACTGTCGAGAAGGGAAAGATTACGACACCCTCCGCCACAAACTGGCAAAAACGGACACCTTCTGCACTTACGAGACCGGCGGAATTTTAAAGCCTTCATCGAATGATTAATCGCCTTAGCCATGTTTACTCCTTTACTAACGTCCCCTACCACAAACTCGTCCTTCCCAATAGAGCCAACACATTTATAAATTAGACCGTCACAATCAATGACATAGGAATTTGCCGAAGCAAACATACACATTCCATACGGGGCAAAGACGTTATCTTTATTAATCGCTACTTTGAAACCTTTTTTTTGCGCTTGCTTATACAGCGACACCATCTGCCTAGCGATTAAGCTATCAAACTCCTTCATTCCTGTCTTTTTTCTATCGATGTCAATCACTCTCGCTATCTGGATGACAACATTTTTATTATCAACTTCTTTTTTTAAAAGATTGAGCAAATGAGGAACTTTTTGGCAATTCTGAAGATCAATATTTATTCTTAACGAAAGTTTTTTTACCATCGGCGCTATTGAGCGCAGATTATTCATGATGATTTCAAATGATCCCGTGCCCGTTATAAATGGCCTTCTTTTATCGTGGACTAATGATTGTCCATCAAGTGTAATCTGAAGATTCTCAAGGCCTAATTTATTCAGCTGCCACACTGTTTTAACATTCGTCAAGGAACCATTACTAAACATGCCAAACTCAAATTTAATGTCTTTTTCTTTACAGAATCTTTTCAACGAACGACAAAGAAAATAAACTACTTTTTTATGAAGCAGTGGTTCTCCCCCGGAAAATTGAAGAAAAACTCTTTTTGGCCTATCTTCATTGATTTTTTCCTTTATCCATTTAACTACCGCCTTAGCCGTTCCCATACTCATGGTTTTGTCTGATTTAATCGGCTCAGCAATACAATACTCGCAATTAAAGTTACATCTTAAAGTCGGCGTTATCTCCACCCTCAACACATCGGTTGCCATTTGTTTTTTATGAAACCAATAATCCAAAAGAATATCTTCGTTTACTTGATCTTCTACCAGAAAGCCAAGTTTTTTCAAAATTTTCTTTTTATCTGACCTCTCTGGAGCTTTACGAAGAATCGCGGCCGATTCACTCAGGGTATTATAGCAAAAAACTCGCCCTCGGCGAGTCTCAGAAGCGACACAGATATTAAATTTAGACGCTTTCATTAATCAGAAACCTTAGTTTTTATCTGTTATCAGGATTGTTGATGCCGCACATCAAGCAGGCATTTTCTGACTTCAAACCAATCTTTTTTGTCTTTTTACCCTGATTTAAAACTATGGCTTTCTCTCTAGTTATTTTTCTGCCTTTACTCATTCTCCTCACCTCCCTTCTCTTCCCCTACTTTTATTGTCTAAATTATACCACAAATAGTCAACGCGACTAAATATCTAGTCCGTATTTGACTTCTATCTTTCCTCCACCGATTCTAAGAGTCTTCTTAATAGATAGCTTCTCTAAAAACTCACGATCGTGAGACACGACCAAAACAGTTCCTGGATATTGGACTAAGGACTCGGTCAGCTTTTCTCTTGAAGTCGGATCAAGATTATTTGTTGGTTCGTCAAGCAAAAGAAGATTGGCGTTACTTAAGGCAAACTGGACTAAAAACAACCTAACTCTTTCTCCTGCTGACAATGATTTTATATTAGTAAAAACTTCTTCTTCAGTAAAAAGATAATGATGTAGCTCCCTTCTTAAGCTAGTCAAATCCATCGCCACGTTCGCTCGGAAATAGTCCAAAACATTCATATCTGGCAACCCCTCTTGTTCTTGAGGAAAATAACCAATAATCACGTTTTTCCCTAACTCAATCCCTCCACTGTCTGGCTCGGCCAGACCAGCGATCAATTTTAATAAAGTTGTCTTACCTGAGGCATTTGGACCGACAATGGCTAAATGATCACCGCGATTAACTATCAGAGAAAAATCTGTAAATAAATCCCCCTCGAAGCTTTTGCTCACTCTTCTAATGTCAATTACGTTATGTCCTGAACGGGCTGGCTCAATATTGATCTTCAAGTCAGCCAACTTTTGTCTCTCGGCTTCTGGAAGTTCCTCCAATCTTGCTATAAGCTTAGCCGCCTGCGCCTGATGCTTCCGAACAGCTCGCCCCTTTTTATAATCTGCTGCCATTTTATCTCCATCTCTTTTCTTTGATCGCTCACTTCTTTGAGCTAGCCTCAGCTGTTTTTGAATCGCCGCCTTCAACCTTCTTCTTTCCTTTTCAACATCTTTCCTTTCTTTTTCATCCAACTCTTCTCTCTGTACTTTAAGATCAAGATAGCTAGAATAATCTCCAGTATGAGTATAAACTTGATGGTCTCTGTCAGAAAGCTCAAAGACTCTTTCGGCAATTTGGTTAACAAATTCAATTCGGTGTCCAACCACGAAAACAGTATGAGGATATCGCCTGACCTCATCCGCAAGCCATTCTCTACTCTCCTGATCGAGGTTATTATCAGGTTCATCAAGAAGCAACAAGTCAGGCTGACTTGTTAGCGCCTTAAGAATAAAAAGCTTGGTCTTCTGACCGCCGCTCAAACTTCGAATCGGCTTGTTGGTTTCGGTAGAACCAAGCCCAACAAAGACAGATAGACCCTCCTGGGCGCTTTCTACAGCGCTGTAAATCTCTTCCTCAGGATACTTAGACGAAAATTCCTCGTATTCAGCCATCACTCCTGGTTCGGTCAAATTTTGATGAAAATATTCCAGCCTGTTGAGTTTATCCCCAACCTCGTTTGCCTGGAGAAGAAAATCTAAAGCTCCCATTCCTTCAGGCATCGAGGGAATTACTTGGGGAACGTATTCAACCGTGTAATTGGGATTTGAAGTAACCAGTTTTCCGCCTGAAGGCTCAATCTCTCTCGCCAGAATTCTTAATAGAGTCGATTTCCCCACTCCGTTCTTGCCGACCAAACAATTTCTCTTGGTGCCATCCAAAATAAAGGAAGCGCTATTCAAAATTTCCTTCTCTCCATAGGAAAAACTCAGCTTTTCCGCCTTAATTGAAACCCCTCTTAAGCGGCGCTCAGGCCGGTGCGCCTCCATCGTAAAAAGTTCCTTTCTTCTGTCCATAAATAACAAGATTTCTACTGAAAATTATATCATACCTTTGAAGCTAAAGCCCTAGAAGTTACTAAAATCAGTTCAAACCAAATCTTTGCTTAGTAATTAACCAAGCGAATTCAATTAGCCTCAACTGCCTCCGCCAACGCCAGGGCTGAAGAAAAAGACGATAAAGCCACTCCAAGCCCATTTTCCTCACCCATTCAGGCGCCCGAGACACCTCTCCAGAAAGATAATCAAACGCTCCCCCTATACCCATAGCCAGTTTCACCTCTAGCTTATCCCAATTGTCAGCAATAAATTTCTCTTGCTTGCCCATGCCAAAAGCGACAAAAAGAAGAGTCGGTTTTTTACTATTAATAGTCTTTACTGTCTTCATCATTTTTTCTCTATTTTTTGTTTTCCACTGACCGTTTTTTAACTCCAATCTTGGTCCAGATTTCGCCCAACCTTTAAGTCCTGGATATCTTTTTTTCAAGACCGATAGTGTTTTTTTAGCAACACCTTTTTTTCCGCCAATCAGATAAACTTTCCATCCTTTCTCGGCCGCCATTTGACACAAACTTTCCATTAAATCCGTCCCCGAAATTCTATCTTTTATTGGCCTCCCCAAAAATTTACTCGCCCAAATTAGACCCACTCCGTCGGGGATGGCCACATCGGCGCGGATAAGAATTTTCCTAAACCAAGAGTTATTCTGAGCATAAACAAAAAACTCTGGATTGGGGGTAATAACAAAAACCTTTTCCTTAAAACGGGCGGATTCCTCCAAAAATGCTAGCAGATCCCCCTCCGAGGTGCTAACGAGGGGTAAAAAAACGATTTTTGCCGTATTTAGCCCTTTTCTTACCATTCTTTTTTTTCAAATTTTATTCTTATAGGTTTAAAAAGTTCCTTTTTTTCTCTTTTTTTTAAAGACAAACCTAATCATTTTTCAAATTTTTTCTTTTTCTTCCTTTCCAATCCTAAAAACAATCAAAATTTTTTGAAAATTTGAAACCTATATAAAATATATAGAATTTAACTCAAAAAAATTTAAATTTCTCGTTGCCTAATTTTAAACTATCCAAACTATGAGATTTTTATTATAAAACCATGCTTTTTACAAATAGGCTTATCTGTTCAAAGTTTTTACTCATCACTTTTCAGCTGTTCTTCAACCAAATTTTCACCTATTACCCCTTAATTTCTCTGTAAAAAGCTCTTCTAAATATAGGCTCTCCCCCGCTCAAAAAATCCTGTTTTTAATAAAAAAAATGTCGTCCTATTTATTAGTACTATATTACTTTTTTATTAGCAAATTTTCTTAAAAAACCATTTTTTACTTTTTGGTGATGCTCTTCTTGTATTTTTCAATATTTTTCAAAGCAATCCCTGTTCCCTTGACAACACAGAGAATTGGCTCTTCGGCCACATGGGCGGGAACCCCGACTTCTTGGGTCATTAACTTATCAAAATTGCGAAGAAGACTGGTCCCCCCACTCATGACGATGCCCTTATCAATGATGTCTGAAGCCAACTCCGGGGGTGTTTCTTCCAAAACGGCCTTAATCGCCCCGATGATTTGGTTTAAAACCGGTCTAATCGCTTCGGTAACGTCCGTCGAAGTTATCTCAATGACTTTAGGAAGACCCATAATAGAATCTCTCCCTTTGACTTCCATTTTCTTTGTCTTTACCAGGGCCGTGGCCGAACCAATTTTAATTTTTACTTCCTCGGCGGTCTGATCACCAATAATCAAATTATGTTTTTTCCTCATGTAAGAAGCAATCGCTTCGTCAATCTTGTTACCCGCCACTCTCGCCGATTTATGAACGACTACCCCTCCTAGAGAAATCACCGCTGCCTCCGTGGCTCCCCCACCAATGTCAACAATCATGCTACCTGAAGGAGCGGCAATGGGAATCTCTGCTCCTATGGCCGCGGCCAAAGGCTCGTCGATTAAATAGGCGTTCCTAGCACCAGCGGATAGAGTGGCATCCAAGACGGCTCGTCTCTCTACCTGGGTACAGCCTGCAGGAACGCAAATCATTACGTCCGGTTTAAAAAAAATCGATTGGCCACCCACTTTTTGAATGAAATAGCGAAGCATGGCCTCGGTCACCTGGTAATCGGCGATGACGCCGTCTCTCATTGGCCGAGAAGCGCGAATATTCCCTGGAGTTCGACCCAACATCTGCTTGGCTTCGTTACCGACAGCCACCACCCGATTATCCTCCACTGAAACCGCCACCACTGTTGGCTCTTGAAGAACAATCCCCTCGCCCTCAAGCCAGACAAGGCAATTGGCCGTGCCCAAATCAATCCCAATTTTTTTTCCCAGCGCCATTGATATCTTTAGATGTCTTTTGATATATTAATTAAAGCAGGTCAGAAATAGCCTCAAAAAACTATATCACACCCTTTTGATAATAACACGGCGTCTCTAGTTGAGCAATAACCAACTTTGTGATAAAATCCAACCAATGCGGAAAAGATCAATTGTTTTGGCGACAATTTTTCTCTTGGTCATCGCCGGGGCTTTTCTCGTCATTCGACTGGCTCAAGGCTATCGGCCGGACATTACCACTAAGTCGCTCCGCCCCAGCGGCTTACTCGTGGCTACCTCCATTCCTGACGGCGCCCAAATCTATCTCGACAGCCGCTTAGCTTCAGCCACGAACACGACCATCAGCCTCTCTCCCGGTGATTACGAAGTGGAAATAAAAAGGGATGGTTTTACCTCTTGGAAAAAAACCCTGACGATTAAAAAAGAGCTGGTGACTAAAGCTGAAGCCTATCTCTTCCCCACCTTCCCTAATCTCCAATCGCTCACCTTCACCGGCGCTGAGAGCCCCCTGTTGTCCCCAGACGGCCAAAAAGTGGTCTTCGCCGTCTCCGGTAATTCAGTCGAAAAAGACGGCCTCTGGGTGCTCGATCTAGGCGATCGCCCCCTAGGCCTCCCCAGGGACCCTAGAAAGATAGTTGCCAGCGCCCCCGGAGGGCGAGACTTCTCCCAGGCAGAAATCGCCTGGTCACCAGATTCAAAGCAAATCCTGGCCACATTTAAAGCCAGAGTGGCTGAGGAAAATATTCTTCTTGATGCCAACCAACTCAATCCCCCCACCCTCCTCGTTGACGTCTCCGAGAGGCTTGAGATAATCCAAGCGGGCTGGGAAAAAGACGAACAACTCAAACTCGAGGCCCAATTAGCCAAACTCCCACCAGAGTTACAAGAACTCCTCCCCGACACGGTTAAAGACATTCAATTCTCAGTGGACGAAACCAAAATCCTCTACACGGCCACGGCCTCCGCCCAAATCACAGAAGAATTAATCCCACCTCTACCTTCAACCAACACCCAGCCAGAAAGTAGAAATCTGGAACCAGGAAAAATCTATGTTTATGACTTAAAAGAAGATAAAAATTTCTATATCATGGACGAAGACGACACCAAAAAAATAGCTTGGTTTCCTACATCAAAAAATATCTTTTTAGTACAAGAAGGAACGATTACCATTCTCGAATACGACAACACTAATTGGATTGACGTCTACACCGGACCTTTTGAAGACATGTATGCCTTTCCTTTCCCCGCCGGCAACCGAATTCTCGTCTTAACCACTTTAGGCAAAGACACTCCGCCCAATCTCTACGCCATCAGTCTCCGTTAAAAACAACAGAGGGGCTTTTTTGACGCTATTTCCAACGAGGAAATAATTCCAGCCTAATTAACTGTGCCCCCTGCGTCAGCCTGGTCTACGATGGTGCCCACGGGCGAGTGCATATGCTGACAACCGTAAGTACCGCAGTGCCTAAGAAAAGCATTCGGATACCAAATGGGTCGACCATCTCCCCTGTTGCCGCGCGATATAGAAAAGTGACGGCAATACAGAACAACAGTAAGGAGACTGCCGCGAGTACGAAACTCTTCACCGCCCATTCCCGGTACTTCCCTCCAGTAGCGGCGTTACAAATCGCCATAAGCGCATGAAAGACGACTTGAATGCCGAGCAAGAGTACCAGTACAATGATACCCATCTCAAGCTCCTTTCATTTGAATCTGTAAAGAACCCAGGCGTCAATATTATATAATAAATAGCCTCATCAATCAATAAAAAGTGTCCCCGGGAGGAATCGAACCTCCATCGGTGGTTTAGGAAACCACTGCTCTATCCGTTGAGCTACAGGGACAAAATTAATTGTATTTTAGCACGAAATAAGATAGAATTAAACTCCGGGGTGTAGCTCAGATGGCTTAGAGCGCTAGCATCGGGAGCTAGAGGTCGTGAGTTCGAGTCTCACCACCCCGACAAACTTGACTTTCTCCTCTTTTTCCCTTAAACTATAGGATAGAAAACTTCGCACATAATATATGAATAAGGAGGAGAGAGGTGAATGGAAAGAGTTGTGAGAGGATTGCGGTGGTGCTTCTCGTTTCCGGGATCATCGCAGTAGTTTCAGGGATCGTTCTGTCGTTGCCAATCAACCACTGGGCAACAGTAGGCTTAGTCGCGGGGATGGCTATCCTTCTGATAGCACTCTTGTTGGCGGATACCTCCCGAGTCATGACGCAGGAAACACCCGAGAATATTGCCGCCAACTTTGGGTTTCTCCTAATTGGAGCAAGTCTCCTGTGGATGGCCTGGCTAATTTGGGGAGCCAAGCCTCGAATTCTGGCCATCATCACATTTCTGTGCGAAGTGTTCTGGGGAGGCTTCTTTCTGCTCTATGCGTCAATTGAAGGGCTCCTGGACCTTGCCAAAACCCTCAGGCAGCTAGCAAGAGAAAGGCTCTCTCTGCCAATTGCATGAGGCGAAAACAGGGTCGGCCCTGGAAATCTTTCTATAGAGGACCAGGGCCTTCAACTTTTTACTTAAGGAGTTTTCTGAAGCGCCCCTCGTCTTTGTAAGGGCCAATAACAGCTAAATTCAGTTTCTCAGGCTTAAAAATGGCCCTGGCCACTCTCTGAACGTCTTCAGTCGTAACTTTATCAATCATC
>JABAOC010006431.1_pt1 | contig 10412 bp, 7 predicted proteins | sample 7062161 | NCBI WGS metagenome assembly JABAOC01 (sample SAMN14538625, study PRJNA623070) | marine sediment metagenome | biome: marine biome [ENVO:00000428]; feature: marine pelagic biome [ENVO:01000023]; material: deep marine sediment [ENVO:00002113] | place: India: Gulf of Khambhat ...
GGGGGCGTGCCCCTTGCCCAGCGGGTTTTTCTTGTAATCGGGGCCGCCAAAGGCGTTCTCGTAACTGATATCCATTTCCGTGAAGGGCAGGGGGTCGGAGATAGTCTTGAGAATTCCGGCCTTTCGCCTCCAGAACCGGTCTCCGTAAACGTTAAGGGTTTTATTGATCGGCCCAATCTGAAGACACACCTCATAGGCCGGAACTGGTTTGCCCCCGGGCGCAAAACATTTGCCGACTACCAAAACTTCGCCTTTCGGCTTGGGCATGCACATGTCGAGCATCCCGTCCTTGCCGAGCTCGGATGCGGTGAATTTCCACATGTCGATCTCGGAAAGCAATCCTGAGGATGCCTCAAAGGGGAAGAAGCTAAAGACTGCCACCGAGAGATAGCATTTCCTCGCATCCTCGAACACTTTAAACAGTAGGCCCTGGTGTAACGGTTTGATAATTTTCATTGAGAATGACTTTCCTGCAATCTATAGAAATCGTGTACCTGTATACTTTCTTGGTGAATAACCGAGCTAGGTATGTATCCTCATAAGGTGGTTTGCAATTACGGCCTGACCGTTCTCGATCGTTGCAAGCCGGTTATTCAGTTCCAAATCCTTCTGTTGGATATGCAATCCTTTCATTTCGTATTCAAAAACCTTTTTGATGTCTAAACTGACACCCAATCCGATCGTGAGAGCTGCGGATAAGAATGTCTCCAGTTTAGCACCGCCGAATAAATCAATTTTAGCCCCGACAAATGAGCCAAGTTGAGGCCCAAGATATGTGTCAATTGAGGCCCCATGAAACGTCGAAATTTTACCGCCAAAAAAGTTCTCGTTTTTTAATCCAAAAAACGTTTCTGTCGAGATTGATGCATACTCGTCATGTGATGGTGCTCTGAAAAACTGCTTATGGTCTCCGTGAATGGTTTCCTGTTGCTTACCATGAATCTCTATAATCTGGTCTCCGTAATTGTATTCATAGATATCCTTTCTCCGTATCTCTATCATGTCATCGTAGAATACTTCCTTGACGATACCGTTGAAGTCATTTCGAACCGGTGCATAATAGGTGTTATAGAGAGTTCCTTTGACGTTAAGATCCCAGGTGCCTTCGATAACGGTTTTCTTGTCTCCCCGGATATGCTCATACCAGCTGCCCCACACCTCTTCTTTTTTCACGAATTCCGGTCGATATTCCCATTTTTCCCAGAAATCAGCTGCTGGCTGAGCTTCGGCGTTACCGGTTTCCGCCGGCGGTTTGTCCTGCTGCACATGAGATTTTTCCGTTTTGAATGTGCCCCGCTCCCAACTTGGATTGTTGGTTTTATCTCCATCTATAATTGCATCAACAGTTCCGCCTGAATATGGGCTCGCGATTTCGCTTACCGCAGCGGGCTGAGATTCGGGGAAGCTGCCTTTCCCTGTAATTGACGTGTGGGACCCGTCGGTGTAGTCGAACCAGCCTGCTTCAGGAATATCCGGCAGTTTTTTCGGATCGATGATGGCTGTCGTATTTTCATCTCCCGGGTCTTTTCCCAATCGCAAATAACAATCTTTTGTTCCATCATAGTTGGGCACCTTGACTCTGAACCATGTGTCACCCGGTTGTCGCGGCTTTTCTTCTTTGACTGTGTCGTGCCTCCGCATCTGTTGCTGCCGCAGAAGCTGTCCCTGAAAGCCTGCCCCGTACCCGCCTGCTATGGTTCCTGATCCGGGTTCCCCTGTGCCGTGTGCATCTTTCCCATATTGCTGCTGCAGTTGGAGTTGAGAACCGGTGACCTTCTGAACGACCGCGCCGAGCCCCGGCCCGTCGTTGAACTCGAGGAAGCTGCCGCTCGCAGTTCGGATGACGTTTTTGGTGTAGTTGCTGTCGGTGACCACGCTCGGGTTCAGCGTGTTGGGCACCGCACCGAGGATGATTGGCCGGTCTGGGTCGCCGTCGATGCAGGCCCAGATCACCTCCGTTCCCTTGTGCAGGGGGAAGTGCATTCCCTGGTTCTTGCCGCCGTAAGGCTGGGCCATGCGGATGAAGCGGGAGGCCTTGCCCTCGCCGGCGCCGCTCAGGTCAAAGGGCATGACCACCTTGTAGCGGCCCTGCTGGTCGATCTCCGCCCGGTCTTCAAGGACTGCCGAATCCACGTGGGCGTGCATGATTCCGTAGAGTTTGGGCTTGGGTGTGCGCCGTTCCGGCCGGAAGGGCACATCCGAGGGGATCGCCGTGAACTCGTTGCGGTAGGAGGGCTGCTCGCGCCCTTCATCAGTCGTGCCGGAGGCGCCGGCAATGGGTTGGGTGCCCGTGTGGCTCACACCGGTGATCACGTATTCTCGGTTGAAGTCCTCACGATAGTGTTCATCCAGGGTATACCGGTGCCCTGGGCGGAACTGGCTGCAGTCGCCCGCGCCTTCAAAGACCTTCTGGCGGCAGCGGATCTCCTCGGCCCGGATTCGGGCTAGAACAACTCCCTCTTCCGGCTTCTTGAAGTGGTTGCCGTACTCGNNAGCGGCCTCTCCCTGCAGGGGCACATGGGGGGTCCGGTAGTTGTAGTCTTTCAGGATCACCTTTTTCGGCATGCGTCTGCTGCGGCAGGAGATGGACTGGACCGACTCTTCACTGACGGCAGCCATGCCGGAGGGCGGCCGGTAGCGGACGGTGCTCTCCTCGGCCAGGGCAGGAAAGTGGATGTTGTTGTCGGTGATGATGATCTTCTCCTTGTTGTCGTCCTGCTCGAAGAAATAGAAGATCCCCTCGTGCTCCATAAGCCGTGAGATGAAATCGAGGTCGCTTTCCTGGTATTGAACGGTGTACTCCCGTACAGAGTATTTTCGCGTGAGGCGCAGCTCGAAGTCATCGGCCGTCAGCCCCGCAGCGGCGAGCTCTGCCGGGCCCTTGTTGCGGGCGCCCTTAAGCTCCTCTTGGATAATCTGGGGGACGGACTTGTTCTGATAGATCTGGTTCTGGCTGCTCATGGAGAGCAGCCAGAACCGGGGCACCAGCACGGCCCGATAATGGTACAGGTCGAGGGGGCCCTCTCTCATCTGCTCAAACTCGGCCAGAATGCCGTGGATCTTGCGCAGCTCGCCCTCCCTTTCTATGGTCAGAAAGGCCGGCCAGCGCAAGATCTCCTCCACATCGATATCAGGCCTTTCAGAGGCGAGCTCGATTTCAAACCGGAAGGGTCGTGAGATCTCCTCCTGCCCCTCGAAGCCAACCACCCTGAACGTGTCGGCCGGCATACCCTTGGCCTTGGATTCAAAATACAAGTTGGTTTTAGTGCCCATGTTCATTGTAATCCCTCCTCACAAATAGAGGTTCAGCTTCTCAATGTTCGTTCTTACCCCTTTTTCCGCCCTGACGAAGGCTTATTCGGCTTTTCCCCGTCAAACCTGATCCTGAAAGAACCGTCTTTGGCCAGGTCCAAATGGACCTCGGCCGGCACGGCGCCCTCGCCCATGCGCGCCAGGATCTCCTGGGACATGCGGGGCATGATGCTTCCTGTCATGATGTAGTCGATGTTTCTGGCCCCGGTTTCCACCTCGGTACACCGGGCGGCGATCTGATCCACCACCTTCTGGGAATAGGCGAGCTTCATCTTGTGGGTCTCGGCAAGGCGGTTGACCAGCTTTTCCAGCTTGAGAATCACGATGTCCTTGAGGATGTCAGGTGGAAGGGTGAAAAAGGGCACCACGGTCATGCGCGCCAAAAGGGCTGGCTTGAAGTGGTTGCTCAAAATGGGCCGAATCGCTGCACCGACCGTTTCCAAGGCAGGTCTTTCATCACCGGCGCAAAGCTCGGTGATTACGTCCGTGGCCAGGTTGCTGGTCAGAAAAAGCACCGTGTTTTTGAAATCGATGACCCGGCCCTCACCGTCGGCCAGCATCCCCTTGTCGAACACCTGGTAAAACAAGTTCATTACCTCCAGGTGCCCTTTTTCGACTTCGTCGATCAGAACCACCGAGTAGGGGCGCTGGCGCACGGCCTCGGTGAGCACACCACCCTCGCCGTACCCGACGTAACCCGGAGGAGAGCCGATCAAACGGCTGACCGTGTGCTTTTCCTGGAACTCGCTCATATTGATGGTCACCGTGAAGTTCTCCCCGCCGAAAAGCAGATCGGCAACCGCCAGCCCGGTTTCGGTCTTGCCAACGCCGCTCGGGCCCACTAGCAAAAAGACGCCCAGGGGCTGGCTGGGGTCCTTGATCCCGGCCTTGGCGGATTTGATCACCTGGGTAATTACGCCCAGGGCCCCATCCTGCCCCTTGATTCGCTGCTTGAGGTTTTCCTCGAGCTTGATGATATTGAGCGCCTCGTCCCGCATGACCTTGCCGAGGGGGATACCGGTCCAGTCTGAGACAACCTTGGACACCACGTCCGGGTCCACCTCGATCTTGACGAGGGGCGTGTCGCCTTGAAGGGTCTGAAGCTCACCGAAGGCCTTGTCGATCTGTTCCTTGAGCTCCTTCTCCTTCCCCTTGTCTCCTCCTTCCCCGCTTTTCAGCTCGTAGAGAGACTGCCTGAGCTGGATGACCTCATGGGCCAGGGCCTGCTCTCTCAGCCAGCGCTCGTTAAGCACGGCCAGTTCCTCATTCAATTTTGCCAGGTCTTCCATGATCTCCCCCTGGCGATCAGGGTCAATTTCGATACCGTGCAGCCGGTCTCGCTCGAGCGCCTTTTTCTCCCGCTCCAGCGCCTGGATGGTGCGCTCCTTGTCCTCGATCACATCGGGTTTGGCGGTGAGCAGCACCTTCACCCGGGCCGCGGCTGTGTCCAGAAGATCCACGGCCTTGTCGGGCAGCTGCCGGCCTGAGATGTAGCGGCTTGAGAGGGCCGCCGCGGCTTCAATGGCATCGTCTCTGACAATCACGTTGTGGGCCGATTCGTATTTGCCTTTCAGGCCCCGCAAGATCAGTACAGCGGTTTCCTCTGAGGGTTCATCCAGCTTGACCAGCTGAAACCGGCGGGCCAGGGCGGCATCCCTTTCAAAGTACTTCTTGTACTCCGACCAGGTGGTGGCGGCAACGGTGCGCAGCTCCCCTCTGGCCAGGGCTGGTTTCAGCAGGTTAGCCGCATCGCTGCCCCCGGCAGCTCCCCCCGCGCCGATCAGGACGTGCGCCTCATCGATAAAGAGGATGATGGGTTTTTCCGAGGCCTTAACCTCGTTGATCACCGACTTCAGCCGGTTTTCAAACTCCCCCTTCATGCCAGCGCCTGCCTGAAGCAAGCCCATGTCCAAACCGAGAATGGACACATTGCGTAAGAGTTCCGGCACATCCCCTTCCACCACCCTGAGGGCCAGGCCTTCAACCACCGCGGTCTTGCCCACGCCGGCCTCCCCCACAACGATGGGGTTGTTCTTGCGCCGCCGGGCCAAGATGTCGACCATCTGGCGGATTTCCCGATCCCGGCCGAACACGGGGTCAATTTCACCGTCAGCGGCTCTGCCGGTAAAATCCACACAGAACCGAGCGAGCGCGGTTCCTTCGGCCGGCGCAGCACCTTCCTCAGCCCGCTCGGCCCTTTCCGAGGGTTTTTCGGCCGAGTTCTTGAGGATGTCCCAGAACTGGGCCATCAAGGCATCCCGGCTGATTGAGCTTAAGAGATCCACGTAAACGCCGGACGCAAATTGCGAGGAGCGGCTCAAAAATGCCAACATAAGGGCGCCGGATCGAACCCGGCTTTCGCCCAGATCGACGGATGTCAGCAGCCAGGCTTCCTGAAACCACTCCATCAGCAGGGGGGAAAACACGGGTTTGGCGGCGTTGCCGGTTTTGAACTCCTCCAGAGACTGCTCCACAGCTTTTTGAACCCGACCCCCATCGATGTCAAAATGGCGCAGGATCAATGGTATGTCCGACTGAGGGTCCTCAAGTAACTTGGCAAGCATGTGTTCCACCGCAACTTCGTAATGGGTGCGGGAGACACATAGACCAGCGGCAGCTTCCAGGCTGCGGGTACAGTGTGGATTCAGACGGCCCAAAAGTGATTTGATGTCAACGGAAATCATAGGCTTACTCCTTTCAATGGCGTTGCGGGCTGAAAACCGCCCGCACTTCTCCCAGCTCGGGAGATGAGAAAAGCCACGCGTCCACGCCGAGGGTGGCCCGGTCCGGATCGCCCAGGCAGGCGGTCAGGGCCTCGCCCTCGGCCAATATCAGCTCGAGTTCGTATTCGAGCGGCTCAACGAAGTACAGGTCCGTGAGAAAGGAAACCCGGTCAAAGTCCTCGGAACCCGGGGAAAAGCGCCTAAACGCCCCTCTGGTAAGCGGTCCGAGCCTGATCCGAAATCTACCCATCCGGTCGGTTAGCTCATCGCCCAGGTAGGTGTCCATGCCCACCCGGCACCCTGATTCGGCCAGCCGCAGGGTTTGGCTTTGCGGTATTTTGGCAGACCGCTCCACACAGGGGATGATCTCGATGGGCATTCCGCGCAAGGCGTCCTTGAGCAGCGTCTTCAGCCCCACGGAGGAACGCGGAAACTGGGTGAAAAGCCCGATATAGCGAAGCAGCCGCTGTGGTTGAGGGATCTCTTTCCGGAACGATACCTCTCCGAGGCCGAGCAGACAAAAAAGCCTGTCGATGTAAGCGGAGCTTTTCTCCTCCACCACCTTAAGCGACTGGCGATACTTACTCCAGCAGTCGAAGAGCAGGGCAAAAAGCCGCTGGTTGAGGATATCTATGAAATCCCTGGAGACCGATTCATCCTCGGCGGCCTCGTCGATGAGGTCCTCGGTGTAAAATGTCGGCAGGGGTGAGGCCGAACCGTAAAGCCCCAGGAAATTGGCGGTAATCAAAAACCGGGGATCCTTGGGATCTCCGAGTTCCTGAATGCTCTCCACATCGGAAGCGGGAAACGCGAGCGTGAGGTTGGGTTTTATGCGGATCGTCTGGCTGAAATCAAAAGGACGCTTCCGTGTCCGGGACGATCGTAGAATGAGATGGCGCAGCAGACGGATGACCTGAAAAAAGGAGAAGGCATGTCCCTCCTCGAGAAGCTGATGCTTCAGCCTTGCTGTCCCTTCCGTATTTAGATGAGGGGATGATCCCCTAGCCTGGCCGGCCATTGATGCCTTTCTCCCGTCATGACTTCCCTTACTGTGAGCAGGGTAAATGTGTTTATGGAGGCATAGGATCCCAGGAAATGATCGAGGACGCTGCCGAACAGGAACAGGTCTCCCTGACTGGCAAAATGGTCATGGCGGGCCTCCACCCGGATCTCTCTGCCCCGCATCATAACCCTGGATACCAGCCGGTCTGCCCCCATGGATGCTATGCTCTGGATGCCGGCAACTCGTTTCTCGTTGGCCAGGGCAGCCTCTGGCTTGCGAGGGTCTTTGAACAAATATAGGTTCAAGAGCGCCTTCAAGTTCTCGGTATTCGACAGGGAAGCGTAGTTTAGTGAAAGATGGGAAATGAGCCGCCACAGGAGATCTGTCCCGAGCGGCGGCAAGATATTGCTCGTGGGTGGCCGCAGGTTTCTGAATTCCACCTGCTCCGGCGAACTGCCAGTGGGCAGAGCGATGTCACCGGTCCGAATTTCCTCAGGCAAGAACCCGTTAGTACACAGGAGCTCAATCGACAGAGTCTCTGCAGCTGGCAGCCCCGACTCCGGTGGATAGAGGACCGACAGATAAACGTCGAAACCCGCACGAACGGGCGAGGTACGCATGTTTACATGATAAACGGCGGCGCCGCTCGAATCCGAGCTAGACAGCTCAAAAGGCATATAGACCCTCTCCTCGGCGGTTCCCTGCGCGAAACCGATCACTTTTTCGACCGCGTACACCTGATAATGGGTGTCCTTTTGACCGGAGGGGCGTACCCGGTATTGGGTTCTGTGGTGATCGAGACGGATCGGGTCGGCCTCGTGGGGGAAAATGTTGATGACCGGTGTGGCGGACAGTACAAAATCGCCGGTAGTGATGCGGGGTGGAGCAAATGGGATCTTGCCCAGCTCAAAGCGGATCTCAAACCGGCTCCCCTGACCTCGGTCCTGCCATTGATCCCACCCCACCAGATCCAGGAACAGGAACTTCTCCGGCAGCATAAAATATTCCTGAATTGTCCGGTACCCCGGGAAGGAATTTGTAGGGTAAGGGATCATGCCCTCGTCCGGCCCGAATCCGACGGGTTTCAGGTTCTCTGGCGAAAGGGCCGAAACGGCCTCGCCGCCCGCGGCGCTGATCAAGATGCGCTTCAGGTAACGCCTTAGAACAAGGTAGAGATCGGCGGCGGCCGGCAAATCTCCTGCCAGGTAAAAGCGCAGGGCCTTAGGGTGCCAAGTTTCAAGGTTGGGACCTTTGAGCTCCATAAGCAGCCGGATGGCAGGCGGTTGCCCCGAAGTCTCCAAAAGGGAAGCCTCCAAGAGCTGCAGCGGGTGGACTTCCACCGGGTAGCAGGTCTGAAACAAACACGACGTGCCCTCCACGGGGGCCGAGGCCACCTGGGTGCCGGGCGGGATGGTCATGGGCTTTTTTAGGATGGGCTTGGGCGCAAAGGCCACAATCGAGGCAGACGGAAGCGGCCGCAGGTAGTGCGGCCAGATGAGCTGGACCAGCTCGTGAATGATCTCCGGAAATTCATCATCCAGCTTCTGTCTCAACAGGGCCGTCAGAAAGGCAACCCCTTCTAAAAGGCGATCCACATCGGGGTCGGCGGAGCGGCCGCTGAGCATAGGCGCCACCGCCGGATGAGCTTTTGAGAATTCCGCTCCCAGATCCCTTAAGTTTTCCAGCTCCTGTTGAAAGTAACGGTTGAACATGGGTCCGTGACGGTCCTATACTTACGAAGAGTTGTCCGTTCCAAGCGCGTTAGTCTGTTATCAGCCGATATTATGCCTTGATCGTGAATTTGCCCTCTGAATCCATAACGCTTTGAAAAGTAACGGGGTTTTTCCCTTCATCGAGAACCAGCTGGGCGACAATCTGGAAACTGACCGCCAGCATGTTTTCCTCCTGGGGTATGAACTTAACGCGCACCGATTTTAGTCGCGGCTCGTATTTCTGAATGGTATTCCGGATCGTCCGCTCTAAGTCTCGCAGCGCCTCGGGGAACCCAGAGCTCATATCGGTAAAGTCGGGAACACCGTAGTCGTCCGCGATCTGAGCGCTGCCCCAGCGGGTGTTCAGAATCCGTTCCAGATGCCGGATGATAGAATCAATCATTCGCTTCGCATCCGGCCCGCCGCGCCGCTCAGGTGCCTTTTTCCACGATCGGATACGCTCTGTTAGCCTTTCCTCCCGCATGAGTTTCCACGCGTTACGAGATACGTTTGAGTGGTCATCACCTCAGGTTATACGGATAAATACTCAGTAGGCTACGATCTCCTCACCCCTTGTTCCAGGGGTGAGGAGATCGATACTAAGCCCAGAGGTGAACTGCAGGGGTTTAATTAACTTTACGTAACCGGTGCCCTCCAGTCATCCTCTCCGGAGGTTGCGCCGATCTCGTGGGTCCAGGTGACCTTGCGATAGCTGAACGACACATCCTCCAGATGGGTGAAGTGCGCCTGATCCGGGTCCTGACAGTTGGGCATCCGGGCGGTTATGTTGGTGATGATGGCATCTTCCAATCTAATAGTAAAATAGTGTTCCTGAATTCCCTCCTTGCTGGTGCGATACCATTTGATTTCGCATTTGGGCAGCCTTTCACCGCTCGCCAGCGCCTTGTAGAGCATGGGAGAGGACTTGTCGAAGACCTTGGTAACCGTTAGTGGCTTGTGAACACGCTGTCCCGTAGGCTGACCGCTTTGCGGATCCGTCGGAACGGTAACCGTGTGGCTGAAGGCTTCCACAAGAATCTCGTTTTCGTGGCCTTGCTGATAGATATTGCCCACGCTTTCCTCGGTAAAAGCTCCTTCGGTGATGTTCCCTTGAGTAGCGCCCTCGATTGACAGATAAGCAGGTGTTGGCATAGTGAACCTCCTCTCCTTTTTTAAGGTTTATTCTTTATCCAGCTTGCCTACCAGCGATAATGTAAAATAGGCTCCCATATATTTGAAATGGGGTCTGACTTTCAGCCCGACCCGGTACCATCCTGGCTCACCCTCGACATCCTCGACCGTGATTTGCGCCTGACGCAGCGGCCGCCGACTGCGGGTCTCGGCACTCGGATTGTCTTGATCAGCGATATACTGGCGGATCCAGGCATTCAGCTCTCTATCCAAATCGGTCCTTTCTTTCCAGCTGCCGATATTTTCCCTTTGAATCACCTTGAGGTAGTGGGCCAGCCGATTGGCCACAAACATGTATGGCAATTGGGTACCCAGCTTGAAATTGAGTTCGGCTTCCTTGCCCTCAGGGCTAATCCCAAAGTATTTGGGCTTCTGAACCGAGTTTGCCGAAAAGAAGCAGGCATTGTCGCTGCCCTTGCGCATGGCCAGTGAGACGAAACCCTCCTCGGCGAGCTCGAACTCCCGGCGATC
>JABAOC010024285.1_pt2 | contig 10411 bp, 6 predicted proteins | sample 7062161 | NCBI WGS metagenome assembly JABAOC01 (sample SAMN14538625, study PRJNA623070) | marine sediment metagenome | biome: marine biome [ENVO:00000428]; feature: marine pelagic biome [ENVO:01000023]; material: deep marine sediment [ENVO:00002113] | place: India: Gulf of Khambhat ...
GGTCCCGGCATACATCCTCACCGCACGTCGGACCGTCATAATATGCTTGCCGGGATAAACCTGCAGCCCGGCGGCTGGGACGCCACAAAGGGAGCGCTCGATGATGTGATGATATCCGACGTCACAATGCACAATGTTTCGACGCCGTTTCACTTCACACTGAAATCCGGAAATACCGCCGGAAACATTATTGTCAACCGGGTGACGGCCACCGGCGTATACCGGGCCGCTTCTGCGATTGAAAGCTGGGCCCAAACCAAGTTCACAAACGTGGTCTTCCGGGATGTTACTGTTGAATACAAAGGCGGCGGCACACTCGAAGATGCACGCAGGACCGTGAAATCGCCGGGTGTGGATGCCCGGCCGCTGCCGGCATGGGGCTTCCACGCAAGGAACGTGCAGAACCTGCAGTTCGACAATGTCCGGCTGCGCTTTGAGAAAAAAGACTTGCGGCCCGTGCTAATCTGCACAGGTGTGGACCAGCTCACACTCGAAGACTTAAAATTTCCGCTACCGCCCGAAACACCCGAAGCAATAGTTCTAAACGATACAATGCATGTACAGCTACATAATGTCGATTTTCCAATGATCAATCCCCGCTGCATCGAACTGAAACTCATGGCCGATAATACCGTTGGCAAGATAAGCGCAGGCCAGCCGTATAAGGCCAGCCTCGTTGTAGAAAACGGCAAGCAGGAAGGACTGGCCAAAATAGAACTTACCATGGCCGGAGAGAAAATAATCCGCTGGCTATGGCTGCGGGCAGGGGAGAAGAAAGAGGTTGTGTTTAAGGGGCTGACCGCCCCCGATGCCGGGACTTACGAGGTGCGATGCGGCGGCATGGTACAAAATCTGCAAGTCGAGCAATGAACACTAACTAAAATTAATGCCGATGATTACGATTTTTGCAGACAAGCCTATTTTTTCCTGCGGGGGCGGTAATTTTGTGAAGGTCGTCTGCGCGACCTGCGCGGACGTGGGATGTTCTCGAGGCTGGGCTCACTACCCTGCCAGAACGGCTGAATGCGATTGGTGTTGATTATTGCCTTTAAGCTGTACAAATCCCTTTTTGTGAACAGAGTCAGGGCGATGCCTTTCCTTCCCATTCTCGCCGTCCTGCCGGTGCGATGGGTATAAGCGTCGGTGTCGCCGGGAAAGTCAAAATTAATGACATGGGTCGCATGGGTGAAGTCCAGTCCGCGGCTGGCCAGGGCCGTAGCGACCATGATTTTGATTTCCATTTTGCGAAAGCGTCTGAACAGTGACGTCCGTCTGGACTGGTCGAGTCCTCCGTGAATGATTTCGGTGGAGGAAAGCTTCTTTTTCAAATGGCCGTGCAGCTTTTCAGCACCAAGCCTCGAATTGCAGAAGATGATGGCCTGTTTCGGCCGGGCTTTATTCATGTATTTAAGCAGTGAGTCCAAGCGGTTCTTATTGTTCACCTGCATGAAGTGGTGCTGTAGGTTTTGCGGCGCGGCCTGGTCCCTGCTGAGGTCGATAGTGAGAGGATCCTTCAAATATTTTTGGGCCAGCTTCGAAATCTCTTTGGGCATGGTCGCAGAAAACAGAAGGGTCTGGTGTTCGTGTATAAGACAGCAGATTATGAATTCCACGTCCGAGATGAATCCCATATTGAGCATCTCATCCGCTTCGTCGAGAACGAAGGTTCTGACGCTTGACAGGCTAAGCTTTGTGTTGCGGAGCAGGTCGATCAGCCTTCCCGGAGTGGCCACGAGAATCTCGATTCCGTGATTCAGCTTTGCTGTCTGGATTTGGATAGGAAAGCCTCCGTAGACTGCAGAGGGTGCAATGTCAGTTCGCCTGGCTATGTTAGAGATTTCTCCAACGTACTGCAGTGCCAGCTCACGAGTAGGAACAAGGATCAGGGCCTGGACGGCTTTAAGAGACGTATCAACCATCTGGACTATTGGAACAGCACAGGCAGCCGTTTTTCCCGAACCGGTTTCAGCTTTGGCGATTATGTCCCTTCCAGCCAGGATATAGGGGAAGGTTTTCTCCTGGACGGGCGTCAGATCGACGTATTGCATGTCTCTCAGCGCTGCGAGAATTTTGGGCTTTAGGTCAAGGTCCGTAAACTTCATTTCTCTACGTTTTTCGCAAGCATAACAAGCCGGAATTTTCCATATTGAACGCTAAGCAACATTACCGAGCTATTAAGTTCACCAAGCTATCAGGTCAATCATAAAATTGCATGTGTAAGTCGGCTTATCTTACACTTGCTGACAGATAACAATGGTTCGGGATAGAATCGTCGGTTTCAATTTCCGGGAGTCCGGGCATGTTTTTTCTTCTGTATCTTTCGCCTGGCCAACCTGTACATAAGAAAAGGAAGATTAGGTAATGCTACCGCCAAATCACGCCCGTTGACAAGCCCAATTCGCCGGGCTTTTTTTACGATTTGGCCGATCTGCGGCAAATCGTAGAATTCCGACCGAATTTTGTTCCGGATTTGTTTGAGCTCTTTGTGCCCGTAACGGTCCGAATGCACCGAACCGCCGATGTGCTCGTAATGATAGCCCGGCGTATTTTCAACAATTTCCCTCAGCGGCGAGAACTTCTCAACACGAAGCTTCTGGAAACTAATCGAATCGACCTTGATCTCCTTTGCGAACTTCGGGATATAGAGCATCTCTTCTTCCGTCTCTCCGATGTTGCCGTAGATGAAGTAACCATGCAAAAAGATGTCATACTGCGTCAAGACTGCAAAGGCATCCCGGACCTGCTGCTGGGTAATTCCTTTCTGAAGCTGCTTGAGGATCCAGTCATGCGGCGACTCGATCCCGATAAGAAAAAGCCTGAAGCCCGCTTTCTCCGCCTTATCGAGAATCTTAGGATACTTCGCCATATCAATCCTGGCCTGGACGGCAAAGGTCTTCTTGATCTTGTTCTCGATAATCAGGTCGCAAAGCTCTTCGCTCCGCCTGGGATTGGTGAAGAAGTTGTCATCGCTAAAGAGCACAAAATCAGCCTTAACCGTCTTCAATTCTGCGATAACCGATTCGAGGGGCCGTTCAGCGTAGCTTCTCTTTTGCCCGAGTGGATTGAGACTGAACGTGCAGAACTTGCATTTGAACGGACATCCCCGTGTTGTCAGGATTGTGTCGAAGGTATGGCTGCTGAGCCGAACGCCGTGCTGAATAAGGTAATAATCGTGCCTTCTCAAGGAGCGGTCAGGATAAGGGATACGCGCGATGTCAGGTAAATCATGGATTTCGTTGTGGATAATCATGCCATTCTGACGATAAGAAAGACCCCGAATATCTTTATATGGAATCCCGGTGACGATTTGCCGAATAATATCTTCGCCTTCACCCCGTACGATCATATCGATATTGGGACAACGCTCGAACAGGTACTCCACATCAAGTGTCGCTTTGTAACCGCCAACAATGGTGCAGACTTCAGGCGGGAGCTTAGAAACGAAATCGCAGATCTCCTCGAACTTGGCTTCCCATCGAATACTTATGCACAATAGATCGACCTGGCTTCTGATAAACTCGCTAAGCACTTCCAGCTTACGATAGGCTCTTTCATATCGAAGATCAAGAAGTGTCACCTTGCCGACCAGGTCTTTCATGCTCGCAGCGATATACTCCAAGCCGGTAGGAGGAAATATCCCCATTGCCGCGGTAGAATCCCCGAAATACGGATTTAGTGCTAAAACATGCTTATACTTTATCATCCAAGGATGATAACGCTAAAAAGCCGCAGATGCAAGAGAATACATATAGATTTTATAGACTTTTTTTCTTAAAAGTAGTCAACCGCAACTCTTGTAAGAACATGGGGGCCAATACCGAGTGAATCAGTATTGGCCCCAAATTAATGTATTTACTGTTTTAATCCGGCAACAATGGCATCTATTGCTATGGAATATTTCTTGGCCGATACAGCCGGATATCGTCAAAGAACATTTTACCCGAACCGCCTGGTATCTTTATATTACCTCTCGTCCCGAGACCGATAGCTATCTCGTCAACATCGGTCAGGTCAATACCCTGATCGGCAAAGGCCTGCAGCGGGATGACCCATTCGGTCCAGGTGTCTATCGTTGCCGCGGCAGGATCATCGTGGATCACTACCGCTGGAGTGCCGTTGCTGTTGGAAACCGCCACATACAGTGGCTCGGCAGCGTTGCTGGCTATGCCTATATCCTGATTCGCCCATACCGGACCAACCGTTCCGGTAGTCGTGACATTGGAGAACACGGCCCGGCATGTTAAATCAGGATCGGTGCTGGTTACCGCCAGGCCAATATAGACATTTGTGCCCATTGTGATATTGTCAGGCGTTCCCTGCATCACCCAGGTAGAGCCGTTCGTCGAATGATAAGCTACAAAGTTGCCCACTATGTCACGCTCTAACTTCACCCAGTACGGTGCTGTGATTCCACTTGTCGTATCTGCAGCGCTCGTATCGCCGGTTACGTTGCGTCGCTGGAAGGAAACACCTTCAGCCGGTGTAACCACCATCATCGCGTGCGCCGAGTCCGGATCCAGCGTCTCGCGAATCATCACGCCGGCCTTGGCCCAGTCGTTCGTATTCTCTATGCTTTCTACCCGTGCGATAATCGAGCCGGCGCCGGAGAGCGTTTTGTAAGCGAAGTGGAACTCATCGTGGAATCCCGTCCCAATGCCGCTGACATCCCAGATATCGGTGCCCGAGCCGGTCATTGTGTATGTGCCAACCGGACTTTCGAAGAAGCTTCCGACCGATGCCGGACGACCCCTGAACCAGATCGACAATTCTCCGATACTTTGCTCAGTCCAGTTTCTCTGGTCTGTCAATTTATGCTCTACTTCTGAATAGTAAGCGTAGCCCTGTTTATCGTTTTCATAGACAAACGGCATTGAATGGCCGCCGCCGTGAACTATGGTCTCTTCCGTATAAGAAAGCGTAGTTTCATCGCCCACCGCCGCTCCTGTACCGTTACCTTCATAGTACGGCGGAGTTGCTTCAGAGCCATAGCCGAGCCCATCATGCCAGGCGAACCATATCTGATTGTCGCCGGCATCGTAATCTTCGAAGTCGTCTATGAGGATATAATCTTTTACTGTAAATTTCCAGATTTTGCCCTTGCTGACCGTGCCGTCGGTATTGTACTCGTCGATTCGCCAGAAGTACGGCCCGCCGCTCAGCTCGACACCTTCTGGGGGAGTATAGCTCGTGCCGTTCTGACGGCCGCGATAGATATCCGCTGTAGTCGTATTGGCATTAGCAACAGCGTCTCGGTCGGTGCCGAAATACACATCGTGCTGAGCAGCCATATCACCCGGCGAGAAGCTAAGGGGCAGCGCCTCATCAATAACTGGCGTCGACCCATTGACCGGATTCGGGCTCCAGGCAACTAATAAATCGTCACGCATGGCCTCGGCGATCTCTTCGGCGGTCAGCGCCTTGTTATAAACCCGTACATTGTCAATCAAGCCGCTATAGTACTCATCCCACTGATTGTTACCGATGAGGAATGGTCCTGAACCTTCGTTCATAGCCGAAGCGTCCAGCCGGTCCGCCTCATCCGCATTGATGTAGAACACCACTCCACCGGCCTGGTTAGGTTCGAAAGTAACGGCTACATGCTGCCATTCGCCGTTATTCAGAATCGCATTATAGGCATCGTGATCCAGAACACCCGGCGTAGTGAAACGAAGGTGGTTTTCACCGCTGTCGAAGTCACTGACCTTGAATGCATATGAGCCATTCAGAGCGACAAAACCCTGGTCACCGCCGAGTGCGGCCGGTTTTACCCAGCAGGCGATAGTAATCGGCCCGACGATCTGCAAAGTGGCGGTAGTGCCACAGTCCACCCAGCTATTACCATCCAGCTCCAAACCACCGCCGTCATACCCATCCACCCACAGCGGCTGGCCAACAAAGTCGCCATGATTGTCATGGCCGGACCAATCGACGGCATGGCTCCCCGAACCTTCATCTAAATTCCAGAAACCCACGAGATTGTGATCGATAAACGGGATATCGGGTACGGTCATGAAGCTCCAGACCTTGCCCTTGTGAGTAGTGGATCCGTCGAATTCATCGACGCGCCAATAGTAGGTCATTTCTCTTTCAAGAGGGCCGGGTGTATAGATAGTATCCTCCTGAGACATACCCTCTGTTGCCTCGTTCACGTCATCGAAGACATCGGCGAAGTATACGGTGTGATTTTCTCCGTCGAGACCGGGCATCCAGCTCAGAACAACATCAGTCTTTACGAACGTGTCCCCATCAGGCGGATCAGGAGCATATGCTTGTCTGGGTGGAACGGTAAAACTCCAGACCTGACCCTTCCACGGACTGTTCGGATCGGCATCGTTAACTTCATCGATTCTCCAGTAGTACGTTGTTCCCGGAACCAGGCCTTCAGGATAGACATATCCGGTGAAGCCGGCAATATAATTCGTCGCGGACTGATTGCCGCGGAATGTATCACCGAGACCGTCATTGACGTCGTCGAAGCTCTCGCCCAGGTACACGTCATGCGTTACAGCGAACTCGCTGGGCGTCCATCTAAGAGCTACCCATGAGTCTCCATGGATAGAACCATCAGGTGGATATGGATCCTTGGCCTGGACCGGGGGCAGGCTCTTGGCTCCAATGTACACCTGGTCAATCCATACCTTCTTATTTAGATCATCACCATCCATGGTCCACCAGAGCCCCTTGAGTATAAAGTAAAAATCTACAAACCAATCCGGGTGATCGGCGGTATTCTCGTCCTCATGAAGATACTCAAAGCTGAAAGTCTGCGGTTCGGTAGTAAGCTGTACCGTTGTTATCCAGAAAGTCGGCCACTGTCCAGTATCCTCCTTGTAAGCCTGGAACAGCACAACCATCTCTCTGTCTTGCTCGGCTTTGGCCATAAAGCCGATCGGATACGTCTGGCCCTGCACGAGTTCGAAGTTGCTCTCAGTAGTAAATCCTCCCTGTTCAATTCCTATGGAAGTTCCTGCAGAGGCGTCGGATACGTCTATCATTATTGCGTTGTTGCCTGACAGCCCCGCATCCTGCACAACTTCCAGATTGAAACCGTCCGCACCGTACCAATCCCACCCATTGAGCCCGTCGTCGAACTCACCGTTAACGATTTGGTTTTCCTGGCCGGAGGCAATCGAACTGCAGAATCCGAAAGCCACGAAAAAACAGACCAGGCAGATCATTGTTTTGTTCATAATAATCCTCCTTCTACTGAATAGTTAGCATAATTCCTATATTTATCACACTGTTGGTATGTCTTTGCTTTAAGATAACCATCAATGACTTGCCACTACCTCCATTCCTCACAACCTTAAATACCAGCGTTTATTCAAGATTACCGAATCCGAGATAATCCACAGAAATTATTCCTGCCGGAAGACTCAAAATCTACGGATTCCAATAATATACTTATAACACATTAGCTATCCTGCCGTCAAGAATAATCTTAGACAAAGACCGTTACACCTGCAATAATGACGTAAAAACGAAGGGGAACATTATGAAACTCAGCCGTCGGGATTTTCTTGCTGCCTCCGGCATAAGCCTGCTATCACTACGGAATATATCCGCATTTGCAAACGAAGCCGGGCAAAAGCGAAGGCCGAATATCGTTATTATTATGGCGGACGATATGGGCTTTTCCGATGCCGGTTGTTTCGGTGGTGAGATTCAAACGCCCAACCTTGACAAATTAGCATCAAACGGCCTGCGCTTCACACAATTCTACAACTGTGCAAGATGCTGCCCCACGCGAGCATCGTTAATGACCGGCCAATATCCACACAAGGTCGGCCTGGCCCGCAATGGCCAAAGCTTGACTCGCAACGGCATAACCATAGCCGAGGCACTCAAAAAGGCCGGCTACAATACGGCAATGGCCGGCAAATGGCACCTTTCCAGAACCGATACGCTTCAAGATACGAAGCTCCATCAAAAATGGCTGGACCACCAGCACGCTCCCGGCCGTCCTTTTGCCCCGTTGGACACCTATCCGGTCAATCGCGGATTCGACAAACATTATGGCGTTATCTGGGGTGTCATCGACCACTTCGACCCGTTCTCTCTGGTTGAGGGGACCAGAACCGTCGAGAACGTTCCCGAAGACTATTATTTTACCGATGCGATTAATGAAAAATCGGTGCAGTACATTCGTGAATTCGACAGATCCGACAAACCGTTCTTTTTGTACGTGGCTCATTGTGCTCCTCACTGGCCTCTCCACGCCCGTCCCGAGGACATCGCCAAATACAAAGATACATATAAAAATGGCTGGGAAAAGCTCCGGCACGACCGTTACGAGCGTATGATCGAGATGGGGCTTTTCAAAAAGGAGAACACCCCTCTGCCTCCCATACAGGACAGAGGCAGGAAATGGGCCCAACTGACCGAACAGGAGAAATCTTTCCAGGCCTCGAAGATGGCTGTACATGCCGCGATGGTCGACCGGCTTGACCAGGGCGTTGGCAAAATTATTGAAGCGCTCGAACAAACCCGACAGCTTGATAACACCGTCATCTTCTTTTTATCTGACAACGGTGCTTCGCCTGAAGTGCCACAAACACCGGGATATGACCGCAGCTCCCAGACGCGGGACGGCCGAAAAATCCGATATAGGGGAATTACCGAGCCCGGTCCGGAGACTACCTATACCGGCATTGGTGCCCCCTGGGCCAGTGCTTCAAACACGCCGTTTCGATACTGGAAAAAAGAATCCTTCGAGGGCGGGTGTCACACGCCTCTTATCGTCCACTGGCCCGAAGGACTCAGGGCAAAGCCTGGGTCAATTACAACTCAAGTCGGCCACGTAATAGACATAATGCCCACTTGTTTAGAATTGGCGGGAGCAAAATATCCTGGCCGGTATAACGGACACACCTTAACGCTGCTGGACGGCAAGACACTGATGCCGATACTCAGAGGCAAGGAACGCGAGGGACACGAAAGGCTCTTTTTCGAACACATGGGAGGCAGGGCCGTCATAGAAGGACACTTCAAGCTCGTCGCCCTGAAAGACCGCCCCTGGGAGCTTTACAATCTGAGCCGGGACAGAACGGAAATGGATAATCTTGCCACCACGCACCCCGACCGCGTCCGGGCCATGAGCAGCCTGTGGGATAACTGGGCCGAAAAAGTCGGCTTGAAGAAATCCTGATTGCCGGCATCAAATTTCACTGATACTCAACTTTCGAAATAGACGCCCCCTTTTACCAGTGCATCTCTTAGATTGCCATAGCCGAGTTCCCGAGTTCCACAGTTCTTTTTCGCGCACAGCGCCGCGGCCGTACCCGTCGCCTGGCCCTGTCCCATACAGCATACCGTATTTCGAGTGGACATGTGTGCTCTGTGGTCGGAGGTTATCAACATGCCGGCTGCAAGAAGGTTCTCGACACCCGCAACTCGCAGCGCCCGATACGGCAGACCGTACGTGCCGCCGTCCTTGATTTGGTAGCGAGGCGCGCTGTCGTGGAAACCATACACCATAATCTCATCATCAAAATGTCTGCCCTCGATAACATCTTCGTGTGAAATGTCATAGTCGCAGGTGATTAATCTGCCCCGGCGGATACAAAGCTTGGGGCTTGTCCTGGCGATAAACGCTTTTTCACAGCCTGGGATATACTCTCTGAACAGTTCTATGGCTCTGAACTGACGCTTTCTCAGCTCCAATTCTGCTTTCGCAACTTCGTCTCTGTCAGTCGGACTCACCGGCATTTTGAAATTCAGCTTAATGAACATGAAATAATTATCGTGAACTGTCGTGGTGACCATCGACATTCCGATTTTACTCGCTTCGGTACCGAAGTCGCCGGGCAGTTTTGCCATTCTGCCCTGGATTCGTACGATTTGGCCGTCTTTTCCGCTGCGCCGGCCTTTGGCAAGCTGGCTTATCGCATCGTGCTTTTCGAGAAAGTCGTGCAGCCTCTCCAGGTTCACATTGGCCACGCCGATGCTGTTAACAACCGGGTAATCGTTCGGCTCGGAATACTCTGCTCCTGCGTAGGCTGCAAGGTCGCCGTATGCTGTGCAGTCTATGAACGATTTGGCATAAAAAGCTTCCCTGCCGGAGCGGCTTTCGACAATCACTCCTCTGATTCTGGAACCATCCATAATCGCTCCGGCCAGCAGCGTGTTGACGCATACGAAGACGCCCGCCTCGACGAGCATCTCGAACGTGATGAGTTTATACATCTCCGTGTCGATACACGTGCAGACCGAATCATAATTGTAGCCCTTTGACATCTCGGCGTGTCCCGATGTGCCGCCGACTTTCATAAGACGATCGATAATATCCTGTGGAATCCCTCGCACAACCTGCCGCTTTTTCACGCCGGGGAACGCCTTCCAAAGATTATAGAAACTGTGCAGAGCGGTGCCGCCTTCGGTCACTGTCCCGCCGGGATAACCTTTTACCTCT
>JABAOC010001171.1_pt5 | contig 10409 bp, 11 predicted proteins | sample 7062161 | NCBI WGS metagenome assembly JABAOC01 (sample SAMN14538625, study PRJNA623070) | marine sediment metagenome | biome: marine biome [ENVO:00000428]; feature: marine pelagic biome [ENVO:01000023]; material: deep marine sediment [ENVO:00002113] | place: India: Gulf of Khambhat ...
CATGATACTAAAACCGGCATTTTATGGTTTGCTGAGGCATTAAATAGTCCGGCGGTCAAAGCTCCATGTAAAACTTACATCGAACCTGAAAGCTGTAAATTTTTCCAATGTGATCCAGAAACTGGTGATGTTAAATGTGAATGTGAACTCCAGTGTCATAAGAAATCACTATCCAAATTTGTTGTTGATCCTCTTGGTACCAGAGGAAATTATACAGCCCTAAATGACGCGGTAAAAGATGCCAAGGATATGGGTGTCGATAATTGTAACTTTCATATTCATCCAGGAGAACATCCTCTAACTGAACCATTAGATAACGATAAAAAATATCATTTCATTGGAATCAATGGGAAGAACAAACTTGATAACGTGGTTATTACTGGAGCTATCACTTCACATGGCAATAAACATTTTTCTAATTTACATTTCAAGGATGGAACTCATACTATTGATAATACAATGCCAGCTACTAGAGCTCAAGATTCTTTTAAAGATTCTACATTCAAAGATGGCTTTCAAATAGTGGCTAATAATGACGAAGTAGTGATCGACAGTTGTGTTTTCGATTATAAAACTTTGACTAAATCGATAATCAAAACTACGGGAGTTGGAAATGTTAGAATGAAACATTGTGAATTTGACGTCAGAAGAGTGGCCGGATCAGCCAAATATGTATTTGAACTATGTACCAATACGCTAAGCAATCCAAATACTTTTCATAATATTTGTGGTAGATTTCAGGCCGATGGTGGAGATCCAATATATTTCTTTGGAATTAAATCAGTTCAAAGTGTTCACGTCAGTATTGCTAATATAACAGTTATTGAGGCTTTACCGGCTGATATAGCTATTTTTGGAAATGACACTGTAGTCACCGGGATAGATCTTAAAGCCCAATTTATGTCGATTAAAGGAGTGGAAAAATTGGCATTAATCAGTAATCTCTATACTGATACAACCAAGACCATAGTCTTTAGTAATTGTCAGTATACTGGTGGACGTCTTGGCAAATACACGACTGCGGCTGCCAATTCAACCAAGAGTAATTGGTATTTTATTCTGTGTAATATCAAAACAACATTAGCTGATTCAAGTTTCCCAATAGTGGTTCCTCAAGACGCTGTTTATAACTTCCAGGTGTTAAACAGTACCATCAATCATTCGGCCAATTCAATCTTTGTTGTCACAGGTGGAGAAAACAATAACACTTTGATCATCAGAATTGTCAATACCACCTTAATTAATTCTGGTGCTGCAGCTGACTGGCTAACTACTAACATTTTCCAAACAACGATTGATTACGGTAGTGTTGTTCTTTGTGAGTTCAATGCAGCTTCTAAGACTGGAGGAGGAACATTAGATAAAAATGCTTTATCAACGGTGATTTAAGTAGAGCCAGGATTGGGAAAAATTGAGCCTGTTTTATCACAAAACCTCCTTTTCAATTCTTGTAAGTAGTCATAGATGTCTAGCGAATCAACCACCGAACCCAAAACTCCTCCAAGGGATCCTTCTGCAGCTCCACCATCGGTACCAGGGGCTCCTAAGATAGATAGAAGACTAAGTTATGGTCAAGGTTCAGTATCTCCACCACCTGCCCCAAATTTTAATACAACTGGAGACGATTATTCTTCAGGGGAAGATGAGATAAATGATTTAATCGATGATGACAAAGATAAAAATTAATCACCTTAACTTGTTCTTTGAGAACGGCATGAAATATTTTGGATTGGATATCGTCCAATCTGACAAAATCATTTAAAACAAATCAAAAAATAAGCTTTTAGCTGGGATCCCAGCGAAAAGTTATAGAGATCAAAACCTAGTCAGTAGTTGGGGAAACCATGATACCTGAAGATTGCCATTTTTTTCGACTGAATTTTGTAAATCCATTAGACGGACTGGGCATCTCATTTGATGATGTTAACGATAGACTACTTTTAACTACAACGTCTATTGGATCTGTAGGTTGAGTCGATAAGTCGTCCTTTGGGTTTTCGACGAAGCCAAAATTACGAGGTTCATAAAGAATGGTTTTTCTTAGCCTCGGACGGTTGGTGTGACTTGGACTGTCTTCTTTATTTATGGGAGATTTCTGAGGTTTGGCTACTGGGCTGAAGCTTGATTTAAAAGAAGAGCCAAATAAGTCTTTAGAATGTAGAGATTCTAATGTCTGGGGATTGGAAACTTCATCAACTTCGTTGTCCTCAAAAGTGCCATTTACTGGTGATTTAGAACTTGAAATACTTATTTGAAATACCATAATTAGTGACCACATCTATTCCAATTTTAAGAGAATCCCCTATTTTTTCTCCAAGATTATACGAGGAAAAATAAAAATCACTTGATTTATAAATTTCATTTCCGGCAATATTATAAATAGAAAGATTAACACTAGTATAATATCTATTTCCAGATTGATTTGGAAATACCTCGAAAGATAAACCAAATTTTTTCCTAGAACATAAGACTGCTAATTTTTTCTTTAAGTTATAAGTTGTTTGAGAAAAAGGGCTACGATAAAGGTGGTTTTTACCTGGACTAAAACCACGATATCGTGGTTTCCCATTTAAACGACCTTTAAAATTTGTATGTGAGTGTTTCACCATGATTATTCTGTTTCTATTGACTTGTTTAGAAATCAATTTTACCGAGATTTTTCACGAAATTGACGGTCTTTGTTTCTCCTGATTGGTATCGACTAAAATGGACGATTCATCTAGTTCGTTCCGCAAGAATGGGCATAGGCCAATAAATAATACCCCTACGACAAATTTGAAACTGTCGATAGTTGATGATGGACAAAGTTTGGATGATCTTATTTTTAATTTAGTCAAGACTAAAACTAAACTAGATCAGCCGAGCAAAAATGTAGTTAATGAACAACCTGCTGAAAAATCGACTATCTCTAACCCACAAAAATTATCTATTGAATTTGTCGTTCCTAAAATACCAACTATTAGTTTAAATCATACGTCTTCCCAAGTTGTTAAAAATACTCAGTCCGGAGAAAAGGTATCTTCTTTGGGTTTTCCTACAGCTACCAATTCTAATGGTGCAATTAAATCAACTAGTGTAAACAAAACAGGGAAAACAAGAAACCCAGGTCTTCCCTTAAGATTGATTCTAGTCCAGAAAGAGCCAGCAAATTCTATAGAAACTGTTAAACAATTGGATGATTTGATAGGTGTTAATCGAAAGAAATTAGTTCTTAACTTAAATCAAAATTTTCTTCACTTACCTTCTGAACAGAACGGTTCAAGTAAACATTCCACACAACCTAATAAATCTGGGAAAGAAGCTAAAAAGAAATTAAAGATAAGATTAGTTAAAAAGATTGATCACAATTGGTCAATCACCAAGATCATTCAAGATCAATGTCCCTTAGGATGGGAAAATCTATTTTCACGGGTAATTAACCAACTTCCATCAATTGATCAACAACTAGAAAGTTACCGGAGCAGCGGCAACATGATTTTTCCATACAGGCAAGAGATTTTTAAGGTTTATGATATCTGTAGGCCGGAAAATATAAAAGTTGTAATTTTGGGTCAAGATCCATATCATTCATTAGATAATGGAAAACCAAGGGCAAATGGAATAGCTTTTAGCACCAGAAGGGGAAATCCTATTCCTCCATCATTGCGAAATATTTACAAAGAAATCTTTCGTTGTATTGTAGGATTTAATTTTCCTACCCATGGTGATCTGACTAAATGGGTAGCTCAAGGAGTGTTTCTTATCAATGCCTGCTTAACTGTAACAAAAGGTGATCCAGGGGGTCATGGAGATCTTTGGGCAAATGTGATTAAAGAAACCTTATTAGAAATCACAGTGAAAAACCCAAATGTTATCTTCATTTTATGGGGAAAGAAAGCTCAAACTTTATATAGAAGAACAATCAAAAAGCTTTTTACTACCTTTGAATCGGCACATCCTTCTCCAATGTCCGCTTCTCGCGGATTTTTTGGATGTCAACATTTTTACCTGGTAAATAGAAGGTTAACAGAATTGGGTCAGGCGACAATTGATTGGAATGTTGATTAACTTTAAGTAAACCATAAACCATAAATGTCAATTAATAATAGATGATCTATTATTAATTAAGTTGTTGCTAATTTAATAGTTGTCGTATCATATGAAGTTCTTTATTTGATGCTTGGTGTCAGTTGAAATGTCGAGAATCCAGCCATCGCAGGGATCTTAGATTGTGGATCATTGGGATTACAATTGTAACAAACTATCACGTATTCTTCAGGTAATGATTCGACTGAAGGTACTTCCTCAACTTGACTGGCAAATCCCTCAGGATATTTAATGGTTAATCGAATCTTGTTTTCTGGCACAAGTTGATAAACAAATTCGATTTCATCATCAAAATACTTTATATTTGATCTTAGGATCTCATTGGTGATTCTTCTGATCTCACTCTTGTAGAATTTACTCAATTGAGCATAATCGGATCTCTCAGCGTCTAGAAGATCTTCATCCATCATTTCTTTTACAAGTTTAAGATATCTAACAAGTTTAGAATTTTTAAACTTGTAAAGATAAACTCTCAATAAAATTTTAAGAATTTTATCCTTTAAACTTTTTTCCATTTCTGTCTTATTCATATATGGAACAGACGTAGCAGTCCCTGGTATCCATAAGGATACTAAATATTTTTTATTTATGCTTTCCATTAGTTTTTACAGACTCGTCTTATTTTTTAAAACGTTATTTTTGTCAATCAGAACAAAATTCTTCTTGATTTAATTGATTGACTATAAATATATTAGGAAGGGGATTGAACAAATAGCCAACTTATCTAGACAAAATTGATTGTTTCAAATAAACTATGCTGGATAGAAACTAGATGTCGCCGTCCAATGTCAGTGGATGTCAACATTTTTACCTGGTGAACAAAAAATTAAAAGAATTGGGTCAGGAGAAAATTGATTGGAATGTTGATTAAATGAACCATAAAAATCATGGATAAATCGCCAAATCAAGGACCACCTGGGCCAGCAGGACAGGAAAATGTGAATGTCGTGATGAGGTTGATGATTTAGCTGACAAAGTCAAAAAGCTATCTGTAATGGTTAACCAATTAATGAAGATAGTTCTAAAAATGGAAAAGAGTGTAGATCATTTGGAGAAAGATCTTATTGAACGCGAAGAAAACGATTTGTATGAACAGGAAAATTTTTGAAATGTTGGAAAGACTTGGAAAAAAACATCACAATAGATAATCTATTATGATGTCCATATAGATAAAGTTGCTAATTAAAAAGAAACCGATGAATAGGTTATTTGGATGGCAAGATCTGTCAGCTTACATAGAAAGTTTGGTGACCAAGATAGACAAGGCGGTGTTGATTTATCCTCATACCAGTATTTGGGACACCGTCACAATGATTTCTTATATTTGTTCATATAGATGTATGCACAATAAATTTTGGCCAGTTATCAGAAAAGCCAAAGAAGGTAGTTGGAAACAGAGTTTCTATAATCTGTTGTTTCCAAGATATATGTACATGTTAAGCGCTCCTACTTTAGAAGAAAAAGAAGAATATGGTAGTACCGGGTTCATAGATTATGCAGTTGAAAAACTAAAACATGTGGACAAATATTTTATTTTGATTTCACCGGAAGGAGATACCACTAGAAATAAATGGAAGAGTGGTTATTATGTTTTAGCCAAAAAATTAAAAATTCCAATCATTGTGGTTGGAATAGATTTCGCCGATCATTGCGTTAAAGTGCCAATGATTATCAACCCAAGTTGGTCCTATCAAAAACCTAAGAAGGGTAAGAAAAGAATGAAGCTCCAAGTGATGACATTTTATAAAGAGGTCAGAGATCATAAAATAATTAAGTGTAAGAAGAAGAATGAAAGAGATATGATTGAAAAACTGGCTATGAGAGGGATGAGTCATATCATGCCTCTAAATCCTGAATGGTCCTATGTTAAACCTCAGTCATATTTATCCAAACCGACTCTAATACCTTATCATATTAAGGTTATTTACTTTATATTGGTGATTATTTTAGCCTTATTAATTTTCTGGTTGATTAGAAAGCTTTACTACTGGTGGATGGGAAAATCGTCATCCAATAAAAATAAGTCCACTTCAAGGATAATTGATTCGAATAAAAGAGTTTCTTGTAGTGACAACTTTTAACTGAAATGTCAGCCAAAAGTGTTATCAAACAGATTTTTCGGTTATCAGTTATTTTTCAAGTCTGTTCTAACTTGCATCAGAAGCTTACCCATGATGTTGTCAATTAAAACCTTCTCCTATTAATGATTATGACGTCTTGGTTGAAAAATATTCCAAAATTTCGTAAAAGGAAAAATATTTTTGATCTTCCATAAATAATAATTGTTTTGCATTGAATGATCCATAAAAAAAATAACGCGATGCGAATCGCGTCTCCAGATAAAACAGTCCATAAATAGAACATTAATATTTCCCCATGAAGGTTTTCGAGATCTATTTTTGGGATGACCTGTTTTAGTTCTTACACCACCATATCTAAATTTCCAGGACCACCAAGCTAGAAAATTTTTTCTTCTATATTTTCTTCCATATTTCCATATATAAGCATCTTTTGGAGGAACTTGAGGTGGTTTTATTATTATTATTTTTCCTTGTTCATCATATTCCATATGATAAATTTTTCGTTTTATATTCTTATAAAATCCTTTATATTTGAATATTTTATGACTTTTCAATTTTCCATTTAAGTAATATCGTTTACTTTCTTTCAAAACTTTTACCGGAATCATTTCATTAGCAAAGTTTTTCCCCTTTGCCCATTTGTATTTAACTTCTCTGCATATTTTCTCATGCTGACCCCAATATTTCTTTATGTTTATAAGTTTATCTTTCTTATATCTACTAATTATGTTAAGTTCCTCAATTGTTGTATATTTCTTTCTAATACGTTTTGTTTTTAATAAATTATGACTTTGGTTATCAAATGTCATAATGTCAATGTTTTTTCTATCTTTTTCATGAATTAAATAAACAAAATTATTTCTACGGTCAAATTCCATTTGATGTTTTTCCCTTTCAATTTGATATTGAATACAATCACATTGACTATTTAAATAGTCAAATGATTTAACAATAATTTTTCTATCTTTGTATTGTGGAAACTTGATATGTATATTAAAAAGCGAATGTCGATATATTTTCAAAACTTGCAGTGATCTTAATGACTTTAAATCAAGGATCACGGGAAAATTACTAAAAGATAAATCTAAAAATTTTAATTTTTCAAGCATAAAGCATTTTTAGAGTATCTGGAAAATTTTATAGCTTTCAATTTTTATTCTTTTAATTGTGCAAGCTCAAACCTGATTTTCATCAAAATTTTACCCATGACATTATTACCAACCAAGACTTTTTCTTGATCAAGTAAGCGATAACTCATCTGAATCCAGTTTGATTTTTTTTGTAAAATTTCTAGTGAAGTGGTCATTTCACCCCATTTATAGGCAGACTTGGCTGAGGTGAAAGCTCTAACCGGAACGAATTTAGCATAATGACTTAAGTATCTAGTTCCTGTTCTTAATAGAAGATTTTTCAAACTCTCATTTTGACTAAATTTAGCCATTATAGCCCTTTTCATTTGTAACTCAGCTTCCCCTCTGGATTGATTCCACTTAGTATTGAATTTCTGCCAATCCTTGTGCTTTCTGTTCTCTCTAGAGAAGTTCATAGCTAACGTTTTAGCTGATAAGCCAACTTTACTTTTCTCAAGATTTTCCAATCTTTTAATTTTATCCAAATTATCAATGAAAATTTTGGTAGCTTGAGAAAAATTCTTAATCTTCTTACCCCAAAAATAATATTTGGCATATTGATAGTAATGCTCAGAACTTACCCACGAGACTTTATCCAGGACAAAAATAGATCCCCAAAAATTTGAAAACTTACGTCTCCATTCAAAATCTTTGAAATCAGCCTCATTCTTTGAATCGAATGTACTTTTGGAATAAAATCTGTTGATCTCAATGAATTTGACTGTCCATGTAATTGGTTGTTCAAATATAGAAATAGTTGATTCCATAATTTATTGATCTTAAATCAACTATTAATTTAATGTCAGTTTTTATTAGGCAACATCTGGCTTCTACTGAAATTAGATGTTATTTTGTTGAATTTTAGGTTAAATTTTTAATCCAAGTTCGATCGCCTCTTGAAACTTTAATTCTTTTTCTCCTATTTCTCTGGGCAATCCTATTTTGTTTCCTTCTGTGTTTACTTTTTTCTCTTTTACTCATTTTTTTCTTATTATATTTTCCCCTTGGTCCACGAAAAACCGTGCTGATCATCAAGGCGTCAGAAGCCAAGTTATGGATCTCTATCATCAGATCATCTGATGATTTGTGTCTAACCATGATTAATATCAATCGTTGGGGTAGAAAAGAGATCAGTTTTTCTATACTGGATAACATATTAGTGAATAATCACCGATATGTTTTATCTTTAGTTTTTATTTATAGATTAAAGTCTATGTTTTTAAATTTCTTGAAAAGTTTAAAGATAAAAGGACTTACGAATCTGATCGAAAGGAACTTTGGCCAGATCAACATGGATGATTTTTCTTTGAATCGGCAAAAGTATCGCCAATTTTGTAATTGGTTCGTAATTCTCGTTCAATTTGTTGTCCGGATCATTAGCCATGGCTGCATAGAGAAGATATTGAATCAGGGAACGTTCCATGCTCATCATTGGATTGGCGATGGAAAAAAGGCATTTAAAATCGAAGATAGTATCACCTATGATAAAATCACATTCAGCTTTGGTCGTCTTCGAACTGAGATCTGGCTGAACATAAAGAGGAGCAGAACCACGTTTAGCTTCTTCTTTCAAAATAAAGGCAATCATTTTAGTAATCTCTGTGAGAATTGGATTGATGTAATGAAAATTCAAATCAATCTCTTTAGGATCATAATTCTCATTTCTAGCCACTTTCTCGAATTGGCAAAGTAGGAGAGCTTGATTAAGAACATTCAAATTAGACTTGGTTAAATCTTCAACAGTTTCAATAGCTTTCTTCATTGTGGCAACAATTTCAGTGAATTGTTTCTCAACATCTTGATTGAACTGATGAAGAAGATCTCGTTCCAAACCGTAACCAACCATCTTCTTATCAACCGGCTTAACTTCTGGGACAGATTCAGGTTCTTCATCTTCGACTAAAGTCCAACCTTCTCCCATCGGAGTTTCTGACTCAAGGATAAGACCCGTTTTTGATTTGTATCTCGATAGCTTCTTAGGCTGAGTAGTCACTGTAGAACTAGCTTCTGGTTCATTGCGAATTTTCACACTTCGATCGTATTTGATCATGTATGGGGTGAATATCTTAAGACTCAGATGAGCAGCCTTAGCTACAAATGATTGTTTCTTTTGGATGCAAAGTTCTCGCATCATCAAAAAGTCAATGAAGACACCCATCAGCCCCGAATACTGCATTGGATTTTCGTTGTTGACCATTTTGTTGCCTTCGCCGCGCATCCTAGGATCGACATTTATCATCAAGGATTGGAGTAGTTCTTGGGGAATAAGCTTGTACTTTTGGATCAAATATGTCTTCCACGAAACATGATAAGGCTTATTTGTTTCAAGGGATTTCATTGTCTTGAAAACCAAACCACCAAGTGATAACCATTTCGTGGCCTCGGGTTCAGAAGTGAAAGATTTATACTTTACCCGTTGGCCACGAGTTTTTGGCATCCTCTTCATGTAACTTTGGCATGCTTTCCAATCGGTAAAAATAACACCACCCGCCTTCACATGAGGATTGATGACCACATAGAATTTCTTTGGGGGTTTTCCACCTCTGGCAATCCAAGCTTTGGCCGCTTCTTCATTTGGAAAAGACTTGAACTTCTTTCGTATCAAAGAATTGATTAATTCTTGACATTTGGTCCAATCAGTGAAAATTTTTCCTTCACGAGTTTTTTGATTGAAAACCGCATAAAATTTCTTGCCATCAGATTTAATCCATGCTTCAGCTTCAGCTTTTATGGGGAAAGATTTGAAACGAACACGATCTTTCTGTTGCCTTTGTCTATCGTTGATAAAGATTTGACAGGCTTTCCATTCAGTGAAAATAACTCCACCTTCAGCCAAAACAGCATAAAACTTCTTTTGTTTCTTACCGGTATAACGAGGTTTGTTAAAACGACGACCAGAAGTTTTTCGCCCCTTGTTTCGACCAGGACCTCTTCGTTTTTGTGAACCTCTATATGAAGTTCGTTTTAGACCTCCTTGGAAGCCACGGGGACTAGACCCTCGCGATTGTTGTTTTCGTCCAAATGACGCATGTCGCGGATTAAATGGATTCATTTTAAAGCCAAATTAGAGAGAAATTAATGGTTGCTATTAATTTCCGAATTCCGGTCAGTT